>Ga0163144_10003841_pt1 | contig 34167 bp, 32 predicted proteins | sample OliLak19BULKMAT1_FD_123175 | JGI IMG/M metagenome (GOLD analysis project Ga0163144, IMG submission 123175) | Freshwater microbial mat bacterial communities from Lake Vanda, McMurdo Dry Valleys, Antarctica - Oligotrophic Lake LV.19.BULKMAT1 | ecosystem: Environmental > Aquatic > Freshwater >...
GCCCTCTTGAAGTCGCCCCGCGCCCGCCAGAGAGTCGCGATTGCAGCAGTCCTGCTTTTCCTGCTGCTGGCTGTGCGCTTCGTGATGGACCGCGCGGCCTACGTCTCCACCGCCGATGCACGAATTGCGGCGGACATGATTGCTGTGTCGACAGACATCTCGGGCCGCATCACGAGTGTCGCCGTCAGCGAGGGCGACCGGGTGGCCGCCGGCGATCTGCTCTACACCATTGACGACCGCGAAGCCGTTTTCATGCTTGCCCGATTTGAAGCCGAGGCAAACCGGTTGCGCGCCGAGATCGCGCGGGAAGAAGCGCGCGCAGGACTGGCGACCTCGAAGGCCGGTAGCCAGGTGGCCGCCCGGCAGGCAGGCACGCGGTCTGCCTCGGCGTCGGTGGAGGCGGCCAGATCCAACCTCGAGAACGCGCAGCAGGAACATGAGCGGACGAAGAACCTGTTCGAGCAAGGCCGGATCCCGAAAAGCACGTACGATCAGGCGAAGAACGCGCTCGATACCGCGTTGCAAGCTCTCCTGCGCGCACAGGCCGAGCGCGAAACAGCTGCTGCAGACCAGCGCACCGCCAGTATCACCGGCCAGGAAGTGCGCCTGATCGACTATGACCTCTCGGTTCTTGAGGCGGAGCTTGCGAAGGCTGTTGCGCAGGTTGATGCCCAGAAGGTCGTGCTGGAGCAGCATACGATCCGGGCGCCTGCAGACGGCGTAATCGATGAGCTGTTCTATGATGCCGGCGAACATTCCCTGCAGGGCTTCCGCATGGCGCTGATGCATGATCCGGACACGGTGTGGGTCTCTGCGAACATCAAGGAAACCGACATCCGGAATGTCCACACTGGCGCCGAAGTGAAGGTGAAGGCCGACAGCAACCCGGCCAGCCAGCTCCGGGGCCGTGTCACCCGTATCCGCGAAGCCACACTGTCTGAAGCCGCGATGATGCCGAACCCGAATGCCACAGGCGTGTTCACGAAGATCACGCAGCGGATCAAGGTTCGCATTGATCTTGAGCCGACGGAGGTGCACCTGCGCACGGGCACAATGGTCAGTATCCGGATACGCAAATCAGACGGACCCGTCGCCACCGCGCCGGCGGTGCCTTGACCGGCGCGTCCGCCCAGACGCCTCCCGGACATGGCGGCGCGGCGCTTTCCGTGCTGCCGGACCCCATTCCGCCCAATGCAGGCAGCGCCATCCGCGCCCGATTCGCACAGTTCGGCGAAAACTACCGGTGGTTCCTGCTCCTCACGATGCTGATGGGCTCGATGGCAACCATGCTCGCCGCGACGACCGTGAACGTTGCGCTGCCCGCGATGATTGGCGCATTCGGGCTTGGCCAGGACCAGGCGCAGTGGATGTCGACGGCATTCCTGGCATCATCAACGCTGGCGATGCTCGCGAACGCCTGGGCCATGGCAACCTATGGGCCACGCGCGACGTATGTTTTCGGCATGGCGACCTTCATCATCGGCTCGTTGCTCGGCGCCGTCAGCGGCTCGCTGGAACTGCTGATCATCGCCCGCGCCTTGCAGGGGGTTTCGGCTGGCCTGCTGCAGCCGATGTCGATGTTCCTGATCTTCCAGACCTTTCCGGACCGGTCGCGCGGTACGGCGATGGGCTTGTTCTCCATCGGCGTCGTCCTTGCGCCGGCTTTCGGACCTGCATTGGGAGGGATCGCGGTCGATCTCGCCAGCTGGCGCCTCGTATTCGTCGCGACCCTGCCGCTGGCCATCATCGCGCTCGGCATAGCGCCCTTCCTGATGCCGAAAAGCGAGCGGCTGAGCCATGAAAAGAAACCGCCGCTGGACTGGCAAGGCCTTTGCCTGCTTGCGGTCGCCCTCGTCGGCCTGCTCTCTGCCTTCGCGGGCGGAAACCGCGACGGCTGGGACTCGGACACGACGGTGATCAAGATCACGGTGGCGCTGGGGGCTGCGGTGATCTTCTGTTACTGGGAACGGCGCCATCCGTTTCCGGCCCTCAATCCTGCGATCTTTGCGTATCGCCAGTTCTGGTCCGCAGGCCTCATCATTGTCGCCACCGGCACGGCCATCTATGGTTCGACCTATCTCATCCCGCTATTTGTCCAGATCGTGCAGGGCTATTCGCCAACGGCCGCAGGCGTGATGATGATCCCGGCCGGCCTGGCGATGGTCGTCGGCTTTCCGATCGCAGGACGCCTCACGGACAGGGTCGATCCGCGCTGGCTGCTCACGTTCGGGATCCTGTGTTTCGCCATATCGGGCTTCCTGCTGTCAGGCGTCACTGCACTGACGCCCTATTGGCTGCTTGTCAGCTGGATCATGCTCAGCCGGGTCGGTATTGCATTCTGCAATCCGCCCGCAAATACCACGGCCGTGCGCGCAGTGCCGCTGCATCTGCTGGCTTCCGCTACCGGCGGCGTATCATTCCTCATGCAGGCTGGCGGCGCATTTGGCGTCAACCTGCTTGCCGTGCTGTTGCAGCGCCGCACGATTTTCCATGGCGATCACCTTGCGGCGGAGATGACGGAATCAAATCCGCAGTTCCTCTACCAGCATGCCATGCAAGCCAAGGCCTCCGAAGCCAGCGGGATGGCGCCGCTGACAGCATTCACCAGTTCCTTCGAGGCAATTGGTCATCAGATCGCGATGGAGGCGAGCGTGCTGGCTTTCCGGGACTGCTTCTTCGTGATTGCGGTCTGGTTCGTCGTCGTGCTTTCCGCGGTCGCCTGCATGCCGAAACCGAACCTGCAGATGGCGCAAAGTCTCTGATCGCGGGCTTTGCCCTGACGTGACGCTCCGGATCGTCGGCTGCCGGCTGGAACCAAATCCGGAGATGGGCGTTGTGCACCTGCGCCGTCAGCCCGGCAATCCGGAGAATTGATGACAAAGATCGCTGCCTTCGTGAACCTTCATTCTGGCTCGGTGCCAACGGACGCGGGTGAAGCGCTGGAACGGGTCCTGTCCGATCTTGGCTATTCAGCCAGCGTCGTCGCCTTCGAAGATGGCGACCTGCAAGCCGCGCTCAAGCAGGCGATTGATCAGTCACCGGACTACCTGATTGCGTGGGGCGGCGATGGCAGCATCAACTGCGCGCTCACTGCAGCGGGACCCGAAGGCCCGCCGGTTCTGGCACTGCCCGGCGGGACGATGAACCTCCTGCATCAGCGGCTGCACAATGGCCGCACGCAATGGGAAGACATCCTGCGCTCTGCGCTCGAGACGCCGGAAGTGTCGCCCTGGCCGGCTGGTGACATCGAAGGCCGGCCTTTCTATGTTGGCGTCATGGTCGGCCGGCTGACCATACTCAGCGAAAGCCGTGAACTCTTGCGAAAGGGCGCAATCCTCGAAGCCATAACTGCGGCCGCGAAGAACGCCGCGTTCGATATTGAGACCCGCCTGCAGCTGCGCTCCCACGTCGGATCGCGCATCATCAGCACCGACGCCGTGGCGGGCGCCATTGTTCTGGCCGGCGAGAAGCGGCCCCGGTTCGATGTTGCCGCAATTGATCCTGCCTCGCAGCTCGATCTTGTGAGTGTCGGTTTCCAGTCCCTGCTGAACGGATGGCGCGATGCGGAGGATGTCTCCATCGAGACTGCGAGTGCAGTCACGGTGGAAGACATCCACGACGATCCGATTCCGGCGACCCTCGACGGCGAGCCTTGCGAATTACCCGCGACCTGCGAGATCCGCCTGATACCCGTGGCCGCGCAAGTCCTGCGCGCCAAGCCTGTCTCATGAAGCTTGTCCACGTCTCCGACATCCACATTGGCGCGACGAGCGAGGCCATTCTGGAAGCCGCGCATCAGGCCATCAGGGCGCAACGGGGCGCCGCCCTTGTGGTGAGCGGGGATCTCACGCAGCGCGGTTCGCGCGAAGAATTCCGGCGCGCGCGCGACTGGGTGGACGCACTTGGCCTTCCGGCCATTGTGGTTCCCGGCAATCATGATACGCCGTTGCTGCATCCCGGGCACAGGGTCTTCAAGCCGTTTGAGCGGTATGCGGACTATTTCGGCGACCTGACCCGCCCCCTGACCGCGGGCAGTGCCCGGATTCTGCCACTCAATACCGCGCGGGGGTGGCAGTCACGCACGAACTGGGCTGAAGGTTCGGTTGCGCTGGATCAACTCGAAGAGATGATCTCCGAAACCGGAAGCGCAGAGGCCATCCACATCATGGTGTGCCACCATCCCTTCACCCCTTTTTCCGGCGCCGGGCTGCGCACGCGCACGCGCCGCGGCGAGGCGGCCAGCGCGCGGCTCGCAGGCAGCCCCGTGTGCCTGCTGATGACCGGGCATGTCCACACCCCGCACATGGAGCGCATCACGGCAGATGGCGGGGAGTATATCGCCTTGTCGGCGGGAACACTTTCACTCCGGCTCCGGTCTTCCCCGCCCGGCTTCAATATTGTCGACATTGATACAAACGGCATGAGCGTCGCGCCCCACATCTACGATCAAAAGACGTTCGAGCCGCTTCCTTCAGCCCGCCTGGAATGGCCCGAAGCCATGCCGGAAGCCCCGGACAGAGATTAGTCCGGCCCTGGGCTAAACCTGTTCCACGCTTCCAAAACGGAGAATGCTTCATCATCACGCAGCGCTGGCCTGACTTCGAAGCTTCGGCCTGCCCTGCGCGCCACGTAGTTTTCCGGATTGCCGCCCCCGTGGGCCGGGCCTCCTACTCCTCCTTCAGCACCAAGGCCGGGAGGGCCCACGCATGGACGGCAGTTTCCAGACCAACCGGGTTGGCGCCGCACGCCCTGGGGGTCCCGGCGCCGCGTTCCGCAAGGATGTCGCCGCCTTCCTGGACAGCGCCCTCATCGAAGACCTGCGAGCGGCAGGCCGCGCCACCACCGGCCTCAGATCCTCTCCCGAGGCCTGTTCCGCATGGTGGAAACGTCTGTCCGGACACGGATGGCTCTCGCCCTCCTGGCCTGTTGAGTACGGCGGCGCCGGATGGAGCACGCAACAGAGGCTGTATTTCGAGAATGCCTGCGCCGCGAGAGATGCCCCGATTCTGCAATCCTCCGGCGTGCGCATCATCGGCCCACTGCTCATCGCGGACGGCTCACCGGATCAAAAGGCACGCTACCTTCCGCCGATCCTCAGCGGCGCGCATGAATGGTGTCAGGGTTTTTCCGAAACCCAGGCCGGCTCGGATTTGTCAGCCCTTACGCTGCGCGCGGAAAGGGAAGGCGATGATTTCATCCTGACCGGCAGCAAGGTCTGGACCAGTTTTGCGCAATACGCGACGCGCATCTTCCTGCTCGCCCGATACGATCCGCATAGCACTGCAGGCGAAGGACTGGTGTTTCTGCTTGTGGAGATGGATCGGCCGGGCATCGACGTGCGACCAATCCGTATCATCGATGCAGACTGCGAGACCAATGAAGTATTCCTCGACCGCGTCCGCTCGCCCGCCGCCGACCGTATTGGCGAAATAGGTGCGGGCTGGAAGGTCGCGAAACGCCTCATGGCCATTGCCCGGTCCAACAACACGACCACTTGACTCCTGCGCCGGGCGATTCGCGCAGCGCACCGCGGCGCTCAGGCTATGGACGACGAGGGGGAAGGGTTGGCAAAAAGGCTTGCTGCCATGGCGCGGCGGATCGACGAATTCGAAGCATTCGAGATGCATGTTTCCGCAAGCAGGATCGCTACTGCGGAAGGCCCCGCGACATCTGCCCTCAAACTGATCGCGACCGAGCTTCACCAGGCCATATCGGAGACCGGACTGGAAGCGGCACCGGAGAGCGACTTCGCAAAGGCAAAGTATTTCGCGACCCGGGCTGCAACAATCTATTCCGGCACCAGCGAAGTGCACCGCAACATCCTGGCGCACGCCATCGGCTGTCCCTGAACGCGCCGCACCTTGCGGCCCGGCCCGGAACCATTGGTTGGCGACCGCGTTGGACCAGGATCAGCCCGATGCCCGTTGGAGAAGTTGCGCCATGAATACTCGCAAGGTAGTTTTGATTGCGGTTGCCCTGGCGGCAGTCACAAGTTGCACGCCTTACCAGGAAATCAATCCCGATAAACCAGCAGGCGCGGCTGTTCCTCCCGTGAAGGAGGGCGCGGCTTCTGACGTGAGCACTGGCTCCAACGACGGCGGCGCCATGCAAGTCGATCAATCCGTTGGCGTCGTTTATGAAATCCGCACACGATCGGACATCCCCGCCTTTGTGGCCTCGCAGATGGCCCTCGCCGACAAGGATTCCAACCGCGAGCTTTCAAAGGAAGAGTATCATCTTATTGCGGCGGCCCTTGCGCAAGCCGACAACAGCTTTGCGTCCAGCTCCGAAGGCGGCCCGGTTGCGAACCCCGGTGTAGGCGGCGTGATTGATAGCTCGGACGCCGTGCCGGTAGGACGCGATGAATTTTTTGCGATCTCCGCTGGACAGGACGGAGCGATGAGCGCAGCTGACCTTGAACTGACGCTGGCCTCCCGCTTTGACGCCGCTGACGCAGATAGCGACGGCACACTTGATGCCGCTGAATCAAAGGATTTTGCGGCGAGCATGCTGTTGGGTGAAAACTGAAACGCACAAAACCGGCGCAGGGCGCGGTTCAGCCGATCCCGCGTGTCTTCACCAGGTTGCGGCCCGATTTTCTGGCTTCGCGCCGGAACATATCTGCCTCCTCAATTACCGCAGTGCTGGTCATCCCCGGCTCGCAGCGCGCAAGGCCGTAGGACGCTGTGAGTCCGCTCACAACTTTCTCGCTGCCGGGCAAGGTGTGGGCCGTGAGTTTGCAGGTGTGCTTGATCTTCACGAGCAGGTTGTAGGCCGACATCAGGTCGCGCCCTGGCAGGATCAGGGCAAACTGGTCGCTGCCATAGCGGGCGACCGTGTCGCCCTCTCCAAGGCTTCCTGCGACAAGCGAACTAAATGCCCGAAGGATCGCATCGCCCGCAACAGGGCCGTGAGCATCCGTCAGCGCCGTGAAATCATCCAGCTCGGCAAGCACAACGCAGAAGCCCTCATTGGCTTTTCCGGCGCGGCCGACGGCGTCTTCGAGGCGCGAGTCAAAGGCCCGGCGATTGAAGGCGCCCGAAACCGGATCGCGGAGTGCCTGAGCCTGAACGTTTTCGAGCTTCTGGTTCAACACGTTGATGAGGTTTTGTGACTTGGCGAGCCCCTGGTTCAGATCACGGGTGAGCTCAGCCATGCGGCGGTTTTCTTCAAGGAGTCCTTCCACAACCATCGCAAGTCCCTCGCCCGACGCGGCTTCCGGGACCGTCTCGGCAAACGTATCAAGCGAGTTTGTGAAGGCATCGTTCTGCTTCAGGCCCTTCTCGATGATTTCGAGAACAGTGCCGATCTCGTTGCCGATGGCCTGGCCGATGCCCTGCGTCGTGAAGGTCGCGGCGTCCGCTACGAGGTAATCCTGGAACAGCGAGTCGATATCATAGCGCGTGAGTTGATCCTTTAGAAGCAACAGGTTGTTGATCTCGGCGACCAGCTCTTCGTCAGACCCAGTCGTGTAGGCAAACAGAACGGCATATGCGTTCGGGTAAGGCGCCGTATGATACTTGTCCATCATGTTGAACACGCGGATCGCCGCCTGACACACTTCACGAAAGCTGCGCTGTCCCGCACTTGCCGGGAAGGCGTCTGGAGTCTGTCGAGCCGGATCTTGCATTCGTCTGACCTGGTCTGCACGCCCTGTGGCGCGGTGATCAAAGTTGATAGCACGCCAGGGTTTTTCTCAAGTTAACGACACCGCAGAAGTGCGCTTGCTGCCTGCAACTCCATTCCTGCAAACTGGCGCAGATGCCGAAACCAGACTGCGAAGCCGGCGCGGCTCCGGAACGCTGTTTGCGCCAGCCAACACTACAGGATGAGCGAGTCTGGATATTCGCTCCGGCCCCCGCGATCCAGCACCGACCCGTTGCCAGAGACGCTTGCGCAAAGCGGCAGAAAGCTGCGCTCCAGGCCCGGAAACCCGGAGCGCAGCGCAGTGGCGGCGAGACTAATCGTCCCAGCGGTCATCATCACCGCGGTCATCATCACCGCGGTCATCGTCGCGGCCAGCGCAATCGTCATCGCCTTCGCGGCGCAGCTCCTGGCCGGAAGCCGGATCAAAATAGATTTCAGTGCACCGTCCGGCCGGATCTTTGCCCTTCACTTCGATCTTGCGGTCGTCATACTCCACTTCGAAAACATTGAATCCCTGCTCCGCGAGAGGGTGCGCACGTCGGCGAATCTGGGCTCGCTACCGATCTCGCGTCCGGCCTTGAAACATCGATCCGCGCCGCCACCGAAACCGTTGAGCGCGAACTCGCCCACGCCCGCACATCCGCCAGCCGCGGAACAGAACCGGTGCTTGAACGCCTTGCCAGCTTTCTGCAGCGCACGGAACGCGGGTCACGCGTCTCGATCGACATCAGGGCGTCCGGCGCGCGCCTGCCGGTCCACGCGGACCAGCTGCTGAAATGGCTGGCCCGCTAATCGAGAACGCGCTGCGCCCTGCAGGGCTGCGTGTCGTCGTAACCGCTGGGCATAGCGAATTACGGGTCGAGGATGACGGGCCAGGCCTTGAGGGACCAGACCGGGACCTCGCCCTCCTACGCGGCCGCCGCGCCGACGAGAGCCCCGGCGGCCACGGCCTCGGCCTGTCAATTGCCAGCGATCTCGCCGAAGCCACAGGAGGCCATCTCGAACTTGAAACCTCCTCACCCGGCGGCCAGCTCGCCCGCATCCGCTGGTTATGCCGCCTGGTTTCCTGCGGCAGGGAACGCAGCAGAAGCGTGCCTTCACATCTCACAGCCTGACTTGAAGCCCCCCCGGCCGCGCCCCATTTCCGGAACGCGCGCACGGACGGCGCGTTGCTGACTGACACGCCGCTCCGTTACGGCTCCTGAGGGATTACACCATGCAATCCGGCCACAAGACATCGCGCTGGATCAAGGCCGAGCGGGAGGGGATCCATCTGCCCACCGTGGACTGGTGGATCGACCCCTCCCGCCCTGCAGCCAACGCTCTCGTGACCCATGGTCATGCCGATCACGCCCGCGGTGGACATGGCGAGGTCTGGGCGACCGGCGCGACCCGTGACATCATTGCCTTGCGCTACGAGACGCCCACCGGTGGGCGTGACCTCGACTACAACGAACCCATCGAAATAGGTGATTCAATCACCGCCACCTTTGTACCGGCGGGTCATGTTCTGGGATCCGCGCAGATCCTTCTCGAACGCGCGGGCGAACGCATCATCATCACGGGCGACTACAAGCGCAGGCCGGATCCGACCTGCATGCCCTTCCAGCCAACGCCGTGCGATATTCTCATCACCGAGGCGACCTTCGCGCTGCCCATCTTCACCCACCCACCGATCGAGCGCGAGATCAAGCGCCTGCTTGCCGCGCGCGAGGCCAATCCGGAACGCTCGATCCTGATCGGCGCCTATGCGCTCGGCAAAGCCCAACGTGTCATCGCCGAACTGCGCCGCGCCGGCTATCATGAGACGATCTGGCTGCACGGCGCGATGCTTGCCATGTGCGGGCTGTATGAGCGGCACGGCGTCAAACTCGGATTGCTCGCGCTGGTGAGCGAGGCAAGCCGCGACGCGCTCAAAGGGCAGATCATCGTTTGCCCGCCGTCGTCCCTGAACTCGGCCTGGGCGCGCCGCCTTCCAGATCCCGTCAACGCTATGGCCTCCGGCTGGATGCGCGTACGCCAGAGAGCGGTGCAGCGTAATGTGGAGCTCCCACTGGTCATCTCTGACCACTGCGACTGGAGTGAGCTGACAGGTACGATCCTTGAACTTTTGCCTCAGGAAACCTGGATCACCCATGGGCGCGAAGATGCTCTGCTTCATTGGTGCGCGTTGCATCAGATGCGCGCCCGCGCGCTCGATCTGGTCGGGCGGGAAGAGGATGACACCGGCTGATGGACCGCTTCGCCAGGCTTCTAACCGAACTCATTTACACACGGTCCCGCAACAGCAAGCTGTCCCTGCTGGCGCACTTTCTGCGCGCGGCGCCTGATCCGGATCGCGGCTGGGCCCTGGCAGTGCTGACCGGTGAGCTGAGCTTTCCCGCGGTGAAATCCGGCATCATTCGTGAACTGATCAAGGAGCGGGTCGATCCCGTGCTTTTTTCGCTATCGCGAGATTTTGTCGGCGATACGGCGGAAACCGTCAGCCTGCTTTGGCCCGCCCCGCCGGGTCCGATGCCGCCTCCTCCGTCCGTAAGCGAAGCCGTCGCTGCGCTCAGTTCGGCGACACGGGCCACGGCGAAACCAGTCGTCGCAGGCCTGCTCGACCGGCTCGACGAAGACGGGCGCTTTGCGCTGCTCAAGCTGGCGACCGGCGCCTTGCGTATCGGCGTGTCGGCGCGGCTCGCGAAGACGGCGTTTGCCCAGGCTTTCACCGTTCCGCTCGATGATGTCGAGGAGATATGGCATGCGCTTCGTCCGCCATATACGGATCTCTTTGCCTGGGCCTCTGGCGCAGCCGCGAAGCCGGATATCACCTCACTACCCGTCTTCCGCCCGTTCATGCTGGCCAATCCCCTTGAGGATGCCGTGCTCGATCTGGCGGACTATGCAGCGGAGTGGAAATGGGACGGCATCCGCGTCCAGCTTGTCCACGCGGGCGGCGAGACGCGCCTGTTCAGCCGGGCCGGCGAAGATATCACTGCCAGCTTCCCGGATGTCGCCCGCGCCTTTGCGCATGAAGGGGTACTTGACGGCGAACTCCTTGTTCGGGGCGCGGCCCAGGGCGGCGAGGCGGGCGGCGCCGCGAGCTTCAACGCGCTTCAGCAACGGCTGGGCCGTAAGGTAGTCTCGGCAAGCATGCAGGCGGAGTATCCGGCCTTCGTTCGGCTCTATGACGTGCTGTTCGACAGCGGAGAAGACCTTCGCCGCCTGCCCTGGTCCGACCGGCGCGGGCGTCTCGAAACCCTGGTCTCGCGGCTCGACCCAGGCGCTTTTGACATTTCTACGCTGATTGGGGCGGGAGATTTCGACGAGCTCGCGGAACTGCGCGGCGCCGCGCGCGAAACCGACATCGAAGGCGTGATGTTGAAGCGCCGCGACAGTCCCTATGAGGCGGGCCGCAAGGCGGGCCTGTGGTATAAATGGAAACGCGAACCGCTCACCGCGGACTGCGTGATGATGTATGCCCAGCGCGGCTCCGGCAAACGCTCAAGCTACTATTCCGACTACACGTTCGGCTGCTGGACGGCGCCGGAAGCGGAAGGCGGTGTCCTCCTTCCAGTCGGGAAGGCCTATTCAGGCTTCAGCGACGAGGAGCTGCGCTGGCTCGACAGTTTCGTGCGAAAGAACACGACCAGCCGCTTCGGCCCGGTCCGCGAAGTGGACAAGAAACTTGTGCTCGAAATTGCCTTTGACGCCGTAAACGCCAGCACACGCCACAAATCGGGAATTGCAATGCGCTTCCCGCGTATCAGCCGCATTCGCCGTGACAAGCCTGCGAATGAATGCGACCTGATCGATACCTTGCGGAGAATGATCGTGACCGGCGCCCGTTGATGAGCGGTCGTTCAGGCTGAACCTCGCCTGCGCCATCCGGTCGCCGCCGTTTCAGCCAGATGCCCCTATTTTGATCGGCCGGGACGGATGACCGTGATGGGCGGCAAAGGGACATCATTGCAGCAAGCCTTTCGAAGATCAGTAGGTTTCGGCGGGCTCACGGGGCGCCTTCGGCTCGGCCAGCTCTTTGGGGGTCAGCAACATGTACATTGCCGGCGTCACGATCCGCGCAAGGATCGTCGAACTGATCAGACCGCCGATGATAACGACTGCAATCGGCGAGACCAAAGGTGATTGCTCAAGGACGAGCGGGGTCAAGCCGCCAATGGCGGTTGCGCTTGTCAGGAGCACCGGCAGGAAACGGATCTCGCCTGCCTGAATGACGGCCTCACGCAAGGGGACACCGTCACGCCTGAGCCGGTTGGCAAAGTCGACAAGCAGAATCGAGTTCTTGATCTCGATTCCTATCAAGGCAATGAAGCCGATCATGGCGATGAACGAAAGAGAATACTCCGCGATGTAGAGCGCCACAAAGCCGCCCATCACGCCGAAAGGAATGACGAAGGCGACAACCGCCATCTGGGCGAAGCTGCCGAACTCTAGCAGAAGCACGGCAAGCACGCCGAACAAGGCGATGAGCACAGCTGCCCCGAGGCCAGAAAAGCTTTCGCTTGCCGCTTCCGCCTGCCCGCCGAATGTAATGCGGTATCCGGGCGGAAGATTGATCGCGCGGACCTTCGAGGCAACATCGGCAGTGACATCGCCGGCGAGAAACTCCGGCAGAACGTAAGAGAGCACAGTCACGACCCGCTCCTGCTGCACGCGGTTCACGACCGTGGGACCAGACGAGAACTCGACGATCGCGATCTCCGACAGCGGCACGCCCCCGCCCTGCGCATTCCAAAGATACATCCGCTGCAGTGCATCCGCATCGGGAGGCGAGCCCGCATCGATCCGCACCCGGATGGGATAGGCCTCACCGGTCGGATCGCGCACCTGCGCAACGGTTGCCCCACCCACAGCAACGCGCAGGGTCTGGTCTATTGCGCCGGCCGGAATGCCAAGCAGCGCCGCCTTTGCGGTATCAATATTGAGCTCAAGATCAACCTGGCGCGCCGAGGCCGGGTTGGATATGTCCCGGGTGCCCGGCGTGTCCCGCAGGATCAGTTCAACATCGCCGGCGATCTGGCTCAGCGTATCATTGTCCTTTCCCCATATACGCACCGCGATGGGTGCCTCGACCGGCGGCCCGTTCTCGAACCGGCGAAACGTCAGTTTCGCGGCCGGGTACTTTGAGAGCTCTTCGCGGATCTCGGAGACGATGATCGGTCCTTCGTCGGGATCCCAATGCTTGAAAGCTCCATAAACCTGGCCGAAGTCAGGCACGCCGACCGTCTCAAAGACGTTGTAGTAGACTTGCGGATTACTGGAGCCACTGTTTGCAAACCTGAAAGCGATATCGTCGCGCTTGGCGAGGACGCCTTCAACATACCGCACGGCCTTGTCGGTCTCCTCGATGGAGACACCCTGCGGCAGCTCGACGTCGACCAGGAAATACGGACTGTCATTCTCTGGAAAAAGCGAGAAGCCCAGCCTTGGAACAAGCGCAAACGATGACAGCGCCAACGCCAGGGAGACCACCACCGTAGAGACGGGAAACCTCAATGCTACGCGCAGGATTGGCCGGTAAACCGCGTGGATCGCGCCCATAACAACGTCAAGGAACACATTCGACTTTCCATGCCCGTCCCGCGGCAGCAACTGTGCCGCCAGGAATGGAATGATCGTCAGCGAAACGACCAACGAGGCGATGATCGTCGTCAGAACGGCGACTGGCAGGGACCGGGTGAAATCGCCCGCCCCTTCAGGCAAGGCAATCAAGGGCAGGAAGGCGAGGACCAGCGTTGCCGTGCAGCCAATGACCGCGACGTTTATCTCCGATACGCCGGCGATTGCCGCTTCCCGCCGTGGCAGTCCGTTTCGCAAATTGCGCGCGATGTTTTCCGTCACCACAATGGAGTCGTCGACCAGCAGCCCGAGCGCGATCACGAGGCCGGAAATCGATAACTGGTTCAACGAGTAACCGAGTTGGCCGATCCAGAAAACACCAATGGCCAGTGACAGCGGGATAGCCATCATCACCACGATGGCGGCGCGAAATCCCAATGGCAGAAGGGTAAGCAGGACGAGCAGCACGGCGATCCCGAAGTCTCGCCCCAAACTCGTCAACCGGTGCGCAACCGTCTTTGATTGGTCGAAACCCAGTTCAAGCCTGATGCCTTCCGGCAGACTGCTCCGGTAAGCTTCAATCTGCGTGTAGAGATTGTTGCGTACGACGAACACGTCGACGCCGAGTTTGCCCTTGGCGCTGACGAGCACGGCCCGCTCGCCATTAAACCGGGTCAAATGGCGCGGCTCGTCATTATCCCATTCGACCGCGGCGATATCCCCAACGGTCAGCGTGCTGCCTGCAACCGAGCGCAGAACTGTGCTTCTGATCTCGTCAAGACTGTCGAACGGGCCTGTGGCCGTCACATTGAAGCGCCGCCCGCCCGACGTCACTGCGCCGATCGGCACGTCCGCACCTTCGCGCTGCAGGGCGTCGACGACAGCGAGCGGCGACAGATCAAAATTCGAAAGCCGGTCAAGATCGAGCGAGACGCGCACTTCAGATTCCGGAGCCCCCCAGATCTGTGACTGCTGGACGCCGCCTGCGCGCTCAAGCATGTCGCGCAGATCCCTGGCGGCAGCTTCAAGTTGCCGGGCCGGCGCCGTTTCGCTGACCAGGGCCAGAACCACGATGTTGGCATTTGCGGTATTGGCCTTGAATGTCCGCACCTCCACGACGCCGGGCGGAAAATCCGGCCGCGCCACGTTCAGTTCACGGACAAGTTCATCGAACTTCCGTTCCGGATCGGAGCCATAGATAAACTCAACCGTGACACTGCCGACCCCAGAGGTCGCGCTTGATCTCACTTCCTTGACATCTTCTATCCGGTTGAAAGCCTGTTCAAGCGGAACGACGATCAGCTTTTCGATCTGCTCGGCATCAGCCCCCGGCAGAACGACTGTAACCCCGGCGATCGGAAACCGGACGGTTGGGTCTTCGGACTTGGGAATCGACAATGTGGCGTTTGCGCCGAGGGCGACCAGCATCACGAACAACACCAGCGAGAACTGCCAGCGGTCAACGAAAAAGCGGACAATCTGTTCCATAAGGTTCAAGGCCTGTCCGCAACAATGACAGCCTCGCCCTCGCGTACATAGGCAGCGCCTTCCGCGATCACGCGCTCTCCGGCTTCGAGCCCCGAAAGTACGAGGACTTCGCCCCGAACAATGCCGGATGTGGATACAGATCGCCGCCGGGCGACATCCTTGTCGTCGATGACATAGACATAGCCCCGGTCTGCGCGGGCATCGATCAGTGCGAGGGTCGGGATCCGTACGGCGGAGGATTTGCCTTCGGAGGCAGCGGATGAAGTGATCCGTGCATTTCCGATCAGGCCGCTGCGCAACTGCGCGGGCTCGCCTGCGCTGATATCGACATCAAAATTCCCGGTGGCGTCATTGCTCTTTGCTGCAATGCGGATGATGGCGCTGGCGCGCGGCGGGCCGGCCAGCCCGGCGACCGAAATCTCGGCTGCGTCGCCAACCTTCAGACGTGCTGCCTGAGCTGCAGATACAGGCACGCGCAAAAGCAGGCCGGACGTCGTATCCCCGATCTGAAGCACCGGCGCGCCGGGTGCGAGCGTCTGCCCCGGTTCGGCCAGGCGGCGCAGGACAACCCCGTCGCCTGGTGAGACCATGACCCCAAGGTTCCGATTGAACGATACCGCAGCCAATCCGGCGCGCGCCTGATCGCGCGCGAGCGCGGCATCGTCGAGGCGTGCCTTTGCAAGATGCCCTTTTTCGACAAGGTCGCGCGTGCGCTCATACTGCACATCGGCGTTCACGACCGCCGCTTCTGCCTGGGCGACACTCGCTGCCAGTTCTGTCAGGTCAAGCCGGGCAAGGCGCTGCCTCGCTTTCACCGCATCGCCTTCATCGACGGTCAACTCCGTCAGGATTCCGCCCGTCTTGAAGGACAGGGTTGTCTCCTGAGAGTATACGATCGTCCCCGTGGCGGCGACCAGGGCGTCGGGATCCGCTGGCAATACCTCCGCTGCGACGACCACCGGGCGGACCAGCTCGGGAGCCGTAACCGCCTCTGCGGCATCCTTGCTGCCCGCCCCGCAGCCCGAAAGCGCCAGCAGGGTGCCTAACACCAGCGCGCCGGAGGTCGTGCTCAGGTTCACATTGCTTGCTTGCATGGATTTCGGCTTCTGGATCCGTCGATCTGTGGAAAACGCTAAATGAAACATAAATTGTTCAGCGGCGAAGTCCAGAGTGCTTTCGAGGGATTTTCCATCTCTGCCCGAACCCTTTTGGTCTTTCCGCTTGAAGCCCGATCTGAAAACAACAAACTCGCGGATTCACAGAATACCGACCGGAATATCCTTCAGAACGTCAGTATGTTCTTGATTTGTTCTTCCCCACATGCCTTGATGTTGATCAGCCACGTGACCTGACCGTGAGTGCGACAGCCCCGTTTCCCATGACAGGCATGAGCGCACTGACGCGAGGGTGACTGGCTTGACTGGTTTCCCGATGGGCCACGCAAGACACCTTCGAACTTTCCCGCCTGTATCTGAGAACAAAAGACACATGGATTTTACGACCCTCAAAGCAAAAGGCCTTGTCCGAGGCATGACGGCACTGCCATCTGCGAGGGCAGAGTTTCCGTTCGGGCTCGGTCAACCGGGCCTGCACGAGATTGCGGAAGGTGCCTACGGCGACCGCGCTGCAGCAACGGGGTTCTTGCTGGCCATCATCGGACAGCGTCTTCGCGGCGCGTGGATATGGGTAAGGCAGACATCGATTGCGCGTGACAGTGGCGAGGTGCTGGACGCCGCCCTTCCGGGCTGTCCCGCACGCCTTCGCCTGACGGTGCAGGCCCGCGATGCACACGCTGCACTCTGGGCAGCCGAGGAAGCAGTCGTCTCCGGGGCGGCAAGCCTTGTGATAGCCGAAGTGGAACGGTCGGACTTCACGTCCAGCCGGCGGCTGACACTCGCCTCTACGCGGCACGGCGTGCCCGTCGTACTGATACTGCCTTATGACTGCGAAGGCGCGACAGCAGCGGCAAGCCGCTGGCGTCTCACCTCACGCCTTTCGGCGCCCAACCGCCATGACCCGCAGGCCCCCGGCCATCCGCGCTGGCGGGCGGTGATAGAGCGCTGCCGCGCCTTTCCTTCTGCAGCCGGGCAGGCCTTTGACCTTGAGTGGAATTATGAAACGCTATCTCTCAGTATGGTTTCCGGATTGGCCGCTGGACCGCCTGCGGCGTATCCGGCGGCAGGGGAAGACCGGTTCCGCCGTACCGGTTAAACCCCGCGCCTTTGTCCTTTATGAAAAATCCGCTTACGGATTGAGTGTCGTGGCAGCGAATGCCCCGGCCCGCGCTGTTGGTATCGGGCCAGGCCTTCGGCTCGCTGATGCGAAGGCAACCCTGCCGGATCTCCTGTCTGAGGAAATCGACCGCACGGCAGACCTGGTTTCATTAACGGCGCTGGCAATCTGGATGATGCGCTTCTCTCCGCTTGTTGCATTGGACGGCGAGGACGCGCTCCTGGTGGAGACAACCGGCTGCGACCACCTCTTCGGCGGCGAAGAAGGTCTCGCGGCAGAGATGTCCCTGAGCCTTGCGAGAGCGGGCTACGGTCACCGGATTGCCATCGCCGGCACGCCGGGCGCCGCCCATGCGCTGGCACGGGATACTGGACAGGGCGGGGCTCCCGTTCTGCCCCCGGGCCAGGAGCGCCAGGGGCTCGCGCACCTGCCGATGGTTACCCTTCGCCTGTCGCCTGAAGCGCTCACCCTGCTTCGCCGCTTCGGCCTGACGCGGATCGGTCAGCTCTATGACATCGACCGGAAGGCGCTGGTGCAGCGATTCCGGTCGCGTCACGCAGCCGATGCCGTGTGCTTGCGACTGGACCAGGCGCTGGGGCGGTGCGCCGAACCCTTCGCCCCGCTTCGTCCGCCACCGGAGCATGCCGAACGCCTGCCCTGTCCCGAACCGCTGACCAGCAGCGAGGGCATAAGTGCAGGGCTGGGGCAATTGACGGAAAAGCTGTGCGCTGCCCTGGCCATGGCTGGGCTCGGCGCGCACAGCTTCACGTTCAGCGCCTTGCGTTCGGATGGCGGGGCGAGCACGGTGACCGTCAACGCCGCACGCCCCGTGTGCACCCCCGGGCATGTCTTGCGGCTTTTCCGGGAAAAGACCGGCCGGATCGATCCCGGTTTCGGCATAGACCTCCTGTTGCTCGAAGCCGGCCGCACGGGGCCGATGGCTACCGGCAGCCGCCCTCTGTCGGGCGGCCTTGCCGGAGCTGGCTTCGATGCGGAGGCGATTGCCGATCTTGCAGACCGGATCACCGCGCGCCTTGGCGAAGGCAGTGTAACGCTTGCCGTGAGGAAAGCACGCCATCCTCCGGACAAGGCAGAGCGGCAGGTCGCTTTTGCCGGGCAGGAGTCTGAGCCAGCCCAGCCGCTTCTTCCCGGGTCGAGGCCTATCCGGATGCTGGGCCGTCCGGAACAAGTCTTCGTGATAGCGCAGGTGCCGGACGGACCGCCCCTCCAGTTCATCTGGCGCCGGCGCCTGCGCAAGGCCGTGCGTGCAGACGGTCCGGAGCGGATTGCGCCGGAATGGTGGACTTACCTTCCCCCCGCCCCTGGTGAGCGCGGCAGACTGCCGCGCACACGCGACTATTACCTTATCGAGGACAGCGAGGGACGCCGCTACTGGGTGTTCCGTGAAGGCCTGTATGGTGATGACCGCGGCGCGGCTCCCGAATGGTTTGTACAGGGAATATTTGCATGACCGGCTACGCCGAACTCGCGGTCACGACCAACTTCTCCTTCCTGCGCGGGGCAAGCCATGCAGAAGAACTTGTGCAGCGTGCCTCCGCTTTGGGACTTGGCGCCATCGGTGTGGCGGATCGCAACACACTCGCGGGTGTCGTGCGCGCGCATGTGGCCGCCAGGGCGGCGGGAGTGAAGCTTCTGGTCGGGGCCCGCCTCGCACCGGAGGACGGACCTGAAATCGTGGCCTACCCGATAGACCGAACAGCATACGGGCGCCTCTCGCGCCTGCTTTCCGAAGGCAAGCTCAGGGCAGACAAAGGCAAATGCCGGATACTTATGGAAGACATCCTCGCATCCAGCGAGGGGCTTCTGCTGATCGTACTCCCGCCCGAGACACTGACACCCGCCTTCAGGGACGCGCTGGAACGGGTTGCCCGCAGCGCCCCGGGGCGCACCTGGCTTGGGGCGCGTTATACCTATTGCGGCCGCAACCGCGAACGCCTCGGGCGGCTCGCAGAGCTGTCGGACGAGACAGGGGCGCCCATGGTGGCGCTCAATGACGTACTCTACCACGCACCTGAACGCCGCCCCCTGCAGGACGTGATGACCTGCATCCGTGAGCACTGCACCCTCGACAGCGCAGGCTACCGGCTCGAAGCGAATGCCGAGCGGCACCTCAAGTCACCCAGGGAGATGGAACGGCTGTTCAACGGCTTTGAGCCCGCCCTCAAACGCACGCTCGAGATTGCCGCCCGCTGCACCTTCAGCCTCGACGAACTCTCCTATGAATACCCGGACGAGCCCGTGCCGCGAGACTCCACCCCGCAGGCGCATCTCGAACATCTCGCATGGAAAGGTGCAGCATGGCGCTATCGCGATGGTGTCCCGGAAAAGGTGACGGCTCAGATCCACAAGGAACTCGCCATCATCGCCCTGCTGAACTATGCGCCCTACTTCCTCACGGTGCACGATATCGTTTCTTGGGCGCGGGCACAGGGCATCCTCTGCCAGGGGCGAGGCTCGGCGGCGAACTCGGCGGTCTGCTACTGCCTTGGCGTCACCAGTGTCGACCCCGAACTGTCCAATCTCCTCTTCGAGCGGTTCCTGTCGCCAGAGCGCAGGGAGCCACCAGACATTGATGTTGATTTCGAACACGAGCGGCGGGAAGAGGTTATTCAGTACATTTACAGACGGTATGGCCGTCATCGCGCTGCGCTGGCGGCCACGGTCATCTGCTACCGGTCTCGCTCCGCCATCCGTGAAGTGTGCAAGGTCCTTGGACTCAGCGAAGAGATTTCTGCGTCGCTCGCGAGTGGCGTCTGGGGTAGCTGGAGCGACGGCCTGCCTGACAAGCGGATAGCTGAGGCGGGTCTCGATCCGTCAAACCCGCTGATCCGCCGCGCGGTGCAGCTCGCGCGCCAGCTGCTCGGTTTCCCGCGCCACCTTTCCCAGCATGTCGGCGGCTTCGTCCTGACGCGCGGGCCACTGATCGAGACCGTGCCTGTCGGCAACGCCGCGATGAAAGACCGGACCTTCATCGAGTGGGACAAGGACGACATCAATGCGCTTGGCATCATGAAGGTGGATGTGCTGGCCCTCGGCATGCTCACCTGTATCCGAAAGGCCTTCGACATGATCGAAAGCCACAAGGGTATCGAGCACACTCTCGCCAGCATTCCGCAAGACGACAAGGCAACGTATGACATGCTTTGCCGGGCAGACAGCCTTGGGGTGTTCCAGGTCGAAAGCCGGGCCCAGATGGCAATGCTCCCGCGCCTTCTCCCGCGCAAGTTCTACGACCTGGTGATCGAAGTTGCCATCGTCCGCCCCGGGCCCATCCAGGGCAACATGGTGCATCCCTATCTCCGGCGGCGGAAGAAGCTTGAGCCGGTCATTTTCCCAAGTCCTTCGCCGGAACACGGGCCGCCCGGCGAGTTGCAGGCCATCCTTGCACGGACGGAAGGGGTTCCACTGTTCCAGGAACAGGCAATGCAGATTGCGATCGACGCCGCGAAGTTTACCCCAGAAGAGGCCAACGGACTTCGCCGGGCGATGGCCACCTTCTGCAATGCCGGCACCATCCACCACTACGAATACAATTTCGTTTCGCGGATGATCGCGCGTGGATATGATCCGGTGTTCGCAAAGGCCTGCTTCAACCAGATCAAGGGCTTCGGCGAGTATGGTTTCCCGGAAAGCCATGCAGCTTCCTTCGCGCTGCTCGTTTACGTGTCCTCGTGGATCAAGTGTCATCATCCGGATGTGTTCTGCGCCGCGTTGCTGAACAGCCAGCCGATGGGTTTCTATGCACCGGCACAGATCGTGCGGGACGCGCAGGAGCATGGTGTTGAGTTGCGGCCCGTGGACGTGAACCATTCGGCTTGGGACAACACCCTGGAGCCCCCGCCGGGAAGGGACAACCACTTCATCGTGCGGCTTGGTTTCCGGCAAGTGACCGGCCTGCGGCAGGATGACATGGAGCAGCTGATGGCCGCACGTGGCGCGGGCTATGACAGCCCGGAATCACTCATGCGGCGGGCAGGCATTTCCCGGCCTGTGCTGGAGCGCCTGGCGGCGGCCGACGCATTTGGTTCGATGGGTCTTTCGCGGCGTAGCGCACTCTGGAAGGTCAGAGGCGAGGCGGCCGGCCGCACTCTGCCCCTGTTTGCTGCAGCCGGCCTTGCCGAGCGGGGCCATGAGGCAGACGTCACCCTGCCTTGTGTTCCGCGATCGGAGGAAGTGATCCAGGACTACCAGACCGCCCGGCTATCACTGAAAGATCATCCGATGCATTTCCTGCGCGAGGTGCACGCCCGGCGCGGCATCATCACGACCCACGAAGCGGCGCAGGCCCACAGCGGCCGGCGGGTCCAGACATCCGGGCTGGTGCTGGTCCGCCAGCAACCGGGCACCGCCAGCGGAGTTGTTTTCATCACCATCGAGGACGAGACCGGCATTGCCAACCTTGTGGTCTGGCCACGTGTCAAGGAACGCTTCCGGCCAGTGATCATGCGTGCCCGCATCCTTCATGTGCGGGGCCGCGTGCAGACGGCAGACAATGTGACCCACATCGTGGCGGAGGAGGTGATCGACTGCACCGCGGATCTCAACCTGCTCTCCGAAGATACGCTGCGCGACCCGATCAAAGGCGTCCTCGCGCGCCCTGACGAAGTGGCCCGCCCCCCAAACGAGGGCCGCGGCCCAGGCGGACGGCGCGATACAGCGCGCCATACCCGCAATGTTCGCGTGATCCCCCGGAGCCGCGATTTTCATTAGCCGCGCCGCACAAGTCGAGATCGTTCTTCGCGGGCACATTGCCTGCTGGGTAACCTCGGGGCCGATGTCCTAAGCCTCCTGCGGGAACCTCCGGCAAAATATTCGTGCAATCCATATCTCTGTCTGAAACGAAAGAATGGGCCTGACCGCCACCCGCAAACCCGCCTGTCTTGCTGCGAAGGCTGAAGGAGTACAGCTGAGCGAAGCCCGCCGTCCAGATTAACATCAGATGAAGTTCGGCCTCAGGTCACTTATACCTCTTGCGGACAAGGTCTGCCGCGCCGATTTATTCTGTATGCGGACCGGGCCCCTCTGACAGGCGGCGCTCTTCAAGGAGCCCACTTGTGATGTCGGACCGCATCGGGAGAACCCCGGTGCCGGCTCGAAGCAGGAAAAGCCCGTTAGCCGCCGCTGATACTCCCGCAGCCAATCAAGAGGAGTATGCTATGTCATCGAGTTATATCTATGCCCTGACCCAGCGCCACGCAGCCATCGAGCGCAAGATTCAAGAAGCGATGAAAGCGCCCGCGCCCGATACGCTTCACATCATGGCGCTGAAGAGGCTTCGCCTGGCCTACCGGGACCGCATCAGGCTGGCGATCAGCCAGAAGCGGCTTCGCGCCTCCGCCTCGCGGACAAAGCGCTGGGTGCCGCCGCGGTCGCCGCGCGCATCTTCATCCACCGATATTCAGTTTACAGAAGGAACCTGACAATGCCGCTCCAAACGTCACCGATCGACGGCACGCCCATGCGCACCATCCGGCGGTATGGAATTGAAATCGACATCTGCCCGACGACCGGCGGCGTCTGGCTCGACCGGGGTGAACTCGAAAAACTCATCGAGATCATCCGTGAAGACGCAGTGCAGGAAATCCCCTCGCGGTCCCGGCTGCGCCGGGACGATGACGATTTCGAGGAGGAAGGTTCTTCTCGAAAGGGTCGCATGGACCGCAAGTCGAGGCTGCTTGACCTGTTCGACTTCTGAAACGCCGGGCGCCGCTTCATTCCTGAAGCGGCGTCCACTTTCAACGGGCGCGCCAGTTCAAAAACGTCCGGGCCGCAGGACCTGCACCTCGCCAAAGCTCAAAACGCCGATATGGCTGCCGAGCAGATTTTCGAGCTCGCTCAAAGCTGCGCGTACCTGCGCATCGGCGCCAATCGAAATGATGATGACCATGTCGCTTGACGCCGACATGTCCGCATCGCGGCTCCAACGGGTCACTCCGCCGAACCCGGAAATCGCCGGGAGCACAGTATAGCCGGTCAATCCCGCCCCTTCGAGTATGTTGCAGGCGCGCCGCGCAGCCATGCGCTCGATGATCAGTTCCAGGCGATGGCGAATGTGCATCGGTCAGACGGCTCCGGGGGAGATTGCCTTTGCGAGCCAGATGTAAAGCGGCAGGCCCAGGATCAGGTTGAAGGGAAATGTAATGCCAAGCGATAGCGTCAGGTAGATCGATGGTTTGGCTTTAGGCAAGGCGAGACGCATGGCGGCCGGCACAGCGATGTAGGACGCGGATGCAGACAATGTGATCAGCAGCGCCGCGTCTCCGGGCTCCATCCCGTTGAGTGCCGCGACAGCTGCAGCGATGAGGCCCGAGACCAGGGGCATGTATATGCCAAACACGATTGTCCCGGGACCGAGCTGGCGCCAGCCATTTCGCAACCCACGGCCAGCAGAAAGGCCCATGTCGAGGAGGAAAAGGCAAAGCACTCCCTGGAACGGATCCACGAAAAAGGGGGAGACTTTCTTCATGCCCGCCTCTCCGGTGACCCATCCGATGATCAACGAGCCGAGGAGGACAACAACGGAGGCATTGAGCAGGACCTCCCGGGCAAGCTCTCCGCGGTCTGATCCGGCGACGTTCTCGCTGCGCCCTGCGCCGCGGTGCACGATAACCAGCGCCGAGATGATCGCGGGAACTTCCATGAGCGCAGCCACTGCAACGAGATAGCCCGAAGTCTCAAGGCCGGCAGCTTTGATAGCCTGCTGGGCAGCTACGAACGTGACAATCGAGATCGAGCCATAATGGGCAGCGACCGCCGCCGAATCGACTTCGTTGAGACGTGTCGTGAAGCGCAGGAAACTGTAGGCTATGACCGGCAAAATGAATGACAGGGCGACTGCAGAGATCATCACGAGCCCCGCATCCCAGCCGAGATCGCCCTTCGAAATTTCGACGCCGCCCTTCAGTCCGATCGACATCATGAGGTAGATCGCCAGGCCCTTTGCAAATGCCTCGGGGATCGTCATCTGCGATTTCAGGAGCGCCGCTGCGAGGCCGAGGAGGAAGAACAGGACGATCGGCGAGAGGAGAGTTGCGATAGCGATGTCCATACAGGGAAGTTCCTATTCTGGAAGCTGGAAGCGACTATGGTCGCTGCCGTCTAGTTGAGCATACCTCTGAAATGCCAATCGATAGAAGGGATGCGTTCTATAGTATAAAACTATCAAGAGTGCTTATTCGTGGCGCAGTATCTTATCTGCCGCGCTCCGGAGAGGTGCAGCAAGCGCCAAAAGACCTGCCGCCAGGGGAGACGTATCGCGCCAGATAAGAGAGATTTCGCGGCGTGCGAGCGGATGGTCTATCATACGGGCGTTCAACCCGCGGTCCCGGCGCGCTTCGGACAGCGCGTAAAGGCTGGGCAGAATTGCGACACCCGCGCCCATCTCGGCCATCAGCCGGATCGCATCAAGGCTCGTCCCCTCATACTCCGAGCTGACCACTGCGCCGGACGCGGCGGCAACCTCCCGGATGATGGCATGGAGGCGATGACCCTGGCCGAGGGTCAGCAATGAATGACCCTTGAGTTCCTTCAGGCGCACCGGCCCTTCGCCCTGCGACAAGGGATCTTCTGCAGGAGCACACACATAAAGCCGTTCCGAGAACAACGGTTCATGGTGCACATTCTCATGGTCGATGGCGGAAGAGATGATCGTGTCAAACTCACCCGCCTGCAGATGCTCATCCAGATCGACCGTCCGCTCTTCGCGCACGCTCAGGCGGAGATCCGGAAACCGCTTGTGAAGCTCACGGCTGGCCGAAGGCAGAAGGTAGGGACCGACTGTCGGGAGCACGCCAAGCCGCAACCGGCCGGACAACTCGGCCCTTCCGAATTTCGCAACTGCCTTCAGGTCCTCGACCTCGCGCAAGATGTTCCGTGCCCGGCGAACGAGTTCTTCTCCTGCAACCGTCAGCATCGCCCCACGGCGCGAACGCTCTACAAGCTGCACGCCGAGGCTTGCCTCCATTTCCGCCACCTGGGCTGAAAGGCTCGGCTGGCTGACGTTCAGGGCGCGCGCGGCGTCCCCGAACTTGCCGGTGTCGGCAATGGCAACAAGGTACTGCATCTGTCGGAGTGTCGGTCTCAATTCATAGTCTTTCACTATCGGTTCAAGAGAATAGTAAGATTGGAGCTATTGCTATTCAAGACCCATTTCAGGGGCTGAACCGGAAAGCGGTTCGCCATGAAGAGATCAAGATGAGTTACGAAAATCGAGCCTCCGGCAGCATCAACGTTACCGGACCCCTTAACCCTCAGCCGAGCGGCGCAGATATTGCCCGGACGGCGCGCTTCAATCCGGCGGAGCGCCGGGATTGGCGCAATCGCAGAAAAATCCGTGCGCAGCGCTCGACCATCCTGAGAGGCGCCTGACATGATCTCGCCCGCAGACGTTGACATGCTGTTTCAGGAAAAATCGTCAGGACCTGCCGCGCTTCGGCGCCGGCGAGGAAGTCAGCGGCAACTGCTCTGCGCTCGCGCATCCACCCTTATCCGTTCCCAGACCGTCCGGCGCCGGTAGACGCCGGGCGTAACTTTCCGCCGGCAGGCTGTCCCTCTCCCTGCCGGCGGATTTTTTCCGGACGTCCGAGTGCCTCGAAGTCCGGGTCGTCGCAGCAGACGGGCGCAAAAGGCGCCTCTAAAAGTCCCGGCCGATGAAAAGCTTGAACATCATGTCATCGGAGCCTCCCGTCAGGCCGAAACTGACAGCCGTTTGCACCGAAACGCCGTTGCCCCATTCCAACTTCGCAACGGGCCCGAGTTGGTGCGCTTGCTGATCAATTCCTGGCAGATCCAGCGTATTTCTCTACTCGCTGAAAAGCTCTGCGCCGAAACGCCATTTCTTACTTCCCATCAGGGTCAGCGGCGCTGCGCGGGTGATCTGGACGCGGCTTTCCAGATCCGCTCCACCTGCAGGATCATCCGACGTTTCGAACCCCGCGATAACGGTCGCACGCCGTTCCCATCCATCAGGGAGCTTGTCCGTCACAGTCAGCCGCACTGCCGCTTCGTCGGCCCGTCCGCGAAAAGGTAAGCGAGCCTCAGGCCACCATTGAAGCCCTCGCCCGCACGCCCTTGCGTCGACCATTGGAGCCCGTTCCCGAGGGTCAGGCCTGAAAAGTCCCACCCCTCCCCTTCCGGCTTCCTGAAGCCGGCGATTGCCCGAAACTGATGGCATTCCGAAAGTCTCTGCTCGTAGTGCGCGCGGCTCCGGGCAATCGCGGCACCATCCACGCCCAGGCGAAATTCTGCCGCCCGTTCGCCTGCTGAAATGTTTGCAGAACCGGTATTTCCCTCAAGCGACCGTGCGTTCGCTGCGCTGGCGCGGCTGTTGACCACTAAGGCGTAAAGCAGTAATTTGAGATGTTGTCGCATCCTGAACCCCAAGTTCGTCTGAAGCTGTGTTGCAAACGACCATTGCCGCCACCCGAGGCGTCCTTGGTAAAGGTTGCGCACCTGCCGCGAGATCTCGGGACGTCAACCCTGGCCCCCGTATGTAATCTGTCGTTCATCTTGCGGTAATTGACGCGTCATCGGATTGTCAGACCACACTCAGGTCCAGCGTCCATATTCAAACCGAGGCGTTGTCGTACTTACGCGGCGCTGACCAACGAGAGGAAAAATTATGACCATGAAACGTTTGCGGGTCCTGCCTGCACTTTTCCTGTCCAGCGCAATGGTGCTCGGCGCCTGCGCCACCGCCGAGACCGCAGCGACAGTTACGCCGGCTGCAGCCTCGAGCGCGGTGCAATCGGCCGGGATTTCAAAAGAGGAAGTCCTTGCGGCCCAGCAAGCCTGGGGCAACGCGCTCGTCCAGATTGCCACGGACTTTGAAAAGGGCGGAATCGATGCGGCGAAATCGACCGCAGAGGCTGTTCTTGACGCTGCCTACGGCTACAATCTCGGACCTGTGCTGTTCAAGCCCACGCTCAGCGTTGTTCCGCAGACTTTCCGTACGACCCGCGAAGGCGCTCTCTCTTATTTCGTCGGTCATGACGCGGACTTCCCGGCAGACAAGGGCTTTGCCCTGAATACGTGGCGCGCTTTCGAGACCGAGAACGCGGCTATTTTCATTGACGGCGACGTCGCGATGTCGATGGGCAAGGTTCGCCTGACGAATGCTGACGGCAACGTCACCGAAGTGGACAAGACCTGGGGATACAAGAAGGACGAAGCGGGCAATCTCCGCATCGTGCTTCACCACTCGTCGCTTCCCTACAATCCGCAATAACGGGTCATATCAAAGTTCAGGCGGCGACGGCAACGTTGCCGCCTTTTCTTTAGCCCCGGACCCGGTAGCCAACTCCTCGTACGGTTTCGATAAGGGATGTTCCGAAAGGCTCATCCACTTTTGACCTGAGCCGGCGGATGTAGACGTCCACGACATTGGTAAGCGGGTCCTCGTCGATGCCCCAGACGTTCGTCAGGATCCTCTGCCGGCTGAATACCCGGCCAGGCGCCGACATCAGAAGCTCGAGCAGCGCAAGTTCCTTCGTGGTCAGACGGATCTCTTCGCCTGCTCTGTGCAGGCTGAACCGTGCCCGGTCGAGCTCCAGATCACCAACCTTGAGTACCGAACCCACCGGCTCGGCGATCAAGGGGCCGCGCCGGAACAGTGCCTCAATGCGCGCCAGAAGTTCCTCGAAACCGAAGGGCTTGACCAGGTAGTCATCCGCGCCCATCCGCAGGCCGGCGACCCGGTCTTCGAGCCGGCCAAGTGCGGTGAGCATCAGGATTGGAAGATTGATGTGGGATGCCCGTAACGTCTGGCAAAGATCGAGTCCGTTCATGCCGGGCAACATCAGGTCGAGAAGCACGAGTCCCCTTACGCCGGTCTTCTGCTGCTCCCAGAGGTCGCGGCAGGCTTCAAGGCCAAGGGTGCCCGTCCCGGCGACGCGAATGCGGTAGCCTTCCGCCTTCAGGCCGCGCTCCAGAAAATCGGCTACGCGCTGGTCGTCCTCGACAATCAATATGTTCATAAAGCTGCCTCAGGATCGACTGTTGGGAGACGAAGGCGCACGGTCGTCCCTTCGCCGACGACGCTTTCCAGCTCGAGCGCCCCTCCGAGCCGCTCAGCGAACGCCTTCGCGATAGACAGACCAAGTCCCGATCCATCCGCGCGGTGCGTTCGCGCCAAACTGGACCGGAAGCCGCGTTCGAATACGCGGGAGATATCCTCGCCTGGTATTCCGATTCCATAGTCACGAACCTGCAGGCTCCAGCCGTCCTGGCTGAGCGAGGTCGATATCTCGACTGTCCCGCTGGGATGGGAGTAGCGGATGGCGTTGTCAAGCAGCACGCTCATGATCTGGCCAAGGCGGCGTGCGTCGCCCTTTACGAACGAGTCCGGGCCGCTCGAGTCCGGCACAAGCCGAACCTGCCTCAGACTTGCGAGCGTGCTGACCTGGCTGATAGCGCGCTTCAGCTCTATTTCAGGTTCGACCACATCATTCTCGAGGACAAGCATTTCCGCATCATCAAGCGCTATCGTCAGCAGGTCTTCGATCTGCTTGCCGAGCTGCTCTGCGCTCGTCGCGATCCGGACAAGGCTTTCGCGGTAGGATGCATCCGTCATCACACGCGCCCGTAACGCAACCTCTGCCTCACCCCGGATCACGGTTGTCGGCGTGCGGAGTTCATGACCGATATCGGCAAGAAGCTGCCTGCGCCGGGCTTCGGATCTCTGCAGATCAGCCACCGCCGCCTGAAGATCGACCGTCCGTTCACTGACCATGACCTCAAGACCAGACCGGAGTTCACGCTCACGCTGACTTGTGAGATCAAGCTGACTGGCCATCTGGTTCATGCGCTGTGCAAGGGTTCCGAATTCATCCTTGCTCAGGCCGGGTATGCGGTACGCCAGATCCCCCGCCTCATAGGCCTGGGCGCCAGCCGTCAATTCGCGCAAGGGGCGCCGCAATGCGAGGGAAAAGTAGATCGAGAGGATTATTGCGAGAACCACGATCGAACTGGCTGCCATGTTTGAAACAACCCGGGCTTGAGCAAGAGATTCGTCAGCAGACGCACGGTCCCGGCGAAGCGCCTCTATCTCAGCTGCAATGGCCTGATTGAGGAGCGCCCGCACATCATACTCGCCATACCTGTCGAAGACCTCATCGACTGCCGACAGGGGAAAGGGCGCCGTCTCCCCGGCCGTTCGATCATTGATAATCTTGATGCGGTTGAGCATCGATGTCACGGAGTCGTCGAGCAGATCGATCGTGCGCCCACGGTCTTCATGCTCATTCAGGAGTGTGGCGTCCGGGCCGTCCATGCGCACAGCCTCGTCTGCAAGATCACGAAGCATCTCGATATCCCGGCGCATGCTCTGGGCGAGATCCGGCCCAACTGCCGGGTCGGTCGAGACGTCCGCTATGCTTTGCAGCACCCATATCCGCAGGCGAGCCTTTTCGGCCGAAAGATCGAGATAGGTGCTGAGCAGGTCCGCAGCGACGCGCCCGCGCACGACCCGGTGTTCCGCGAGACGAGAGACCCAACCATTCAGCGCGCCCAGCGCCACCGCCAGAAGCGCAAACGCCGCAAAAGCGATTATCAGGCGCCGCGAAAACATCACACTGGTCCGATAGCTTGTCGTCTGGCCAAGAACGTTATGCTCTTAACGATCAATGGCTCTTGCTCAAGCGCCGGGCCAGCGCCTTGGCATTAAATTCAGATGAACCGGATGGCCCGGAGCGCCTTGCGATCCCTGATCCTGTGCTCATCATCCACTGCCCGGCCAGCAAAACCGTGTCAGGGCGGGTACACCACGGACCGCAGCCTGCGGGTGCACGTTCCGGTCTCACATGCTAAGGCAGCGCCGATGCTGCGCATTTCCGAACTCAAACTGCCCCTCGACCACGCCCCTGACGCTCTTCCGGCGGCGATTGCGAGCCGCCTTGGCCTAGGCGTCTCGGACTTGCTGCATTGGTCGATCTGGAAGCGCGCGCACGACGCTCGCCGAAAGTCCGCCATCCTGAAAATCTACATTGTAGACGTAGAAGTGCGCGGTGAGGCGGGGGTACGCCAGAAGTTGGCGAGCGATCCACATGTGCGCCCGACGCCCGATACGACCTACAATTCCGCCGCGCCGAAGCCGCAGCCAGGCCGGCTTCGTCCGGTAGTCATAGGGGCCGGGCCTTGCGGCCTGTTCGCCGGATTGATCCTGGCGGAGCTTGGTTTGCGCCCGATCATCCTTGATCGCGGCAAAGTGGTGCGGGAGCGGACCAAGGACACCTGGGGCCTCTGGCGGCGCAGCGAATTGAACCCGGAATCAAACGTCCAGTTCGGCGAGGGCGGGGCCGGCACATTCTCGGACGGCAAACTCTACAGCCAGATAAAGGATCCCCGCTTTCTCGGCCGCAAAGTGCTCACGGAATTCGTGGCAGCCGGCGCGCCGGCGGAAATCCTGACGGACGCCCACCCCCACATAGGCACTTTCCGGCTGGTCACCATGGTGGAGAGCCTGCGGGCAAAGATCGAGGCGCTCGGCGGCGAGTACCGGTTCCAGCACCGGGTGAGCGATGTCGAGCTGGACCGCGCCCCGAACGGGGGCCAGCGCATTCGCGGCCTGCACCTGCACACAGGCGAGTTCCTTGAAGCAGATCACGTGGTACTCGCTGTCGGACACTCCTCGCGCGACACGTTCGAGGCGTTGCATGATCGGGGCGTCCATATCGAGGCAAAGCCCTTTTCCGTCGGCTTCCGGATCGAACACCCGCAATCCTGGATCGACCGGGCGATGTTCGGCCCTTGCGCCGGCCATCCTGATCTTGGCGCGGCGGCCTATTCGCTCTCGCATCGTTGCAGCAATGACCGGACAGTCTACAGCTTCTGCATGTGTCCCGGCGGTACCGTGGTTGCGGCGGCGTCCGAACCAGGCCGGCTGGTAACCAACGGCATGAGCCAGTACTCGCGCAACGAGCGCAATGCCAATGCGGGCTTCGTCGTCGGAGTATCGCCGGCAGACTATCCCGGCGACCATCCCCTCGCCGGCATTGAACTGCAGCGGGATCTCGAAGCCCGGGCCTTCCATGCGGGCGGGAGCGATTATTTCGCGCCGGGCCAGCGGATAGAGGATTTCCTTGCGGGCCGGCCCTCTGCTTCGCTCGGCCCGGTAACCCCCAGCTACCGCCCGGGCGTGCGCGCTGCAGATCTGGCGTCACTGATGCCGGATTATGTCATCGACGCGATGCGCGAGGCGATTCCCGTCTTCGGACGCAAGATCCCACGCTATGATGACCCGGATGCACTTTTGACCGGGGTCGAGACCCGGACTTCCTCACCGATCCGCATTACCCGGCGTACGGACTTTCAAAGCCTGAATGTGCGCGGCCTTTATCCAGCGGGGGAGGGCGCGGGGTATGCAGGCGGGATTCTGTCTGCCGCCGTTGATGGTATCAGGGTCGCCGAAGCGCTCGCCCGCGCCCTGGCCAGCGAGCCAGCCCTCTCGGGCTGATCCGGCGGATTTGTCCGACGCCCGCCAGGATGGTTTTATTGTCAACTTTTGCCTTTGGCGTGAAAAACTTGTCTGCCTTGGGATCCGGCTCAAACGGCCAATTCCCGTAAGCACGTGCGAATAGACATATGCCCTCGTGGACGTTGACCTATTGGCGTATTACAAAACCTCGAACCGAACAGTAATTTGTCCGAGGTTCTGTAACATTCCGCCTCCGGAAACCCTCACGCAGAATGATCGCCTGCTCAGCTACCTGCGCGAGCCCCCGATCGTGCGCGCGTATGAACTGCGCGAAGCTGGCATCAGTGCGACTGCGATCTCGCGCGCGGTGAGCGCCGGCGAGATCGTTCGCATCGGACGTGGGCTATATCAGGCCATCGACGCCGCCAGCGATCCCAACACAAACTTCGCCGAGGTCGCAAAGCAGATTCCCAGGGCTGTCATCTGCCTCGTCTCGGCCCTTGCCTTTCACAGCCTGACCGACCAGCTCCCCCGCAAGGTCTGGTGTGCAATCGGCGCAAAGGACTGGGAGCCGAAGGTCTCCTACCCGCCGGTCAGGATGGTGAGGCTGCGTGAGCCCTACCTTTCGGAAGGGGTCGAAACGCACCGGATCGAAGGGGTGCCTGTGCGGATCTATTCGGTACCCAAAAGCCTTGCGGACGCCTTCCAAAACCCGAAGCTGGTCGACAGGTCCGTCGCCATCAAGAGCCTGAGAACAGCTCTCGGAAAAAGGAAGGCGAGTCCCGCTGCGCTGATGAAAGCCGCCACGACTTTCAGGGCAAGCAAGGTCATGGGGCCCTATCTGGAGGCCCTGACGTCCAATGGCTAAGCCGCCTGCGAACCTGGCAGCGTCGGTGCGCCGGCGACTTCTTAACCTGGCGCGGACCGAAGGCCGCGACTTCCAGATGGTGCTTGTCGGATTCGGCCCGCAGGCCTGGCTCGTCGATGTCCTTGTACGGATCGACTACCTACCCATCAACGACCTGCCCATCAACAGGCTGGACGAACTGTTGGCCTGAAACTGGAGATCGCCGTGAATGACCAGACCCAGCTTCGCGAAAAGCTCCGGAAACTCGAAGCCTTGTTCGCCGGCGCCGGAACGCCAGGGGAGAAGCAGGCGGCCGAAGCCGGGCTCGAGCGCATCCGCGCCCGCCTCGCCGAGCTCGAACAGAGCGATCCTGCCAGCGAGATGCAGTTCTCCCTGCCAGACCTCTGGTCGCGGAAACTGTTCCTGGCGCTTTGCCGCCGCTACGGCCTGAAACCTTATCGTCTCGCCCGGCAACGGGCGACGACGGTCATGGTGCGCGTTCCAAAGAAATTTGTAGATCAGGTGCTCTGGCCCGAATATCGCGAGCTGAGTTCCGAACTCGCTCGCTACCTTGACGAAGTCACAACCCGACTGATCCGCGAAGAAGTCCACCGCGATACCAGCGAAGCGCCAGACGTCAGCAAGCACATCACCTGAACTTCAATTCAGAACCTGTCACGCCGCGGCCCATGGCGGATGGGTACCACAAAGCCGATCGGAGCTGACTGCGTCCCACGCCGGATGCGTACTTTCCAGCGACCGATCTCGAAAAAGAAAGCCCCTGAATTCCTCGATTTGTTCAAGGACTTATTCGGGTGCGCGAAGGCGCGCCAGTCAAAAAGCACGACCATAAGTAACTCCCTAGCACCCCTGAGGTCCAGCAGAACTGAAGATATGGGATGGGTCGAATTTACCACGGTTCGCGATGAAATTTTCGGTCGCGCCGAGAATGTGTGGCGCTGGCGTGGGGGTGAATCCATGGTGGGGCGGACCGGACACAACCTGCTGGTCCGCCCGCGCGACTACCAGCACGACGCCTTGCGTTTCATCGCCGACTTCGCAGTCCCCTTCACCAACAATCAGGCCGAACAGGACCTGCGCATGATGAAGGTGCGTATGAAAATCTCCGGCGCTTTCCGCGCCATCGACGGCGCCCGGACATTCGCCGCAGTCCGATCCGTGATCTCGACCGCCCGAAAACACGGGCTCAATATTCTGGAAACGCTGACCCAGCCACCAGACGGCATCATCACCCAATTACAACGATAGGTAGCCGCATACCCGCCACCCATTGGGTGCCTGGGAGTTACCCGACCAGTTGCTTTAACCGCTCAGGTTTTCAGCCAAGGCATCCAGCAACCACGCGCGCGCTGCGCGCCAATCCCGTTTGACTGTGGATTCCGAAGTTCCGGTAACTTCCGCGATTTCCTGATGACTCATTCCCCCGAAATAACGCAACTCGACGATATCTGCCTTTTCCTTGTCAATGGCGGCCAACCGTATGAGCGCCTTCTCGAGAACGTCAAAATCGACCCGCCCGTTGGGCGCACCGGCAAGCCGGGTGACCAGCGTTACCTTGTGATGATGGCGTTTGTCCGAATGCTTTTTTCGGGCATTATCGATCAGTATGCGGCGCATTGCCCGGGCTGACAGTGCGAGGAAATGCGTCTTGTCCGCCCATTCTATCTGGTCAAGCTGAACCAGCCGCATCACCGCCTCGTTGACGAGATCACCCGTTGATAACGAGCTGTTTCTTTCTGCGCGGAGCAATGCTGCGGATACTTGAAGAAGTTCACCGTAGAGTAGAGTGAACAGGCGGTCGCGCGCCGGCATGTCCCCTGCCCGCCAAGCGGCCAGGAGTTGCTTGGCTTCCGAGCCGTCGGCGTCTGCCATGACCGCATCCTCGAATATTCCTTTGCGGTTGGACCACAACTGCCAACCAAAAACAAAGTTTTAA
>Ga0163144_10003842_pt1 | contig 34167 bp, 39 predicted proteins | sample OliLak19BULKMAT1_FD_123175 | JGI IMG/M metagenome (GOLD analysis project Ga0163144, IMG submission 123175) | Freshwater microbial mat bacterial communities from Lake Vanda, McMurdo Dry Valleys, Antarctica - Oligotrophic Lake LV.19.BULKMAT1 | ecosystem: Environmental > Aquatic > Freshwater >...
AGTGGGAGAGATGCAGGGACGAATACCTCATCGGCATGGATTGCAGCGATCATGAAGCGGGCGCGGGCAAGCGGGGACGCGGCGTCTTCGCTACGGTCGCCACAATCGGCAAAGTCCGCCTCTGTTACCGGTTCAATCGGAGCGGCGGTCAAGTTGCGCAAGGTCGGCATGGATGGCTCAGGCGGAGCGCGGCAGGGGTCCGGCGGCGCCGGTTTCGACATTTCCCTTGGATTTTTTCGCGTCTTCGGACACAATTCATAGTAGCGCATCGAGCGGTCCAACGGAGCGGGTCGTCGGCGCTGGAAGAGGGGGCCGCTGGTTCCCTGACGGATGAGGGACAGGCTGGAAGCCTGTCCTACGGGGGGCGGCGACGATGCCAGATCTACGTTCCGCATCATTTCTCTAGTGAAGCAGCATCATGGCGCGCGACGATTCCGACGAATTCGAAGTATTGGAAGACGAATCGAAAAAGGGCCCCAAGCCCAAGGTCACCGCATTGACCATGATTCTCATCTTCCTGAACATGACGGCCGCGCTGGCGTTCGTCTTTCTCATGTCGATGATCTTTCAAAAACGGCAGGCGTGGGCGTTTCGGACGTTCGAGCGGAGCTTCGAGGCGCAGGGTCTGCCCCTGAGGGAAGAGGACAACGGACAGTCGGGTTCGCGCGCGACCTTGCCGCGGCAGCCCTTGAGCGGAGAGGCGCTGAAGGCGGCGTTTCTCAAACGCGGCGGAGCGCCCACCAAGGTGCCGGAAGCATTCAAGGACGTTGATGAGCCGTTGCCGCACGACATTGAGCCGCGCTATCTGACGGACGAAATCTTGAAAAACTATTTTGGCGCTCTGGGCGATCCGGTGCGCACGCTCGAAGACGAGATTTTGCGCCAGAAGGAGCAATTTCCCAAGGCCATCGAGAAAGCGGCCGAGGACCAGGTCGCCAAGGTGAAAGCCGTCGGCGACGAGGAGAAGCGGCGCGAGGAAGTGCGCCGGCTTGTGTTGCCCGTCGCCTATAGCCGGCATCAATTGGAAAGCTTGCTCAAAAACATCGACGACGCCAAGGGCGACAAACTGCTCAAGATCCTCGCTGAGGGGATTCAGCGGCGCATGTACCTCGAAGCCCTCATGCCGATGGAAGTGCTTCGGCCCGGCACGCTCGACAAGAAGGGCGAGAAGTTTCTGATCGCGAGCGCCGGCGATCTGGAAAGCTATCCGCTGGACGAGCTGAAACGCCAATATGAGAAACGGCTCGACTCGATCATCTCGGACAAATACGAGACCGAGTTTTACTACGGCGACGCGTTCGGCAGCAGGCCGCGCGGCAGCATCGACAAGCGCGAAGCCATCGGCGTGGCCCTGCTCAGCATTGCCAGCGTTCATCTGCCCGACGGCGCCTTGCTGGACAAGAACGGCATCGAGCGGGTGCGGAAGGTGATGGGCTTGTGGGAGTTCTCCTATTCGGCGCTCAACTTTGTTTACAGCCTGAATTTCCTCTACGGCAGCCCGGAAGACTATGTGCGCGACGAAAAGGGCGACCGCAAATTCTTGAACACCGGCATCCTTCATCGCATCCACGCCGAGCGCGAGGGATTCGACTTCTACGACAAGGGCGGCAAGAAGATCCTGCTTCCCGCGACGTCGTTCGTCGCCAAGCAGGAGAGGTTGATCCAGGAGATCGTCGACCTGCAACGCGACCTGCACATCGCGCAGAAGCGCATGGACGAACTCAAACGGCTCAACACGCTGACGGAGAAGACGCACGGCGAACGCGTCACGCACTTGAGCGAGACGGTGGACAAACTGAACGGCTCACGGGCGCGGACGGCTGATTTGGTTTCGCGTGCCCGAGAGCTTCAGGATCAGTTGTTCGAGGCTCAGGTGAAGCTGGTCGAAGCGTCCGAGGCGAATTATCGGCTGGAACAAGACATTCGCAGAGAGCAAATCCGCGCAGGGGGGAAGACGCCATGAACATGAACAACCTTGGCAAGGCGCTGGTGATGATTAACCTTGCCCTGTCGGTGGTCGCGCTGACATGGGCGGCCGGGCTGTTCCTGCAGTTCCGCGACTTCGGTTGGGCGGAGCCACGCCTGGAAATCGACAAGCGCGTCGCCTCCGAGTACGACAAGCGCGTCGTCGCCTACAACCAGGCCAAGGAATCGGCCACGGGCACGCTCGACAAGATGAACACGCTCGTGGCGGAACTTCATACCGCCCGGACCAAGTTCGCCGAGAATCAACTCATCTATCGCGCCGAATTGGAACGCCTTTACTCCGGCGTCGGCAAGGGCCTTGTCTTCAAGAGACCGCGCTTCAAAGGCGGGACATTGGAGTTGCTCAAAGGCGGCAGGTACAACCCGCCGGTGATCGACGACGTGATCGACGGCATCACCAAGTCTTACAAGGGTTACAAAGTCGATCTGGCCGACGTCGAGACGAAGATCAAGACGGAGATCAAGACCGGCGAGGATTGGACCGCGAAGCACGCGATCATCTCCAAGGTGCTCAACGGCGGCAAAGACGACAAGACGGGCGACCCGTATCCCGGCCTCTACGACCTGATCGAGGAAGAAAAACGCGCCCAAGACGAGGCGAAAAAGGAACTCGATTATTTGGAAAAGATCTGGGCGCCCGTGTTGCAGGAGGCGGAGATCTTCATCCAGCGCCGCGTAAGGCTCGAAAAGACGCTGCGCGATTTGCGCGAGTCGCGGATGGGGAAGAAGGCGAAGTCGTAGATCGGGCGCGCGAAAATATCCGGACCTCCTCGCGGAGGTCCGGACTACCAGACGTACTTGCGGGTCCCGTCCATCCCTTTGGTAGCCTGGCAGCCTTAATCCGTCCCCCCTTGGACGGCTAAGAGCCCATGGCTTTGCGTCCCCGCCTCACGACGGGTTTGCCATTGTCGAGGATGGTCCTCGAACTTCAAACTGTCGCGGGGAAAGATGCCCGCGACAGAAGAAAGTTAGGTCAGAATCTCGCGAATGCAAACGAAGAAGGCAGTTTTTTTTGGAAATCCCTTTTGTGACGATTGCACGCGTTCCCCGGTCCCGACTTTACGACAGCAGCCTCCAGACCGACGCGCGCGCCTGTCCCTCGCGCAACTTCCCATCGACCCATTCGCTTTCAAGGCGTCGGAACTCCGCTCCGTCGCGGACGCGGCTAAGACGCTCTTCGAATTCGTCGCGTGCCAGCGCGGATAGCCCCGGTTTGTGTCGGCGCGCGTTGGGCTGCCAGAGCGTTTGGTACAAGTTCGCCATGCCTTCTTTGCTCTGGCTGCTCACGCCGAGAACCGCGATCCCTCGATCCGGCGACAACTCAAGCATGCCCTTGAGTTGTCCCAGCGTCCGCTCCGCGCCGGGTAGGTCCGCCTTGTGCACGACGATGACGTCGGCCACCTCCAAGACGCCCGCTTTTTCCCATTGCAAATCGTCGCCGCTTTCCGGTTGCAACAAGAGAACGACGACGTCGGCGAGACGGCTGACGGCCGTATCGGTTTGGCCCGCCCCGACGGTTTCCAGAAAGATCAGATCAAAGCCGAAGGCCTGGAGGATCGCGAGCAGGGTGGGCAGTCGCGGCGCGATGGCCTCATTGCCGCCCGGCGTGGCGAGGCTGCGGATGAAGACGCCGTCGTCGGTGGCTGGGCCCATGCGAAAGCGGTCGCCCAAGAGCGCGCCGCCGGTGAGGGGGCTTTGAGGATCGCAAGCGAGGACGGCCACGGTCTTGCCGTCGGCGCGGGCCGTCTGGATCAGCTTGCCCACCAGCGTGCTTTTGCCGACGCCGGCGCTGCCGGTGAACGCGATCACGCGCCCGTTGCCATGAGGCAGCGATTCAATCCTCGCGTCGATCTCGGCCCGATCTTCGCCGCGACCGGCGAGCGTGAGCAATCGGGACAGGGAGCGGCGATCGCGCTGGGCCAACTTTTCAAGCAAGGCGTCAATCATGGACGGCCTCGCCCGGTTGACGCAGGAAGGCGACGATGTCGTCCATGGAAGTGCCGGGGCCGAAGACGCGCGCGACGCCCATGGCGTGCAGCTTGTGTACGTCCGCTTCCGGGATGATGCCGCCCAGGAGGATGCGCACATGCCCCATGCCCGCGCCGCGCAATAGTTCCAGCACGCGCGGCACGAGCGTGTTATGCGCCCCGGAAAGCAGGCTGAGGCCGAGCCAATCCGCGTCCTCGTCGGCGACGACGCGCACGACCGCCTCCGGCGTCAGCCACAGGCCGGCGTAGATGACGTGCATGCCCGCGTCGCGCAAGGCGCGGGCTACCACCTTGATGCCGCGGTCATGGCCGTCGAGGCCGACTTTCGCCAACACGATGCGTTGCGGGGCGCTCATCGGTGTTTACAACTTCCCTTCTTGTCTCCGGTCTCGAACCCAGGCGCGAAACGACCGCAACAACTTCATTCGATCCGCCGCCCCCTCGTTCTTGACGAATTCCGCGACTGCTTGTGCGTCCAAGCCGGCGATCGCCCGGCTCGTGGTCGCCCAATCGTACTGCCCGCTTTCCTGGAGGATGCCAACCTGACATTGGCTGTCGTTGATGCGCCACACCTCCGGCACACCCAGCGCCGCGAGCAGGTCGATGCGATCGAGGATGGTTCGGCTGACTTCGATCTCCAAGAACAAGTCCGGCGGCGGATCGACTTGGAAATCGAGCTTCTTTTTGCCGCGCACATGTTCGGCGTTTTGAAACCAAAAACACTGATCGGGTTCGAGCCCTCGGTCCAGATCCTCGCGCTGCAAAGTAAGCTCTCCCCCCGCCTCGAAGGACAAATCCAATTCCTCGGCGAGAACGAAGATCAGATACGCCCAGAGCATCTTGGGCCGTTCATGTTCCCAGGAGCGGACCATGAGTTCCAACCTCCCTTGGTCATAGGCATGACGTAAGCGGCGCTCGCCCTCGAGTTCGTTCAGAATCGTTTGATAGTCGGTCCAGGAGATGCCGGCAAGGAAGAGATGCTTGGACTTGGCCATCACCCTAGCGACGGCGTGGGCCAACTCGCGCGGTTCGCCGTCCGCGGAGGCGCCGTTGCTTGCGGCGCGGTCGATGACCGATGACTTCGCCGTCATGATTGGTCTCCTTCGCGGTGCCGGGTCGCATCCTGGTCGATGCCGTTGTAGCGGGTGGAACTGTCGCGGCCGAACTCGAATTCGGTGCGATGGGCCTCTTCGGGGTTCTCGACGAGATCGCGTTTAAGAACCTGCCGACGGCGTTTCGTGCCCGCTTTTTTGACGTCGCGTTTCAACTTGCGGAGGAGGCGTTTGTCTGGGTCCATGGGGTCTCGCCTATCGCCAATGATTCAAGATTGCGATTTGAGAGGAAGGATTGAGTCCGGACATTTCCAGCTTGCCAATCGCGGCGACAATTTGATTCGCCTTCATGTCGCGCTTGACATCGTTTTCAAAGAGGACAAAGAGAATGCCCGGATGAGTGCCGCCCGCAGTCAGGATCAGGTCATGCAAGTCGGTGAAGTCAACCTGATCCGCGGTCAAAAGGACGAAGCCTTGTTTGGTCGCGTGCCGCAAGTGCCGAGGGTCGCTCGCGCCCGCCAATCCAACGTCCTTGGGGACAACCACCTCGTGGCCGGCCTTGCGCAACATTGCGGCCAACGCGGCACTAGCCCTATTGTCGTCGAGATACAGCTTCATGATTGTGGTTGAAGGTCCGGCGGCATCAAAGGGGGATATCGCTTTTCGAACTCGGCCAACCGTGCGAGTTTACTCTCGCGTTCCAGCCTCAACAACTCGGCGTTTCGCCGCGAATAGTCGATGGCTTCCAGGACAGCGGCGACGGGCAAGTCGTAATCGTGCGCAACCTCCTCCGGGGTGCTCGCTTGTTCGCCTACCGTGGCGCGATAGATAAGTTCCGCGGTGAACTTGCGGTCTTTAACGAAATACTGTTGATACCCCGTTCCGGGACGGAACTCCAGATGTTGATAACCGTTCGATGACATAGCAAACCTCCTTTCCCATTTTTGATTCTATCATCGTTGCTCGTCTTCCATCAGCACATCGCGCCGGACCTATTTCGATGCCGCGCCTGTTTTTTTGCGGGATTGCTTCACGGGCGTGTGTGCCGTCTCGTTGAGATATCCCACTACCTCCTGCGGCGGGACGCCTGATTTCTTGAACCAGGGGCGATGCGAATCGAGCGGCGGATGGCTTGTCTTGTGCCAGTGCGCGATGGTGAGCAGGGAAACATGGCCCGTCGCCCAAGCCTGATATTCACGCGGAGTCAGCCCGAGGACGTCGTTAAGCTCGCCGGGAATCTGATTCGCGTGCCAACGATCCACCAAGTCGGCGGCGAATTCCTCTGCCTGTTCGTGCGATTTGACGATCTCGAGTTTTATGAAGTCGATAAGGGTCATAGGTTAAATCTCAATACTGCGCCCCTTCACTGGGGGCTTTGTGATTTCGCCGCTTTCCGAATCCACGGAACCCATGTGCTTTGCTCGGGAATTGTACTTTTCGAGGTCTCCGTGCTGTGTGTCCTCCTCGTAAACCTGCGTCGCACTCTGCCAGCGTTTGCGCGCGCTTTTCGCCTTCACCTTTTCCAACGAATCAACAAACTCGCCCTTCGCTCGCTTCATGATCTTACCACCGCGCCGCCCCGTCATAACGCCCGAACACCTCCGCCATCGCGTTCATGATCTCCCCCACCGTGCAGCGCGCCCGTGCCGCCGCGAGCAACGCGGGCATCAGGTTCTCGGTCGTGCCCGCCGTTCGACGCACCTCGGCCAGACAGCGTTTCACGTCTTTAGGTTCGCGATTGGCCTTCACTTTCTTCAATTGCTCGACCTGTTCCTGTTCCACGCCTTCGTCGACAGTGAGGAGATCGAGCGGCTTTTCGTCCGTTTCCTGAAAGGCGTTGACGCCGACGATGAGTTTGTGCTTGGCGTCGATTTCTTTTTGGTACACATAGGCCGCGTCGGCGATTTCTTTGCGGAAATAACCCGCCTCCAGGGTCGCGATCATGCCGCCGCGGCGTTCGATCTCCTCGAAGGAACGGCGGGCGTCTTCCTGCATTTGCCGGGTCAGCGTCTCGACGAAATAACTGCCGCCCAGGGGGTCGACCGTGTTAGTGACGCCCGTTTCATACGCCAACACTTGCTGCGTCCGCAGCGCCAACGTGACGGCATGTTCGCTGGGCAACGCCAGCGTCTCATCCATACTGTTGGTGTGCAGCGATTGGCAGCCGCCCAAGACGGCGGCCAGCGCCTGGTAGGCGACGCGCATGAGGTTCACCTGCGGCTGCTTGTCTTGCAGCGAGCAGCCGGCCGTCTGAGCGTGGAAGCGGAGTTTCCACGACGTCTCTTTTTGAGCGCCGTACTTGTTACGCATCGCCTCGGCCCAGAGGACGCGGGCGGCGCGATACTTGGCGATCTCCTCGAAGATGTCGTTATGGGCGTTGAAGAAGAAGCTGAGGCGCGGCGCGAAGTCGTCGACGTCCATGCCGCGCGCCAGGCAGGTTTCGACGTAATGAAACCCGTCGGCGAGCGTGAACGCGAGTTCCTGAGCCGCGGTCGAGCCCGCCTCGCGGATGTGATACCCGCTGATACTGACGGTGTTCCACTGCGGCGCCTTGTCGGCACAGAACTCGATCAGGTCGCACACCAACCGAACGGACGGCACGGGCGGAAAGACGATTTCGTTCTGGGCGTGGAATTCCTTGAGGATGTCGTTCTGGATCGTGCCGCGCAAGTCTTTCCAATCGACGCCTTGATCTTCCGCATTGGCGAGAAAGAAGGCCATGAGGATGAGTGCCGGCGCGTTGATCGTCATCGACACGGAGACCTGGGCGAGGTCGATGCCGTCGAAAAGGGCGCGCATGTCGTCGAGGGTGTCGATGGCGACGCCGAGCCGGCCCACTTCGCCCAACGATCGGCCATCGTCGGAATCCAGACCCATGAGGGTCGGCAAGTCGAAGGCGGTCGATAATCCCGTCTGCCCCTTGCTTAGGAGGAATTGGAAGCGTTCGTTGGTTTGCCGGGCGGTGCCGAAGCCGGCGAATTGCCGCATCGTCCACAGCCGGCTGCGATACAGGGAGGCATGTACGCCGCGCGTGTAGGGATATTGGCCGGGATAGCCGAGGTCGGCGTCGGGATCGAAGTCGACGAGATGCTCGGGCGTGTAGAGCGCCTCGATGGGGACGCTGCTGACCGTGGTGGCCGGCTCGGGGCGAGGCCGGGCGGCGGCGTTTTCCTTCTCCCAGCGGTCGGCGGCGGTGCGGTCGGTGACGGTGGACATGTTGCTATTTCCCCTTCAATTCCACGAATTTCGCATGCTCCGGACTGGCAAGGCCGTCTTGCACAACTTGAAATACGCGCTGCATATCGCCCGCAAGCAAAGCGCGGGAATCGAGCCAAAGACCGGGCAACACGATGCTCCGAAAGATCCCGTTCGCGTCCGGATCCAGACGTTTGTAGCGGCCGCCGTCGAGAGCGAACCAATCGAGCGCCTTGTCTTGGGTTCGCCAGACGACGTATTCCTGGATGCCGTTGGCGGCGTAGGCGTCGAGTTTGTCGTGTAGGTCGATGCTGACGCTGCTGGCGGCGACCTCGGCGACCAATTCCGGAGATCCGACGATGTAACCGTCGGCATCCAGCCGCGCCCTGCCGCCGCGTTCCGGCGCGATCATGAGGAAAGCGTCGGGTTGGGGTTCGTCTTCGTCGCTGAGACGCAACGTGCTGTTGTCGCCGCCTTCGACGATTGGCGTGAACGCGGCATAGTATCCAAGCCAGTTGATAAGGCGAAAGTGGGGGCTGCCGTGTTGGCGTTGACGAACGGGGCTTGGCATGTGAACAATTCCGCGGATCAGTTCCGCCTTCTTGACATGGGGCATCGCATTGTAGCGGCGTTCGAACTCTTCGCGCGTGAGGCGATCGCCGTTTTCAAGCGGCGGGATAACTTCCGCGCGCGAATCGATTGTGGATTGCATTTCCAGTCGCCCCGTAGGACAGGTTTCCAGCCTGTCCGAATGTGCCCCGTCGATCCCTTCATCTTAATCCTGAATCCGCAACGAAAGACAGGTCGTTTCGTACGTTTCCTCCAGCAACAGCGGCACGCACAGATCGCCCGCCAACCACAAAGGCAGCGTCGGCAGCGTCGCGCCGATCTCTAGTTCCTCCGTCCAGGCATCGAGCCATTGTCGGCTTTCGTCCGCGACAGCGCGATAAGAACAGGCATAAAGCCCCGTCGCGGATTGCCATGCGAACGGTTCCGGCAGTTCAAGCACCTGACGCAAATTCTCGTGAACATTGCCGGTGCGTTCGCTGACGACATCGATGACCGCGACGGCGACGCCGCGTTGCAAATAGGCGGCACACTTGATCGCCAGAGCTTGGCGATGCCGAGGCCGATCCTTGTTGGCGGGACTCACGATTTCGATGGCGGCGCGAAGTTGCGGGCCGCCCAGATTTTCGTGGATCAACACTTCATAGGCGGGCAAAGAGACGAAGTCGATGTCGGCGGACAGAGCCGGTTTCGGGGGCGCGTAGACGGCGGTCGCCACGGCGCCGTCAGGCACTTCCTCGGTCCGCCTTTCCTGAAAGGTCGCGACGTCGATTTCGACCTTGCCGCCGACCGTTATCAAGGGCATGGCGAAGTAATCCGCGGGAAGTAGTTCCTGGTTGAGTCGGCCGGCGATGGTCGCCGTCCAGGCGCCATGGATGCCTTCCCAGGGACGCCGCAGACTCAGCGGCGGATGAAAATGATCGCGTAGGGGCACGAGTAGGACTCCGTGAGTTGCCGCTTGCGGCTTAGCGTGACGGAACTCCTAACCATCGCGCTAAGCCGCAAGCGGCGGTATTGGATAGTTTCACATCCGTTCGACAATCATCGCCACCGCATTGCCGCCGCCTAAACACAAAGACGCCAAGCCGCGCCGGGCATCGCGTTGCTTCAGCGCGTGCAGCAGCGTCACCAGTACGCGCGTGCCCGATGCCCCGATCGGATGGCCCAGCGCGATCGCGCCGCCGTTGACGTTTACCCGGCTTTCGTCCAAGTGCAGTTCCTTGCCGCAGGCGAGCATCTGAGCCGCGAACGCTTCGTTCAGCTCGAAGAGGTCGATGTCCTTAAGTTCGAGCTTCGCTTTCTGGAGCACCTGGCGGACGGCTAGCACGGGGGCGATGAAGATGTCCTTGGGGTCGACCCCGCTTGTCGCATAGGCGACGATCCGGGCCAGCGGTTTCGCGCTCTGTTTGCGCACGGCTGCCTCGGACGCGACCAAGACGGCCGCGGCGCCGTCGCTCAAGGTGGACGCATTGCCCGCCGTCACCGATCCGCCCTCGCAAAAGGCGGCCTTGAGTTTGCCGAGCGATTCCAGGGTCGTTTCGGCGCGGAGCGATTCATCGCGCGCCATGGTTTTCGCCTTGGGGCCGGATCCCACCGTCACCGGCAACACCTCCGCGTCGAACAGTCCCTTCTCCCAGGCGGCGTGGGCGCGTTGTTGGCTTTGGACGGCGAAGCGATCCTGATCGCTCCGCGTGACGCCGCATTTCGTCGCGATATATTCGGCGGAATTGCCCATGTGATGATTCTCGAAGGCACACCATAAGCCGTCGTGCACCATCGAGTCGACGGCCTTCTGTTCGCCGATCTTCCAGCCGGTGCGGGCGCCGGGCAAAAGGTACGGCGCCCGGCTCATGCTCTCCATGCCGCCGGCGAGGACGAGGTCGGCATCGCCCGCGCGGATCGCTTGGGCGGCGAGCATGACGGCTTTGAGGCCGGAGCCGCAGACTTTGTTCACGGTGTAGGCCGCGATGGAGGTGGGCAGTCCCGCGTTGAGCGCCGCCTGGCGTGCGGGGTTTTGGCCGAGGCCAGCCTGGATCACGTTGCCCATGACGACCTCGTCGACCTGATCGGGCGCGACGCCGGCGCGTTTGAGAACTTCCGCCAATGCCAGACCGCCCAGCGTGGGCGCGGGCAAGTCGCTCAGGCCGCCCAGAAACCTGCCGATGGGCGTGCGGACCGCGCCGATCAGAAATGCCTCGCTCATGTTACGCGTCCTTTTGCCAGTCGAAAACGGAAGGGGAACCTCCGATTCATTATAAAGGTTAGGGACGGGTCGCTGAAGACGGGGTTCGGCGGGAGACACTCCGGGGGCTGACGCGACTCGGCTCGCCAAAACGGAGAAGACGAAAACTGTGGAAATCAAGTGGCACGATTTGGATCCCGAAACGGAAGAGCGGCGTTATCTCTGCGCCGATCGCTTCGCGAATGTCTGGCGGTTTCGGTGGAAGATGCAGCGGCGCGGCGATTGGAACAAGGGCCTGGAGCCGACCCGGGCCATGTGGGAGCATGTGCTCGATAGCCTGGAACGCCGTTATCGCCGCCGCGAGGGCGTGCAGGAAGAAGACATCAAGCAAGTGAAGAGATTCCTGGCCGACATCATTCGTCGCGAGAAAGCGCTCGAGGAAGAATCGTAAACGCCGCTTGCGGCTTAGCGAGGTGAGGGTCGCTAAGCCGCAAGCGGCGTTTTTGGTGTGCGTCGCGTCCTACCGTGGCGTCGGCGGAGCGAACTGCACCACGAAGACCCAGGGTCGGCCGCCGCCGTTCATTTGGGCGGTGCCGGTGATGCGGTCGCCCTGGATACGGCCGCGGTAGACGCAGTTGCCGAAGGTGACGGTGGCCTGATCGCCGTCTTGCCGCCAGTTTCCCTTGACCGGGTTGGGGCTGACGGCGTCGATCATGACGGCCCCTCCGCCGTTCTGGAACGCGAAGCCGAGCTTGGTGGGCCGTCCGGTGATGTCTTCACCGCCGACCCAGGCGGTGCCGGAAAGGTTGCGGGAGATGCCCTGTGCCTGTGCGGCGTTCGGAGCGTAGAGGGCGGCCACGGCGACGAGAACGATCAAAGCGCGATTCAGCTTGGTGATGATGGGGAACATGGTGCGGTCCTTTCGGTGATAAAGAAGATAACGATCTTAGTAGTCGTTCGTGTGTGTTTTCCAGCCACAAGCGAATAGCGCCGACCAATGGCGATGTGACAAGAAAAGAAAAAAAGAGCACCGCGCTTTTATGTGGTGCCGGTATCCTACCGGCACGCTACCACATGCCCCGGAACGAGCCTTATCAAGCAACACAACACGAGCAGAAATGGCACCCCGGCTCCCGAGGGAATTCGTAGCATGTCATGCAGCAAAACCGCATGCAGCATATCCAACACTCGCGCCGCGCCGATGCAGAGAAAGAAATGGGGAAGATATTCGGTCGTTGGCCCAAGATCGGTGAGTCGCCCATAGCAACCCCATGCTGAAACCCAGCAGACGACGGCGAAGGTGATGAATGACGTAGTGGCGATAGTTGGGTTTCCAGGAAAAGGTCTTGTTCGATGACTCCTCGGCGAGCGTCGTCTGGAACTTCCAGGCGCAGATTGCGGTCAAGACCGCCAGCGCGGGCGCCGCGAAGCGCGCTCTTTGTTCTAGTCTGACGACTCCGACGTAGAGGTCGAGGGAGAGATCGTTGAGCAATGGGTGAGCTGCGACTCCTAGGAAAGCAAATGTGAGCAGGAAATAGGCGGGTCGCGACGTGGTTGAGTAGAGTTGGCCGAGCCAATAGGGGATGAGAATCAGATTGGACGCCAAGACCACGCCAACCGGAAGAAGCACCGCGAGAGAAAACAATGGCGCCCATGGAGCCGACGCAAAGCGGCCGAAGCCGATCAAGTACATTGCCACGACGCTAAGCCAGAGGATGAGGTAAAGAAGCTTTTGAATTCTGGGTCGAGGAATTTTGGAAATTCCAAAAGCGAGCAGGCTGCCGCAGAAGAAGACGCCGGCTGGAATGAATCCCCGGATGAGAGACAATTCCCCATCCCGAGAGATGAGCCAAGGACCGGCGTCCAGTTGCATGCCAAGCACTAAGCCGGACGCAAAAACGGTGAGAGAGGCCAGCCAAAAGATTGGTTGAAGGAATGGCCCGGCGTGTGATTGCATGATCGCGTCTCTTGTGGTGCCGGTATTCTACCGGCACGAGCGGCAACTCCCATATTCGTGCCGGTAACATACCGGCACCACGGCCCACTCCCTCTATTCGTGCCGGTAGGATACCGGCACCACGAGTTTCCCAGCCAAAATCGCGGCGGCCGTGGCGAGTCCCAGCGGGACGCACAGCAGGTAGTTCACACCGCGCGGCACTTTGAGAACATGTTCGAGGAAGAGTCCGTTTGCCAGAGCCAATGCTTGGCCGATGAAAAGGCACAGGACGAAGTACGGCATCTGGAGGGCAGCGGGCCGTGATTTCGCGAGCAAGTCATGGCAAGGCCGAGCCACCGCCCACAAGATGAGAAGGACCATCCAATTCCAGTAAGCGTCGGGCCTGTCCGCATCGCTGCCGTAAAGCCAGGCCGTCAAGAACAAACCCATCTGGAGGGAGAAGTAAGGCAGCCGTGTAATCAGAAAGCCGGCCGCGATGCCGACGATGGGAATGAACAAGCGCACGGCGAAGATCGGGTTGTCGTGGAAAACGATGATGGTGGATGTGAGATGTTGGAGGAGATAGCCGTCGACGGCCGATTGCAAGCCGAGGCATCCGCCCAGCGCGGCGACTGAGAAGAAGAAGAGGAACCAGGGGAAGCGGCACGGAGCGGTTGGCATGGTGTTTGAGTTTACCATGCGCGCCGGGTAGGTTTCAGGGGGGAAGGTTGGATTTCGTGCCGGTGGGATACCGACGCCACTCGTATTCGTGCCGACGTGAAGCGTGACTAGAAAAATAGGAGCCACGCACACGGTAAGCGGCTGCGGCATTGCCCAGCCACTTACTTCGCGCGTGGCTCCTTACTCCGGCACAGGGCCCGCCATTTTGGCACACCGCTCTGCCCGGCCATCCTCTCAACCCTTCCCCAATCTCCTTACTCCCTTGTCGTTTGCGGTATTCGGCACCGAAGGCACACTTTTTGCTACATTTTGGTTCCTGTAACGCATCCTCTTCGTCCCTCGCCCCCTCTAATTGAGCGACATCCGCTTACCATGGAGGCGGTGAAGGAGGGCTATCGTGAATCAAGAACGCTATACCGAGAAATCTCTGGAGGCGCTTCAGTCCGCGCAGCGGCTGGCCGCCAAAATGAACCATCAACAGATGGATGCCGAGCATCTGCTCCTGGCCTTATTGGATCAGGAAAAAGGGCTCGCCACGTCCATCTTGAATAAAGCCGAGCTTCCCGCCGAGGCCATCAAGATCAAGGTCCAGCGCGAGCTGGAAAAGCTGCCGCGCGTCAGCGGCGGGTCCAGCGATCAGATCGGCATCACCGGTCGGCTCAATCGCCTCTTGGGACAGGCCGAGGACGAAGCCAAGAAGCTCAAAGACGACTACATCTCTGTCGAGCATTTCCTGCTCGCCATGCTGGACGACGGCGGCACGGCCGGCAAAATTCTCAAGGAATTCGGCGTCAATCGTAGCCGACTCATGACGGCGCTGCAGTCGGTGCGCGGGCATCAACGCGTGACGACCCCGACTCCGGAGGCGACCTACGAATCGCTCGAAAAGTATGGCCGGGATCTCACCCAACTCGCGGGCCAAAACAAGCTCGATCCCGTCATCGGCCGTGACGAGGAGATTCGCCGCGTCATCCAGGTGCTCTCGCGGCGCACGAAAAACAACCCGGTGCTGATCGGCGAGCCGGGCGTGGGCAAGACGGCCATCGTCGAAGGTCTCGCCACCCGCATCATCTGCGGCGACGTGCCCGAGGGCCTCAAGAACAAGAAGATTGTCTCGCTCGATATGGGCGCGCTCATCGCCGGCGCGAAGTTTCGCGGCGAATTCGAGGAACGCCTCAAAGCCGTGCTCAAGGAAGTGCAGGAATCGCAGGGCGGCATCGTTCTCTTCATCGACGAATTGCACACCGTCGTCGGCGCCGGCAAGGCGGAAGGGGCGATGGACGCGGGCAATCTGCTCAAGCCGATGCTCGCGCGCGGCGAGTTGCATTGCATCGGCGCCACCACGCTCGACGAATATCGCAAGCACATCGAGAAGGACGCCGCTCTGGAACGCCGTTTCCAGCCGGTGATGGTCGATCAACCGACGGTCGAGGATACGATCTCGATCCTGCGTGGCTTGCGCGAGCGGTACGAAGTGCATCACGGCATTCGCATCAAGGACGCCGCCCTGGTGGCGGCCGCTGTCATGTCCAATCGCTACATCTCCGACCGCTTTCTGCCCGATAAGGCCATCGATCTCGTCGACGAAGCCGGCGCCAAACTGCGCACGGAGATCGACAGCATGCCGAACGAACTCGACGAAGTGAACCGCCGCGTCATGCAACTGGAAATCGAGCGCGAAGCGCTCAAGAAGGAAAAGGACACGGCCAGTCGAGATCGCCTGGAGAAGCTTGAGAAGGAGTTGGCGGGCCTCAAGGAACAACGCGACGCGCTGCAGGCGCAATGGCAGTCGGAGAAGTCGGCCGTGCAAAAGCTCAGCGACATCCGCGAGCAGATCGAGCAAACCAAGGTCGAAGTGGAGCGCGCGGAACGCGAGTACAACTACGGCAGGGCGGCGGAACTCAAGTTCGGCACGCTCAACGAACTCGAACGCCAACTCAAGGCGGAACAAGACACACTGGCGACTAAACAGACGACCAACAAACTCATCAAGGAAGAGGTCGACGAGGAAGACATCGCGGGAATCATCAGTCGTTGGACGGGCATCCCCGTTTTGAAGCTGCTGGAAGGCGAGGTGCAAAAGCTCCTCCATCTGGGCGAGGAGTTGCACCAGCGCGTCATCGGGCAAGACGAAGCCGTTCAGGCCGTTTCCGAAGCGGTGCTGCGCGCTCGCAGCGGCCTCAAGGATCCGAATCGGCCCATCGGTTCGTTCATTTTCCTGGGCCCGACCGGTGTCGGCAAAACCGAACTGGCGCGGGCGCTCGCCGAGTTTCTCTTCGACGACGAGCGGGCCATGATCCGCATCGACATGTCGGAATACCAAGAGAAGCACACCGTCGCGCGTCTGTTGGGCGCGCCGCCGGGTTACATCGGCTTCGAGGAAGGGGGCCAACTGACCGAGGCGATCCGCCGTCGGCCTTACGCCGTCGTCCTCTTCGACGAGATCGAAAAAGCGCACCACGACGTCTTCAACGTGCTTTTGCAGATTCTCGACGACGGCCGACTCACCGACGGGCAGGGCCGCACCGTGGATTTCAAGAACACCATCGTCATCATGACGTCGAACATCGGCAGCCAGCGCATCCTCAACCACACCGGCGCCTCGGACGGGGACGGCTACGAGCGCATGAAAATTGCGGTGACAGATGAACTGCGCAATCATTTTCGGCCCGAGTTCCTCAACCGCGTCGACGAGATCATCGTCTTCCACGCTTTGGACGAGGACCATCTGAAGGAAATCGTGCTGATCCAACTCAAGCGTTTGCGCGAACGCCTGGTCGACCGCAAGATCACGCTCGAACTGACCAACGCGGCCAGGATTCATCTGGTCCGCGTCGGCTACGACCCCGCCTTCGGCGCCCGCCCGCTCAAGCGCGCGATTCAGAAGGAAGTCGAAAACCCGCTGGGCCGCGCGTTGTTGGAGGGTAAAGTCCGCGACGGCCAAACCGTCGTCGCCGATTACGACGTGAAGGCGGGCAAAATGACCTTCACGGCGAATTGAGGCACAAACGAGCCGGAGGCGTATGGGACGGAAGGGAACTCACGTCGCTCACGCGTCCGGCTCGTATTATTTTCTTTTTTTGACAGTTCTTGTCACAAAGCGTCATTCCTTGAATAGAAGCCAAAAACAAGGAATGATGCCATGACCACCGTCACCTGCCGTAGCTGTTACGCCGTTCACCAAGTCGATGCGACTCCAGGCGCAACCAATGTTACGTGCTATCTTTGCGGCGAACGCATGAATCTCGGGCAAAGCGGCAAGGTCGAGACATCCATCGGTCCCGACACGACCATCGTGAACGAAAAGCCTCAACCCGTCGCGCCGCCGCCGTCCCGTCCCCAAAAACTTCAGGCGAAAATTCGCTGCACCGAATGCGGAACGCGCCTCAATGTCCGCGCCGTGGTCGGCAAAAACATCCAGTGCCCGCTTTGCACGGGTTGGATTCGTTTCATGCCGGAAACACCGGCAGTCCGTGCCTGAACGCGATCGCCTTAGGTTCAGGCACATTTTTTCTCATTGTGCGGTGCGTCCTTGGCGGTCGGCGCTCTGGCAAGTTGAGTGGACTTACGGGGGCGGTTGTGTCGCCTGGGGCGGTCTTTTTTTTGAATCTTGGCAGCGCGGGGGCTCGTTGCGGTGTCGACCGACGCCAGCGCGGCGGCGCGTGCCTTGGCGGCCATCAGAATCGCACATCCGCATATAGCTTCCCACGACGCTTCGGATATGTTTTCCTTTGGCCGCTTTTGACTCCCGCCCTGACCCTAAACCGCGAACATCAACATGCATGAACATTGGATCGCCGATCGGATGAGTTTGATCGAAGTATCGGGCATCCGCAAAGTCTTCGAGCTCGGCGCCAGCCTGAAGGATCCCGTCAACCTGAGCATCGGCCAACCGGATTTCCCCGTCCCCGCCGCGATCAAGGAAGCCGCCAAAAGGGCCATCGACGAAGACTATAACGGCTACACCGTCACCGACGGCATTTTGCCGCTGCGCGAGAAGATCCTGGCACGGACCAAGGAGCGTTATCCCGGTCAGGATCGCTCGGTGATCGTCACGAGCGGCACGTCCGGCGGACTGGTATTGTCGCTGTTTTGCACGCTGAATCCTGGCGATGAAGTGATCGTCTTCGATCCGTATTTCGTGATGTATCCGCATTTCATTCGCATCGCGGGCGGCACGCCGGTCTTTATTAACACGTACCCGGACTTCCAGATCGACCCCGAAAAGGTCAAGAAAGCGATCACGCCGCGCACCAAGGTCATGATCGTCAACTCGCCCGGCAATCCCACCGGCGTCGTCTATCCGCGCGAAGTCCTACGCGCCCTCGCAGATTTGGCGGCCAAGCACAACATCCTTCTCTTGAGCGACGAAGTTTACTCCGCGTTCTCGTACGATGAGGCTTTCGCGAGCCCGGCCGAGTTCAACCCGGATGTGCTCGTCCTTGACGGCTTCAGCAAGGCATACGGCATCACGGGCTGGCGGTTGGGCTTCTGCCACGGTCCCCGAAAGCTCATCGAGGAAATGAAGAAATTGCAGCAGTTCACTTACGTTTGCGCGCCCAGCATCGTTCAGCACGCCGGCCTGGCCGCACTCGACGTCGACATCTCCGACATCGTCCGCGATTACAAGCGCAAGCGCGATCTCATGGTCGCCGGTCTCAAGGACGATTACGAGTTGGCGGCGCCCGGCGGGGCATTTTACCTCTTCCCCAAGGCGCCCTGGGGCAAGGGATCGGAATTCGTTCCGGAAGCGATCAAGAACAACCTCCTCATCATCCCCGGCAACACCTTCAGCCAACACGACACTCATTTCCGCATCAGCTACGCCGCGGCCGATCAGACGCTGGAGCGCGGCATTGAGATCTTGCGCCGCGTTGCGAAGAGGGGATAAACGCGCATTCGCCCAGCGAATTTGACTGACCTCTTCTCGTGACCTAGCTTTGCGTGGCAGTCCCGGAACACAGAAGAGGCCCCGTCCATGCAATCCCGCACCGTCCTCGTTCAAGCTATGTCGCAACCGGCGGCGCCGGTCGCGGAACGCCGAGGCGCCGCGCGCCATGTCGCGGGCTTAGGCGCGTTGGCGCGCCCCCTGGAAGGCCAAGATTCGCTCTGGTGGGGCGCGCAGGTGCGCGACATCTCCGCCGGCGGCATCGGCCTCAGCCTGTGTTTCCCCTTCCGTCCCGGCACGCTGCTCGCGATCGATTTGCAGGGCGGCGCCGGAGGCAGCAAAACTTTGCTGACCCGCGTCGCTCATGTCGAGGACAAGGCCGACGGCACCTGGTATCTCGGTTGCGAATTCGTGAAAAAGCTTTCGGACAGCGAATTGGAAATGATGATCTGAGAGGTTCCGAAAGGGGTGTCACGACCTTCCGCGCATGCGAAATGCGCTGGAGGCCCTTTCTTCTCGGTGTCGGGGCGGTTATAACACACAAGTCGGCGCAGGCGCCCCTAACGTGTTGAGGCCCCCCATGCAGTTTCAATTCGACGTGATGTCCGGCGTTCCCAAGCTTCCACCGCCCGCATCCGCTGTTTCCGGCGACGTGTCCGCCCTCCTCCGGGCCATCCTCGAAACACAGCAAGAGCACCTAAAGCACGCCCAGGCGGTTGCCGTCGCGAACGATCATGGCGCACGCTGGCGCGCCTTGCTGGCGCGTTGGAAGGCGGAATTCCCCGGGCTCCCCGCGACCTGCAAGGAAGTGCTGCCCGGCCTGGAACGCTCCTATGGCGCGCTGATCGCTCGCCTGGTGGAGGATCTGCAAGAGCTAGGCGACGAAGCGCTCGACAACGAATTCGCCCTGCAAGACTTCCTGGATCGCTACGGCGTGCGCCTGGGCCAACTGGGCCATATACTCAATCTCGTGAGCCCCCTCGCCGAGTCCGCCAATCGCAACGAGGAAGCCAGCCCTCAGGAAAATCAATAGCGCCGCCAATACGAGCCGGAAGCGTTTTGAACTCGTAATCCGAACGTCTTTAATCTAGTTTCGCGGCTCCGACCTTGGCCGGATCGTATGGGTCGATCCACTGGATGATCTCGATGCGATTGCCGTCGGGATCAAAGATAAAGAATCGATCCGCGCCTGGAATAAGCGTGGTCTCGTCGAACGGGACGCCCTTTTCCCGGAAAAAACCGCGTGCCGTGACGACATCCTTGACGCGCAACGCGAAATGGCGCGGGCTGCGGGGGTCGGGTTGTTCCTTGCGGAGAAGGTGCAACTGTTGGTTGCCCAAATCGAACCACAGGGCGATGAAATCAAACGTGCGCGGCTTGGCGATTTCGCTCAGGCCGAGCAGGTCGCGGTAAAAACGGCGGCTTCGTTCGACGTCGGTAATCAGTACCGAAACGTGATCGATTTGCGTAATTTCGAGTTGAGGCATGGCGAACGCTGCTTTCTTCGCGCGTGGTTGCTTCCTCCCCTTTTTCTATCGTCCCACGCCAATAACGGCGAAAGTCGGGTGTTCTTTTTATCGAGTAAATGCTATAGTTGAAAAGTCGGGTAGGCGCGTGCCTACCCCAATTGAAGAAGAACGAGACTGTCGCGTTTGAGCTTTGCCCTCTTTGGCCACCTGTTTTGCACTTCCTTTGCCTCAGCAGCCTCCGAGTTCGCCAAGCCTCTTTGCCTTACAGTGACGTGCCGCATTATCCCTCGTTGGATATTGGGGTGCGTTCGTCCGTCTTCGGCGGCTGAGTTTTTCAGACCGTGATTTCGTTTTCCAGACCGGAGGCTCGCACAAGGGCCCCAAAGGAAGCAGCACATGAGCAAGAACATTTACGTCGGCAACCTTCCGTTCCAGACCACGGCGGACGACCTCATCGAGGTCTTCACCGAGTATGGACAGGTTTCGCGCGCCCAGGTCGTGAGCGACCGGGAGACGGGCCGTTCGCGCGGCTTCGGTTTCGTCGAGATGAACGAAGGCGGCGATCAGGCCATCGCCGGTCTCAACGGCGCCGAGTACGGCGGTCGCGCTATGACCGTGAACGAGGCCAAGCCCCGCGAGGAACGCGCCGGCGGCGAGCGCCAACGCCCGAGCTTTGCTCGTCGCTAAACGCTAAGCCGCAAGCGGCAGACGTGATGTCAACAACGCCCGGAGTTTCCCTCCGGGCGTTGTTGTTTCCGGCTCGTCTGTTTTGTTACTACGCCACGACGGAAGACGACGGCTTGCCGATTTCGTCGGTGTTGATCATTTTCAACGCTCGAAGCGCCGATTCACGCACCAGGCGGTTTTCGTCCCGAGACTTTTCCGTCAGGATGGAGGTTGCCGCGGCGGCGGGCGGACCCATTCGGCCCAGTGCCTCGATGACCGATTGCAGGAAGCGGCGGCGGGTTTCGGCGTCGTCGCCGGCGACGTTCTTCTTGTTCTTGAGCAACGACTGCAACGTTGGCACCACGGAATCCGCCTGCTTCGTCACGCTCCAGAGCGCCTTGGCCGCCGACAGGCGAACCTCGGGATCGTCATCTTGCAGAGTTTTTTCCAAAGCTGCGGTCGCGGCGGCGCCGGCTTCGCCCAGAAAGGCCAGCACATTGGCGGATTTGGAGCGAACGGCGGCGGAACTGTTCTTGAGCGCCTTGACAAGGCAAGGCGCCGCGAGAGCGCCTACTTTCCGCAGCGCCGCTTCGGAGTGAATGCACTCGCCCAGTTGATCGGCGCAAATCTGGATCGCCTTGGCATGGGTGATCTGCATTCTCTCGAAACCTTGCTCCGCCAGCGCCTTGAGTTCCTCTTCGGGATCATGGTAGGCGACGAGCAACGCGGCGACGACGCCCAAGCCTTTTTTGTCGCACCAGGAAAGCGCTTCCGCCGCCGCTTTGCGAGGCGAGACGTGCGATTGGGTGACGAGCGTCTTGGACAGAGTCGCGAATAGAGACGGCGCCTCGATGCCGAGCTTGCACAAGGCAATGCCGACCTGTTCGCGGAATTGATCGTTCTGCGTCGGGGTGAGCCAAAGTTGGACAAGCGCGTTGCGGACGCGTTGGTCGGCGCAGCCGATCTCGCCCAGGGTGCGCGCCACGCGCGAGGCGAGGCTGATACGGCAATCGGGCGTCAAAACGCTGATCAATTTGTCGATGGCGGGCTTGGCGTCTTTGCCGATCTTGCCCAGAGCGAACGCCGCCGCCTCACGCACGGTGTGGGCTTCGCCCTCCTCAAGCAGCTCCATGAACGAAGGGACGGCGGAAGACGCGCGCGGCCCGATGTTTCCCATGATGCCGATCGCTTCCTGGCGCACGAAAGACAGGGAACCCTTGCCCGTGCCCGCGGCTTTCTTGGGCAACTGGCGGCGCAGCGCCTCGACCATCGGCGTGACGATCTCGTCGGGAACCTCATCCCAGTGTTCGCGACGATGTTCCTTGAACGCCCGCACCGCTTCGCCGCGGGTGGACTCATTGGGGTCGTTGAGATCTTTAAGGTGTTTGCGAATTTGGCGATGATCTAGCATGCTCCACGCTTCCGTTGAATCAAAGGTGTGAAAAAATGCCGACCTTTGGATTGGCCAAGCCAAGGCCCTTGGCATCTCGGCCTTAATACGGGGGCCGAGGCGGCAAGGGCGCCGGATGCCCAATCCGAAAGCCGTCAGCGCAGGGCGACTATTTCCGGCGTGTCAGGGCTTTTCACGTTCCATGCGAGACGACAAAGGGCCAAAAGCCGAATGACGTAATAACTCATGTCGATCTGCCACCACCGGAAGCCATGCCGTGCCGAAGTGGGGAAGGCGTGGTGGTTGTTGTGCCAGCCTTCGCCCAGCGCCAAGAGACCAACGATAAAGTTGTTCTTGCTCTTATCGCCGCTCGCGTAGGGCTGCCGGCCCCAAATGTGACAAAGGGAGTTGACGCTCCAGGTCACATGATGCACGAAGAAAATGCGAACCAACCCACCCCACACGAAACCAAGCAGCGCCCCCTTCCACCCGCCGCTGAACGCCAAACCCAGCAGGGTGGGAACCAACAAACTCAACAGAACCCACAGCGGGAAAAGATTGCTGATCCAGCGCAGGCTTCGGCTTTGTCTCAGATCCTTGACGTATCGAGCGAGGTTTGCCGTTTCGGGCTTGAAGAACCAGCCAATATGGGCGTGCCACATTCCACGAAGCAGACCCAGGAAGCCCATGCCATGGGTATGCGGCGAATGCGGGTCGTCATGCTGGTCGCTGTGTTGGTGATGGCGGCGATGGACCGCCACCCAATGCAACAGGGGGGCTTGCACGGCCATCGATCCCAAGATGGCGAGGATGCATTTGACGACCCGAGTCGTCTCGAAGGATCGGTGGGTGAACAAACGGTGGTAGCCGACCGTGATGCCGATGGCCGAAAGCAGATAAAGCACGAACAACATCGTCAACTCAATCCAGCTGAGTCCCCATCCCCACAGGCTGGCAATCGCGAACACCAGCCCCGCGAAGGGCAGGACGACGGCCACCAAAGTTGCCGCCCGCATGGCGGGCGACACCGGGGAAGATGCCTCGTCGACCGTTTCCGATTTATCAAGAACGCGGAGCAACGGGTCTGAGTTCACGGGTGGTCCTTGGACAGATTAGCAAGCGAGTGGTGAACACCGTCTCGCGGCGGACATTGGGATTCAAAGGGACGGCAACTTACTTAACCCGCGCTTGGGCCAACGCCTTCCGCGCCGCGCCTTGCTTGCGCAATTTCGCTCGGCGCCGGACCTCGGAGGGCTTTTCGTAGTGCTTGCGTTTGCGAAGTTCTTTCTGAAGACCGCTGCGTTCCAGAAGCTTCTTAAAGCGACGCAGCGCGCCGCCGATGGGTTCCCGATCAAAAAGACGCATTCGCAAGGGCATGAAAGTCTCCGTGATGCTAAATGGAAGAACCGCAACCTGCTTACTATTTATAGGGTTAGGTCGCAATCGACTTAACAGCCGTTTGGGCAGAACCGACGCGGGAAAAGGAGCCCGCAAGCTCCAAAAACGCCGATTCGCCCTGAAGGTAAACAGTATTGTAACCGATTTCCCGCCATTGGGCAACTAAATGCATGGGATGTCGAAATGTTTGAGTGGAGTTTTCAAAAGGCCCCTTGCCAAGAGCCGACTTTTCAGAGAAGATTGAGAGAACCATCTCTCTGGCTAGGAGTCCGCAACCGTTTCAAAGTTTCCCTTTTCTAAAGCGAGTCACGCATGCCTTTGGTTTTGAGGCTCTTCGGGTCGATCCTTCTGCTTGGGTTTTCGTTTCTATTATCCGGCTGCGGCGGATCGCTGCGGACGGTTCCCGTTTCCGGTAAAGTCACCGTTGCCGGCAAGGCTTTCACGAAGGGCGGCAAGATCGTCTTCTATCCCGACAGCGCCAAAGGCAATGAGTCCACAGTTACCGCCACCGGCGACTTGAGTGAACAAGGCGATTACAGTTTGATGGCCAAAGAGCAAGCCGGCGCGCCTGCGGGCTGGTACAAAGTGACCATTTCCTCCCAAGCGCCCTCCGATCCCAAGGATCCCTATTCCCTGCCCAAAAACTTCGTCGATGTGAAGTACGGGTCCGTTAGTACCACGCCGCTGGCCATTGAGGTCAAGGAAGGCCAAGGACCGGAAGCTTACAAGATCGCTATCCCGTAGGATTCAATTTGGTGCGTTCCGCCCCTTTCGTGGGCCAATTCTTGCCCTTTTTCATTTTTCTGGAGTCTCGTATGAAAAACCGTTCTCTTCCGCAACGACTTGGGTTCACGCTCATTGAACTCCTCGTCGTCATCGCCATCATCGCGATTTTGATCGCCCTATTGGTTCCCGCCGTGCAAAAAGTACGCGAGTCGGCGGCGCGCACGCAATGCTCCAACAACTTGAAGCAGATTGCTCTCGGCGTGCATAGCTACCATGACGTGCGCAAGAGTCTACCGCGCAACACGTCCCCCAATGCATACGGATACAACGACGACGGTCGGTCTTGGAGTTGGTTGGCGGTGATCTTGCCGCACATTGAGCAGGAACCGCTTTATAAGCAGATTATCATCGCGACGCCGGTGACGAGCGGCACCAACCCTCCCTGTTTTTTCAATACGTTCAATAATGTTCAGCCGGCACATGCCACGCAAGTCGCCGTCTATTTGTGTCCAAGCGACGGCACCAACAGTGCCCCGAGCACCAACCGGGCCAACGGCAGCACCGCAGCAGGGGCTGGGAACTCCAATTATGCCGGAGTTTCGGGATCCAACTGGGCTTGGGGCAGTTACACGAACACTGGCCCGAGCGGGAGTAACAACGGTCTGGACGTCGGCGACGGCCTGTTCTTCCGCAGCGATAGCATCGCCGCCCGCGGCTTGACCCTCATCGGCATTATCGATGGGACGAGCAACACGATGATGGTCGGCGAGGACATCGTCGACCGCAACAGGCATTGCGGTTGGACCCGTTCCAACTATGCCAATGGCACATGTTCCATTCCACTCAACAACGCTCTAACGGTAGGCCAACCTGGCTATAACAACCCCGGAGACTGGCCGAACGTCTACTCGTTCCGCAGCCGCCACACCGGCGGCGCCAATTTCGCCTTCGCCGATGGCCGCGTGACCTTTGTTTCCGACACCATCGATATCGCTACCTATCGCGCATTGGCGACGCGAGCCGGCAACGAGCCCGTCAGCACGCCCAACTAACCCTTTAGGCGTTTTCGACGACTTCCCGAAACGCCCCGGTTCGCGAAACCGGGGCGTTTCCTTTTTCCTTTCCAACTCTTCCTGCCTTTTCAGCGCAACGGCCAAGGCACTTCCAGACCATGTTCCTCCATAAGCCGCCGGTCGCCCAATATCTCGCGTGAATGGCCTATCGCGATCAAGCGTCCCGCGTCCAGCACCATCGTTCGCGGACATAACTCGAGGATGAGTTCCAGATCGTGCGACGCGATGAGGCGCGTGCCGCCCAATTCCTTCAAGAGCGCGATCAACTCCCGCCGCCCCCGCGGATCCAAAAACATCGTCGGCTCGTCCAGAAAAAGTATCGATGGCTTCATCGCCAAGACGCCCGCCATCGCCGCGCGTCGCTTCTCGCCGCCCGAAAGTTGATGCGGCGCCCGCTCCTCGAAACCCGTCAGCCTCACCTGGGCCAGCGCCTCGCGCACTCTGCTCTGCACTTCCTCACGCGGCAAATCCAAATTAAGCGGCCCAAAGGCGACGTCGTCCGCGACGCTGGTGGCGAAGAGCTGATCGTCGCTGTTCTGAAAGACGATGCCGACGTGCTGCGGCAATAGCTTACGCTGCGATTTGTCGGCGGGGTCCAGTCCAGAAATGGCAACGCACCCCGGCCTTACCGCCAGCACCCCCGTCAAACACAGAAACAGCGTTGTCTTGCCCGCGCCGTTGGGACCGATCAGGCCGATCGACTCTCCCGCCGCCGCCTCGAAATGGATTTGAGATAGCGCGGATTTTCCACCGGGGTAGGCATAAGAAAGATCGCGAACAACAATGGCGGCAAGGGCGGTCACGGATTAGGGAATCTCCAAAGTCCGAGCCTGCGCCCAAAATCCGAGCCTGAGCGCCAAGCGAAGGGCAGAACCAAAGTAGTGGGTAAGGGAGAGGGTCATTCCTCTCCCTTGCCCACTGGATTGCAAGTCGTGCTCAGCCCAAAATGCTCTCGATCACCGACCCGGTGGCCAGCGAGTAGGGCCGACCTAGGCGGTCGTGCAGTTCGGCCTGGGGATTGAGACCCAAGCAGTGGTAGATGGTGGCGGCCAGGTCGCCGGGGCTGACGGGGTTGCTGGAGGCGTAGGCGCCGTAGCGGTCGGAGGAGCCGAAGACGGCGCCGCCGCGCGTGCCGGCGCCGGCGAAGAAGGTGGTGTAGACCCAGGGCCAATGATCGCGGCCGGCGCCGCTGTTGACGCGCGGCGTGCGGCCGAACTCGCCGCCGACGACGACGAGCGTATCGTCGAGCAGGCCGCGTTGCTCCAGATCGAGGAGCAAGGCGGAGATGCCGCGGTCGAAGGGGGGCAGGAGGCGGTCGCGCAGCATGGAGAAGTTGTTGCCGTGGGTGTCCCAGATGGCGGTGTTGCCCTGGCTCAGATAGACAGTGACGAGGGGCACGCCGGCTTCGACGAGACGGCGCGAGAGTAGGAGACTCTGACCCCAGATGTGTCGGCCATAGCGTTCGCGCAGCGAGGCGGGTTCGCGTCCAAGTTCAAAGGCATCGCGGGTGGCGGGGGCGTTGAGCAGATTGAACGCGCGCTCGAAGGAGGCTTCCATGTTGCGGACGGCGTGGTTGCGATCAACCGCGGGGCCCAGCCGGCCCAACTCGCTCCGAAGATGGGAGCGGTCGTCGAGGCGCACGCCGTCGGGCGTGGTGAGTGTGGGCAGGCGGAAGTCGGCCCGGTTGGGGTCGCTGCGGACCTGAAACGGATCGAAGGCGCCGCCCAAGAAGCCGGCGTTTTGTGAGGGATAGGGGATGCCGTTGTTGAGCAGAACGTCGTGCAAGGCGACCCAGCTGGGAACCGGGCGCCGCGTCGGCCGGAGTCGACTGACCACCGCCCCGAAGGGAGGGAAGTCGTCCGGCGTCGGCGGCACGATTTGGCCGCGGCGCGGATGCATCCGCCCCGTCATGTGGGCGTAGGCGGCCGAGTTGTGCTCCGGGTCATCGTGATTGCAGGAGCGCACGAGGCAATACTTGTCGGCCAGCCGCGCGAGCAAGGGCAGGTGCTCGCTGACAAAGGTCCCCGGCACGTTGGTCGGAATCGGGCCGAACTCGCCGCGCACCTCCGCGGGCGCGTCCGGCTTGGGATCGAACGTTTCCTGATGGGCGGGAGCGCCGGGGCAGTAAACGAAGATGCAGGAACGCGGCGCGCGGGAGGGCGTCGCGGAGGCTTGAACCCGTGTGTCAAACCAACCAGGAATCGTAAGACCCAACGGCCCCAGGGCACCGACGCGAAGGAAATCCCGTCGGGTCAGGCGCGCGGGCGATTTTTGTTCTTGGCCTGGTACAACATCCAGCATCAGGTTACTCCGACGGTCTGGGCGGAAGGAAACGAACGATTCAGGGCGGGAGAGGCAATCCGGGCGGCGGGATTCCACTTGGGGAGGGTACATTATTCATAATCGAAATTTGCCGGGCAAACAATAAGAAAGAAGGAGAAAACGCGGCTAAGTTCGATTGGATACTCACATGAAAAGCGCACTCATCACCGGCAGCGGCAAGAAACGGGTCGGTTGGCACATCGCGCAGGCGCTGGCCGGGCGCGGGTATCGCCTGGGCATTCACTATCGCAGTTCGGAAAAGGAGGCGCTGGACACCTGCGACGATTTCAAACGTCGCGGCATCGAAGCGGTTCCTTTCCAGGCGGACCTCGCGGATGAAAGTGCCGTGCGGGCGATGATCGCGGGTTTTCTGGAGCGTTTTGGTGAGATCGACGTGCTTGTCAACGCCGCCGCCATCTGGGAGCGGAAGCCCTTGGAGGCCGTGACGGCAAGCGACGTCCGTCGTCATTTCGACGCCAACGCCCTGGGCACATTCCTTTGTTGCCAACACGCGGGTTTGGCGATGGTGAAGCAAAAGGAGGGCGGCTGCATCGTCAACATCGGCGACTGGGCGGAGGTTCGGCCATACTTGGATTACGCGGCTTATTGCCCCTCCAAGGGCGCCGTCAGCACGATGACGCGCTCGCTGGCGGTCGAGTTGGGGACGCGCAATCCAAATGTGCGCGTCAATTGCATCCTGCCCGGTCCGGTGATGCTGCCGCCGGATTTACCCGAGGAAGAGCGACGCGAGGCGATCAACGCGACGTTGGTGAAACGCGAAGGATCGCCGGAACATGTGGCGCTGGCGGCGTTGCATTTTGTGGAGAATGATTTCGTGACGGGGGTTTGTTTGCCGGTGGACGGCGGCAGGAGCATTTATGCGCCGTAGGTCAACCTCCCAGCGTTGTTGACGACGAATATCCGCCGCATTGGAGCGATGACCCATGCCGCAAGAAGTTGATGCCGTTGAAAGCGACTCGCCCTCAATGACGTGGGCCGTTCACCGCCAGGACGACAATGGTAATCGGTTTGTAGTGAAGACGGGCCTGAACGAGGAAGAAGCCAAGGCTCTTGTTGCGTTGCTTGAAGGTCGTCGGCACAAGCAGATGTATTGGGCGGAACCGGACAAGGATATGGCGATGGGTCAATAGTCCGCAATTACAATGTGGGGACAGCGGGAGGGTGCCAGCCCGCCGCCACCCAGTTGGTCCGGACGGTGACCGCGAGAGGATAATTCAGTTGTAGTTGGACAACGGTGGCCCGGCCGGTCGGAGTGATTCCTACCACCTGCGTTCCATCCTCAGTCCAACGAAAGTGAGCATCCCATAATTGCGTTCGCGGGTCAAAGAGGGCGGTGCGTTGTCCGCTTACCGGATCAAGCGCGTCCACCTCATCGCCTTTGAATGTGTTGCAAAAGCGGCAGGCAAGCCAGAGATTGCTCTCGTCGTCCGTCCCGCCTCGTCCCGTCGGGATGACGTGTTCGATCTCCAGCCAACCGAATACAAGATGTTGCGGGCTCTGGCAGTAGCCACAACGGTTTCCCGCCCGATGGCTCACGCGGATGCGGGTCGCCTCTGGAATCCCGCTCACGGCTGCACCGGCGGACGCAAACCTCGCGCGACTGCCTCCCGCAATCCCTGAGACTTGCGGAGCAATCCCCGCTGATACAGCCTCATGAGGGCCGTCATCTCGCCGTATTCTTTCGGTAGCAATGTGCCGGCCTTCTGGCGCCCCAGCAGTTCGCTAAGACGGCGGTCCTCGGCGTCGGGCATTCGCGAGTCAGCGACGTCAAGAACTTCCTGATCGGACCAGGCATCAGAGGCAGCGTCGCCGAGGTCGCCGAACGGTTCGAGGGCGTGCAGGAGCGTTTCCGCGAGATAATCCTCGATAGGCCTGCCGGCGCGCAGGGCGAGGAGTTCCGCGCGTCGCAATACTCCCGTGGGGAGGTCAATGGTGATTCGGTCGGCCATGTTCGTCTCGTCATGGAACCCTTTTCTGCATTCTACGCTCGATTCCGACTTCGAGCAACTCGTCCCATGAACGCTAAGCCGCAAGCGGGCCGCGAGCGGTTAGAGCGGCAGGTTGTGGCTCTTCGCGTAGTTCTCCAGCGCCTTCAAGAGACTGTGCGCCGTCTGAAAGCGGTCGGCGGGATCTTTGGCGAGCATCTGGATATTGATCGCTTCCAATGTTTCCGGCACGCCGAGCATGTGGCTTTTGAGGCTCATGGGTTCTTCGTCGCGGATCTTTTTGACGACCTCGGCCACCGAGTTTCCCTGGAAGGGCGGATGGCCCGTGAAGAGGGCGTACATGGTGGCGCCCAGGCAATAGATGTCGGTGCGGGCGTCGACGGGGTGGCCGGGACCGTGCGTGCGTTCGGGCGGCATGTACGCCAACTCTTCCGAAGGCAGACCGGCGGCGGAGATGGGGCGCGTGGGATCGCCCTGGAGAGCGGCCGCGAGCATGAGGTCCGTCAGCTTGGTGACGCGCGTGTCCCTGCCGATGAGGATATTTTGCGGCGTCACGTTGAGGTGGAAGATCCCCTTTTGATGGGCGTAGTCGAGTCCGCGCGTCAGGTAGATGCAGATGCGCAGCACCTGCCGCCAGTCGAGCATGCCGGCCACTTCGATGCGGGAGATGATGGCGGCCAGGCTTTCGCAGGGGACAAACTCCTCGGCGATCCAGCAATGATGCTTCGCCTTGCCTGCGGCGTAGATCTTCAGAAGATTGGTATGCCGGAGCGGCATCACCTGCTTCATCATATCGACGAAGCGTTTGACCTGGGCCTCCGTTTCCGAGAACTCTTTCCTGAGCACCTTGAGCACGACGGGGATGTTGCGCTTGGTGTCGCGGGCATGGAAGAGGACGGCGGTTTTGCCGCGGGCGAGCAGCGATTCCACTTTGAAATGGGCGATTTTTTCCCCAGAGATTTCCTGGGTCACGGAGGGATCGGGATCGGTTGTCGGGACGGGGGTTCCGCCGGCCTCGGCTTCGTCCGCGTCCTCGAATTGCAGGCGGGTATTGCCGATGCGGATCAGATCGCCGCCGTGAAGCGAGTGTCGCTCAACGCGCTTGCCATTGACGAAGGTGCCGCCGGGACTGTCGAAGTCGACCAGGAGGAAGCGGTCCCCTTCGCGCAGCACCTGGCAATGGACGCGGGACACGAGGGGATCGATGAGATGCGATTCGGTGGCGCGGCTGCGCCCGAGCAGGAAGGCCTCATCCTTCAAGGGAAAAACACGGCCTTCATCCGGGCCGGCGAGCACGATCAGGCGCTTGGCCATGCGTTTCCTCTTGGGCTGAAGATTAGGGAATCGGTACGGACCTCGCGGCGGCCCCGCGAAATTCGATCGATCGCTTCCAGATGCCGAAACACACTTCCTCTTGATGAGATACGGATTTCGCGAAAAAGGTGCATACGGGCGGGAAATTCGAGAGAGCGGGTTATCTGCCGCTTGCGGCTTAGCGTTCGCCTCGCCCGTGCAGAAATTGGGAACTTATTTTTCGAGCGTCCCTCCGCCGAGAAGGAATGGAGAAAATGCGCCGGTTAGCGGGGCATCGTTGGGGTTTCGCGGAAAAAATCCGCAAAGAGTCGTTGCTCGCCGACGAATTGTCCACTAGAATCTTCCTAACAATACGGTCTGGTATCTTATCCAGAGTGGCTGAGGGGATTGGGCCCAATGAAGCCACAGCAACCGGTCGCCCCAGGCGATGCTGGTGCTAACTCCCACCCGGCTTTGGCCGGGGGAGATAAGATCGTGCCTCGCACGCCTCTTTTCTCACATCCGTAAGAGGATTCCCCTCTTCCGCCTCCTGGATCCGTTTCCGACCACTGGCATTCCTGAATCCCCGGCAAACGTCGCTTGCGACGGAGCCTGCACCATTCAAGATTCTCGGCGCGGGCTTCTCCGCTATGCGAGAAGCGCCCTCCCCAAGGAGCCCCCATGAGCGATTTCGTGCGTGGTTTGAAATGTCGAATCTGCGGAAAGGCATACGGCAAGCAACCGCTCAACTTCTGCACGGATGATTTCGGCCCCCTCGAAGTGGACTACGACTACGAAGCCGTCGCCGAGTCGATCAATCGACCCAAGATCGAGATGCGCCCCTTCAACATGTGGCGCTATCGCGAACTCCTGCCCATCGACGGCGAACCGACCGTGGGGCCGTTGGTGGGCGGCACCCCGCTGATTCGCGCGCATAATCTCGCGGAAGTTCTCGGCGTCAAGAAGTTGTGGATCAAGAACGACGCCGTCAACTTTCCGACGCTCTCCTTCAAGGATCGCGTCGTCTCCGTCGCCCTCAGCAAGGCGCGCGAGTTCGGCTTCGACACCGTCGGCTGCGCCTCCACCGGCAATCTCGCCAACAGCGTCGCCGCCAATGCCGCCCAGGCGGGACTCAAGGCTTACATCTTCGTGCCCAGCGACTTGGAAACCGCGAAGATCACCGGCACGAGCATCTACGGCGCCAACGTCATCCGCGTCCTGGGCACCTATGACCAAGTCAATCGGCTGTGTACGCAAGTCGCCTTCAAATATGGCTGGGGCTTCGTCAACATCAATCTGCGTCCCTTCTACGCCGAAGGGTCCAAGACCATGGGCTACGAGATCGCCGAGCAGCTGGGCTGGCGCGCCCCGCAGAATGTCGTCGCGCCGATGGCGGGCGGCAGCTTGATCGGCAAGATCGACAAGGCGTTCAGGGAACTGCATCGCGTCGGCCTGATCGACAAGCCCGCCTGCAAGATCTTCGGCGCCCAGGCCACCGGCTGCAACCCCATCACCAACGCCGTCAAGAACAACCTCGAACAGCACAAGCCCGTTCGCAAGCCGCAGACGATCGCCAAGTCCCTGGCTATCGGCGACCCCGCCGACGGCTTCTTCGCCGCCAAGGTCATGCGCGAAACCGGCGGTTGGGGCGAGGACGTCCCCGACGAGGAAATCGCCGAGTGCATGAGCCTGTTGGCCCGCACCGAAGGCGTGTTCGCGGAAACCGCCGGCGGCGTCACCCTCGCCGTCACCCGCAAGCTCATCGAACAGGGCCGCCTTTCGCGCGATGAAGAGATCGTCATCTGCATCACGGGCAACGGACTCAAGACGCAAGACGCCATCGCCGGCCTCGTCGAAAAACCCGCGATCATCAAGCCGTCGCTGGAGGAGTTCGAGCCGCTGTATGAAGGCAAGCGCGAGGCGGTGTTGGTGTAAGGAGAGGGGGCTGATGCCTAAAGGGCTTATAGACCGATTTCGGACAGAATGCATTCAAGAATTTCGGGCTGCCGCGAGTCAGAGATACCTTGATGGCGTTACTTTGATGAGCCAATCCCGGCGCACTGCGGCGATCTATTTATGGGGATATGCCGCGGAAATGACCCTGAAGGCCGCCTATTTTCAAGCGGTGGGATTCCCTGCGTCTCAGCGTATCGTCAATGCGGATCTGAAAAGTGCCAGGAATACCGCGACGGGATGGCAAATCCAGTTCCGAAATTATCATGACCTTCATTGTTGGGGGCAGTTATTGGTTGAGACGCACATCCGATCTCCGATTATGGGGCATTCCAGGGGCGGGATGGGCAGCCAGGTATTGGCGCACACCAAATCGCTGGACCAAGTATGGAGGGAAACAATCCGATACCATAAAAATGTCGCCTATCCGCACGAGGCGAACCGGATGCTTTCAGGAGTCGATTGGCTTCTTACACACTCCTTGGACCTGTAGGGATTGACCATGCCAAGAATAAAGCGGGATCTAATAGTGGAATCTCGGCCTCACCATCCTGGATTAGTCAAGATCCTTGCGGAAGAATTGAAATCCGAAAAGGAATGTGGACAACCTCGGATCGAAGAAACGCCCTTCCCAAATGGGGCAATTCGGGTGACAGTGCTCTGGGACAAATGGGAACCCGTTCCGGATCATGAACGCGCGGATGTCATCTTGCAGGCATACGAGCGTGTTGAAGGAAAGGAATATCGCGATCGAATTATAGTAGCCGTCGGCCTTACGTACCCGGATGCTCACGAACTAGGAATGCTTCCATACAATCTGGAGCCATCTCTTCGCGAGGGAGAACCGCCATCAAAACAAGAGTGTTTTAAGGCGATGTACGAGGAGGGCGCCTCCAAGCTGTTTCATACCGGCAAACCAGAATTGCGCTTCGCGACAAAGGACGAATTGCAACGCAGCAAGAAGAGGCTGCAAGAAAAATTGCCCGGACCGAAGGACATTTGGGTCATTACCAAAGAAATGTCATCAAAAGATCTGTAAAGGATCCCGATCATGCCAGTCCAAGTCAACATCCCCACCCCCATGCGGCAGCACACCGAGGGCAAGCCCAGCGTCGAGGCCGCAGGTGGCACCGTCAAGCTGGTGCTCGAAAACCTCGGCGAGAAGTTTCCCGGCATCGCCGGCCGCATCTTCGAGAACGGGCAAGTGCGCCGCTTCGTCAACATTTACATCAACGACGAAGACGTCCGCTATCTCGACAATCTCGATACCGCCGTCAAGGACGGCGACGTGCTCAGCATCATCCCCGCCGTCGCCGGCGGTTGAAAACAGTGAGCGTCGCGGCGTTAGCGCGGCGTGCGTGTATGGAAATCTACGTCGGGCGGACGTCTCGACGCTCGCCCAACCGTTGTGGAGAAGCTCGATGAACGCGGACAA
>Ga0163144_10003843_pt1 | contig 34162 bp, 22 predicted proteins | sample OliLak19BULKMAT1_FD_123175 | JGI IMG/M metagenome (GOLD analysis project Ga0163144, IMG submission 123175) | Freshwater microbial mat bacterial communities from Lake Vanda, McMurdo Dry Valleys, Antarctica - Oligotrophic Lake LV.19.BULKMAT1 | ecosystem: Environmental > Aquatic > Freshwater >...
AGTTGCTCCTCCAGTTGTCCAAGGTCCGTCCCAGAAAATATAAGCGCTTTCATCGTCGCCGCTCATCCTGCCCAACCTCTCCACCTCCAGTCCCGCACCCTTGCCGAAGGGACACGTTGGAACGTCCACATGCCGTGCTCCGCGCCAATCTCCAGCGCCGAGGGGATTTTATAGAACTCACGTGAGCGGATGAAATTCCTCACCGCGTGGGTAGCCATCAGGATCTCGCATTCGGGAATCCGGAGGTTCAGTTCCGGTCGAAAGTGGAGTCGCTGCAAAATGACGCCTACCGGACAGTCGGACAGTCGGCCAGTTGGGCGGCGGCGCTTCTGTTTCACCCTAGAGCGAGCGCCTTGGTTAAAGGGCATGACCGTAATCGACGCACGACTGCTCCTCCAAGGTAGCGTTCCTGTCTGGTAGGAGTGAAACTTCAGCAACCATGACGCGCAATAGCTGTTACTGATAGCAGGAATTTGGTTCCTAGGCTTCGCGGAAGAGGGAGAATTACTGAGGTCTTTCGGGAGCGATCAGACCGTGACGCGTTTGCAGAGAGTTTCACCGTGCGTTGGAGGATGGGTGCAGGGTTCGGTGAGTGTTTTTGAGCCATTTTCGGGCAGGCGCGGGAGTCGGTCGGGGTTTCGGCCCATTCTTTGGTTGTGCGGGGCCTACGCCCGTCCGAACCTCTTCCCCAATGCCTCCGCGAACCGCCACCGATCCTGAGCGCCACGAAAGATCACGCTCCATTCATTCCCACGCGCCACAAAGTGATGTATCGCCCCGCGAGCTCGACCCGAATCGGTCCCGCCATACTGCGAGTTGTCGCTCACGGGCAACGAAACGACAGGCAGATTTCAAGTTTCAATAGTCGACGCCGTCGACCATTGCATCAGGAAAGTGCTGCGCCACCTAAGCGTCCGAGAGTCGGCTCGGCTTGTTCAGGCAGCAGTGCTTGTATTTGCGTCCGCTGCCGCAGGGGCACGGGTCGTTGCGTCCAATCTTCGGACGAGGGGTGGCTGCGAGGGAACCGAACAGGGACTTGGTCTGCTCCATCTCCATCCGGATGTACAGGGTCTGCAAAATCAACTGACGAAACCGAAGGTGCTCATCAAGTTTCGGATTCGCCGCCTTGAGAGCACCGAACAGGTCGGTTTGAGACGGGCCCGTGGCGGGCCATTCCGAAAGCGAATCCGTCTTGCGGGTGAGGTGGTTGTAACGATGGGAAGGGACATCGCGGATTTTTCTGGCCGTGACCCCAGCACGGTCGACGAGCTTGAGATACGACAGGATCGTTTCCGAGCAGGAGCACTTCGGTTGGACGCAAAACTGGTCATCTACGGCCCACATCTCATCCTCGAAGGTGAAGTTGAACGCCAAGCCGCAAGGAAAGACGTCGATGAATCCGATCATCAAACCCGAGCGAGCGTCGGGCAGGTCTTTGATGTTGATCTCCTCGGTCGGCGTGGTGTGGATCAGTTCGAGCTTCTCGGCAAAGAACTACTCGCGCAGATCCTGACGGTCGGCATCGGTGAACTGCGTGCGGATAATCCCGTCAAGCCGTTCGAAGGCCGGATCGGCCTCCGAATCGGATCCCCGGACCAAGGACTTGGTTTCAAGATCGAGCCAAACGGTGGACGGAAAAGCTCGCGACTGTGGCTCGACACCTTCCGCCGCCGGGAGCATGAGCTGAATGCTGACAGAGCCACAACGCGGACGGCCGCAGACCGACAGGACGAATTCGACCGGAGCGTCTTCCACCTGCGGCGTGGCGAGGGGATCGGGTGGCTGGACTCGCAGGCGTGGTTCCGCCCGGGCCGGCGTGCTTCGCGGTGGCCAGATCAATTCGAGACTCGCTAGCGTGGACATCGTACGTTCCAAAATTTACCCCTTTCACCCCTCGCGGAGAAGCCTAAAATGAGCCCCGGGCAATAGGGTCATGGGGAGCAATGGGGGCAAACGTGTATTATTGACATTCTTTCCGCAGGCGGCGGACGAAGGCGGCGCACTCCGGACGCCTCTCGGCCTGCCTCCAGAACCGCCGGAACAGCGCAACCGCCTCCGCGGCGTCGCCCAGAATTGCTCCGCCCACCGCGCCTTCCCAAGGGTCGTCCAGCCGCCCCTGTCGGATCGGTTCTTCGGTGCATTGCACCAAGGCCGTGCGCTGCGCCTTCAAGGGTCGCTCGCCGTAGCCGCCTTGGATTCGATCCGTACTCAGCCAGCCGGGGGGTCGCCTCGGAGCCCGCGTACGCCGGTCACGAACTCCACCGATGCTCCCGCAGCACCGCCACCCGCCGCTCGACCAACGCTGCCCCCGGATCCGCGCAGCCCACGACTTCTGCCCGCCGTTGATCTTGCTGAGAGAGCCCCAGCCCGCCAAGGCGCACCGGATTTAGATGGAGGTAGCGCGCCACCGCGCCGTCTCGTCCCGGATCCGGACCGACTTGAAACGCGCCTGGAAAACGTGCCCCCGCCGGCGATGCGCCCAGTTGAACCGCACCGAGTACGCGGTCTGGAGCCAGCGAAGGGTCTCGCTCAGGCCGGCTCGCCGACACCGGACCAGCAGGTGGTAGTGGTTCTCCATCAGCACGAAGGCGTGAATCTCCGACCCAAAACGCCCGGGCAGTTCGGACACCACGCCCAGAAATCGCCGGCGGTCGTCGTCGGTGCGGTAAAGGGCCTCCCCGCCATTTCTCCGGCCGATGACGTGGTACCAGCCGTCCGGAACGTGGATCCTTAAACGCCGCCCCATCACTCAATTTTTAGCGGCCCGCGACAATTATCAACTGTTTATGTTTGACCCTATTGCCTTTTCGAAAAATGCGGAAAGCCGTCGGTACATCCAGGCCGATCTGTTCCAGAGCGGCATTCGACTCCTGATACAACTCGTCGGTGATGCGGAGCGTCAGCGTTTTCAAACGGGCAGGCTAAACCGCATCGCGACTTGTCCGCAAGCTGCCGGGCATGGTGAAGGCCGGCTAGTTTTGGGTGTGCCAGCCCTCTGGCGCTTTGAAACGTCACGACGGGTGGCGCGGGGCTGGTGGAGGGCACGTCGGCGCGAGTCCAACCCAACGACCTCCGGCACATTCCGCGGAAAAAGGGGGGGTGAGGGCAACTGCCGTCCAAGACGCTAGGCGTTCGCCGGACGGCGGGGACGACTCTCGGTTCCTTCGGCCCTGATGGCGGGGTGCCTCACTCCACATCCCGACAGCCGGGTGAATAAAAATCGGCCCTGGCACCGAATTTTGCCGGCTCAGGACGGCGCGTTTCCCCACGAAAGAAGGCGGCATGCCTATCGCCGAAGAGCTGTCCATGAGAGAGGGGCAACTCTTGAAAATGGGGGTATTGCTTCGCAATGAACTCCACCAGATCCCATTGTCAGCAACGCTCCCGTTGCCCAATGAACCCAGGAATTCTCGACCCGCTTCTTCGATCGCTTACCGGCGGTTTGCTCATCTTAGGTTTGCTGACACTGCGGGTCGCACCCGCCCACGGTGCCACGCCGGTGGCCTTTTGGGATTTCACCCTGGGTACCCAAGGATGGGCGGCAAACGAGTTTGTGACGTCCGGTGGGACCACGTCGGAAGGCTGGGTCCTGGAACTGAAGGCACCTGATCCGATCCTGTCGGGGCCGCCGGTGGCATTTCCCGATGGCCAATATGGGCTCGTGACCCTCCGGATGCGTTCGACCAGTGATGCCTTGGGCCAATTCTACTACGGCGCGGCATTCTCCGAGGGAAACAGCCGCAGCTTCGCTGTGAAAAATGACGGTTTGTGGCACGAATACCGCGTCCCGCTTCCGCCGCTGGAAAGCGGCTCGCGACTTCGATTCGATCCCGGTCATGAAACGGGTTCAGTGACCCTGGCCTGGATGCGTGTTGAGGCCAATCCCGAACCCCCACGGGATCCTTGGGCCAGTCCCGCAGAGTTGCGGCAAAAGAAGTTTATTGGTAGTGGTCAGTATACGACTACGGGTGGAGAAACCGCGGTGACGTCGCGCTTCTTGGCGCAGCATTCGAATTTTCTCGGTTCGTATCCGTTCGATGGGTTGGTCGTGCCCGTCGTCATTCAGGCCGAGTGGGGCGAGAAACTGGGATTAACCCGCCGCGAATACTTCCTGCATGAACTGGTGTGGAACACGGTAAGGTTGCCCGACGAGGCCGTGGCGTCTGCACTCGCCGATCTAAAATCCGTCACCTGGGGCACCGTTACCGACAATTTTTTGAACTACATCCTGATTGATGGCGCGCGGGGTCGATTCACCCCTGACTTTGCCAGTGACCGCGACTGGGCCATCCTCGAACACAATGCTGCGTTGGCCGCGAGCCTCTGTCGGGAGGCGAAGTTCCAGGGATTCTGGCTCGATACCGAGCAGTACGGTAACTACCGGTGGCGAACTGCATCGGGCGTGCCCGAGTTCGACTCGACCCGGCCGACTGACCTCAAATTCCCACTCGGGAAAGACACGCCGGAGTTGCTTCGTCGTCGAGGGGCACAGTGGATCAAGGCCGTTCAGGCCGAGTTTCCAGCGGTGAAGATTATGATCACCTTTGCGTGGTCGCCCGATGCCAATGGCTATGGCCCGCTGAAAGGTGTCCATGGTTTCCTGGACGGAATCCTCGAGGGTATCGAGGCACCGGCCCAACTGATTCACGGATATGAGAACACGTTTTACTATGGTCAAGGGCCGGGGACGACTTATGCCGCGTCTGATGGCAAGGCGGAGGGATATCCGGGCGACCGCGGACGCTACGAGACCGCGCGCGTGGCGATGCGCGCGTGGCGCTCCTTCAGTTCAAACCCCCGAAAGTACGATGCCTTCTTGAAGATCGGGATGGCGGCCTGGGTGGAGGACGATCCATGGAGTATCTGGAGCGGATGGCCTAGCGGAAAGAAGTCGTCGTTTTGGTCGAACCTGCCCTTGGCGCTGGCCTACAGCGATGAGTATGTCTGGGTCTGGTCGGAACACACACACTACGGCCACGGTTTAGAAAGGGGCGGCGACGTTAATCCCTTTCTGGCATCGCTGGGTAACCAAACGTTCAACACGGGTCGCGAGCCGGTCGTCATGCTCACGGAAGACTTCGCAACCGATCCGCTGCGCCGGGGCTGGTACTTCGACTTCGACATGCTCACCATCGGTCGGAAAAAGGACCCAACCCACGCCGTCGCGATGATGAGTGCCGACACCGTGCCGTATGTCTGGTCGAAGCCGGCCCGGGGCGTGCAGATCGAGGGCAGGTGGCCGACTGGGCTGCAGGGTGGAGCGTTTACTCCACCCGATGGGCAGCGTCGCCGGTTCGTCCACCCCCTTCAGCCGGTGAGCGCGATGAGGAACTTCCACGTTGCTTTGGACTTTAATATTGAATCCTTCGGTGACTGCCCGGATGACCCGCTCGTGATGGGATTGTTTCGGAGCGATCAACCCATCGGCCAGAGCTCATTAACGCTCCAATGCAGTGCTCCAGACCACGGGCAAATTATTCTGGTAGCCCAAGGGGTCTCTCAGACGTTTCCGCTTTCCTTTTCGGGAGGCTTAAAAACGGGCCAGACCTATCGCGTCGCATTCGCTTACGAGGGTTTGAACGGCCGGCTCCGGGTTATGGTGAGTGACCCGACTATTGGGTCTTCACCGCTGGGGCGGATCGAAGCGATTGTGACGTCGACGTCGGCTCGGTTTGACTGGGACGAGGTGGGGATCGCGCTCGCGGAGTCGGCCTCGATCCGCCCACCAGCCCCGGCCGCGCATCGCTACCGCCTGAAACGGGTGAACTTTCAGCGACCATGACGCGGAATAGCTGTTGACCCGACGGGGAGGAAGAATCGAGTTTCTCCTCGTCCCATGTCGCCTGCCACTCTCCGACCGTTCCGTGAACCCTCCGGCCCATTCGCGGTCGTGGGCCGAGGCGTTCGCGGACGTTTTGCCTGCTCCAACGCACACAGTTCCGGATCCGGTGGCACTGACTTTGAACCGCTCTGAACCTTACCAGACCCTTTCATGCGCTCCCTCCATTCTCTCCTGATGAAACTTTCCCTCATCGCGGCCGCGACGGAAGGCTTCGCGGCGGACGTCGCCATCCTACGAACGTTCCACGCGCAGCCCTGCTTCGTTATCGCTACGAAACAACTCGAAGTGGCGGTCACCCGACGCGGAGGTCACATGGCCCCGGTCACCTTCTTCCGCGATGACCCGCAATCCGTGCAGCCGTACTACGTAAGCCCGTGGCAGGACGAGCCGTCTTCGACGATGCCGGCGCCGGTGCTGGTAGCGCTGCGCGGGGACTTCTTTTGTCTGCCGTTTGGCGGGAATTCGGAGGAGGTCGCGGGTGAGAAACATCCGCCGCACGGGGAGATCGTCGGCGAATCGTGGAAACTCACCCGTTCGGAGAAACGAAACGACGTGACGACCCTCACCCTCGCTATCGAAACCAAAGTTCGCCCAGGTCGCGTGACGAAGGAACTCTCCCTGGTAGAGGGTCAGAACGTCGTCTATTCGCGGCACACCATTGAGGGCTTCGCCGGGCGAGTGCCACTCGGGCATCATGCCATTCTGGCACTACCGGAGCAGGAGGGCGCGGTACGAATCGCCACGAGCGCATTCCGCTTTGGCCTGACGGCTCCGGGGTTGTTCAGCGATCCGAAGCAGCGGGAGTATCAGGCACTGCTGCCCGGCGCGAAGTGGGGGGAATTGTCGAAAGTTCCGGTTGCCTGGAAAGGGGTTCCCGACGCCGATCTTACCCGCCTGCCCGGACGTTATGGGTATGCGGATCTGATCCAACTCGCCAACGAATCATGGGAAAAGACCCAAGGCCCCGCATGGACCACGGCGACCTATGCGGACCGCGGGTACCTCTGGTTCGCGCTGAAGGATCCCGCCGTGCTCAATAGTACGGTCTTCTGGATGGAGAACCACGGGCGGCACGGGCCTCCGTGGAATGGCCGCAACAACTGCCTCGGCGTGGAAGATGTCACCGCTCATTTTGCTGATGGTCTGGCCGCTTCGATTCGAGAAAATAGGCTCACGAAGGATGGCGTCGCGACGGCTGTGAACTTGAGCGCGACCCAGCCGACCGCTGTGAATTACCTCCAGGGCGTGGTTAAGATCCCCCCTGGATTTGAGACTGTGCTGCGGCTTGAATTTGGGCCCGGCCAAGTATCCTTTATCTCGACCACCGGCCAACGCGTCACCGCCCCGGTGCGTCATGAATTTCTCCGCACGGGCACGCTGTAACTTCGCTCTCTACTTGTATGAAACCTCTTTTACTCACACTGCTCGCGTTCACGCTCGGGTTCTTGACCGGCTGCGATCAGCCGGCGAAACCGTCCGGCTCCCCCACGGGTAACCCTAAGTCCAAGGGCACGATCGGCGTCTCGTTGCTAACCCTCGATAACCCGTTTTTCAAAGTGATTGGGGACACCATCACCGCGGAAGGGAAAAAGCACGGCTACGAAACCATGGTGGTCAGCGGCGATAAGGACGTCGCGAAGCAGAGCAACCAGATCAAGGACTTTATCGTCAAGAAGGTCAGCGCTATCGTGCTGAGTCCTTGTGATTCCAAATCGATCATCCCGGTGATTCAGGAGGCCAATGCGGCGGGCATACCGGTCTTCACGGTTGATATTCCGTGTAACGAACCGGGGGTGAAGATTGTGACCCAGGTGGCCACGGATAACTATGGCGGCGGCAAGGAGGCGGGGCAGGCGATGATCGAAGCGTTGGGCGAAGCCGGCGGAAAAATTGCCGTGCTCCATTTCAAACAGGCGGAGTCCTGCCTGCTGCGGGTGAAGGGGTTTCGGGAAGTCATCGACGCACACAACGCGGGCGGGCGCGCCAAAATCAATATCGTCACGGAATTGGAAAGCGGTGGCGCCAAGGATCTGGGTTACAAGGCCGCGGAGGATGCCCTGCAGGCGCATCCCGATTTGCGGGGCATCTTCGCCATTAACGATCCCGCGGCACTCGGCGCGAGGGCGGCCTTGGAGAAGGCGGGCAAGACCCAGGTGTTGATCATTGGATTCGACGGTCAGCCCGAGGGGAAACAAGCGATCAAGGAGGGAAAGATCTACGCCGACCCAATCCAATTTCCCGACACAATGGGCGTCCAAATTGTCGAGTCGATCCGGCGCCATTCCAAAGGGGAAATGTTGCCGGCGCAGATGCTCATTCCCACCCGTCTGTATCGGCAGGCGGACGCGCAGAACGATCCGGAACTTAAGTAAGCGCGACGCGTTCCCCCGAACTCATTCACGCGCTGGGCCTATGACCGAGACTCCGCCGCTTCTGGAGATGCGCGGAATTGTGAAGGCGTTTCCCGGCGTGCAGGCGCTGCGCCGGGTTAATCTTCGGGTGCGTTCGGGCGAAGTGTTGGTTCTGCTCGGAGAGAACGGGGCAGGCAAGAGTACCCTGATGAAGGTGCTGGGCGGCTCTCAGCACGCGGATGAGGGCGAGATTCTGATTGAGGGTCGAGCGACCCGTTTTAATTCGCCGCACGATGCCCGCCGAGCGGGTGTGGCCGTGATTTACCAGGAGTTTAATCTCGTCCCCGCCCTCACCGCGGTGGAGAACATCTTCCTCGGCCAAGAACAGACGCGCGCCGGATTCGTGGCGCAGAAGCAAGAGCGCCGGCGGGCCGCCGAACTCTTCGCCCGTCTGGGCGCTAAGTTCGACCCGGACACTCCCTGCCGCCGGCTCACCACCGCGCAGCAACAGCTTGTCGAGATCGCCAAGGCCCTGGCGTTCGAAGCGCGCATCCTCGTCATGGACGAACCCAGCGCCGCTCTCACCGCGCACGAGGTGGCGCATTTGTTTGAGCTGATTCGCGACTTGAAACGCCACGGCCTCGGAATCATCTACATCAGCCATCGCTTAGACGAAGTTTTCACCATCGCGGACCGTGTCTCGATCCTGCGCGATGGTCAGAATGTGGACGACCGATCGATCCATCAGATTACCCGCCAGGAGATGATCGAGCAGATGGTCGGGCGGGAACTGAACGATGAATTTCCGGCGCGCACCGTGAAACCAGGTGCGCCACGGTTGGAGGTGTCGGGCCTGCGGCGAGGACGCGCGGTGCGCGATGTCTCGTTTGCGGTGCGCCGGGGCGAGATACTCGCGCTCACGGGACTGGTGGGCGCGGGCCGCACGGAGACCGTCCGACTCATCTTTGGAGCAGATCCGCGCGAAGCCGGTGAAATTCGGTTGGATGGAAAGCTGCTGGCGATCCGCTCTCCCCAAGAGGCGATCGCCGCGGGAATGGGGCTTTTGACCGAGGACCGCAAGTTGCAGGGACTGGTGCTGGGGCATTCGGTTCGGGAGAATTTTGCCCTGCCCAACCTGACTGAGCTGTCTCGCCATGGCTTCGTCCAACTCGGTCGCGAGCGTGCTGATTTCGCCCGCTACATCGATCTCCTCAAAATCAAGGTGCCCCATCAGGAACAACGGGCCGGTAACCTTTCCGGAGGGAATCAGCAAAAAGTAGTGCTGGCGAAATGGCTCGCTCGAAATTGCGAAGTACTGTTTTTCGACGAACCGACGCGCGGTATTGATGTCGGGGCGAAGTATGAAATTTACCAGTTGATGAACGATCTGGCGGCCGCGGGAAAAGCCATTGTGATGATTAGTTCCGAACTTCCTGAAGTACTGGGCATGGCGGACCGAATTTTGGTCCTGCACGAGGGCCAGATCACTGGCGAAATCCGGGATGTGCGGCGGGCGACGCAGGAGCAGATCATGGAATTGGCCGTCGCCTGATTTATGAAGAACCCGCTACCCCGTTTTCTAGCCGATTATGGAATGATGCTCGTACTCTTCCTGCTGTGCGGCTTCTTCAGCGTGGTGACCCACAGTGAGCAATCGCCCACGGGCGAGGCTGCGGCGAAACAGGTCGCCACTGCCATCCAGAAGCAGTTCGGCACCCAAGCGCGCGTGCTCATCGCCGCCAGCGATCAACCCGATGATGCGGCCTTCGTGGGTAAAACTGAGCGCGATCTTCTGGCGTCGGGCGCACAGGTGCTCGCGGTGGTCAAGGGCGAGCCCAAGGCGGCCCGCGAGGCGCTGCAAAAGATCGCCGCGTCGGGTGGAACGTTGGATGCCATCGCTTGCACTCAAGTCACAGGAGCCTGGCTCGTTTTTTCCGACCTGAAGGTCGACTTCCCGACGCTGGGCGAGCCGCGGATTATCGTGCCGCAACGCTATCGATGGCCGAATTTTCTGAAGCGGGAGAATCTGCTGAACATCGCCAATCAGATCGCGGTGATCGCCATTGTCGCGATCGGCATGACGATGGTGATTGTGACCGGTGGCATTGATCTTTCCGTGGGCAGTCTGCTGGCACTCTCCGCGGTGCTCGCGGCGAGGTTTATCCGCGATTTTGCCGGCGGACTGGACGCGTCGCCTGCCGGGATGTTCTTAGCCTGTCTGGCGGCCATTCTATTGTGCGGGTGTGTGGGCGCGTTTTCTGGGGCGATGATCACACGATTTAGTATTCCGCCGTTCATTGTGACGCTGGCCATGATGTTGGTCGGAAGCGGGCTCGCCTACCTGCTGGCGAAAGGGCAGTCGATCTACCAAATACCGGACTCGTTTGTCTGGCTCGGGCGGGGCGCTGATTTGTTTAATCTGCCGAACGCCGTGGTGTTGATGGTGGTCCTGTATGCTCTCGCCCATGTGCTCATGTCGCGCATGAAGCAGGGGCGTTACCTGTACGCGGTCGGAGGAAACCGTGAAGCCGCGCGTCTCTCCGGTGTGCCCGTTCAACGGGTGCTAATGTTCGCTTACGTGGCCAGCGCGTTGCTCGCCGGCTTGGGCGGGGTGATCATGGCGTCGCAGCTCAAGAGCGGTTCCGCCACCTATGGTAATATGTATGAACTCTACGTCATCGCGGCCGTGGTCGTGGGCGGCACCAGCCTTAGCGGGGGTGAAGGCAAAATGCTGGGTACCTTGACAGGCGCCTTCACCATCGCGGTGATCCAGAATGGTATGAACCTGACCAACGTAGAGAGCTACACCCAGAAGGTTGTACTTGGCTTGGTAATTCTCGGTGCCGTGTTGCTTGATCAGAGCCGGCAGCGCCAATGAATCTTAGCTTCCCATGACGGCTGCGAGTACCCGGTGCATCACTCCGGCATCGGGTAACACTCCGGTCCAAAATCAACTCAGAGGACCCCAAGGGCCGTCAGAGGGTCTGGCACCTGGTTTGAGCAGGGAACGGATTCACCGACGGAGCTTGGGCCTGGGCGCCTAGGGTGTTGCTGGGGTGATGACCCGATAAAAGCGCGCGCTCGGAGGCGCGATCCCGGCGGGCACGATCACGGGACCGCTGGAGGATTGGACGGGAATCGTTGACAGGGTTTGCCAGTTGGCGACGGCCAGGTCGTCGCGGAACTGCGCCGAATAGCTGCGTCCCTGGATGCCCTCGAAATGAAGTTCCACGGTGCCATCCGGATTGAACTCCACCTGAAGTGAGAGGTTGCTGGATGCCTGCTGCGGATCCGTGCCGGCCCCGTACTCATTTAGGTTGGAGAATCCATCCGCGTCGGGATCGAGGGCAGAATCGTCGACCAGGCGGTTCAACCCGTGGGTGTTTTCCCAGTCATCAGGCATTCCGTCCGAGTCGGTGTCGCCCACCTGTCCGCTGATTTGGTTCGGGGCCTCCGGGGTCGGACTGGTTGGAAATGCGGTCACAGTGGCTGCACCGTCCGGCAATCGACCCTCGGACACGCCCTGGGTCTGGGGGCCGAAGGACAGGGCGTCGAGAGCGAGTCCCGAGAGCGCGAACAGTCCGAGTGCCGAACCCTCCTTGGAGAGCTTAAAGTCGGCGTGGTTGGCGCCGGAGGCCAGCTTCTTGTCGGCCAGAACCTGGACGAATCCATATCGGCCGGTACCGATATAGGAGAGCGGTGGGAAGGGGGATTTGACCGGCGCGCCGAGGTCATCGGTCACCGCCAGGCCGTGCAGGGACACAGGAGCAGCGTCGGCGTTGTGGATTTCAAACCAGTCGGAGCCGGACACCGGATCCGCCATCCACTCATTGAGACGCAACGCCACGGGCGAGCCGAGGCCGGCCGGAAGGTTTGCTGCAGTGTCGTGGGGAAGGGTCAGTAGCCATTCGTCACCGCCATCCGGGAAGCGTCCGACGCCGAAATCCACCGCCTGGAGCCCGAAATGCAGCGCGTCGAGGACGGCCCCACCGGTCGCAGGTCGATCCGACAGGAAGACGCTGCCGCCCTTGCCGGGAAGGTCGAATCCGGTGTTGGTGGAGGAGACCGGACTGGTGCCGTCGAATCGGACGGTTCGAAATCCGCCCGGAGTGATCAGGAACTGCTCTGGGAAAATCCATTTGCGCGGCGAGGTGGAATCGTCGCTCAGGCTCAGGTTGGCGAGATCCACCGTGTTGGTGTTGGGGTTGAACAGTTCGACCCAGCCGCAAATCCGGCCACCGGCGGTGAGTCGTGTCCGGTTGCGGGCGAAGATTTCGTTGAGGACGATCGGCCGGGTTGAGTTCGGGGAGCTGTTCGTGATCGCCTGAACCGCTCCGAGGGCGAGTCCGAACATCACATCCGTGCTGGAGCTTCCCGATTGGTGAACTTCGACGGCCAGGACGTTATCACCGGCAAGGAGATGGGTGGCGGGCAGGGAAATGATCTCTCGCTGTCCCTCGTCTGGTTGGAGGGTGGCGTCGCTGGCGTGAAGGGCCGGGTTGTCCAGAACGCGGAGCGCGCCGATCCGGAAGCCATTGAGATAAAAGACCGCGCCGTCGTCCAGATAGTTGGTCGCGTACAGGATGATGCCGGCAGTCGGGGCGTCCGCCTGAAAGTGGGTGCGGAAGTAGTAGGTCTTGAGGTGTGTTCCGTTGGGCGCGGTGATCGGCAGTGACGTCTGGACGGGCAGGGGGTAAGGGAAGGGGGTGCTCGGGTCCACGCCAAGCGGGCCGGCACCCGATTTCCATCCGTCCTCGTTGAAGTTGGGATTCCGCCAGGAATCGCCCGGATCGGTGAGCCCGGCGAGGTAGCGCCAGGTGGCGCCGAATCCCAGCAACGGGGTGCTCACCCAGGTGATGTTGGTGGTCCCGCCGCCGTTGGATCCGGGATTCAGGGCGCCAGGAGTTGGCTGGCGGAAGTACGCGAAGCGATCTGACCCGCTCGGGGTCCGTCCCTGCGAGACGTCGGTCGACTGGGGACCGTAGTTGATGGTGTCCACCGGGGTGAGGTCAGCGGCGGACAGTTGAATCGTTCCCGTCTCCGCCGCCAGCTTGAAGGATAGGTGGCCCGGACGCCCCTGATCGTCTCCGTCGGCCTTAAGGCTCAGGCATCCGCGGGCGGCGAGGAAACTCAGAGGCGGCAGACGGTGGCGATCCGGGGTTCCCGGCGAATCGGAGAGGTACAGCCCTCCCAGCGGTACCGGACGCGGACCGGAATTGTAGAGTTCGATGAAATCGTCCGCGGACAAGTAGCGCGCATTGGCCAGCCATTCGTTGATGAGCAGTGCCCGGGGATCCCCGGTGGACACCGCTTCGTTGGCGGCACCCAGGGTCGGGCGGCACAGCCCCCAGGTCCCGTCTGCCCGCCTTCCCAGCGAGAGGTCCTCGATCTGGTGTCCGAAGCTGAGTGAATCCAGCACGGCTCCTCCCCGCGCCGGCGCTTCGTGGAGGAACAGGGAGTCCCCGTCCTGGCCCAGGGCGAATCCCAGATGGATTCCGGGATTGGCGAGGGTGCTGTCCGCCTGCAACACGAGAAACGCCCCGGCCTCCAATCGGGTGCCGGCGTGAAAGCGGAATTTGTAGGGAAGTGCCGGATCATCGGACAGCCCTACACCCTCCAGGTCCAGCGTCACGGAGCCAGTGTTCTCGAGTTCCACCAGATCGGGAGTCGACTCGCCGCTGGTGAAAATGGCTGTGTTGCGGGCCAGGATTTCATTGAGGCGAAGGGATGGCGTGACGGGGGACACAAAGTTGGGATCCACGGTCCAGGCGGGCGGTGCGGTCACGCGGGCGTCGTCGCCGAACCGGGGGTCATCCTGATAAAGTCCGGAGTCCCGCCGTCCCGATACCTCCACCGCGTGTGTTCCCGACGGGAGCGCGCTGAGGTGGACCGGAGTGCCGACCGGTGTTTCGGCGCTCCAGGAACCACCGTCTAGGCGCCAACGGTAGTGCGTATAGCCCGCCCCGAGGGGCCATCCTGTCGACGGGATCGCGCCGCCCGAGCGATGGGGGCCAACGGTCAGGGTCACCGAGTCTTCGCGGGTGGTTCCGGCGGGAACGCCGGTTACCATGGCCCCGAGGGGAACCACACCGCCCAGGTCCTGTCCACCAGGGCCGCGTCCAATCGCGGGCGACGCCGGTAGAAGGGAGAACCAATCCCAAAGCACCTGGGCGTCCTGCCACGTTTCGAAGAAGGTCTCATCCAGGGAGGGCACGTGGCTCAGCAGCGGATCCACTTGAAGGTTACCGTTTCCCGGACCGGTCCAGGGCAGGGAGGACAGGTTGTTGACCAGGGTGACGGTGGCGGTGACCTGATTGCGCACCAGTTTCTCGGCGTCCTGAATGATGTTTCCCTCCAGGTACATTCCCGCGCCCTCGACCTTGCCTTCGTCCGCCAGGTTCACCACCGCGCCGTCCGTGTCCAAGCCGCCCTGATGGGTTTGGCGGACGATGGTGTTGTTGAGCATCACATAGAAATTCTGCTCCTTGCCGGTCACGGCCTGATCGCAATCGTAGAAAAGATTTCCGCGGAGGGTGATTTCCGACGGCTGTCCGTTGTCGTTGCCGCCGCTGATCGCGCTGGCGGAGTCGGGCGAACCGTTCTTGTGCACATGGAGGAAGAGGTTGCCCTCGATCCAGGCGTCGGTGTTGTCGAGGTCCAGGATGTCGTCCGTGGCGCCGATGAACACATTGTTGAGGAAATGAATGATCGGCTGAGTGGCACGGTTGCCGCCGGTGAAATCGACGATGTCGTTGTAGCCACTGGTGGTCCCGAAAAAGCAATGGCGGATGATTCCGTGGCCGCCCGCTTTGATGCCCTGGGTGCCGTGGACGAGTTCGAAGGGTGAGGTGCTGGAGGGGAAGGTGCAGTGGCTCACCACAAAGGACGCCCCATCGAGAGCGAGGTATTGCCGGTCGGTATTGCCAAAGGTGAGGTGATCGAGTTGCACCGTGCCGCCCGCTACCTCAATGGCGGTGGTGCCGTTGAACTCGACGTGAGCATGGGAAATCCGGCTTTCGGGGGAGCCGGCGCCGCCGTTGATGATGATTCCTCCCCAGGCGGCCGAGGTTCCGGGCGCGCGGGTGAAGAAAATGGAGGCGTCATCCGTGCCGTCCGCCAACAATCGCCCGCCCGAAGAAACCGTCAGGTGCGCTCCGGGGCTCAGGTACACCGTGGTACCGGCCTCCACCGTCAGCGTGGCCCCCGCGCTGATCGTGAGATCACCGGTGATCTGGTAGGGACCCTGTTGAGCGGACCAGCGGGTGTCCGTGGCGAGGGATCCGCCCGCGCTCGTCACCGTGCCGTCGTCGTACCACACATTGTGCGTGGTTCGGTCCGATTCCTTTCCCGTGGCGTCCAGGGCCTGAATAACCACCCGGTTGAGTCCGGGATGCAGCGCCACGGCGGGTGCCGTCCAGGACGCTTCCCACGCGCTCCAAATGGCGGGGGTGCCGTTCACGCGGATGCGGCGGGTGTCGATCGCCTGGGCGCGGCCGGACAGAGGAATCGTCGACGTCGTGGTCCGCGGATACCCGGACTGTACCGGCAAACCGTCGGTCACGGAGATTCGCAACGGGACCTCGCCGAGCACGTACGCCAGTTGTGACGCGTTGAACGCTTTCATGTTGGCCACCGCGGCATCGATGGCTTCTCCCGGAGTGAACCCCGCTGCGAGTTGGTCGAGCAGCGGATTCATTCGCTCCGGGGCGAACATCGTGTCGGCGAGCGTCTTGAGTTCACGGTAGTAAACTGGGGCGAACGTGGGATGCTTCACCAATCGCTCCAAGACGGGAATGCGATGGCTGCCCGAGCCGAACATCTTGAAGATTCCGTCCGCATAAGTCGTGGTGCGGGTGCCGGATCCGAGGATCGAGTCCATGTCGTATCCGAGCAGGCGAAACCGCGTATCCAGGACACCGCGGTAAAGCGCAAAGTCATCGCCGTAGCCGGTGGCCAGGGTGGTCTCCTGATTTCCCATCAGCGTGTTCAGTGCGAAATAGAGCATCCACTCCTCCACCTCGGTCGCCTGGGCTACCACCGAATCCAAGGTGCCGTCGGGGGTGTTGTTCAACGCATCCAGGAGGTGAATCAGATCGCTCCAGTCATCCTCGGTGACGTGGTTTCGCTTGAAGTAGGCGTTGGTGTAGCTGGAGGCGTCCGGACCGTGCCAGGCGAGGTCCGCGCGCGGATTCCCCGGATAGACGTCGCGGATGCCGCGGTAGAGGTTGCCATCCGGTTCCCCGGGGAACTGGCGCTCGACGAGGCTGTCGTCCACCAGTTCATTCGCGGCGTAGGCGCCAAACTGCGGCGATCCGGTCCCGGCCAGATCCTCGCCGTTGATCCGCACCCTCGCCGCCCGAGCCTCGGCCATCGGCAGTCCGGCGCGGCGCATCAGCATACTTCCGAAGACCTGAGACGGGCTGAACTGCGTGTTGAGATTGACGCCCTCGCGCCCCAGCCAGGGACGGTCCTTCGGAAAGTTCACGCGGAAATTGTGCGGCACCGAGACACGGGTACCGTGGCCTCGATTGCGAAAGGAAGAGGTATAGCGGACCTGTGCCGCCGAGCCTTCCCGGACCTGGGCGTCCAGGCCGATGAAGGTGCCGTTGACCTCGGCGTCGCTGTTGGGTTCGTCGCGCCAGATCTGCCGCAGGTACTCCATTTCCGCGCGGTTCATGATCAGGCGGTAAAGCGGTTGGGGGCCGGAGAACGGTTCGTCGTCCACCTGATAGAGGAGATTCGCCGTCCGGTCGGACCCCGAGGGAATCACGGCAGGATAGACCCGTGCATGACCGCTCGCATCGGCGACCTCAAAATAGAACTCGAGGATGGTCCCGTCCGGTCGGGCCGGGAGTTGCACGGCGAAGAGCCCGTCCCCTGGCAAGCCGTCCCCATGCTGGCCGTCGTCACCCATCGGCGTGGCGGTGAATGCGGTGATCCCGTCCTCGCGATGAAACAACGTGGCGCTAAGTCCGGTGGACCGTTCGTCGAGCAGGCGGATGTGGAGGGTTACCGGGTCGCCTCGGGTGGGGATCAAGGGGAAATGCCCCGCCTCCACGACTAGGGGGGCGATATCGGATGCCTCGGCGGAATTAGGCCGGCCCGGAGTGCCTCCCTCGACCCTGCTGGAGGTCCAATTGTGGGGCAGCCCGTTGGGAAGGGCCGGATTGATCAGTTCCAGCGACCGTCCCAGGCCGTCGTGTTCGGCGACCCAGATCCATCCCTCCCGCCCGTACCGGTCCGGTGCGGACAGCCTTCGGACAGCCCAATCGCCTTCGGCGGCATAGGTGACCTCGGCGACCGTTTGTCTGCCGGCGTCGCTGAGGCCGATGGTCTCCCCGTTGTCGCGGAGACTTCCGGTCCATCCGGCCAAGAACCCGTCGAGCCCGGGATGGCGAGCGCGAAACGTTTCGGCATCCGCGGCCACCACCAAGCGCGCGCCGGGGGGCAATGCTGTTAGTGCGGGAAAGGTGAAGTGAACTCCCCGGTCCAGTTGCCACCCTTCCAGATTCACCGACTGGGAACCGGTGTTGTACAGCTCCAGCCACTCCTCCAGCACATTGGTGCCGGGCGGATGGTACATGATCTCGGAGATGACAATTCCGGCGGTTGCGGTGCGGATCAATGGGCTTCCAAACCACAGCAGAAATAGGGCGACTGCCATTCGCAAACGAGGCATGTGGGCATCTTAGCATCCTCTACGCCGGAAAAACCTGGAAAACGATGACAGTTCCGTCATGCAACCCTGGGTGGCATGCGCCCCGCCCGCTCCCGCATTCCGTGAATCCAACGTCGCACCAACGGCACAATGGCGGATGGGAATGCGGCGAGTAGGGAATCATGACGAGAGTGTCATCCGGAGGTCATTCACCCGCCGGCCATTCGTGCAGTAATAAAGAATTACGTGCCGAATCCGGCAGTCCGGGGCACCCTAATTTTAATCAGATATGATCTCCCCCGCCCATTGTTACATAATCCTGCGCCGACAGGGCTGGCTGTTGGTAGCCGTGGTGGCGGCCTTGTTCACCATCGGCTTTCGACTCGGTGGACTGCCGCTCATCAATCCCGACGAGGGTCGCAACGCGGAGGTGGCGCGGGAGATGAAAGAACGTGGGGCGTGGCTGGTGCCGACCTATAATGGGCTGACCTATCTGGACAAACCGGCATTCTATTTCAAGGCCGTCGCCGGTTCGCTGTCCCTCCTGGGAGACACTGAACTGGCGGCGCGGCTGCCGTCCGCGCTGTTCGCCTTCGCCATCCTGGCCCTGGTCTGGGTGGTCTGCCGGCATGAATGCGGGGATCGGCCGGCGGCCCTGGCCGTCCTGGTGGTAGCCACCACGCCCCTGTTCATCAGTCAGGCGCGCACGGTCATTTTTGACATCGCGCTCGCCCTATTCGTGGGAGCCGCCATTTTTCTGGGATACCTGGCGGAGCAGCGGTCGGAACGGGCGCGCCGGCGGATCTATCTTGCCGCGGCGGCGTCAGCGGGACTGGCGACGCTGGTCAAGGGGCCTGTCGGGCTGGTTCTGCCCCTGCTGGTGCTTTTGATCTTCAATCGGGTGGACGGTCGCTCCGGTGCCTGGAAGCGGCTGCTGTCACCGATCAACGCCCTGGTGTTTCTCGCCGTGGTACTGCCGTGGTTTGTCGGCGTGGCGCGGGCGCATCCGGACTTCCTACACTACGGACTGGTCGAGGAAACGCTGAACCGGTTTACCACCGGGAAGTTTCACCGCTCCGCTCCCTTCTATTACTATTTGCTGGTTCTCCCGGTCTCGTTCTTTCCCTGGAGTTTGCTCCTTCCCGCCGGGCTACTGATCGTGCACCGGTGGCGGACACTGCCCCGGATCGGCCGTCTGTCCGTCGTGTGGAGTCTCGTCGTCGTCACCTTTTTCTCGATTTCCCAATCCAAGCTTCCTGGCTACATCCTCAGCGTTACCCTGCCGTTTGGCATTCTGACCGGCCAGTTGCTGGACGCCGCCCTGAGACATCCCGCCGGCCGGGCGGCCCGCTTCGTTCGTGTCGGTGCGGGAGTGCTGACGGTGTTCGTGGCACTGGTGACAATGGGTGGACTCGTGGTCGCCCCGGAAAGTGGGTTACTTCCGACGCCGCTTCGTTTTCCGCGATGGGAGTTCGACATTGGCCAGTTCAGCTCCGTGCTGCATCCGTTGCTACCGGCGCTGCTCCTGCTGGCAGCCTTGGGGACCTGGGGATGGTTTCGCAAGCGGATGAGTCCGCTGGTGCTGTTGTTCGGATTGCTCCCGGTGACCGTGATTGTGCTGGGAGTGGGCGCTTTTAGAATTGTGTATGAAAGCCGTTCCGGGCGGGGCGTGGCGGCGCGGATGGGACCCCTGGGACCTGACACCGAGCTGGCCTTCTACCACTGTTTTCCCGCCGGTCTGCCCTTCTATCTACGTCGAACCGCTTTGCTCATCACCAACGACGGAAGTGAACTCTCCAGCAATTACGCCCTGTACGCCCTGCGCGGAAGCGTCCGCTGGCCTGAAGGAGTCATGCCCACTGGAGATTTCGCGTCGTGGCTTCGGGAGCGGCGCCATCCAGTTTATCTCATCGTCAATGAGTCCGAGCGTGGCTGGCTGGAGGATCTGGCCCGGCCGCGGGGTTCTGCGCTGGAGAAGTTGTCCCGCCGTTACTACGGGGCGCTGCTGCCCGCGGTCATTCCCTCGGTCCAGTCCCCGCAAATTCCGTTAGCGAGCGCGACCCGCGGCGAAACTCCAGACCCCTCAGCGGAATAGCCATCGAGGGTGGAGCGACGGACGGAAGAACTATGCGAGTCCCCATTCAATCCGCGGCGAATAGAAATCGAGTTTTAACGGAAACCAGTGAGGTCCCAGAATTATGAGAGTCTGTCTTAAAACTCCCAGGGGTCCTGTTTTCGACTCCACGATGCTGGGCGCGAAAGTTGGGGGCTCACCCAGCGCTTCCCGGCGGTCGCCTCGGATTCGCGTCGGGATTGCCGGCGTTAGGAAACGATTTCAACATGGCTAACGACAACATGCGAATCTTAGTAGTGGAAGACGAGCGGAAGACCGCCTCGTTCATTCGCAAGGCCCTCCAGGCGGAGGGACTGGCGGTGGACGTGCTGCATGAAGGGGACGCCGTGGTGCCTGCGGTCCTCTTCGGCCGGTTTTCCGTCGTGGTTCTGGACATCATGCTGCCCGGGCGCGATGGCTTGAGCATTCTGCGGGCGTTGCGGGAACAGCGGTGCACGACACCGGTCTTGCTGCTCACGGCGCGGGGGAGTGTCGGGGAACGAGTTGAGGGACTGAATCTGGGAGCGGACGACTATCTCGCCAAACCGTTTGCCCTGGCGGAACTGGTGGCCCGGGTGCGCGCCCTGGAACGTCGGGGCCGGGAATCCCCGCTGACCGTGCTGCGCTTGGCGGATCTCTCCATGGACACCGTTCACCGCCGGGTGCAGCGGGCCGGAGCGATTATTGAACTCACGGCGCGCGAATACCGACTGCTGGAGTTTCTGATGCGCTCGTCCGGACAGGTCTGCGCCCGCATGGCCATCGTGGAGGGGGTTTGGGACTACGATTTTGATCCGGGAACCAATTTGGTGGATGTGTATGTGATGCGTCTCCGGGAGAAGATTGATGCGGATCGCGAGCCCAAGCTGATCCACACGGTGCGGGGAGTGGGTTACCTCCTGCGGGAGCCAGCGGCATGACCATTGGGACTCGGCTAACCGTATGGTATGCCGTGGTGCTGCTGGCGTCGCTGCTGGCCTTGGGCAGCGGCCTCTACTATGAGCTAATCCACGAACGCAACGCCCAGGTGGCGGCCGGTCGTCAGGCCGAGCGGGTGGAGGAGGAAATTCGGGAAATCCTATTGTTTTACGCCCTGCCGACCGTGGTGATTACCGTAGTCGGCGGATGGTGGTTGACGCGGAAAGCACTTTCGCCCGTTTCCAGCCTGGCGGCCGCCGCGTCCCGCATTTCCATTTCCAGTTTGAGCGAACGCCTCCCGCGCACCGTGAACCGGGACGAGATGGACCGGTTGGCGGAGGTCATCAATCAGATGCTGGAGCGGCTGGAGCATTCCGTGGATCAGGAGCGGGAGTTCGCCCTGCATGCCTCCCATGAATTGAAAACTCCGCTGACCATCATGCGCGGACAGTTGGAGACCGGCTTGCGTGACGAGCTTCTGACCGAGGGACAGCGCGAACTGTTTGCCTGCCACTTGGACGAATTGCAGCGGTTGGCCTCCATCGTGGATCAGTTGTCGCTGCTGGCCCAGGCAGATGCCAGGATCGCGCGGTTGAAGATTGAGCCGGTGCGTCTGGACGAACTGGTGCGGGAGGTGGCGGCCGATGCGGAGATGCTGGGAGCGGGGAAGGGGATCCGCGTGGTGATGGATGAACTGGAGGAAGCGACGGTGTCGGGTGACCGGCATCGGCTCCGACAATTACTGCTGATCCTGACGGACAACGGACTCAAGTTCAACCGACCCGGGGGGCGGTTGCGGTTTCAGTTGTCGTGTGCGGATGGGCAGGTGGCGTTGCGGGTGGCCAACACCGGCCCCGGAATTCCGCAGGACCAGTTGCCGCGCGTCTTTGACCGCTTCTACCGGGGCGATGCCGCCCATGGAGTTGCGGCGGGAGGCTGTGGATTGGGACTGAGCATCGCCCGATGGATCGTGACGTCACTTGGCGGCGACATCCGCATCACCTCCGATCCCGGTCAGGAAACCGAGGTCCGGGTGATGCTCCCTCTCAGTCGGAACCCTTCGGAAGAGAGCCCACGGATAGCGCGGATAAGAACCTAAAACGGGGAGTTGAACCACAGAGGCACCGAGGCCCAGAGAGGGAAAGGCATGGGAAGGGGCCGGAGATTCCCTCCCATCCGTGTCTGTCCGCGCTATCCGTGGTTCAACAACTGCATTGTCTCGGTCAAGCCGGTGAGTTTCCGGCCTGTTTCCGCGGTGGCTTCCCGTAGGCCGCGTAGAGGGCGGGCAGGACGAAGAGGTTGAGGACGGTGGAGGTCACGATGCCGCCGAGGATGACCACGGCCATGGGATACTCGATTTCGTGGCCGGGGAGGTTGCCTTTGACGATCAGCGGGAGCAGAGCGAGGCCGGCGCACCCGGCGGTCATCAGGATGGGAGCCAACCGTTCCTCGGCGCCGCGGAGGACCAACGGGACGCCGAAGACGGCCCCTTCCTCGGTTTCGAGATGCCGGAAATGGCTGACCATCATAATGCCGTTGCGGGCGGCGATGCCGAGGACGGTGACGAAGCCCACTAGGGAACCAAGGGACAGCACGCCGCCGCCGATAAAGGCGCCCACCACGCCGCCGATCAAGGCGAAGGGCAGGGTGAGTGCGGTGAGGAGCGTTAGGCGGACCGATTGGAAGTCGACCTGAAGGAGTACCAAGATGCCGACGAGGGAGACCAGGGCGAGCAGGCCCATGCGATCGCGCGCGGATTGGCGGGCGGCGTATTCGCCCAGGAATTCAGGATGGTAACCGAGTTCAAAAGGAATCTCCCGGACGCGGCGCTCAATTTCCCGGGCAACCCGTCCCAGGTCGGGACCGCCGACGTTGCAGGTGACGTCCAGACGTCGGGAGGCCGACTCGCGCTTGATCTCGTTGGCGGTGGGAACCACCTCCAGGTCGGCGACGTCCCCCAGCGGAACGCGGGCGCCACCCGGAGTTTCTAGGAGCAGTTCGCGGAGGGCTTGTACATCGGTGCGGACCCGAGCTTCGCCCCAAACGGTCACTTCAAAGACTTTTTGGTCCCGATAGATTTCACCCACCTTTTGTCCCTGGATTAGGGTGGTCACCGCCCGCCGCACCTGGCCGGGAGTGAGGCCGAGATTGGCGGCGACATCGGGGCGCAGTCGGATCTGTATATGAGGGACCAGCACCTGCGGTTCGACTTTGAGGTTGATTACCCCGTCCACGGACTGGAGGGCGCGACCGATCTCCGCTCCTTTCGCGCGCAAAACATCCAGGTCGGGACCGTAGATCCGTACCACCACCGCGGCGCTGGCGCCGGTCAGGACCTCCTTGATGCGCTCCTTCAAATAGGTCAGCACGTCCCGGAACAGGCCCGGATAGCCCTCCACTGTTTCACGAATCCGGTCGACGGTGCGCTCATAATCGGCGTCCGGATTCAGGCTGATCCAGAGCTCGGTGAAGTTGGGTCCCACCACTTCATCCGCCACCTCGGCGCGTCCGATATGGGAACCGAAATTACGCACCCCAGGGATAGCGCGAAGTTCCTTACTGACGCGGAGGGTTACCCGGCGCATCGCTTCCACGGACGTTCCGGGTTTCTCCACCCAGTGCATGAGGAAGTCCGTCTCCTTGAAGTCGGGCAGGAAATTCTCCCCCAGGAACCGGAGGGAGAGTCCGGTGGTGGCCAGCGCGAGGGCCACTGCCGCTGCGGCGGCGTGCGGGTGCCTGATGAAGGGTGGCAGAATCCGGCGGTAAACGGACTTAAGAAGGCGCACCAGAGGGCTGTCTCCGTGGCGGCCGCCGGTGCCCCCGGGGAGGAGGATCAGGCAGAGCGCTGGGGTGACCGTGAGCGCAACCAGCAGCGAGGCGAGAATGGCGAGAATGTAGGCGGTGGCCAGCGGACGGAAAAACGTCCCGGCCAAACCGTCGAGGAAGAAGACCGGAAGGAAGACCAGGACCACGATCAGGCTGGCGAACACGACGGCGCTGCGGACTTCCATCGACGCCCGGAGAACCACGCGAAGCGCGGGTTCCGGATTTCCCGCTTCCCGGTTCAGGCGGAGGCGGCGGGAGACGTTTTCGACATCGATGATGGCGTCGTCCACGACCTCCCCCACGGCGATGACCAGTCCGGCCAGCACCATAGTGTTCCAGGTTCCTCCCAGGAAATGCAGCACGAGTCCCGCTCCCAGCAGGGACAGGGGGATGGCCGTCAGGCTAATGAGGGCAGCCCGCCATTCAAAGAGGAAGGCGATGAGGATGAGCACAACCAGAGCGCAGCCGAGCAGCAGTGCTTCGGTGAGGTTGTGCAGGGAACGTTCGATGAAGGTGGCCGGACGAAAGAGGGTCGAGTCGAGCTCCACTCCCGCGAGTCCGGGCTTCAACATCTCGATCGCGGCCTCCACCTTTCGCGTCACCTCCAAGGTGTTTCCCCACGGTTGTTTCTCGACGATGAGCAGCAGGCCGGGGCCGTCATTGATGATGGCATCGCCGATCGGCGCCGGATGGTCGATCACCACGCGGGCGACATCGCCGATCCGCAGGGGCACCCCGTTGGTGAATACCAGGAGGGTGCGGGCGAGGTCATCCGGCGTTTGCACCGGGGAGAGTTGCCGGACGGACAACCGCTGATTGGGAGAGTCCACGAATCCGCCGCTGGAAACGACGACGGCGTCCCCGGCGGCTCGAACTACGTCGTCGAGGGATACACCGGAGGCGGCGAGGCGTTCAGGGTCCACGAGGACCTGGAGTTGCCGGTCCCGCTGTCCCCAAATCGCGACATTGGCGACCCCGGGCACGGCCATCAGGCGCGGGCGAATGGTCCAGGTCGCGAGTTCCGACAAATCCATCTGAGATAATGTCTTGGACGAGACGCCAATCTTGAGGGCGCGGCTGGTGGACGAGAGAGGAGGGAGGAGTACCGGCGGTCGAGCGACAGCTGGGAGGCGCGGAGCGACGGTCGCCACCCGTTCCTGGACCAGTTGGCGGGCGCGCATCAGGTCTGTGCCGGGTTCGAAAATGCAGACCACCGAAGACAACCCGAGCACGGATTTGGATCGCAGGGTCTTGAGCCAAGCAACTCCGTTGAGCGCGTTTTCGAGCGGCACGGAAATGAAGCTTTCCACCTCTTCCGTGGACAGTCCGGGAGCCTCAGTTTGCAGCTCCACCATGGGCGGAGCGAACTCCGGGAAGACATCAAGGGGGGTTGTCTTCACGGCCCGGTATCCAAAGACCACCAGGGCCAACGCCAGGGCCACCACCAGCACGCGCTGGTGAAGTGAGACGGTGATCAATCGCTTCATCATAGTCGTGCCTTTCGCCAGCGGGGGAGCAGGGGTGCCCTCATTTGCCGAATCCGAACTCCGTTCCGAACAGTTCCGCCACGCCCTCGGTGACGATGGAGGTTCCGGGGGCGGGTCCACGGGACAGTTCCGCCTCGGTGCCATGGATGCGACTGACCTGCACCCGGCGGCGGACGTAGGTCTGCAGTTGGGTCCGTTCATAGACCCAGGAGCCCCCCGATACGTCCTGTACCACGGCGGACCACGGAACGGTGAGGACGAGTTCGCGGTTGCGGAAGGGGATGCTTACGCCCACGCGTTGACCAAGGCGGAAGGGACTGTTGGTGGAAACGAGTTCGTAGAAAAAATCCACAGTGGCGGCGGCGGCGTTGGCGGAGGGAAAAGCACTCACGGGGCGGGCGGTAACCGGCGGATTCATCGGATCGCCGGAGATCCGGCTCACGTCGACCCCAGCGGTTTCGTCTAGTTGATCGAGATCGCCGACATAAACGCCGGCGCGAATCCAATGGCGGGGAGGATGTCCGGCGTCAAACAGCGCCGGACCGAGCAGTTGCCGGCGGGCCCTGGCCGCCTTAAGCGAGGCTTCGGTGGAGTCGTACTGCCCCTTGGCTTCATCCACGACGCGCATGGCGCCCGCCTTGTCCTGCAACATTTGGAGAGCTCTGGCCAACGCCTTTTCCGCCACCTCGACCTGAATGCGGGCGAGTTCCACCTGCACGTCCGCGTCGATCTGCCCCTGGGCGAGTCGCAGGAGTTCAGAAGGTGTGGTTGCCTGCAGGAGGGCTCCGGGGGACGCGGATGTTTCCGGCGCTTCTCCAGTACTCGAAGTGAGTGGAAGGATGACTTCCGCCCCGACAAGTCGTCTCCGGCTAGACTCTCTGGTTTTCACGGGTTCGACGGCGATTCCCAGCCGTCTTTCCGCCTCCGGGGTCAGGGTGACTCGGACCAACTCAGATTCCGTCACCGGCCGGCTGACCTCGGCGGGGGACGGCGTCTTGGGGGCATTCTCGGCACGGGCGGCCAGGGAGGCCAGGAGGCAGAGGACGAACGCGGCGGGGAGGTTCATGGCGTCTGGAGGGCAGGAGTCGTGGTGCGGGCTGGGTTCGGGTCCGGCAGGCGCCCGCCGAGGCTTCGCTCTAGTTCCGCCCGGGCGCGGCGGACCTCCGCCCGGGCCGCTGCTTGTCTCAGTCGGGCATCGGCGAGGCGTCGCGATGATTCGAGGACGAAGAGGTAGGAGACGTTGCCGGCGGCGAAGGCGTGTTCGGCTCCGCCGACCATGTCCTGCAGGCCCGGCAGGATTTGCAGGTCCCATTGATCGAGACTGGTTTCGGCCTGGAGCCAGCGGAGGTGCGCTTCACGGACCTCAAGGACGATTCGCTCCCGTACGGTGGCGTATTGCAGGACCGCCTTCTCGAAGCGGGCCCGGGAGAGGGCGATACCGCCCTGGTTTTGGTTGAAAATGGGAACCAGCAAATCCAGGGCTGGGCCGTTGACCCGTTCCGAGCCCACCTCTTTGACGTTGATGCCGGCGGCGATCATCGTGACGACCTCGGCGCGGGCGAGACCGATCCGCTCGCCGGCTGCCTCCATTCCCAGTTCGGCCGCCCGCAGATCGGGACGGAACGTCAGGGCATTGGTGATCAGCAGGGCCGGAGGGATGTCGAGTCGGGCGAGCGGGGCGTCGATCAGGCGGGGCGGAGGCCATGGCTGTTCGCCCAGGCCGAGCAGACTTCGCAGGCGGTTCATCGCGATCGCCCGGTCGGCTTCGAGGCGCGTTCTTTGTTCCTGGAGTTGCAGGGCCTCCAGGCGGGAGGTGGCGGCTTCCAGTTCGCTCGCGTCTCCGGCCCGGGAGCGAGCCTGTACGAGGTCGGCAATCTGCTGGCTGATTGCCAGGGTTTCGTCGGCGACCGTCAGCCGCTCGCCGGCCAGGGCGACTTCGGTAAAGGCCAGCCGCACATCGCGGATAAGGTCCAACCCCGATTGGACCAAACGTTCCGCGGTGCGGTCCAGATCCAGCACCGCGACACTGACCCGACGGGGGCGCAGCCAGAGGATTTGCAGCGGGTAGGTGGCCGTTAATTCCAGCGGTTTGACGCCCACCGGGACCAGCATGGCGAGATGCGGATTGGGGAGCATGCCGGCCTGGATCAGATCGCCTTGAGCGAGCCCTAGATCGGTCAGTAGTTCCCGAAAGGTGGGGTTATTGGACAAGGCGATAGTCACCGCCTCGTCTTCGCCCAGGCCGTCCTCCAGAATGACTCCTTCGGGATAGCGGCCGGTCGCCGTGTTGGTCGCCCCTAGACCGTGTCCGCTGCGTTGTCGCAAGACGGTGGACACGGTTCCGAGATCCTGAGTGGGGGCCAGGCATCCCGCCAATCCCGACAGGAGCAGCGCCAGTGCAGAACGCCACCAAAGGACGCCACGGAGTTCATCGGGAGGGGTGCGTCCTGTGAGTAGGGAAATGCAGTCCATGCCAAAGAAAAAAGCGTCGTTAAATTTGTCGGCCGAATACATGAAATCCAGATGACAGTTCGTTCATCTTCCGACCGCGGGTGAGTGGCTGGGCCCATCGGCGAATGGCCCCGAGCGAAAATTCTTCCAGCGACCAGGTCTGAGGCGGGTGAGTTACCGCGGCTTGATACGCGACCCGACTTACATCGCGTCTTCCCCGAAGGGCGCGTGCGTCGCCGGAAGGGGTTGTTTGCCGGACGTGCGCATGGAGGTCTCGCCGCAGTGGGGGATCAATGACCTGGCACTCTATCCCACCCGGCATTGCTAAGTCGCCGCCAGCCTAACCAGCAATTGGACGCTCGACTGAGCGGCAAATGGACGCCAAGCTTCTCCCGCGCGCCCTGGCGGCGACCGTGCGCGCGGCGCCCGCGGATACGCCGGTGGTCTGCCTGCTGGGCCCGCGCCAGTGCGGCAAGACAACCCTCGCCCGGACGCTCGCCCCGTATTACGGCTATGTCACCTTCGACGATGCGGTTGCCCTGGCCCTCGCCCGATCGGACCCCAACGGGTTTCTGGCGGCGCTGCCCGACCCCGTGATCCTCGACGAAATCCAGCGAACGCCCGAGCTTCTCCGCGCACTCAAGCTGTCCGTGGACCGGGACCGCAGCCCCGGCCGCTTCCTGCTCACCGGCTCCGCTAATCTGCTGCTGCTACCCAGGCTGGGTGACTCGCTGGCCGGGCGCATGGCGATCATCGAGCTGCAGCCGCTGACCGCGGCCGAGCAGGAACGCGCGCCCGGGGACTTTCTATCGACCTGGCTCGCCGGCCGGCTCAAGCCGGTTCTCGCCGCCTCCCCGGAACCAACAGCCGCCTCGGCCCTCGCCGCCCGCGTGGTCGCGGGCGGATTTCCCGAACCGCTAACCCGCACTCCGGCCCGTGCGCGCGCCTGGCACCGCGACTACGTGCGCGCCCTGCTGGAGCGCGACGTGCAGGACGTGGCTCGCGTGAAGGAGCCGCGCGATCTCTCCCGCCTGCTCTCGCTGCTGGCCCTGCGCACCGGCGAGCTACTGAATATCTCCACCCTCAGCAACGAACTCGATTTACAGCGCGACACCGTGGAAAATCACCTCGCCGCCTGTGAACGCCTCTACTTGGTGCGCCGGCTCCAGCCCTGGCATCGCCACGCGGCCAAGCGGCTCATCAAGACGCCCAAGCTGCACTTCGTGGACAGCGGCCTTGCCGCCACGCTTGCCGACCTGGCCGCCGAGGACTGGCATGGCCACCGGGACCGCTTCGGCCACCTGCTGGAAACCTTCGTCTTGCAGCAACTCACCGCCCAGGCCGGCTGGACCGATCCCGACCTGCGCTTCTGGCACTATCGCGACAAGGATCAGGTCGAGGTGGACTTTGTCATCACTCGCGGCCGGCGCACCTGGGGCGTGGAGGTGAAAGCCACTGCCACCCCCACCCAGGCGGACATATCCGGCCTGCGCCGCCTGGCCGCGCAATGTGGCGATGATTTTGCCGGTGGCGTGCTGATCCACGCCGGTACCCATCTGGTCACGCTCGGCGATCCACGTTTTCTAGCCGTGCCTTTGGCGAAACTGTGGGAAATTTAGCCGCCCTGAGCCGGCCCAAGGAAATCAGCTTCGAGACGGAGAGCTCACGGCCCAGGACCCACGGGTGTCCGCGAACCCAAGAGAGTGAAAATCGCCGTGCCGGCTGAAGCAGGCGGCTGCGAGGGTCTCGTTCCAGGCTAGACGGTAGCCCGGGAAGTCCTCGCCACACTAGGCGTGGCGTCCCCCCTGTTGACTTGGCCCTTTGTTCTCGAGGAGATCGGAGAGGGGAGAAGGGGGGTGATTTCTGCGTCGTCCGGGCTCTACGATTCTTCAGCGGGCGAGAGATCTCCGGAGGATCAGGGAACCCTTGGGCCAGGGACGGGTGGCGGTGATGTTGAGGTTGAAGTGTCCGGGTTGGTCGCGCAGGGCTGTGAGGTACTGAGGGGCGTCAGTCTTGTCGATGAGCAGACGGAGGTCGCGAAGGTCGGGTGGCGATGCCCCCTTTTCGCCGAGGAGGATCAACTCGTATTGCCCGGGTCCGTTGATGCGGGAGGACAGGTCGACCTGCTGATCGGCCTTGGTAGCGGAGCCCATCTCGATTTCGATGAGGTTCGGACGCAGGGCGGTGGCTGGCGCGGGTGAACCGACAACATGGTAGGCGGCCAATTTGCGGATGACCGGAGAGGCGGCGGATTGAGTAACCCGGAGGCGGATCTTCTCCACCGAGACAGGCGGGAAGCGATCAATCTTTTTGTGGCCGATGGCGGTGCCGGCACAGAGTTGCCTCCACTGGCCATTCGCCAGGCCTTCGATCTGGTAGGTTCGAATCCGTTCGCCATGGGCGATGTCTTCCATCGTAATCGTGTGGTCGATCGTCGAGGGGGCACCGAGGTCCAGATCGAGGTTGGTGCCGCGCCCGGAGGTTTCGGCCAGACTGCGGCCGAAGCGCCGGCGGATTTCCGCACCCATTTCTGCCCCGCGCTGGAAATCGGCGTCCGTGATCCGGCCCGAGCGATCTGGAGAATGGTTCAGGAGGAGGACCTGTCCGTGACCGACCGAGCGGTAATAGGTATCCATGAGGACGTCCAGGGTCTTGAGCGAAGCGGCCCCCCACTCGGTTTGGTCGGAGGCCCAGTGCCACTGGCCGCGGATTTTGGTATCGCATTCGATCGGCATCCAGACGGCGCCGTCCGGGGTGCCCTGCGCGGCAGTGCCGATTCCGGAGCGGGCGGTCTCGCTCGAAATGGAGTTCCAGCAGGGATAGGGTGCGAAGCCGTCCTCGTTGCCGACCCAGCGGATGCTGGCGTTTGGTCCCTGGAAGACCACCGCATCGGGAGCGTGCTGGCGGATCAGGTCACCGACGTCCACCGCCAGTCCGCCATCAAACCAGACCTCGCACATCTTCCCATAACGAGTGAGCAGTTCGGTAAGTTGTTGGCGGTAGATCTCCCGGTAGCGGGCCTGATCCTTCGGGTTTCGGCAGTGACCTCCCCCCGCGGCTCCGTGGACATGGTCCTGGGGCGAGAGGTAGACGCCCATTGGCATGCCCCGCTTGCGGCACGACTCGGCCAGATCGGCCACGATATCGCCCTTGCCATCCCGCCAGGGTGAATTGCGCACGCCGTGTTCGCTGGTCTCGGTCTGCCACAGGCAGAAGCCGCCATGATGCTTGGCGACCAGGACGATGTATCCTGCCCCCATCGCTTCGGCGGCAGCCACCCATTGATCGGTATCGAGTTTTTCCGGGTTGAAGTCCCTGGGATTGAACAGATGTTCCAGCGTGTCTGGGAGTTGGTGTTCATGGACGTTCTTGGAGCGGAACTCGGGCACGGGCCAGTCGATGACGTAGTCGAGAAAGGTGCTGGGGCCGAAGTGGATGAACGTGCCCACTTCATAGTCGTGCCAGACGAGTTGCTGGGCGGAGGGAAGGGCTAGGGCGTTCGACGGCAAGGCGGTATCGTCAGCAGAAGTGGAGGCTACCAGGAGCGGGAGACCGAGGGAGAAAAGGAGCAGGAATCGAAGGACAGGCGGCATGGAGTGGGGCGTGAAGTGATGGTTCGAGGAACCGCATGCTAATTCCGGAAGCGTTTTGTTGGCGAGGATGAAGCTTCGGGCTGGTCTCCGGTTCGGAGGAATTCCTTTGGCGGGATAGGTCGATCCTGGTGGCGCTTATACAGCGCTGCCAGGATTCGCCCGCTTCTTCTCGATCGCCGGCACAGAAAACACGATCGGCTCGGCGCGCAGATCCAGGCCCGCCCAGGAATAGGGTGTATCCGAATTGGCCGTCTGCACTGAAGTATCGGCCGGCGTGAAGACCCTGTGGATGTTCTTGAGATGGTTCCAGGGCGCCTTGAAATTGGGTTTTTCCTTGTCCACGTAATAGGCATACTGGACGCGGTAGTTATCCACCATTGGGTAGCCGTAGATGTAAGCTTCCTTGGCGATGGCGCGGGCTTCAGCTGGCGTGACCGCGGGCGCGGCAGCAGCGCTGGCGGCCCCGGCCGTTAGCATGGCCAGCGCAAACACGCTGGCCATGGCCAGTTTGGAGGTGGCGTGAAGGAATGAACCATGCTTATCCGGTTAGTTCCCAATTGGAGTTTTTCCCCCTGAAGGATTTTGGCGACGCCCTGCACTGTCGAGCGCCATAGGTCGTCGACCCCGTGGCGGCTCCGATTCCGAGCTGGCTCCGGAAAGCATTGAACGGATAGAAACGTCGGTTGAAGTGGAACGTGAACTCGTTGAGGTATGCCTGAAGGTGCTGCGGGGAGACTCCGTGGTGAAGGCCATTCAGCCAGGCCTTCAGATTGCCAAAGACGAGGTGGATAAGCGGCAGATGCTACTCGGTGATCTCGGGATCTTCTCGTTGCGCGACCTGCGTCAACCGGTAGCCCTGCTCCGCGAGTCGGGCATATCCCGACCAGTCGTCGGTCGTTATGTGTGTCCCTGGCTGCACCGCACTCAGCCCAGGGGTTTGGCTCGACACAAGGTAGGCAGCCCCAAACCAGGGCGAGATCGGCGTATGCGTCCGCTGCATGATCGTGCTGGCCGTCAGCCATGTGTCCCGTTTGCATCGGCGATACCGAAGGACGACGGAGGAGCGGTTCGGGAAACGGCACGGCTCGCCCTGCCACCGGCAGAACCCGCAGGCGAAGCCCTCGGGCCACCGCACCTTCTCCAAATGCGCCGCACACGCGGCGTACTCCGGGAAAAGCCGAATGAAATCCGGGAGCGACGTCGGGAACGGGATCGTGGCGGCCAATATGGGCAGTTGGGCCAGGCTTGGCGGAAGCCAGCCAACCGCCAGTGCGGAAAGCCCCGCCGCAATAATGATGCAATAGGCGAAGATACCGACTTGATACTGGTTCCGACAAATGGTCAGCGAACGGGCTGAAATCAGCGTTATCACCAGGCCGAAGACCGCGAGCGCGAGTTGGTGGGTTTTGATTCCCCAAGCGACCAAAAACGATTGATTGAGAATGGCAAATCCCACGAGCAGGAGCAGGAAACCCCAAATGAAACTGGCAAAAAAGTGGCGGTGTAACTCGGGGCGAAACCCGTGAGCATCGCGGAAATTCTCGCGTTCTTTGCGCATGATAACCGAAACAGCGATCAAGCTCGGAATATTTCCGACGAGTGTGATGAACGGCAATAACCAGGAGAACAAAGCCATCTTGCTCAAAGCCGAAACAATTTTTGCGCCAGCACCGGCAGCTATCGCTCCGCCCGTTGCCGCCTTGGCGGGGGAAGAGGTTAGTACGCCAACCATGATGGCGGGGATGAGCGCCTTGCTGGGCCGCATTTGTTGCAGCGAACCTTCGAGCTTCTCTTCCAGCCGTTCGCGCAAAGCGGCGCGGGCGCGGTGCAGACGCACGCGCAGGGCGGCTTCGGAAATGCCCAGAACCGACGCCGCATCTGCGCCGCTCTTGCCTTCGAGGTAAAACAACACCAGACATTCGCGGTGCGCGGCGGGCAGTTCGGCCAGGGTCTGCCGCAAGGTCTCCGGCGAATGCACCGGCTCGCTTTCGTCCGCAGGTTTTTCCGGCGCAGCCTCGGAGAAATATTCCAGCGCCCAGCGTTCGCGGCGATTCAACTCGCGACGATTCCGCAGTCCGAAGTTAATCGCCAGGCGCCGGGCAATGGTGGCCACCCAACTGGAAAATTTCGCGCCGTCGCCCAGCAGCCACAGGCGGCGGTAGGCGCGAATGAAGGCTTCCTGGGTGACCTCCTCGGCTAATGCGGCGTCGCCCAACTGGCTCCACGCGACGGCGTAGATGCGTCGTTCGTGGCGCTCGACCAGTTCGTGGTAGCGCTCCGTATCGCCGCTGCGAACGGCGGTTACCGCGGAATGATCTTGTTGGCTGCTGTCGGCCATTTCGGTTTCCATAGCTTAACCGAAAGACAGCAGCAATGAGAGGATGTTACAGGAGGGAACTCAGATCCTGTGGCAGAACATGGCGCCGCTGAGCTTGGGCTCAAACCAGGTACTTCTGGGCGAAAGGATGCCGCCGGCATCGGCGATGGCCATGAGATCCTCAAAATGAGATCCTTAATGCTCGTCGGAAACATGCTGAAGGCGCAGGCGTATTCGCCGCTGTTCACCAGCTTCTTCAATTAACTGAACTGATAAGAATTTGGTTTTTACGCCCGCACGGAGATGCGCCACCCATAGCCCAAGCGACTCGCAGAAGACCAAGCTAAACAGTCATGAAGCCGGCACCGCCGATGCCGCGATTATTGATCATCCCGTCCGTGCTCCATCCGCTCCAAGCGTTCGCGAAGCAGCCGGATTTCCTGGGCGAGCGCGGCGATGTCGGCGTCCTCTTTTTTCAACTCGGGCTGCACAAAGAGCCGGGCGAAAAGGCCGGTCAGCACGCCGAAGAGCGCGACGCCTGTGACCATCAGGATCATGGCGACGATCTTCCCCTCCATCGTCACGGGCACCTTGTCGCCATAGCCC
>Ga0163144_10003845_pt1 | contig 34158 bp, 26 predicted proteins | sample OliLak19BULKMAT1_FD_123175 | JGI IMG/M metagenome (GOLD analysis project Ga0163144, IMG submission 123175) | Freshwater microbial mat bacterial communities from Lake Vanda, McMurdo Dry Valleys, Antarctica - Oligotrophic Lake LV.19.BULKMAT1 | ecosystem: Environmental > Aquatic > Freshwater >...
CCCGCGCTACCGCTTGGAGCGGTGTCGGTGCCGCTGGTGCCCGACTTCTATACGCAGTTCACGCTCAACCAGCCGAACTCCGCGCTGCTGCCCGCCTCCCTAGGCCAACTGGACCCCTGGGGCCGCGCCTACGCGTCCTTCCAATTGCCGCCCGCCACTCCCGCGAGCACCATCGGCTTGACGTTTCACCACGCGTATCTTGTGTTCGACCAAACGACACTCGCACTCGAATCCGCCAGCAACGCCGTACCCGTCACCATCGGCCCCTGACCCGCTGGGAGCGCGGGCCTCCAGGCCCGCCTTGGGAAGGGAGACGAGGTGCGCAGGCTACGGTGCACGCTCCAAGGCGGGCCTAGGGGGCGGCGATTACCGGGCCATGCACAGGAGGCGCGGAGTGCGGGGACCGGGCCTGCCGCGGCGCTCGACCCAGTTTGCCCGGCCGGCCTTCACAAACGCGCGCGCGGCGCCAAGCACCGCTGCGGCCTCGGCGCGCCCGCCCGGGTGCCCGGTGTACGCCACGACCACCACCCGGCCACCGGGCACGAGCGCGTCCAGGGTGTGCTCGAGCGCGCGAACGGTGCTTTGGGCCGAGGTCGTGTGCTCCCGCGTCCCGCCGGGCAGGTATCCGAGGTTGAAGATCGCCGCGCGGAGGAACTGCCCCGCCAAGTGCCGCGGCAGATCCCCGTGGTCACCCAAAACAAGCTGAACCCGCTCGCGCACCCCGGCTTCGAGGAGGCGCAGTGCGGAACGCTCCAACGCAATCGCCTGCGTGTCGATTGCAACGACGGAGCCCGCGGGCCCGACGGCGCGCGCGAGAAACAGGCAATCGTGCCCGTTCCCGCACGTGCCGTCGAGCGCCCGATCCCCGGGCCGCAGCACCACCCCCAGGAGCGCGTGCCCCCGGTCCGTCAAACGCTCGGGAATCGCGGTGCCGTGCGCGAAGGAAGCGGTCACCGCGGTTCGAAGGGTTCCGTGCGCAGCAGCAGCCAATCCCGCGCGGCGCCGGTTACACGCGGCAGGAGGCGCTCGCGCACGGTGGCGTGGTAGCGGTCGAGCCAACCGACCTCATCTTCGCTCAGCAACGCGCGCTCCAAACAGCGGGTGTCGATGGGGCACAGGGTGAGTGTTTCAAACTCGAGGAACTCCCCGAACTCCGACGCGGGCGCGGGCACGTTGAGCACGAGATTTTCGATGCGCACACCCCATTTCCCCGGCCGGTACAGGCCCGGCTCGACGCTGGTCACCATGCCGGGCTCCATCGCCATGTGTGCGTCCGGAACGGCCTTCGAGATCGACTGGGGACCCTCGTGGACGTTGAGGAAGTATCCGACACCGTGGCCCGTGCCGTGGCCGTAGTCGAGCCCTTGCGCCCACAGCGGAGCGCGCGCGAGCGCATCGAGCATCGGAGACAACGTGCCGCGCGGGAAACGCGCGCGGGAGAGGTTGATGGTGCCCTTCAGCACCCACGTACAATCGCGTTTGACTTCGTCGTTCAAACGCCCGATCGGCCACACACGCGTGATGTCCGTGGTGCCACCGGCGTACTGGCCGCCCGAATCGATCAGCAGGAGGCCATCCCCTTCGATAACCGCGTGGGACGCCTCGGTCGCGCGGTAGTGGGGCATAGCGCCGTTGCCGCGGAAACCCGCGATCGTGGCAAAGCTCGGCCCGACGTAGCCGCGTCGACGCGCACGGGCCGCAGTGATGTGCGTGTGGACGTCGAGTTCCGTGATGCGCTCTTTTCCGAGCGCCGCTTCGAACCACGCGTAGAACTCCGCCATGGCCGCTCCGTCTTCGGCCATCGCTTCGCGGATGTGCGCGGCTTGCGCGTCGCTCTTGCGGCTCTTGAAGAGCGTGCTTGGGTTGATGGCTTCGACCGTGCGCGCGGTTGCGGCCTGGCGCAGCCCCAGCGTCACGCGGCGCGGATCGATCAGGAGCAGCGCATTTGCCGGAAGTGCGCCCAGCGCCGAGCGCGCCTCACCATAGGGCGCTACCGCCACCCGGTCGCGAGCGAGCGCCTCGACGAGCGCCGCCGGGATCTTGCCTGCGCCCACGAATAACGTCACCTTGTCGGCTTCGATCAGTGCGTGCGCGAGGAACACGGGGTTGTAGGCGACATCAGAACCACGCAGGTTGAAGATCCACGCGATGTCGTCGACGGTCGACACGAAGTGGTGGCTCGCTCCGCGCTCCGCCATGGCGGCACGCACGCGCGCGAGCTTCGTCGCACGGGGTTCCGCGGCGTGGGGCGGCAGGTGCTCGAAGATGGGTTTTGTGGGCAGCGTGGGGCGCTCTGGCCAAACTTCATTGAAAAGGTCCAGGTCGGTACGCAGCGTGGCTCCGGCCCGCGTCAGGGCGGACTCAAGGTGTTTTGCCGCCGCGAGGCCAAGCACATCGCCGTCGACGGCGACCACCGCGCCCTGCGCCGCATTCGCCGCGAGCCAATCCACGTGACCGGGCGACGTTCCGCTCGCGATCTTCACGAGTTCGATGCCGCTGCCCGAGAGTTCCGCTTCGGCCTGCACCCAGTAACGGCTATCCGCGAAGAGCGCGGCGCAGTCGCGGGTGACGACGAGCGTTCCCATCGATCCCGTGAACCCGCTGAGCCACTCGCGGCCTTGCCAATGCTCCGGGAGGTACTCCGAAAGGTGCGGATCCGAGGACGGCACGAGCAGGGCAAAAACGCCGTGGCGGTCGAGCGCCGCGCGGGCGCGTTCCAGGCGTTCAGAAACCGGATGGACACCGGTGGGTTGGGCGGTGGGCATGGCGCGGTGAGTTTAGCCCCCGCGCGCAGCGAACGGAGCGCGGTTGCCCCGGCCGGAGCCCTGCCGTTGCCTGGCCGGCGCGCGGCCGTCGCTCGGCTGCCGCCGCTCCCGTATGCTCCTGGGCATGCCGTCCCTCGCCGTTGCCTTCCTAGCCATCGTCCCTGCGCCCCAAGACACCCGTCCCTTCGACGTCGACCACCTGCTGGCGATGCAGCGTGTGGGCGACCCGGTCCTCTCACCCGACGGCAGTCAGGTGGCGTACACGCTCACGACGACGGACGTCGCGGCCAACCGGCGCCGCTCTGACGTCTGGGTCGCGCAGACGGACGGGTCGGGGACGGCACAGCTGACCGTGGACCCCGCAAACGACTGGAATCCGCGTTGGGCGCCCGATGGTTCCGCCGTGTATTACCTCAGCGCGCGTTCCGGCTCGGCGCAGGTTTGGAAGCAGCCCGTCGCCTCCGGTGACGCGGTCCAGGTCACGGACCTTGCGCTGCCCGTCGACCACATGGCGGTGTTTCCCGACGGCGAGCGTCTGCTGCTCGCGATCGAGGTTTATCCGGACGCGGGCAGCCTCGGTGCCAGCGCGGCGCGCATTGCAAAGGACGCCGCGTCGCCGGTGAAAGCGCGCGCATACGAGGACCTCCTCTTCCGCCACTGGGACGGGTTCGAGGACGGGTTGCGCAGCCATCTGTTCGTATGGCGCGCGGGGGGGGGCGAGCCGAGGGACCTGCTCGCCGGCCGCGTGATGGACGTGCCCGACAAACCCTTTGGGGGGTTCGACGATGTGGCCATCGCGCCGGGCGGCAACTGGGTGGCGTTTTCCTCCAAGGCCCTCACCCACGAGAAGGCGTGGAGCACGAACAGCGACCTGTGGCTCGTGCCCGCGGACGGTTCCGCGCCGCCGCACTCCATCACGGCCGAGCGGCCCGGCGCGGATAGCGCGCCGTCCTTCTCGCCCGACGGACGCAGTCTGGTGTTCCTGTCGATGCCGCGGGCCGGTTACGAGGCGGATCGCCGTCAGATTGTCCTGCACGACCTAGAGACCAACGCGCAGACGCTCGTGGCCCCGGAGTGGGACCGCTCACCCGGTGAATTGGCGTGGGCACTCGACGGCAGCGCGCTGTTCGCGACAGCGGACCACCGCGGGACACACGCGCTGTTTGCGATCGGGCTCAACGACAACGAAGTGCGGACGCTTGTCGAGAGCGGCAATGCCGCTGCACCGCGGCCTTTGATGCGCGACGTGGTGTTCCTGCACGACACGCTGGTGGGTCCAGCCGAGATCGTGCGCGCCAGCTTGGACGGCAGCGACGTTGCCCCGATCACCGCGCACAACGCGGAGCGCCAAAAGGGCATCCGTTTTGGCGAGTACGAGCAGTTTTCGTTCACCGGCGCGAAGGGCACCACGGTTTACGGGTACGTCGTCAAACCCGTGGACTTCGACGGGTCTAAAACCTACCCGTTCGCCTTTTTGATCCACGGCGGGCCCCAGGGCAGCTTCGGCGACCGGTTCCACTACCGCTGGAACCCCCAAACCTACGCCGGCGCGGGGTACGCGGCGATCATGATCGACTTCCGCGGGTCGACCGGTTACGGCCAGGCTTTCACCGATGCGATCCGGGGTGACTGGGGCGGTGCGCCGTTCGAGGACCTCATGCTGGGTTTGGACGCCGCGCTCGTGCGTTACCCGTTCCTCGATCGCGACCGCGGCGCCGCCCTGGGCGCGTCCTATGGCGGTTACATGGTCAACTGGATCGCCGGGCAAGCACCCGACCGCTTCCGCTGCCTCGTCAACCACGCCGGGTTGTTCGACACGCGTATGTTCGGTTTAGACACCGAAGAACTGTGGTTCCCCGAGTGGGAGTTCGGCGGGACACCCTGGAGCGAAGGCGCCAACCACGAGCGGCACAACCCCGCGCTGCATGTTGCAAAGTGGAAAGCGCCCATGCTGGTGATCCACGGCGCAAAGGACTTCCGCGTGGTCGAAACCCAGGGTTTTGCCGCGTTTACGGCATTGCAGCGCCAGGGCATCCCGTCACGGCTCTTGCACTTCCCCGACGAGAACCACTGGGTGTTGAAACCCCAGAACTCCGCCCTGTGGCACCGCGAGGTCGAGGCGTGGCTCGATCGCCACACCACACCGCGGGTGGCGCGCTGAAAGCGTTCTGAACTTCGGCGCCGGATCGACGATAATCCCGCAATGGCGGAGCCCCGTTGGAGCATCGAAGGAGTCCCCGAACTGCCCGGGGTCTACCTTTTTCGCGATGCCGCGGGCGCCGTGTTGTATGTCGGCAAGGCGCGGGACCTGCGCGCGCGGCTCCTGTCGTACCGGCGGCCCGGGGGCGACGGACGGCTCGGGGTGCTGTTCCTCGAGCGCGACGCGACGAACGTCGAGACGATCGTCACGCGCACGGAAGGTGAGGCGCTGCTGCTCGAGGACGCCCTCATCAAGCAGTACAAACCGCCCCACAACGTCCGGCTCAAGGACGACAAGTCGTTCCTGATGATCCGCGTCGACCTCGACGAGCGTTTTCCGCGGCTCAAGTTCGTGCGCGCGCACAATCCGCGGTCCAGGCGCCCCAGCGAAGGTGGGCGCTCGCGCCTCTTTGGCCCCTTTGCGAACTCGCGCGCCGTCCGGCGCACGATCAGCGATCTGCACCGCGTCGTTCCCCTGCGCGACTGCACCGATTCGACGTTGGAAAACCGCACACGCCCGTGCCTCAAGCATCAGATTGGCCTGTGCGCGGCTCCCTGCGTCGGATTGGTCGATGAGGTGCAATACAAGGACCTCGTGCAGCGCGCCGTCGACGTGCTCGGTGGCGACACGGCGGAACTCGAACGCGACCTATCCGAGCGCATGCAAACCGCGGCAGTGGACCTCGAGTTCGAACGCGCTGCGTTCTGGCGCGACCGCCTCGCCGCGCTGCGCCGCACGGTCGAGGGCCAGGGTGTGCGGCCGAAGGATTCGGTCGAGCGCGACGTGCTCGGCCTCGCGCGCCGCGGCGACGAGGCGGTCGTGCACCGCCTCGCGTTCCGCAACGGACGAATGTCGGAGAGCAAGAGCCACAGTTTCCGCTCGCAACTGCCGGATGAAGAGCTTTTGCACGTCGTGCTGACAGCGCTCTATGCGCCGGGTCGTCGCACGGCGCCGAGCGAGATCGTATTGCCGACGTCGCCGGCCGAAGCGGCGCTCCTTGAAGGGTTGCTGGGTGAAAGCGTACGGTTTGTTGCGCCCAGCACGGGCGAGCGGCGCCGGATGCTCGACATCGCACGCGCAAATGCGCGCGCGGAGCTCGAGCGCAAGGAGGGTGAAGACGAGGAGCTGGTGCGCGCGCTCGCCGAACTTGCGACGCTGGTGGATCTCGATCCCGAGTCGCCGCCGGAGATCATTGACGGCTTCGATATTTCGACGATCCAGGGCAAAAGCACCGTGGCCAGCCGCGTGCGTTTTCGCGGCGGTCTTCCCGACCGCAGCGGCTATCGACGCTACAAGGTGAAGACGGTCGAGGGCCAGGACGACTTTGCCTCCATGGAGGAGGTCGTTGGGCGCAGCCTGCGGCGCGGAATGGCGGAGGGTGAGCTTCCCGACCTGATCGTGGTGGACGGGGGCGAGCAGCAGCTCGCGCGCGCACTCGCCGCGCGCGACGACGCCGGTGCGCACGGTGTGCCGATCGTCGGGCTCGCGAAAGCGCGCTCTGAACGCACCCGGGATGGCAAGCGCAAGGCAATGAGTGAAGAGCGGCTCGTGCTCTCGCCGATCGGCCCGGTCGTCGAGCTGCCGCGCCACAGCCCTGCGCGCCACCTCCTCGAACGGTTGCGCGACGAAGCGCACCGTTTTGCAATCACGTTCCACCGTGCGCAGCGAGGGCGGATCACGTCCGTGCTGGACAGCATCCCGGGGGTGGGGGAAGTGCGGCGCAAGGCGCTTTTGAGGGCATTTGGCAGCGCGGCGGGTGTGCGCGAGGCCAGCGTGGAGCAACTGGCGGCGATGCCGTCGATCGGGCTCGAACTGGCCCAGGTCATCCACGAGCACCTGCGCCGTCTTTGACGAGGGTGCGACGGTGTGACGGTGCGACGGTGTAACCGACGGCCGACGGCCGTCGGCCGACCGAAGGGACAGAGGGACGAAGGGACAGAGGGACGGCCGACCGAAGGGACAGAGGGACGGAGGCATGCCGCCCAGCGGCACGTCTTTTGCTTGAAGGACGTGGGCGCGGCGATCTGCCGCGCCGGCGACACGCAGGCGCCATAGCGTGTTCCCTGACCGCCACGCGAACCCCCGCACGCGACTCGTCTGAACCTGCATGCCGAACCTACGTTGCCATGGACGCCCTTATCCGCTCGCGCTCCGCGTCGGCAACGTCGCGCAGGTGGTGCACGTCCCGCAGTGTGAACCCACGCGGAAAGTTGCCCGTGTGGGCTGCTAACGAGCTCGTCCATCCCCACCGTGGGGTGGACGGCCGAGCGACCTCGCCTAAGGGGGCAAACGTTCCGTCAAAAGGGGATGGAACTGAGGTGGCTCGCGCACCCGGGATCCCGCTCGCGGGGTTTCGGGTGCCTTTTTGTTGCGGGGAGCGCTGCGCCGCAACCGTCAACCGCGCGGATGGAAGCGGCGGTGGAGGGCGCGCACGTGGTCCGAATCGAGGTGTGTGTAGACTTCAGTCGTTTGGATCGACGCGTGTCCGAGGAGTTCTTGGACGGCGCGCAGGTCGGCCCCGTTTTGCACGAGGTGCGTGGCGAACGCGTGGCGCAGGGAGTGGGGTGTGACCCGGCCGAGCCCGATCTGCCGCCCGCGTTCTGTGACGATGCGCCAGGCACCTGCGCGGGTGAGCGCAGCGCCGCGGTCGGACGTGAAGAGCGCCCGGTGAACGGCCGCGCCCGGCACTTGGCCCCGGCCCGTGTGGATCCAGTCCCGGAGCGCCTCTCGGGCGCGCTCGCACAGCGGCACGATGCGTGTTTTTTGACCCTTGCCAAGGAGCCGCAGCTCGCGCAGCTTTGGCTCCAAATCATCGAGCACGAGCCCGCACACCTCCGACACCCGCGCGCCGGTGGCGTAAAGCACCTCGAGCAGGGCCCGGTCGCGCACTTTGCGCCACGGTTTGTCCTGGGCGCCCGGCGTGCGCTCGGCCGCATCGGTCACCGCGAGCAGGCGGTCGACAGCGTCGACGCTCGGCGCCCGCGGCAGCGACTGGGCGAGCTTGGGCGCAAGCAGCCGCACACTCGGGTCGCGGCGAAGTTCCCCTTCGCGCACGAGAAACTGCAGGAGGCCGCGGACGGCAGCGAGGGCCCGCGCCCTGCTCGACTCGGCCAGGCGGCGCTCGCCCGCGAGCCAGCCCAGATGCTGGACGAGCAGCGGTTCGTCGATCGCCCGCCAGCCGCCGACCCCGCGCCGCGCTGCCCACGCGGCCAATCGCTCTAGGTCGCTGCGGTAGGCCGCAAGGCTCGCTCGCGCGCGGCCGGCCTCGACCCGCAACTCCTCGAGGTGCTCGTCGATGGGCCTTTGCCACACGGGGGACAGGGTTTCGCGCGCCGCGCTCATGGCGTCGAGCCTGCGGACCCGGCGCCCGCGGGGCAAGGCCGCGCTTTCGGTTGAGGCCCGCAGACTCCGTTCCTATACTCCCGCCGACTCGGACGGCCCGCACCCGGGACATCCCCTTGTTTGCCCCGAACACCCAAGGCCGCCGTCGACGTTCGAGCCCGAGGACCCCATGAGCCGCCGACCGACCCCCAAGGAACTGGAAGACCTGCGCGCGCTGCTCGTGCGGTTGCGCGGCGAGTTAGTGGGGGATATTGAGGAGCTCGAGCGCTCGGCGCTGGGTGAAATAGAGCCCGCCGCCGTCGACAGTCCCGCCGACTCGGGCAGCGACGCATTCGCTCAGGAGTTCAGCCTCGAACTCCTCGCACGCGACGAAGCGACGCTGGGTGAGGTCGAGGAGGCGTTGGTGCGCATGGACGAGGGCACGTACGGCCTGTGCGAGGAGTGCGGCGAGCCCATCGCGCGGCCGCGACTTGAGGCCGTCCCCCACGCGCGCAACTGCATCGCGTGCCAGCGTGCGATCGAGGCACGCGCCTGAACGCCGTGGCCGCGAATCAGGACGCAGGCGCGGCCGCCGATCCGGACGCACCGACAGGCCGCGATCGGATCCGCCGGCTCGCCGTCGTGGCCGCGTTCATCGCCCTCGATCTTTGGACCAAAGCGGCCGTTTTTGCCTGGCTAACCCCAGCGCCCGGAGCCGCCCCTGCGGCGGGTGTCGAGGTTTGGAACAACGGCCACCTGCGCTACACCCTCGTGGATCCCTGGCTGGGCTTCATGCTGGGTGAAAACCACGGCGCGGCGTGGGGTTTTGGCGCCGAGCACCCCTACCTCCTGGTGAGCGGTCGCATCCTCGCGGTCGTCCTCATCGCTGTACTGTTGTGGCGCGCCCCGCGGCGCCCGGCGGTGGGGGTTTGGGCGCTCGTGCTGGTGCTCGCCGGCGCCCTCGGCAACCTGCACGACAACATCGCCCTGCGCGATGGCACCCATCCGATCGGCGCCGTGCGCGACTTCATCGACGTGTACTTCTCGCGCTGGGGTTACCACTTCCCCACCTTCAACGTGGCGGATTCCTGCATCACGGTCGGCGCGGTGTTTTTGATCGTCGGCGCCCTTTTTCCGGGCCGTAAACTAGCGTCCGCGCCGGCGCCCACGGCCCCGTCCTGACCGCTTGGGGAAAAAGGGCACTCCCCAAGCCGCATCGCTGTCAGGTGCCGTCTCGCCCATCGCGTTTGCGGTTCTGGAGCGGCAGGGTGTCGGGTTCGCCCCGCGCTTGCCCCTGATACGCTAGGGGGTATGGCGGACCTTCGTGTGCAGCTCGGCCCTTTGGCCTTGCCGAACCCCGTGCTGTCAGCTTCGGGCACCTATGGGCACGGGCTCGAGATGCGCCATTTCAGCCCGCCGGAGCACCTCGCCGCGTGGGTCAGCAAGACGGTGACGCTGAAACCCCGCCCGGGCAATCCCGCGCCGCGCATCGCGGAAACCGAAGCGGGTTTCCTGAACTCGATCGGCCTCGAAAACAAGGGTATCGACGCGTACGTGCGCGACGTCCTGCCGTCCTGGTCGGGTGTGCCGACACTTGTCATCACGAACATCGGCGGGGAGTCCCTCGAGGACTTCGTCGAAATAGCGCACCGCCTCGATGGGGAAACGTCGATCCACGCGTTCGAGGTCAACCTTTCCTGTCCCAACGTCCAGGGTGGCAAGCTGCCTTTCGCGACCGATCCCGACCTTGCCCACGACGTCATCGCCGCCGTGCGCAAGGCGACGGCTAAACCGATCTTCGCCAAGCTTTCGCCGAACGTGAGCCGCATCGCAGTCCTCGCGCGCGCGGTCGAAGCGGGTGGCGCGGACGGCATCACGGCGATCAACACGCTGCTCGGCATGGCCGTCGACTGGCGCAGTGGCAAACCTGGGTTGGCCACGGTCCAGGGCGGGTATTCGGGCCCCGGCATCAAACCGGTGGCACTGCGGTGCGCTTGGGAATGCGCGCGAGCGGTGTCGATCCCGGTGATCGGTTGTGGCGGCATCCGCTCTGCCGCGGACGCGCTCGAGTTCATCGTCGCAGGTTGCAGCGCGATCCAGATTGGCACGGCCGCGTTCAGCGACCCGAGCGCGCCCGGGCGGCTCGCGGCGGAAATTGACGCGCTCCTTGACCTGCACGGGATCGCGACCCTGCGCGAGCTGCGCGGGACGATCGTCGATGGCCGCGCGTCTGCGGGGTGCAATCTGGCGCCCGCGGCCGCCGCGGCATCCGGCGCCGGCGGAAGGGTGTAGGAGAGCGCCATGCGGCTTGAGGACCTGACACCCGCGCTGATGCGCCAAGCGCTCGAGGTGTACCTCGCGGAAGCGTGGCCGCCCGGTGAAACGGGCACGCCGCGCCGCGATTCCCTGCGCTTGCTCGACGCCAAGACGCTCGGCGACGCGCTCGGATTCATGGAGCGCGGCGATCCGGGCGATGATCCCGATTCGCGCCGTTTCACGCTGCGGATCGGCAACGGCCGCTACCCCTTCATGAAGTTCGTGCTGCAGGAGCACCTCGTGGCGGGCGAGTTTTTTTTCAGCGTGGACACCCACGACAACCTCGACATTCGCCCGGATTCGCCGGACTTCCGTGGTTGGGAGGAACTGAAGGCGTGGAATCGGGCGCTCAAGCTGCGCATCGAGCAAGCGTGGGCGCGCACCGGGTTGCCGACACATCAGGACCTTCTGCGCCTGTGCGGGGAACTTGCCGCGGCGGAGCGGGACGACACACAACGCGAGCGCCTTTTGCTCGTCGACGACGAACTGCAAGTGGCCGAGGGACTCGCGGTGCTCCTGCGCGCGCGGGGTTACGCCGTGGAACTCGCCCATGACGGGCGCGAAGCCCTCGAGCGCCTCGCGCGCGACCCGTTGCCCGACCTCGTGCTGCTCGACTACGAGATGCCCGAGCTCGATGGCGAAGAGGTGTTGCGGCGGCTGCGGCTCGATCCGCGGCTCGAGCGCCTGCCCGTTCTGATGGCGACGGCGTCTTCGATCGACCTCGCGCGGGTCCAAAGCGTGAGTGGCCTCCTGCGCAAGCCCTACCCGCGCCATGTGCTCTTCGAGATGATCGCCCGGCTCCTCGGAGCGCGGCGCGCGGCGCGCTGAACGCATCGAGCGCCCATCCGGGGCGACCGCGCGGCGGGGATCAAGGACGGGGATCGAGGACCGGCATTGAGGACCGGCATTGAGGACCGGGTTGGCCGGGTGAACGTCGCCGTGGGTCCGGCGGCGCGCGAGGGGCCCGCGGGCGCGATGGCGGGCCGTCGTCGCGGCCTGCGGCGACGTTTTTGGTCCGCGCGGGGCCGCGCCCGGCCGGGTACCGCGCGGGACATGGGTTGGAGCGGGGGCTCGGCGAGGCTCTAATGGCCGCCCCGCTCGCGCTCGGCCGCCCCTGGCCCGGCACCGCGGGGGAGGCGAGGACCAGCATGGATTGGCAGCAGGTACAGGACAAGTGGCAGGCATTCAGCGAGCGCGTGGGCCGCTCCCTGCTGGGCGTTTTTGGCTCGCGCAACACCCGCGTGGTCCAGGCCATGGCGCCGGTCGTCAAGCAGGTGGCCGAGCTCGAGGAGTGGGCGAAGGGGCTGTCCGCCGAGGACTTCCCGCGTCGGACCCTGGAGTTCAAGCGCGCGTTCGCGGCGAGCGAAAAGACCCTTGATGATGTCCTGCCCGAGGCCTTTGCGATGGTGCGGGAGGCGGCCCTTCGGACGCTGGGACTGCGCCACTTCGACGTGCAGATCGTGGGTGGGTACTTTCTGCACAAGGGCGCCATCGCCGAGATGGCGACCGGTGAGGGCAAAACGCTCGTTGCGACACTTCCGCTCTACCTCAACGCGCTCACCGGCCGCTCCGCGTACCTGGTGACGGTCAACGACTACCTGGCCCGTCGGGACGCCACGTGGATGAGCCCGATCTACGAGTACCTGGGCCTGACAGTCGGCGCCATCCAATCGGCGATGCACCCGTCGGAGCGGTTGCCGGTTTACGCCTGCGATATCGTCTACGGCACGAACAACGAGTTCGGTTTTGACTACCTGCGCGACAACATGAAGGTGCGCCTGGAGGACCAGGTGCAGCGCGACCTCTACTTTGCGATCGTCGACGAAGTGGACTCGATCCTGATCGACGAAGCGCGCACGCCGCTGATCATTTCCGGCCCGGCCGAGCTCACGCCGGACAAGTACCGCCAGGCGGACGCCGTCGTGCGGCGCATGGAGCGCGACGTCCACTTCGAAATCAAGGAAAAAGAACGTCAGGCCGCACTGACCGAAGAGGGCATCGAGTTCGCCGAGCAGGCGCTGTCTGTTTCGAGCTTCTACGAGGCCGGCAACACGGATTGGCCGCACTACCTCGAAAACGCGATCCGCGCGCATCAGCTCTACCAAAGCGACCGCGAGTATGTCGTCGAAGAGGGTGAAGTGGTCATCGTCGACGAGTTCACCGGCCGCAAGATGACCGGTCGGCGCTGGTCGGACGGCCTGCACCAAGCGGTGGAGACGAAAGAAGGCCTCGCGATCCGCCAGGAGAACCAAACCCTCGCCACGATCACGTTCCAGAACTACTTCCGGCTGTACGAACGCCTGGCCGGCATGACCGGCACGGCGATGACCGAGGCCGAGGAGTTCAAGAAGATCTACGGCCTCGACGTTGTCCAGATCCCGACCAACGTGGCCGTCGCGCGCAAGGACGACCAGGACATCGTCTACCGCACTGAGCCGGAGAAATGGAAGGCCATCGTCGACGAACTCACCGAGGTGCACCAGCGCGGCCAGCCGGTGCTGGTCGGAACGACCTCCGTCGAAAACTCGGAGAAGCTTTCGCGCCTCTTGCGCGCGGCGAGCGTGCCCCACGAGGTCCTCAACGCCAAGAACCACGAACGCGAGGCCCACATCATCGCCCGCGCGGGCGAGCGCGGCTCGGTGACCGTCGCCACGAACATGGCCGGCCGCGGCACGGACATCAAACTCGGCGGCAACTTCGAACACCGCCTCGAGGGCGCGCTCGAAGAAGTCGGATTGCGCGCGGGCGATCTTGAGCGCCTCGAGGCGATCGAGCCCATCCGGTCCCGCGTGCGTGCCCAGTGCGACGCGGACGAAAAGCAGGTCCTTGAGCTCAGCGGGCTCTACGTCCTCGGCACCGAGCGCCACGAATCGCGCCGCATCGACAACCAGTTGCGCGGCCGTTCTGGACGCCAGGGCAACGTGGGTGCGTCGCGTTTTTTCCTGTCGCTCGAAGACCCGCTCATGAAGCGCTTCTACCGTGAAGGTGTGAAGAACTTCATGGAGAAGCTCGGCATGAAAGAAGGGGTGCCGATCGAAAGCGGGATGGTCAGCCGCGCGATCCAACGCGCCCAGAAGAAGGTCGAGGAGTATTACTTCGAGATCCGCAAGAACCTCCTCGAGTACGACGAGGTCATGGACAAGCAGCGCAAGACCATTTACGAGGAGCGCCAGGGAGTTCTCCTCGGCGTCGGCCTCGACGAGCGCGTCAAAACCATGCTCGAGCGCACGACCGTGCGCGCGTGCGCGACGTTTGTCGAAGACGCAGAGGGCTTCCAGCGCTATTTCCTCAAGACGTTCGGCTTCGAGATCGACGGCAGCGACGCCGCGCGCGCGACGGCGAAGGGCGGCGATCCCCAGGCGGCCGTTGCTCTGGTCCTTGCGCGTTACGACCGCCGCGAGACCAAGCTGGGCGAGAAGTTGATGCGGCAGGTGGACCGCTACCTCTTGCTCAACGGCATCGATACCAAGTGGAAGGACCATCTGCACGCGATCGATTCGCTCAAAGCCGGCATCGGCCTGCGTGGATACGCGCAGCGCGACCCGAAGAACGAGTACAAGGCGGAGGGCTTCAAGCTGTTTGGTCGCTTGCTCGAGTCCATTGAGGACGACGTGTCGAGCCTCGTGCTGCGTGTGCGCGTGGGTGGCGAGGAGGACGACGAGAGCGCCGCTGCGGCCGCCCTCGTCCAGGGCGAACGGCCGCCGCAGGACGGCGAGCCGGCCTCGGACTTCGCCCAGCCCAAGCAGGTCTATGGCTCCGCGCCGACCCGTACGGTGTCGCCGACGGCCACGACACCCGCGGTGCGGACACGCGCTGCCCTGTCGGCGCCCCCCAGCCCCCCCGCCGCCGCCGCGTTCGACATCAAGCGCCGCCAGGACGCCATCCGCCAGCAGGCGGCCGCGCCGGAGGGCAAAGCGGCAAACCCCTATCCGAACGCGAACCGCAACGACCCCTGCCCGTGCGGGAGCGGCAAGAAGTACAAACGCTGCCACGGCGCGGGTACGACCTGAACGCGTACGTGAGCGCCCGCCGCGCCGAGCCTGGCGCGGTGGAGTTCCCGCCGCCGATCGTGCGCGACGCACACCGCGGCCTGGGGCGTGGCATTCTGCACGCGATCTACGACCTGCTGTGGGTCGTGGCCGCGATCGTCGGCGCCCCCTGGCTCGCCCTGCGCTGCGCGCGCGCGCCCGGTTTCCGGGCGATGGTGCGCGAGCGACTGCGGCCCCCCGCGATCGCGCCGCCGGGCCCCGGCGAGCGTCCCCGTGTGCTCGTGCACGGGGTTTCGGTGGGTGAAATCAAAGCCGCGTTGGCCCTCGTGCGCGCGCTCGAGCGCGATCGGCCGGACCTCGAAGTTGTGCTCTCGACGACGACGAGCACCGGCCAAGCGATGGCACGCAGACTCTTCCCCGGCTACGCCCTCGTCCGCTTCCCGGCCGACCTTTCGCTGCTGGTGCGGCTCTTTCTCAACCGCGTGCAACCCGCCGCCGTCGTGCTGATCGAACTCGAAGTGTGGCCCAACTTCTTGCGCCTCGCGAACCGCGCGGGGTTCCCGGTCGCGGTCGTCAACGGGCGCATCACGCCGATGAGTTTCGGCCGCTATCGTGGCTTTCGGCGCGTGTTGCCGCAGTTCGACCGCATCACGTTGTACTGCGCCCAAAGCGAGGCCTACGCCACGCGCTTTTGCGCGCTGGGTGTCGAACCCGCGCGGGTGCACGTGACGGGCAACATCAAGGTCGATGGTTTGGAGGTTGGGCGTCAGTCGCCCTCCGAGGAGCTTTTAGAGCGCCTGAGTCCGCGCCCCCATCAGCCCTTCGTGGTCGCGGGCAGCACCCACGAACCCGAGGAGCGCATGGTCGCACAGGCGTGGCTCCAGGCGGGCGCGGCCGCGCGCCTCGTGATCGTGCCGCGCCATCCCGAGCGCGTCGCGGACGTCGTGCGGGACCTCCAAGAAGATGGCTTTGAGGTCGAGCGCTTGACGGAGCTGCGCGCGCTCGAGCGCCGCGGGGATCCGGCGCGGATCGCGATTGCGGACACGATTGGGGAGCTCGACCGGCTCTACGCGCTGGCGGATTTGGCGTTCGTCGGGGGCAGTCTTGTGCCCCACGGGGGGCAAAACGTCCTCGAACCCGCGGCCCAGGGCGTGCCCGTGATAGCGGGCCCGCACGTGCACAACTTTCGTCAGGAGATGGCGCTGCTCGAGGAGGCCGGCGCTGCCGTGCGCGTCGTAGACGCGGCGGACCTGGGCCGCCGGTTCGCCGCGCTGCTGGCCGACGCCCCGGCCCGCGCGGCGATGGGGGAGGCGGGTCTCCTGGCCGTGGCGGCACAGCGCGGAGCGACCCAAGCGACCTGGAGAGTGCTCGCCGCGGCGGGGGTGCTGCCAGCGCCCCGCTCCCGTCGTGAGGCCGACTCCAGGGATTGAACGCCGCGGCCACGCGCACCCTTCCGGACGCTGCGTGCGCGTTTTTGGGGCCGATCGGCGCCGAAGTGGCCTGCTGCGCCCGCTTGCAGTATTCTTTCCCGGCCAAACGTTTGGCCGCCGGTCGCGCACCGGCCCCCAAGACGCCTCTCCCTTAGCCGATCCCACCCCGCTCATGGCCCGACAGCTCTTCACCTCTGAGTCCGTTTCGATGGGGCACCCCGACAAGGTGGCCGACCAAATTTCGGACGCCGTGCTCGACGCCCTCCTCGCCCAGGACCCGAAGAGCCGCGTGGCTTGCGAGACCATGATCACGACCGGCATGGCCATCATCGCCGGCGAGATCACCACCAAAGCCGTCGTGAACTACGCGGAGATCGTCCGCAACACGATCAAGCGCATTGGCTACACGAACGACGCCTACGGCATCAACGGCGACACCTGTGCGGTGCTCATCAGCCTCGACCGCCAGTCCCCGGACATCGCCCAGGGCGTGGACCGCGAGGGTGCGGGCGACCAGGGCCTCATGTTCGGGTACGCGTGCACCGAGACGCCCGAGCTGATGCCCTTCCCGATCCACTACGCGCACCGCCTCGTCGAAAAACTCGCCGAGTACCGCCAAGGCGGCCGTTTTCCCTGGCTGCGCCCCGACGCGAAGAGCCAGCTCACCGTCGAATACGAAAACGACAAGCCGGTGCGTGTGCACACGGTCGTGATCTCGACCCAACACGACCCGGTCGTGAACGGCAAGAGCGAAGAGAAAGCCGTCCAACAGGAAATCGAGAAGATGGTGCGGGAAGTCCTCGTTCCCGATGTCCTTCCGAAGGGCCTCTACGACGCAAACACCCAGTACCACGTCAACCCGACGGGCAAGTTCGTCGTTGGCGGACCCCACGGCGACTGCGGCCTCACGGGCCGCAAGATCATCGTCGACACCTACGGTGGCATGGGCCGCCACGGCGGGGGTGCGTTCTCGGGCAAAGATCCGAGCAAGGTTGACCGCTCGGCCGCCTACGCGGGCCGCTGGGTTGCAAAGAACATCGTTGCCGCGGGCCTTGCGACACGCTGCGAAGTCCAGCTCAGTTACGCGATCGGTGTCGTCGAGCCGCTTTCGATCCGCGTGGACACCTTCGGCACCGGCAAGGTCAGCGATGACCAGTTGACCGGAGTCGTCGAGAAACTTTTCAAGCCCCTCCTTCGTCCGCGCGCGATCATCGAGCGCTTCGACCTGCTCAAGCCGCGCTACGAGAAGACCGCGTACCACGGCCACTTCGGCCGCGCGGACTTCCCGTGGGAGCGCACCGACAAGGTCGACGAGCTCAAGGCGGCCCTCGGGACCGCCGCGGCTGCCCGCTGATCAAAGACCCTTTTCCCGCCGGCGCGCAGGGTGTGTTTCACGCCCTGCGCGCCGGCGCCATTTGAGTCCGCCCCGATCCCGAAGCCGGGTTAGCCCGGCGGACCCGGGACCAACGCAGCCCTTGGGCGGTGACCACCGCCGTCCTGAGTGGTATCGTCCACGACACAGTTCTCCATCGTTGGACCGCGCATGCTGATACCCCGCTCCACTCTGGGCGCCGCTGGCGTCTCGCGCCTTCGCCGCGCCTTTACGTTGATCGAACTCCTTGCGGTGATGCTGATCATCAGCATCCTGATGGTGTTCCTCGTGCCGCAGGTCCCCAAGTGGATCGACCAGGCCGAAGTCACCGCATGCCGCCAGAACCTCAAGGAGATCTACAACGGCGTGCTGGGCTACCGCACGAAGTACGACCGCTTGCCCGGCGAGAGCGGCGTGAAGTTTTTTGGCGAGCTCGTCTCCAAGGGTGTGTTCGAAAACACCGTGAGCGCGGCGCGCAAGCTGACCTGCCCGGGTGTCGACATCGGGGCGCTCGAGATCCGCGACCTCGAGCCCACCGAGTGGTTCGCGGACCTTGAGCTTGTCAACGGCGGTTACTCCGCCTACGCCGGTCGGGACAGCAAGAACTACCCGCTGCGGCGGCTGTCGGGCACCGAGGCGCTGGTGGGGGACGACAACGATCCCGAGATGAACCACAGCACGACGACGTTGGTGCTGATGGGGGATGGGAACGTGGTTGCCTACGAGGTCTTCACCCTGCGGGAGAAGGGGCTGCTCGGCCCGGACGAGATCCTGATTGTCGGTCCGGACTCGCAGATCGAGGAGCTGCGCAAGCTCAGCCTCGACTGAAGCAGGCCTGACGCGGTAGCCCCCTGCCGGAGCTGTGTTTCCCCTGCGGGAGCTGTGTTTCCCCTGCGGGAGCCGTGTTTCCCCTGCCGGAGCTGTGCTTCCCCTGCGGGAGCTGGGCCCTCCCCCCCGAATCCGACGCCGCTCTCTCCGCGAATGCTGCCCCCCCATCTTGTCGCCCTGCGACCGCACCAGTGGTCGAAAAACCTCTTCGTGCTCGCGGCGCTCGCGTTTGCGCTGTGGGATCGCACCCAAGAGGTCGTGGTGGACGGCGCGACGATCGGGCGGGTGGTCGCGGCGTTTTTTGCGTTCTGCTTGGGGGCGAGCGCGATCTACCTCGTCAACGACATCCTCGACGTCGAAAACGATCGGCGCCACCCGCTCAAGCGCCTGCGGCCTATTCCTGCGGGCAAAGTTGCGATTGCGACGGCGTGGTGGATGGCGGCCGCGTGCGCCGCGGGGGCGATGGTGCTGGGTGCGTTGGCGGGGGGTGAGCCCGCGCCGGTGCTCGCCGCACTGATCGCCTACGTCGTGCTGAACCTCGCCTACAGCGCGCGGCTCAAACATGTCGTGCTCGTCGATGCATTTTGCATCGCCGCGGGATTCTTGTTGCGGGTGGTCGCGGGCGGTCTTGCGGCGCACGCGCCGGTGTCGCACTGGCTGCTGCTCTGCACGCTGTTCCTCGCGCTGCTGCTGGCCCTCGGCAAGCGCCGCGCCGAACTCGCGCTGCTCGGCGAAAACGGGGGTGCGCACCGCGCGAGCCTCCTGTCCTACGACGTGGGATTCCTCGACCAGATGGTGACGCTGCTCTCGGCGGTCACGGTGGTGTGCTACACGATGTACACCCTCGACGCGGACACGGGTGCGAAGTTCGGATCGGGCAACGGACTCGTTTTCAGCGTGCCGTTCGTCGTGTTCGGCGTGGCGCGTTACCTGCTGCTGCTGCACACGAGCGACAAGGGTGGCAACCCCACGCGACTGTTCCTGGGCGGCGACCGGTTGTTCCTCGCGAACCTCGTGGCGTGGATGGCGGTCGTGTGGGCCGCGCTGACGGGTCGCCTGGTCACTTGGTGACGGGCGCGCTGTCCAGCGGGTTTGCAGAATCGAAGTAGTTGCGCAGGAGCGCCGCCCGGGCGGCCTCGATTTCGCGCGGTGCCGCGCCGCCGCGGGTGGGTGCCGCGGATCCGGGGGCCGCAGCGGGCGGGCGTTGGGCTTTGAGCGCGTCGAACTCCGTCAGCACGTCCTGTGCGCCCGGCACGGACGCAGCTGCCTGGCGCGCCAAATGGTGGCGCAGGGCCGCGGACGACGTTGATGGCTCAAGCCGTGGGTCGGTCAGTGCCGCGACCAAGGCCTCAAGGGCAAACGCGGGCGCCCCGCACCACACCAGGCTCTCCGCGATGGCCTGGTGCAGCTCCGGGCGTTGACCCGCATCCACGTTCTTGAGAGCGGCGAGCAGCGCGGGCACCGCTTCGGCGAGGCCCAAATGGCCCAGCGCGCGGGCGGCGGCGACCTCGAGCGCGGGTGCCGTGCCCGGCTGCAGTCGCTGTTCGAGGGCCTCCTTGGCCGGCGTGTACTGGATGCGCCCGAGCGCGGATGCGACCCAGGGCCCCAGCTCCGGATCGTCCAGGTGCTCGAGCAACAGCGGACCAGCGCTGTGCGCGCGCGGCCCCATCCGCTCGAGGCACTGCACCGCCCCCAGACGCACGTAGGGACTGGCATCGAAGAGCGCCGCACCCAGCACATCAGCGGCGACACCGTCGAGGCGCGCGAGGAGGAAGCGGGCGTCGTCGACACCGCGCAGTTGGAACTCGTCGAAACGCGCGATCCAGCGCCACAGTTCGAGCTGGTATTCGAGGGAGCGCACGCGCGGCACCGCACCCGCCGGCAGTTCACCGCGCCACCACCCGTTCGCGAGTTGGTACGCGTCGCCCGCGCCGATCTCGTCGGCGAGCGCCTGAGCTTCGGCGGTGGCGCGCTCCGCCAAGTCGCGGTCGGGTGCGGAGTTCGCCACGGCGAGCACCCCGTCAAGCCCGCTGTAGATGCCGTGCTGACACAGCGCCCAGCCGAGCCACAACACGGCCTCCCAGTCGGTTTCGTACTTGAGGCGCAGCGTGAGGCGCGCGAGCACCGCGTCCTCACCCATGCGGCCCAAGCGCCAGTAGGCCCCCGCCCGCAGGCCGGCGGGTCGCGCGCGCTCGGCGATCGCCATCAGCGCCTCCGCGTCGTCCTGCCCGCCGCGGCGCTCGAGCACCTCGAGGCACAGGTAACGCTCGGCTTCCCGCGCGTCCTCGTCGAGCGCCCGGGCGCGCAACCACGCGCTGGCTTCGGCGGGACTGTCGACGAGGTCGGTGACACCCGCGTCGCGTGCTCGACCCCCGGAGCCGGTGGCAAAACCCATGAGGCCTTCCATCCGGCGCACGAGTTCGGCGGGCGGGATGGGCGGGGTCGACGACGGCAGCGCCGTGGCGCGGGCGTCGGCGAGGCGCGCTTCGATCAGCGCGATCGCATCCAGGGCGACGGGCGCGAGCACCGGCGCCGATCGCTCAGGCTCGGACTCGGGCTCGGGCGTGCACGCAGCGGCACCCGCGAGCAGGCATAGGATCGCTCCCAGCCACCGCCCGAACGAATGCGAAGTGCGCGGTGTCACGGCGCGAGAACGATGCGGTGGACCAACCGCGCTTCACGCTCGGGATCGGGCGCGGCAGGGTCTGCGTAGTAGGGCGAGCGTTTGTAGAAGAGCGCCACTTCGATCGGGCCTTGCACCGGGTCGCCGACCGGCGCGAGGGTGTGGCGGTGCGGGTCGGAGGGGCCGCTGCGGACCTCGTACCTGCGTGTCTCGTGCGCGGCGAGCAGTGTCGTCGGCACGTCGACCTCGGTGCGGTAGGGATCGCGCAGACGCGCGAGGTGCCGCCACGGGAGCGGTGCGTCGTCCTGTGCTGCCTGCGGGCGCCAGAAGAGGTCCGCGGCGCGGCTGCGCTCATCCGTGGGGAAGCTGTGGCCCGCACCAATGTTTTCGACCTCGACGTACCACACACCGTCCTGGGCTCCCCCGCGCAGCGCAATCGCTCCGCGCACGAGCTCGATGTCCGTGCCGCCCGGGCTTGCGTGGCTGCGACCGCGCGACGGATCGCCGCCGCGGTGGGGCATGTGGCAATCGATGCAGCCGACACCCTGCGCGGCAAAACGCGATGCGCGCCACTGGTCCACGGTGCCGTGTTGGTTGTGGCAACCGGCGCAGTGTTCAGCGCTGGAGAGCTCCGCGCGCGCGACGGGCCGGCAGGCGGCGCGCGGATCGGAGCGTGTGCCGGCGACCCCGCCGTCCGGCAGGAGGTGGCACGTGATGCAATCGACCCCTTCGACCTGCCGCACGTTGCGCGGCCGGACCCGCTCGCCGATGCCCGATTGGAAAACGGGGCTCGGCGCGTGGCAGTCGATGCAATCCTGGTTCGCAAAGTCCATGGACAGCAAGCGCACTTCCGGGCCCGTCCACGCGTTGGCGTGCTCGGACATCGCCCATTCGTCGTAGACCTCGGCGTGGCACTGGCGGCAGTCCGCGCTGGTCGCGAAGGTCATGGGGGTCGAGCTTGTCCCGCCGTCCCGCGACGGGCCGCCCGCGAGTTCGAAACCGAGCCACGCAACGACACCGATCGCCAGGACGCCAAGTGCGATTCGAAAGGGATTCATGGGATCAACCCGTGTTGGGAGGATTCGACCACGGATCCCGCCTCGAGCGCGAGCATGCGGCTCGCGATCGACGCCGCTTCGTCCGGGTCGTGGGTCACATGGAGCGCGGTGAAGCCCAGGCGGCGCTGGAGCAGCTCCAGGCGCTCGAGGAGCGCGCTGCGCAGGGCGCGATCGAGCGGGCCGAGGGGCTCGTCCAAAAGCACCAGCGGCGGGCGGGCGACGAGGGCCCGGGCGAGGGCTAGGCGTTGGGCCTCACCGCCCGACAGTGTCCCGGTGGGGCGTCCGCCGAATCCCTCGAGCCCGACCCACTCCAGCATCTCGTCCGCCCGTCCCCGGCGCTCGCGGCGCGGCACGTGGGCGGCGCGCAACACAAACTCGAGGTTGCCGTGCGCCGACAGATGGGGCCACAGCGCGCCGCCCTGGAAGAGGTAACCGATACCGCGCCGCTCGGGCGGCATCAAAAGGCGTGTCCCGTCCGTCGCAAGGGCGCCGTGGAGCCACACGCGCCCCGCGGCCGGACGCATGAGGCCAGCAGCGACGCGCAGGAGCGTGCTCTTGCCCGATCCCGAGGGTCCTACGAGCAAGACGTGCTCACCCTGCTCGAGCCGCAGGGCCGCACCCGCGAGCACGACGGCGCCCCCGAGTTCGACGCGCACCCCTTGCATCTCCATCGCTGCGCTCATGGCAAAACCTCCATACGCCGCTTCGAGAACGCACTCCACAAAAGACCCGGAAGGAGCACCGAAAGGACCAGCACGAGCGCAAGCGCGGCAACGAAGTCGTCGCGCCCGAAGTGCACGCCGTTGTAAACCCGGACGATCGCCGTGCGGTTGGCGGCGGGCACGAGGATGGCCGAGTCGAGTTCGCGCATCGCAAACGCGAACACGAGGGCAAAGGCGCCCACCAGCGACCCCTGGACGAGCGGCGCGACGACGGTGAAGAGGCGCCGGGCGGGCCCAACACCCGCGACGGCGGCCGCATCCTCAAGGGGCCGCGCGAGGGCAGCGACGGCCCCCGACGTGATCAGGACCGCAAACGCCGCCAAGCGCCCCGCAAACAGAAGGGTCGGCATCCATTCCCCTTGGTAGAGGCCCTGCGTCTGCGGCCGCGCCCACAGCACGATCGCGCCGATGCCAAACAGAGTGGCCGGTGCGGCGAGCGGCAGGAGCACGGCAAACTCGAGGGCGCGGCCAAGGGCGCGCGAGCGGGACCGCTCGATGGCGTGGCCGAGCACGAGCCCAAAAAAAACGGCAAGCAGCGCCGCCGACGCGGCGTGCCGGTAACTGCGCACGAGGTCGTCCCGCGCGCGGTCGAAAGCGGTGCGAAAGGCCGCGCGGCCATTGCGCAGGAAGCCCGCGACGAGTACGGGCGCGGCTTGAACGCGCTCGAGCAATCCCACATGTGCGGCGGTTGTTTCGGCCTGCGCTCCTTCGCCCAAATCACCGGCATCGCTCCCGACCACCTGTGCCACACGCGCATCGGTGAAGTTTCGCGGGCCACCCCCCGCCTCGTAAACGAGGCGACCGATGGGCACGAAGGCCGAAAGTGCGAGCACACCAAGGAGCCCGAGGAGGACCGGCGCGCGCCACGTTCCCAGGTTCCACCGGGCGGGTTCTTGGAACCCACTTGCGAGCGTCGCGAAGGCCCCGCGCTTGCGCAAAATCAGGGCGGGGACGAGGGCGAGCAGGTTGAGCGCGATCAGCGGCAATGATTTGGCGACGGCCAGGCCGGGTTGCCCCAGTTGGTTCCAGCTCGCGAAGATGTCGTCGGCGTACACGTTGAATTTCGGGCCGACGAAGGACACGTAGTTCGGGACCGCGAAGTCGTTGACCGCGAACACGAACGCGAGGCAGGCGCCCGCGAGGGCCGGAGGCAGCATCATTGCGAAGTCGATCCGCAGGGCGGCGGGGGCTCCGCCGGCGAGCCGTGCGGCCTCGACCAGGCGTCGGTCCACACGCTCGGCGGCGCGCGCCGCGAAGATCGCGACGAGCGGGAAACCTGCGAGGCCGAGTACAAAAACGCTCGCCACAAGTCCGCGCCACTCGACCAGCACGGTCCACGTCATCGCGAGGAACAGCGGCGGCACGAGGATGGGGATGATTCCGAGGGTGCGCAGCCAGCGGGCTCCGGGCACGTCCGTTCGCGCCACGGCGTAGCCAAACGGCAAACCGAGGATAAACGCGAGTCCGGCGGCGCCGAGCCCGAGCGCGAGCGTGCGCCCGAAGAGCGCGTGCACGCGCGGTTCGAAGACTCGAGCGAGGTCCGCGGATTCGATGCGCAGCACCATCGCGCACAGCGGCAGGAGCGCCGCGACGCCAAACAGCGCCAGGGCACCCAGCACCAGCGCGCGATTCAATCGACGAAGATCTCCTGCATTTGCGCGAGCACGTCGGTGAGTTTGCGCCCCACCGCTTCAAAGTCGATCTCCATGAGCTTCAACTGCGCGGGGTCGAGCACGTGCCCCGGACGCGGAACATCCGGGTGGAAGGGCGACTGGGCGTTGTGCTCGGCGAGGTACCGCTCGTTTTGGGCCGACACCATGAAGTCGACGAAGCGCCGCGCGTTGTCCGTGTTTTTCGATCCCTTCAGGATCCCAATGGTATTGGGCAAAAGGATGAGGCCCATTGCACCCTCACCCTGGTCGGGAACCACCTGCGCGACGGGGGCTCCTTCGGCGCGCACTACGTTGTAGTCGTTGACGTCCGTGAAGCCAAAAGCGGCTTCGCCCCGCGCAACGGCGCGCGCGAGCACCATGTTGCCCGGGTACAGCCGCAATTGGCCGGCGTTCGATGCGTCGGCGATGCGCTGCGCGAGCGCGCGACCGGCTTCATCGCCGAACACCGTGTACACGACCGTTAGGTGTGTCAGGGTCGTGCCGGTGAGCGGCCGCACGAACGCGGCGCGGCCCGCGTGCTGGGGATCGAACAGGTCCTCGATGCCCGACAGCGTCGCCGGATCCACGCGGTCCGTATTCGCGATGATCACGCGGCCGCGTCCCGCGAAGCCTGTGTAGAGGTCGTCGGGCCCGAACCAGCGTTCGTCGATACCCTGCGCAGCGGGGGAGCGGTAGCTCTGGTAAAGCCCCTCCTGGGCGAGCATGACCGTATTCGCGATCTCGTTGTTCCAGAACACGTCGCAGCGGTGGACACCCCCCTTTGCCTCCTCGCGCAATCGCCGCGTGAGCCCGACAGTCTTGTTGGCCTCGGTGTCGTACTCGACGCGGACGCGCAGGCCCGTTTCGGCCTCGAAACGCCGGATCACCGGTTCCGAGTGGACCTGGTTCATGGACGTGTAAACCACGAGGTCGTGGTCCGCTCCGCCGCACGCCGCGGCGAAAGCCACTGCCGTCAACAGCAGTCCGGCCATGCGCGCCCGGAAGGGGCCGCGAGCCACCCCGGACGCGGGCGAGCTCGAGCGGCGCGGCGGAATCGGGGCGTGGGAAAGCGGACTATCGGGGTTCTGCATGATGGTGGGGGCGAGCTGGACGGAGAGTGGGGCCGGGAGGCGGAACGCCGCGCAGCGGGTTCAGCCGCATCGCAAAGGCAAGTGCCGTGCCGCGCGCAGGTTAGCGCCCGCGGAGCGCTGTGGCCGCGCTGTGGCCGCGCTGTGGCCGCGCTGTGGCCGCCGAGGCGCGGTCTCGCTTATCCTCGTCCGCCCCCGCTCGTCCCGGGGGCCTGCGCCCGATCCTGACCCGCGCCTGGGCTCCCCAACCCCGGCTCCACCCCAGCCCCGCGTACCCGCCCGTGTCCGCCGAAAACTCCCCCCGCGCCGTTCCCCCGACCCCCGCTCCGCTGTTCGCGCAGCGCATGGGTCAGCTTGGCACCGAATCCGCGTTCGAGGTGCTTGCCCGGGCAAAGGCGCTCGAAGCCGCCGGCAAGGACATCGTCAACCTGGGGATCGGCTCGCCGGATTTCCGCACCCCGGACAACATCGTCGAAGCAGGGCGCAAGGCGCTGGCCGACGGTTATCACTTCTACACCCCGGCGAAGGGCCTTCCCGAGCTGCGCGCGGCCGTCGCCGACGACATCCTCCTGCGCCGCAAGGTCGCGGTCGATCCCGACCAAGTGATGATCGTGCCGGGTGGCAAACCGACGATGTTCTTCGCGATCCTGATGTTCGCGGAGCCCGGCGCCGAGGTGCTCTACCCGAACCCCGGATTTCCGATTTACGAATCGATGATCCGCTTCGCCGGCGCGAAGCCCGTGCCGATCCCTTTGCTTGAGGAAAACGGGTTCAGCTTCGACCCCGATACGGTGCTCGCACAGATCACGCCAGCGACACGCCTTTTGATCGTCAACACACCGGCCAACCCGACTGGCGGTGTGGTATCGCGGGCAGCCCTCGCGCGCCTTGCGAAGGGCCTCGAAAAACACCCGCACGTGGCCGTGCTTTCGGACGAGATCTACGGCCGCATGACGTACGACGGGCTCGAACACGCGAGCTTGCTCGAGTTCGAGAGCCTGCGCGAGCGTTTGATCATCCTCGACGGTTGGAGCAAAACGTTTTCGATGACAGGTTGGCGTTTGGGTTGGGGCCTGTGGCCGAAATCGATGATCAAACACGCCGAGCGCTTGCAGATCAACTCGAACTCGTGCTCGAGCGCCCCGGTGCAGGTCGCGGGCATCGAAGCCCTGCGCGGCCCGCAGGATGCGGTCGACCGCATGATGAAAGCCTTCGACGAGCGCCGCCGATTGATCGTCGCAGGGCTGAATAAATTGCCCGGTGTGTCGTGCGTGATGCCCAAGGGCGCCTTCTACGCGTTCGCGAACGTCAAGGGCACGGGCCTGCCGGCGATCGCCGTGCAGAACAAGCTGCTCGACGAAGCGGGGGTTTCGACCATCGCGGGCTCGAGCTTCGGCCGCTACGGCGAGGGTTATGTGCGTTTTTCCTACGCCAACAGCGCCGAAAACATCAAACGCGCGCTCGAGCGCTGCCACGCTGTCCTCGAGCCGGTGGTCGCCGGCCGTTGAACGCTCCCGCGGCCGTCCACGTGGGACCTGTCAGCGATTTTCGCTCCGACACCGTCACCCGTCCGTCCGCGGCGATGCGCCGCGCGATGGCGGAGGCCGAAGTCGGCGACGACGTCCTCGACGGCGACCCGACTGTCAGCGCACTCGAGGCGGCGGGTGCGCGTTGGCTCGGCGTCGAAGGCACGCTGTTTGTGCCGTCGGGCACGATGGCCAACCAGATCGCGGTGGGTGTGCACACACGCCCCGGCGACGAAGTCATCCTCGAGGCGGACGCGCACATTTTGCGTTTTGAATCGGGGGCGTTGGGAGCGCTCCACGGCGTTCAGAGCGTGACGCTCCCCGGCGTCAAGGGCGCGCTCGACGCCGACGCGGTTCGACGTGTGATTCGGCCGGATTTTGTGCACTGCCCGCGCAGCGCCCTGTTGTGTCTCGAGCAGACGCACATGGGTTCGGGCGGGCGCGTCGTGCCGCTGGCGGCGTTTGCGTCCGCGGCCAAGGTGGCGCGGGAGGGCGGGCTCGCGGTGCACCTCGACGGCGCGCGGCTCGCCAACGCCGTGGTGGCGAGCGGCATTGCCGCGAGCGAATGGACGGCCCACGTGGATTCCGTGTCGCTATGCCTCAGCAAGGGCCTCGGTGCGCCCGTCGGGTCACTCATCGGCGGCAACGCGGCGTTTCTCCAACGCGCGCGCACGCTGCGCAAGCGTTTTGGCGGTTGGATGCGCCAATCGGGCATCCTCGGTGCCGCCGGCCTTATGGCGCTGCACGACAATCTGGCGCGGCTGGCCGACGACCACGCGCTCGCGCGTGACCTCGCGCGCATGCTGGGGGCGATCGACGGCCTCGAAATCCACCCGGAGGACGTCGAGACGAACCTTGTCCTCGTGCGGGTGCGCCACCCGCGCTTTGGCGCCGCGCAACTTTCGACCGCCTTGGCCGAGCGGGGCGTGCGCGTCCTCGCGCTCGGTCCAGACCATCTCCGCTTCGTCACCCACCTCGACGTCGGCCCCGGCGACGTCGAGCGCGCCGGCCGCGTGGCGCGCGCGCTGCTCGTCGCCTGAACTCCGCCCACTCCACACGCCCGACCCCTTCGCCCCCCCTATGGGAATCTTCAAGGCCTACGACATCCGCGGTCTGTATCCGCAAGAACTGGACTCTGACCTTGCGCGCAAGATCGGCAACTCCTTCGCCCGTTTCCTGAAAGCGAAGCGCCTCGTCGTCGGACAGGACATGCGCTCCCACTCGCCCGCTGTCGCGGACGCGGTCAGCGCGGGCATGCGGGACGCGGGTTGCGATGTGATTCGGCTGGGACTCGCATCGACGCCGATGACGTATTACGCCATCGGCTCGCTGGACTGCGATGGCGGTTTGTGCGTGACTGCGAGCCACAACCCGGCGGAGTATAATGGGATGAAGCTGTGCGGGCGCGGCGCGACTCCGATCTCGGCGGCGAACGGCATTCGCGACGTCGAGCGCATGTGCGCCGAAGCCTACCCCGCGCCTGCAGCGCGCCGCGGCACCGAGCAGCCCGTCGACCTGCTGGGCGCCTACGCCGACCACGTTGCGCGTTTTGCGCTCGCGCAGAACCCCGTTTCGCTCGCCATCGACGCGTCCAATGGCATGGCCGCGTACACGCTGCCCGCGATCCTCGAGCGCCTGCCGCTCATTCGCGCACACGCCATCCTGATGGAGCTCGACGGCACGTTCCCCGTGCACGAAGCCAATCCGCTCAAGGAGGAAAATCTGCGCTGGGTGCAGGACCTCGTGCGCGCGAAAAAAGCGCGCCTGGGTGTCAGCTTCGACGGCGATGCGGACCGCTGCTGTTTTGTCGATGAACAGGGCCGCACCGTCGGCGCGGACCTGATGACGGCGCTGCTGTCGCGTTGGTTCCTGGAGCGCCGCCCGGGCGCGCCCATCGTTTACGACCTGCGCTCGAGTTGGGTCGTGCGCGAGGAAATCCAACGTGCGGGCGGCGTGCCGATCCGCGACCGCGTCGGGCACAGCTTCATCAAAGCGACCATGCGCGCGCGCGGCGCGGTGTTTGGCGGGGAGCTGTCCGGACACTTTTACTTCGCCGACAATTTCACGACGGACTCAGGGGTCATCGCGATGGTCACGGCGCTCAGTGTTCTCGACACTCCCGAATACCGCGATCGCCCGTTCAGCGACATCGTGGCCAGCCTGCGCCGGTACCACTCCACGGGCGAAATCAACTTTCACGTTGCCGACAAGGACGCTGCAATCGCGGAGTTGCGCTCCAAGTACTCCGCCGGGCGCCAGGACGAGCTCGACGGCATCACGGTCGAGTTCGGCGACCTTTCGAGCGAGCCGTGGTGGTGGTTCAACGTGCGGCCGTCGAACACCGAGCCGCTCCTGCGCCTCAACATGGAGGCGTCGACCCCCGCCCTGCGCGACGCCCAGCGCGACGAGCTCGTCGCCCTCCTGGGAGAGCCCGAATGAAGCGAGCTGCCGTCGCCGTTGGAATCCTTCTCAGCCTCGTGCCGGGCTGCCGCGGACCAGGCGCCGACTCCGCCGCGGGGTCGGCGTCGCCCGAAAATGCGTCCGCGGCGCGCGGCGCGCAAAACACGCCGCGGCCGATCCCCGCGGCCTATGCCTTCGCGGCGCCCGCGCGTGTGCGCGGCAGCGTTCTCGACGCGGCGACCGGCGAGCGCCTGGCGGGTGTCGAGATCCACGCGGGCGACGTGCGCGCCGTGTCGGGCGCGGACGGCCGCTTCGAAATGACGCTGCCCGCGGGTTGGAACGGCTCGGTGACGGGTGCGGCGGGCGACGGCCGATTGGCGCGGCTCGAACTGCTGCCCCTGCGGCCCGGCGTGCTCGAGGTCGTGCTGCGACTCGCATTCCCCTGATCGGCGTCGTTTTTGCGGCTGAGCGCGGGGACCGCGGTCGGGTTCGGTGACTGCGGTGTGACCCCTTTGCGTGGACGCGCACCCCCCGGCGCGCTCACAATGGTCCCGTGGCACCCTCGCACCCTTCGTCCGAGCCGCGCGACGGCTTCGGAACCCGGACCGCGCCCGCGCGCCGCGGGTTATGCGCCCTCGCCCGTGCGGCGGTGCTGTCGACCGTGTTGGCAAGCGTCGGCCGCGGAGCCGTGCAAGACGCAGGCGCGGGGACTGTTCACGCACCCGGGCAGGATGCTGCACAGGCAGCCGGGCACGAAGCTCTGCAGGGCACGGTGTCGGCTGCCGCGCAAAGCACGGTGTCGGCTGCCGTGCAAAGCACGGTGCCGGATGCCGTGCAAAGCACGGTGCCGGATGCCGCGCAAAGCACGGTGAACACACGCTCGGCTGCGCCGCGGTTGCGGCCCGCGCCCCCGCCGGAGGGCCCCGCGGGCTGGGACGAGCGTGTTGCGCTCAATCGCACGCTCAGTTTCCACGAACGGGGCGCGCGGGCTGCGGTCGAACTCCTCGACGGCGAAGGCGCGCGGGGTCCGTCGGAGGACGGCCCCGCGCGCGCCGCAGCCCTCTACGCACTGGGCGCCGCAAAGGCGTCGGCGGAGCGCACGCGGCTCGAATCGATTGCGCGCCTTGGTCCCCTGGTGGAGCGGCGCGCGGCGTTGCTCGCACTCGGAACGCTCGGATCGTCCGACGGTCTGCTCGTCGATCTCGCGCTGACAGCGGAACAGGAAGTCGCGTCGGCCGCTTTTTTCGGGCTGGTGCTGGCGCGTTCCCCGCGCCTCGCCTCGTTTGGAGCCGAGTTGCTCGAAGCGCGCCCCGAACTCGCCGCACAGGTCATGGCCGTCGGCACCTTTGCGCGCGACCCCGCGGACCAAAGTGCGCTCGCGAACGCGGAGTTGATCGACGATTACCTGGACCTGCGCTGGCGCGCCGCGCGGGACTACGGATTGATCGATGGCCAGAGTTGGCGCGGTCTGCAACTGCGTCAGCTCGCCACCGACGAGGGTTTTGTCGACGACGTCGTGTTGCCGAGCCTCTCCCTCGTGCGCCATCCGGGCGTGCGCGACCACCTCGCGTCGCTGCTCCTTGAGCGCCCGTCGCCCGCGGTATTTGCCGCGTGCCTCGACGTGCTGCCGGCAGAGCTTGAGCGCATCCTCGCGCGCGGCCTGTTCACACCTCCCGACGCGAGCTACTGGGAGCGCGCGCTGGACGCGATCGAGCGCCGCGGACCTGCGCCGGCCGACGGACCCTTCCTCGAACTCGCCCTAGACGTGGAGGAGTTCCGACGTCCGGCGGCCGCGATGCTCACCGAGATCGGCGTCGCGGCCGGTTGGGAGGCGCTCGCGCCCGACCTTGCATCTCCGGATGCCGATGTGCGCGCATTTGCGGTCCGGGCCCTGGGCACTTCGGAGGAGGAGGATCGGGACGCGGAGCTCGGGCGAATGCTCGCGGACAGCGACCCGACCGTGCAGGCGGCCGCGTGGGTGGGTCGCCTGCGGGCGGGCGAGCGACGTGCGACGGATGACGCCCGCGCGGCGCTCGAATCCGACGACCTTGCGACTTCGCCGCTCGTCGAAGAAATGCTACGTGCGCGCCGCGCGCCGCGGGTGCGGGCGCTGCTCGCGGATCACCTGTCCGAACTCGAAGGTGAACTGCAATTGCGCGCGGCGATCGAGCTGTGCCTGCCCGGTCGGCTTGGGCCGCGCGAGATCGTGCGGGTCGCCCTCGAGCGCGGTGAGGCGGGAATCCACGCCGCCCGCGCCGCGCGGATTCTCGCCGACAACCCGACCCAGGAGGAGGTTGCGCTGTTGCGCAGCCTGTTCCCGCGCTCGGTCGACCGCGGGTTCGACGTGGCTGTCGCGCAGGCTCTGCTCAGCTCGGGCGAACCGTCGGGGATGCTGTTCCTGCGTGCCGCCCTGTGGCGTGCTCCGTGGCACCGCTCGGTGCTCGCGGGCCACCTTTTGGCGAGCCAGGGTGGTGTGCACGCACTTCACGAAGAGCTCGACTCCGCGCCGTCCTGGGCGAGCGGTCGCGACCTGCGGCGCATCGGGTTTGCCATCGGGAGTTGGGGTGGCCCGCAACAGGTCGAGGTGCTCGCGCGGCGGCGCGCTTCCTCCGATCCCGCCCTGCAAGGCGCGTATCTGGGTGCGCTGAGCTCGCGCACCTACTGAACGCCGTGAAGGACGAGCTGGAAGGCCGATCGGACGCCCCGCGGGCGGCGCAGATCGTTGGGTTCGAGCCCTGCGGACTCGTCACGCTGCTGACGGACTTCGGCACTAGCGACACCTTCGTGGGAGTGATGAAGGGCGTATTGTGGGGGCGCTCGCGCCGCCTGCGGGCCGCGATCGACTTGACCCACGCCATCGCGGCGCAGGACGTCGAGGACGCGGCGCTGCACCTCGCGGAGGCGCGCCCGTGGTTCCCGGCGGGGACCGTGCACGTCGCCGTGGTCGACCCGGGGGTCGGCTCGTCGCGCGCGATCCTTGCCGCCCTGGACGGAGGCCACCTGTTCCTTGCGCCGGACAACGGACTCCTGACACCGGTCCTCGGGGCCGGGGCCCGGGTTTGGCGCGTCGATCCCGCCCGTTTTGGCCTGACACCCCCCAGCCGAACGTTCCACGGGCGCGATGTGTTTGCGCCCGTTGCGGCGGCGCTTGTGGACGGCTGCGACCCCAGTTCGGTAGGGCTACGGGCGGAAAAGTGGCAGGTGCTGCCGATGACCGCGCCGCAACCCCTCGGCGCGGGCCGGGTCCGCGGGCAGATCCGGCGGGTCGATCGGTTCGGAAACCTGATCAGCAACCTCGACGCGGACGGGCTCGAGCGCCTGCGCGGGGAATTAGCCAAAGCTCCGCGCGCGCAATTCCAGGTTCGGGTGGGTGAGGTTTACGCTCCGCTGGTCGATACCTATGCGGACGCGGCGAAGGGTGCCCCCCTCGCGCTGCTCAACTCGAGCGGTTGGGTCGAAGTCGCCGTGCGCGACGGCGACGCCGCCCGCCTCCTCGGGGTGTCCCGGGGCGCCCCGATCGTGCTGGAACCCGTGCCATGATCCTCGACCGAAAAGTGTCCCTTATCGGAGCCCCCCTCGGGCTCGGCGGCGCCCACCCGGGTGCTTCCCTCGGCCCGATCGGGCTGCGGCTCGCTGGCCTCGAACAACGTGTCCGCGCCCTCGGGCTCGATTTCGAGGACACCGGCGACGTTGCGGTGCCGAGCGTTTCGTCCGCTGCGCCAAAGGACCCGCGCGCCCGCTTCGTGGAGGAGATCGCGGAGCACTGCCGCGACCTATCGAACCGGGTGGAGTCCGTGCTGCGCCGCGGCCGCTTCCCGCTGGTTGTCGGCGGTGACCACGCGGTTGCATGTGGGACGGTTGCGGGCCTCGCGCGGCACTACGGAGCCGACGGCGGTCGCATCGGCCTGATCTGGTTTGATGCCCACGGCGACATGAACACACCGCAGACGAGCCCGTCGGGGAACGTCCACGGAATGCCGCTTGCGTGCATCCTCGGTCACGGTCCGGGCCTGTTGACCGAACTCGCGGGCCGCGTGCCGATGGTTTCGCCGCGCAATGCAGTCCTGGTGGGCGTGCACGAGCTCGACAAACACGAAAAGGACCTGATCCGCTCGAGCGGCGTCCGCATCTACACCATGCGCGAGATCGACATGATGGGCATGCAGCGGGTCATGGAAGAAGCGCTCGCGATCGCCTGCGAGGGAACCGTCGGTTTCCACCTGTCCTTCGATGTGGACGGCTGCGATCCGTCCGTGGCGCCGGGTACGGGCACGATCGTGCCGGGCGGCACCGACTTCCGCGAGTCGCATCTCGTGATGGAAAACGTCGCGGACACGGGCAAGCTGCTCTCCCTTGAGCTGACCGAGGTCAACCCGATCCTCGACGTGCGCAACACGACGTCGGAGTTCGCCGTCGGCCTGATCCAGTCGGCGCTCGGCAAGCTCATCCTTTGAGCGGTTGAAAAGAATCGGCCTAACCGGGCCCAAGTAGCTCGCGAGGATGTCCGCGCCCTTGTGAGTTTCGAAGGGGGGCAAACCTGGCAGGCGGGCATTCAAGCAGCGGTTTCCGGCGAGTGCGAGGGGGTGTGGGTCAATGCTGTCATCAAGATGCGCAAGTCGGCGTAGCCTTTGATGCGACGGAAGCTTCCCTCAGCCAGCGCGCGGCCGCTGGCGGTCCAGCGTATGACCATTTTTGCGTCGCGCCAGCGCTTCACCCGCGCTGCGAGGGCCTTCACCCGGTTGAAGGCGGATTCGATGGGGTTGGTCGTCGACAGCGTCGCGCGAAGCGCTGCAGTCAGCCCCAGGCGGTGGACCGTCAGCGTCTCTTCAAAGCCCTCGTCCAGGCTCTTCGCCGCGCGGTCATTCAAG
>Ga0163144_10003846_pt1 | contig 34155 bp, 24 predicted proteins | sample OliLak19BULKMAT1_FD_123175 | JGI IMG/M metagenome (GOLD analysis project Ga0163144, IMG submission 123175) | Freshwater microbial mat bacterial communities from Lake Vanda, McMurdo Dry Valleys, Antarctica - Oligotrophic Lake LV.19.BULKMAT1 | ecosystem: Environmental > Aquatic > Freshwater >...
CGGCTTTCCACTATCGGCTTTCCGCTTTTCCTCTACCCGTCTCATTCAACCCTGTTCGTACAGAAGTAAACTCCCACGATGCCTGACGCCACCCCCCTGATCATCAACACCACGATGGAGACGTTTCGGGACGACGTCATCCAGCAGTCGATGATCCGTCCGGTCGTCGTTGATTTCTGGGCAGAGTGGTGCGGCCCGTGCAAGCAGTTGATTCCTCTCCTTGAAAAGCTCGTCAACGAATTCAAAGGTGCGTTCTGCCTTGTGAAGGTGAACATCGACCAGTGTCAGGAGATTGCAGGAGCGTTCGGCGTTCAGTCCATCCCGTTTGTCGTCGCGATGGTTCAGGGCCAGCCAGTCAGTCAGTTTGCCGGGATTCAGCCGGAGGCGCAGCTCCGTACCTGGCTGCAGTCGTTTGTGACATCGCCGGCAATGGAAGCGTTTGACGCTGGTCAGCAGCACGAAGCCGACGGATCGATGGAACTCGCCGAAGCAAGCTACCGCATCGCCTCCGGGCTCGAACCCGCCACCGCCGAATTCCGCATCGCTCACGCCCGAGTGTTGCTGGCATTGAACCGCGATCAGGAGTGTCGCGAAATCGTGGAGGAACTGAATACGCGAGGATTTCTTGAACCCGATGCTCAGGCCCTGGTTACTCAACTGGAGATGCGGAGCCAGGTCGACGATTCCGGCGGCGTCGCTGAAGCCCGCCGCGCCCTTGATGCCAGCCCGGATAGTCTCATCCTCAAGCTCAAACTTGCGGAAGCCTACGGGGCCGACAGCCGTTTTGAAGAAGCGTGTGAGTTGTGTCTGGAAATCATCAAACAGACCCGCAGTGACGTTGGCATCCAGGCCAAAGAAGTCATGGTCGGCCTGCTGGGCGTGATGGGTTCGAAGTCAAAGCTGGCTTCGGACTACCGCAGGAAACTGGCAACTGCGTTTTATTAAACGGTGGAGAATTCGATCCAGCATCCATACGCGCCGGTTGCTCACGCTGTATCGGGCTGGCTCGGCCAGTGCAAAATCGAATGGTTCCAGCAACCGCTCGAAGGCGTTGATGTACACTTCTCGACTCACTGTCATCGTTCCTGACCAGGCCACTATGTCAGAATATCAGTCACCACATTTCCGTGGATATCGGTGAGCCGGAAATCGCGGCCCTGGAAGCGGTGGGTCAGGCGTTCGTGATTGAACCCCAGCTGGTGCAGAATCGTGGCGTTCAGATCGTGAATGTGGACGGGCTTTTCGGTGATGTTGTAGCTGAATTCATCGGTTGCTCCGTAAACCATGCCGGGACGAACGCCGGCGCCGGCCATCCAGATCGTAAAACACCGGGGATGATGATCGCGACCATAGTTTTCGCGAGTCAGCTCACCCTGACAATAGACTGTTCGTCCGAACTCGCCACCCCAGATCACGAGTGTGTCTTCCAGCAGCCCGCGCGCCTTCAGATCCTGCACCAGAGCCCAGCAGCCCTGATCGACGTCGGAACAGTTGCGAGGCAGATCACCGGCCATGTCGCCGTGCTGATCCCAGTCACGATGAAAGATCTGCACAAACCGCACATCGCGTTCCACCATGCGGCGCGCGAGCAGGCAACTGGCTGCGAATGTTCCTGGCGTCGTGACCTCCGGGCCGTACATGTCGAGAATGTGTTTTGGTTCGCCGGAAATATTAACCAGCTCGGGAATCGATGTCTGCATCCGGAATGCCATCTCGTACTGAGCGATCCGCGTCCGAGTTTCCGGATCTCCGAGCTGCTCCAGAGTCTGTTCGTTCATTTGCGCTACGCGGTCGAGCATCCGTCGCCGCGCGGTCGGACTGACGCCGTCAGGATTGGACAGGAACAGCACTGGATCTCCCGTCCGCCGCAATGCGACGCCGGCGTAGCTGCTTGGGAGAAAACCGGCTCCCCAGAGGCGATTGTAGATGGCTTGAGCGTCCCGCTTCGTGGTCCAGGTCGGCGTCATCACCATGAACGCGGGCAGATCTTTGTTCATGGAACCCAATCCGTAGCTGAGCCATGCACCCAGACTCGGACGGCCTGGCAATTGATGTCCCGTACAGATGTATGTGATCGCCGGATCGTGATTGATCGCTTCCGTATGCATGGAACGGATGATGCACAGATCGTCGACCATCCGCGATGTGTACGGCAGCAGTTCGCTGACCCAGGCACCGGAGTGGCCTCGTTTTGCGAATTTGAACTTTGACGGAGCGATCGGGAATCGAGCCTGGCCGGACGTCATCGTGGTCAGCCGCTGACCGTTGCGAATGCTTTCCGGAAGATCTTTGTCGAACCAGTCCTCCATCTGCGGCTTGTAATCGAACAGATCCATCTGGCTCGGAGCACCCGACATGAACAGATAGATGGCTCGTTTGGCCTTCGGAGCGAAATGCGACAGTGCCGCCGGCAATTCTGCCTGTGCATCCGGAAGCATGGAACCGATTGCCTTCGGAATTTCCAGGGATGCAAGAGCGGCAGTTCCGAGTCCCATCGCGCCGCGGGAAAAAAAATGCCGGCGCGTTTCGGCGAGGAAATGTTCGTTCATCAGAGACATGGAAGGAATCGCAGGGGGAGGCAGATTGGCGGGCACAAATTGTCCTGAGCGGTGCAAGCGGATCGTTTCTATAGCTGAACGTGCAGACAATTGTATCGGAAGTGCAACCGCAGATCAGCAGAAATGCCAATGCTGCATCCGGGAGTTCTTCATTCCATGCCGCTAGACTAAGTTCGAAACCGGCTCATACTGCCCGGCTGTTCCCTGTTTGCGTCTCACTATTCCCTGTCATGCCAATGTCCAGTTCCCTCACCGAAGCCCAACAGGAAGCAGTAGAGCACTTCGAAGGGCCCTTGCTGGTGCTGGCCGGACCGGGGTCCGGAAAGACGCGAGTCATCACACACCGCATCGCGCGGCTGCTGCAGCAAGGTGTGCGGCCCGAGCAGATTCTGGCGTTGACCTTTACGAACAAGGCGTCTCGCGAGATGTCCGATCGCGTGGAACGACTGCTGGGCGGACGGCGCGTCCAAGTCAGCACGTTTCATCGTTTCTGCTCTCGCCTGCTGAGGCGCTGGCCGGAGCATGTGGGGCTCAGAGTGAACTTTACGATCCTTGACCAGTCGGACCAGGTCCAGCTCGTGCGGCGCATCATGAAAGAAGAGAAGCTCGACGGGATGTTTCATGAACCCGGTCGAGTGCTCAGCCGCATCAGCCGGGCTCGCAACGACATGATCACGTCCGCTCAGTTTCGCCAGCAGTTCGAACAGCGGGCCGGCAACCCGCTGGATGCGATCGTGTATCAGGTGTTTCCGTTGTACGAAGCACGAGTGAAGCAGCAGAACGCCGTCGACTTCGATGATCTGCTGTTGCACGTTGTGCATTTGCTCGAAGAGGACATTCACATCCGCGAACAGCTGGATCATCAGTTTCGCTTCATTCTTGTCGACGAGTATCAGGACACAAATCACGCCCAGTACCGAATTGTGCAGGCGATGTCGCAGCACTTTCCGAATCTGTGCGTAACAGGCGATCCTGACCAATCGATCTACGGCTGGCGAGGTGCCAGGCCCGGCAACATCGCGACCTTCGAACGTGACTTTCCGGACACGCGTATCGTTTCGCTCGATCAGAATTTCCGCAGCACAAAGAAGATCGTCCGCTGTGCAGATCAACTGATTTCACACAACCGCCGGCCGCATCGGGGTGAATTGACAACTGAAAATCCGGAAGGAGCTGCCGTCCGACTGCTGTTGTTCGAACATCCCGAAGCGGAGGCCGACGGTATCGCGGAGGAGATTCGTCAGCGAGTCTCGTCGGGTGAGCGGCTGTACTCAGACTTCGCGATTTTTTACCGGATCAACGCGCTGTCGCGCTTGTTCGAGACGTCCTTGGCGCGGCATCAGATTCCGTATCAGGTCGCCTCAGGGTATTCCTTCTTTGAACGTGCTGAAATACGGGATTTGGTCGCATACCTGCGTCTGATCGAAAACCATGCGGATGATTCTGCGATGGAACGAATCATCAACCGCCCGGCTCGCGGCATCGGCAGCACGAGTCTGCTGAAGTTGCGGAATCACGCGGAAAAATATCGCCTCAGCCTGTTCGCAGCTGCATGTGAAGCGGAATCGGTCAATGGTTTGAGCGGTCGCAGTCGTAAGGCAGTTGCGGGCTTTGTGGATCTCATTCAAAAACTTCATGAGCAGTCAGCAGACGGTCACGTCGCCTCGCTGATTGAACGCCTCATCGCGGACATCGATTACCTGTCGCTGTGGCGTGAAGAGGCAGACGAAGTCGATATCGATCGCGCGGCGAATGTGCATGAGCTGATCTCCGCTGCAAGGCAGTACGATGCGGCGGAAAATGAATCGCACAACGAGGAATGGCTTCAGGGGAACTCCGTTTCTTCGACGCACAGCGACGATGTTCAGTCGCTTCAGGGCTTTCTGGAACTGGCAACACTCAGCAACGAGGCTGATAACGTCGACCCGAAAAAAGGCGCGGTCACGCTGATGACGCTCCACGCATCCAAGGGCCTGGAATTTCCGTGCGTCTGCATCGTCGGCATCGAGAGCGGCTTGATCCCTCACGAGCGCGCCGTCAGGGCAGGCGATCCGGCGAGCTTTGAAGAAGAACGACGGCTGCTGTTTGTCGGGATTACACGTGCCATGCATCAACTGACGCTGACACAGACATCGGAGAGAACTTTCCGCGGCATGCGCCGTACCACGATTTCCAGCCCCTTTATCCAGGAATTGTACGGAGCAATCGATCGAGAAGCTGCGATCGCCACGCCGCCCCGAATCACAGATGCAATGGTCGACCAGCGCCTGGAACACGCCCGCCGGCGTTTTGAGGCCGCTCAGAAGCTGACCGACCGCCCGAAAATCATGACGGCGTCGGAGCTGGCGGCGAAACAGGCATTGACATCGATCCCAGACTCTGGCGCGACAGATCACGGCCCGGCTTCGTTCGCGTTTTCCAAGGGCATGACAGTGCGACATCCGCGATACGGCCGCGGAGTGATCACTGAATTGTCCGAAGGCTCGAATCGCGCCACGGTGACTGTCCTGTTCGAAACCGACGGCGAATCACACACGTTCGTCTCGAGCCGCTGCCCGCTGCAACCGATCGGCCTGCCGTGATCGGAACATTCTCAAGTGGAAAAATTGACGCACGGGATTTCAGTGCTGTTCCTGGTCGTTGTTCGCTCTGCGAACAAAACAGTTCGCGATGCGAGGCGCCTGGTTTGCGGAGCGAACCGCGACTCTGGTTGTCGGCAGATCGGATGACCGGGAAACAACGCGTAAGCATGCGGCATTTGAAGTGCGTCGTCCGGAACTTCCGGACTAGAATGCAAACCACTGGCCCGACAACATCCGAAGTACCAAAGAAACACTGACCGTCGATGAATCGCCTTGTGACCGCTGAATTGATCACACAACTTGTTTCCGGATCGCTCACCGCGCGTGAGCTCACGGAATCCTGTCTGAGCAGAATCGACGCATTGAACCCGACTCTGAATGCGTTCGTGTTTGTCGATGCCGACGCAGCCCTTCTGCAGGCGGACGATGTTGATCGAAAGCGCAGGGCCGAACGGCCGGTCGGACGGCTCGCAGGACTTCCGATCGCAGTTAAGGACAACATCTGCGTCAAAGGGATGCCGACAACGTGTGGAAGTCGGATGCTGCAGAATTTTCAACCCCCGTATGATGCCCATGTCGTCGAACGGCTGCGGTCTGAAGACGCCGTACTGATCGGCAAGTTGAATCCGGATGAGTTTGCGATGGGTTCATCGACAGAAACGTCGATTTTTGGTGCGACGCGTAATCCCTGGAATCCTGAATGCTCCGCCGGTGGTTCGAGCGGCGGATCAGCCGTCGCGGTCGCAAGTGGAATGGTCCCTTTGACGCTGGGTTCTGACACCGGCGGATCGATACGTCAGCCGGCGAGCTTCTGCGGTGTCGTCGGGATGAAACCGACGTATGGCCGGGTGTCCCGTTACGGACTGATCGCGTATGCCAGTTCCCTGGACCAGATTGGACCTCTTGCCGGCGATGCGTTTGGCGCGGCACTTTTGCTTGACTGCTGCGCGGGACACGACCCGAGAGATTCCACGTCTTTGTCAGCGGAACTTCCAGCGTCATCGAGCCTGTTTGAGCTTCCTCTGAAGGGTCTGCGAATCGGAATTGCGGATGAGTACTTTGCTGAGGGACTCGATTCTGAAGTTGAGCGTTCCATACGAGAAGCACTGAGCGTCTTCAAAGACGCTGGCGCCACAATTCAGAACATCTCCCTGCCGCATTCGAAGTACGCCGTCGCGACTTACTATCTGATCGCCTGCAGTGAAGCCTCCAGCAATCTGGCTCGCTTCGACGGGATTCACTACGGACATCGAGCCGAGGAATTCGCTGACCTTGCGGATCTCTACAGCCAGAGTCGCGGGGAAGGCTTTGGAGTCGAAGTGAAGCGTCGGATCATGCTGGGAACCTATGCGCTGTCTGCCGGTTACTACGATGCCTTCTATCTGAAGGCTCTCAAGGTCAGGCGCCGGATTCGCGAAGATTTTGACTGCGCGTTCAAATCCGTCGATGTGATTGCCGGGCCGGTTGCGCCGACAGCAGCATTCCGACTGGGAGAAAAGCTGAACGATCCACTGGCGATGTACCTTGGTGACATCTACACGATCAGCACAAATCTTGCCGGGCTGCCGGGAATCTCAATCCCCTGCGGCTTCACAAATGCCGGATTGCCGATCGGACTGCAGATTCAGGCTCCAGTGTTCGGTGATGCCAGACTCCTGCAGCTCACGCACCAGTTCCAGGCAGTTACGGACTGGCATCATCGATCTGCAACCTGTCGGTAATCGACTCCACCGACTCCGAGTTCAGGATTGCCAAACAGAGACGGGCCGTCGCTGCAGCACTTGGCTGAAACGGACGGCCTGAAGCGGCATCGCGAACGAACCATCGCTCAATTATTACCACCTGGCTTCTGGTCCGCACTGCCGCTGGCGGCAGCCGCATCGCCGGCCTGCTTGTGAGAGGATTCGAACTTCTTCTTATCGTCTTCGTTCATCGTGGCGACGTCAGATCCGTCTCCGCAACCGACAACACCGAGCGGCATTCCAAGACAAAGTGCGGCCAATAACATATTCAACTTTTTCATCAGCAACCCTTTAGATAGTACGGTCAGACGAACGCATGATTCAAAACCTCAGACTGCACCGACACTTCAGTCAACGACAGTCGGCGAGATCGGCGTGCCCCTCAATTGCCACATAGTGCCGGCCCGGTCGGACATCTTCAAAGGTTTGTTCTGCTCCCGATCGCCATTGAATCCGAATTGTGAACGCAGGGCAATCCATCGGAGTTGCAAGGATTAACTCGCGCGAGTTTGCCGACTGATAGCCGTCGCCGGCGGTAATCTGATAGTGAACGGACTGGTTGCCCATGTCGGCCACGACGACCGCGCCGATGGCATCTCTGGCGCCGTTGACTGCGCGCAGTGACAGACCGGTGCCGGCACCCCGCGACGGAGTTGTGTTCGTCAGGAGCGCGGAGGGCTCATCAAGCTGCGACACGACAAAGTCCGCGAGAAAATCGCGGTTCCAGTCCATCACCGCCAAGCCCCGTCCGAGATGTTCCGACGTAAAGTAGACACCGATTGATGCCTGAGGAATCTCATCAAACCGATCGCCCGCACGATTTCGGAAGAACTGCGGCCGCATGCGGAACGGAATGTCCTTGTGGCTGAAGTCATCGACATGCCCGTTGGCAACCGCAAGGTCCGGCCATGAGTCGAGGTCCGCGTCCAGGAATTGCGTGCCGAATCCAAGATAGGCGTAACCTGGATCATGCAGACCATACCGCCTCGACTGGTCAAGAAAAGCATTCGATCCCATGTTGACGTAGAGCGTGTTGGCTTCCTGATAGAAGTTGGTGACAAACAGATCCAGCAGGCCATCGTGATCAAAATCACCGGACGCCACTCCCATGCAAGCCTGTGCCTGTCCGAGTGCGTCAAATGCAGTTCCGTTAATCACACTGGTTTCCTGCCATCCGAGGATTCTGCCCTGCTCCATCCGTGGAGTGAAAAAGAAGTTGGCCCTGCCGTCGTTGGCGATGAAGATTCCAAGGTTGCCACTCCGGTCAAAATTGGCGACGACGATTCCCAGGCCGTCGCCATCCGGCACGTCGAATCCACTGTCTGCCGAAAACTGACGAAACGTTCCGTCGCCGAGATTTTCCCAAACGAAATCCGGCGCCGCGTCGAAGCCAGCCGGTGCGCACGAGCGGGGAATACCGTCAGACCCTTTACAGATTTTTGTGAAAACGTGTTCTCCCTGCAGAAACGTCACGTCGTAAAGATCGGGCAGGGAATCACCATTGAGATCTGCGATGGCACAACTTGTTGTCCAGTATCTGTGTCCGAGACCAGAGCCTCGAGTTGCATCGTCGAACGTGCCGTCGCCGTTGTTTCGATAGAGCCGATTGCCGTTGAGGTTGCCGACGTACAGATCCGGGAATCCGTCGTTGTCGAAATCGCCAGCTGCAACACCCTGCCCGAATCCGCGATCGTCAAGTCCGCTGACAGCAGCCACGTTCTGAAAACGCCTCCCGCGAATGTTGCGGAAGCAGCAATCCAAAAACTCCGTCTGATCAGGCGACGGGGGCCAATCCGTACCCTGTGTCATGTGTACGTCAAAGAATCCGTCCAGATCCAGATCAATCGCCGCCACTCCGCCGCCCGTATACTCAAACATCCGCCGACCCTCCGTCGACGCATCGGAGCCGTTTCGGTACGTGAACTCGAGGCCGGTCACTACTGAATCGTCCACAAATCGAATTGGGAATTCGGTGCTTTGTGGTGACGACAGGGAATCTGCCGGCTCCGACGAAGTCGTACCGCCCTGAGCCGCCGTTTTTTCAGGCGACCGAAACGCGGGCAGAGGATAGTCTTCGAAACTGAATCGTCTTGCGAGATCCAGTTCGTCGTCCTGCCATAGTTGTCCACGGTCTCCCAGTTCTTTCAGGTGCTTCAGAAACAGGCCGGTTTCTTTCGGGGGAGGTTCAAACATCAGCATCAGATTGCACCAATGGCGGCTTTCCCGGTATCTCCCAAGCGCCAGTGTCATTTCCGCGCAGACCGACATGGCTTCTGTGTCGTCGACCCGGTTGTAGAGGACCGTGGCTTTTTCCACGAGCTGCGCGAGCCGACCGGCCCGTTCTATAAACAATCGAGATTCTTCACTCCGGCCCTCTGCAGCGAGCAGCTGGCCGAGCTGATAGCATGCACGGTCCTGATTGGGGTACCGTCGGAGAACTTCCCAATAACAGCGAATGGCAACCTTTGGATTCCCGGATTCCTGAGCATCCCGACCGCATAGCAGCCAGTAGTCGGGGTGATCTGTCATTGCCGCAGTGTTTTCGCTGATGATCTGCCGAAATTCCTTCTGCCTGTTTTCGTTCAGCATCAGCGTGGCATGCTGCAGTGTTGCCTCCGCAAGTTCCGGATGATTCACCCGGCAGTGCTCGAGGAAAATGATCGCGCGATCGACTTCACCAAGAGCCATCGCGACTCGAGCGGCCCCCAGCGCACCCAGGGAGTCTTTCCGTTTGATCACCGTCGCAAGGAATGCTTCATTCGGTTGCGGCATTTGGTCCGGGACGGCAAGGTAAATCAGATTCGTCAGCGTATCACCGACTTCCTCTGCAAGCGAATTTCGAAGATACGGCATCGACTCCCAGCGTCTGCCGGCGGCTGTGAGGGCGTTCATCATCAACGGGCCCAGCAAAGGCTCCGAAGGTGAGATGGACTCCACAAGTTCCAGTCTCTGTTGCGCTCCAACAATATTGCCACGCTGCAGAAAAATGGAGGCTTCCGTTAATCGGGCTGATACGGAGTGCTCGGCATCATTGTCCGGGATCTGACTGTAGACCTGTAAGGCTTCATCGATCCGGTTGAGCCTCTGGAGAGATTCGCCTTTTACGATCAATGCGTCTGTGAGTCCGGGCGACCGAGTCAGCATCGCGTCGCATCCGGCGATGGCCTGCTCATAGTTTCCAGAACTCAGATCCCTCCGGGCTCGTCGCAGGCTGGCTGTCTTGTCCGCCGAGAATTGAGTGAACAGCAGCCACAATGCCACAACAGGCACGAGCATGGTGACAATGAGCGCAGTCCATTTTCGCGGGTGCTGACGGAACCACATGGGGAAGCCGGCATTATTCGAGCGTCTGAACAACTTCGCCACCGGCTCTGGTACCAAGTCCGCGCCAAACACCGACGTCGATATTTTCGCTGGCAGCTTTGACGGAGCCATCGGCCATCAGAGTTTGAGCGATACCCGTATGACGGCTGCTGGCAGGAATCATCATGTGATGACGATCCCAGTCGGCTGCTGCCATTACGGACGGTGTATTCGGAGGTGAAGCCGTGCTGAAGCCAATGAAGTAGTATCCACCGTCGGCCCAACGCTCACCCGGAATCTCCATCCATGTCTGGTCGCGATAGCGACCGGCCTTAAACCTCTTCGTCGTCGGATCGACTGCGTCAGTGGCCAGCGCAACCAAAGCGTCCAGATCTGCTGCAGTCTCCTGGCCACGAGCATCTCCCCAACCGTCATTCAGCGTACCGTTTGTGCCGACCCCTTCAAGCCTGTCCTGCAAATCGTTCCCCCCTTGAATCCGTTCCGACATCGCCAGGGTGTTCGAAGTCCCGTCGAGGATATTGGCCATGTTGCAGGAGAAGCCGTTTCCGAACATTCCTTTCATTCGAGCATTGCCGCCCCATTCCTCGGCATCGCGGGGATGTCGCTGACGCCAACCCCAGGGGCCTGCGCAAAATCGGTAATTCGTCCGGCCACTTCGAGGAGCTTTGGTGTCGGACGGGCACAGGAAACCAGGAATGTCCTGGCGAATATTCTGGTCACCTGACCATGGGGAATAGTTGCCAAGATTGTTTGAGTTTGCTGCTTGAGACATAATTGACTGATAACGCGGAGCCTGCTCAACGTACGGCAGGAGCGCGACAAATGCACCCGAAACATCGGTAAACGTCAGCCAGTCCCGTCCTCTCAGACCAGTTTGACGCATGGGAAAGCCGTTGTAGACGTCGTGATAGTTGTGTAACGCCAATCCCAACTGCTTGAGATTGTTCTTGCACTGTGTGCGGCGAGCCGCTTCACGAGCCTGTTGTACGGCTGGCAGCAGCAGAGCGATCAGGATCGCAATAATCGCGATCACGACAAGCAGCTCGATCAATGTGAATCCAGCAGGATTCCAAAACTTTCTCGTCGAGCCAGCGCGCATTGGTAAATTCCCTGGAGGGTTCGCCCAAAAAACAGGAATGACGACCATGACAACTTCAGCCCGATGCATCACAACGATACGGGATTCAGGACGCCCCAGTACAGAGAAACCCTGTTCATTTATGCGTAGTGCCGCGGGAAATCTGCCAAATGGCATGTGCACCGCCAGCAAGATGACGATCAGGATCTCAATTGTCAGTGGTACGCGACGATGGGGATCTGGCTGTACCATCGTGTGCCGTTTCGAAGTCGTCCCCTCGTTCCCCACGCGCGGTATTGCCCACAAGCGAGTTCGAGCGAAACGATCCGGGCCGCCTGACGTTCGACGATCAGCACCTACCAGATCTGAATTCGTTCTGCCTTCGGCTTGAAGAGCTTGTCTCCGGGCTTGACGTCGAAGGCTTCGTAGAACGCATCAAGATTGCTCACCGGACCATTGGCACGGAACGCCGATGGTGAGTGCGGGTCGATGACGAGCCGGCGAACGAGTTCATCATCGCGGTATTTGCGACGCCAGATCTGGCCCCAGCTGAGGAAAAATCGCTGGCTGGACGTTTGGCCGTCGATGACTGGTCCGGCTTTGCCGCCGAGCGACAGTTGATAGGCCTTGTAGGCGATCGCCATCCCGCTGAGATCAGCGATGTTCTCTCCCAGCGTCAGTTTTCCGTTCAGCTTTCGCCCCGGAAGCGGTTCGTATGCGGCGTATTGAGCCACGAGTCGATCGGCGAGCGCCACAAACGATTGGCGGTCATCAGCAGTCCACCATTCTGTCAGATTGCCGTCCGCGTCGTACTTGCTGCCTTCGTCATCGAACCCATGACTGATTTCGTGACCGATGACCGCACCGATACCGCCGTAGTTCGCGGCGTCGTCTGCTTCCGCATCAAAGAACGGAGGCTGCAGAATTGCAGCCGGAAACACGATCTCGTTCATTCCAGGATTGTAGTAGGCGTTGACGGTCTGAGGCGTCATGCCCCATTCCTTCCGGTCGACCGGTTTGTGAAGGCGGTCCACCTGCCGCTGATGTTCGAAGCGGGCTGATCGCATCATGTTGCCCGGCAGATCGTCGGCGGAGACTTCCAGTTTCGAATAATCCCGCCACTCATCCGGATAACCGATCTTCGTGGTCATCCTGCTGAGCTTCTCCAGAGCTTTAGTTTTCGTAGCATCCGTCATCCAGGTGAGTTCGTGAATGCTTTGTTCGTAGGTCTTCAGCAGATTGCTGACCAGTTCATCCATCCGGCGGCGCGACTCTGCAGGGAAGTGCTTCTGAACGTAGAGCTGCCCGAGGGCTTCGCCGAGCACTCCGAAATCACCGGCTCCGGCTCCCGAGATCGCGTCGACGCCGCGCTTCCACCGCGGGGCCTGTTCAGGAACTCCGGTAATCGCTCGTTCGTGGAGCTCAAAATGTGCCTCTGAAAAATCCTTTGGAAGATACTCGGCCATGCCGTCCAGCAGGCGGAAGCGAGCATACTGCTTCCATGTGTCGATCGGCGTGGCCACGACGACTTTCTCAAGCCCCTGAAAGAAGCTGGGGGTCATCACGTTGACTTCCGTAAGATTCGGAACCTCTGACGCTGCGAAATAAGTGCCCCAGGGCAGCGCAGGAGCAAGTTCGGACAGTTTTGAAACTTGATACAGGTTGTAGCGCTTCTCGGCGTCCCGCATTTCTGTGCGAGTCCACTGCACCTCGGCCAGCGCCGTTTCGAGCGTCAGAATGTTGTCTGCAGCGACGTCTCCGTGAGGCAGTCCTGCCAGCTCATACAGGCGGATGATGTAGACCTTCAGGGCCTCCCGGGCGGCTTGGTATTCGTCATCCGTGTTGAGGTAGTAATCGCGATCCGGAAGCGTTGTGCCGCTTTGAGCAACAGCCGCGAGATACCGTTTTGAATTCTTATCGTCGGTACTGATATAGAAACCGATCGGGCCACTGATGCCCATCGTGCCAACTCGGCCAAAGTATTTGATCACGTCGTTCGCCCCCGTCAGCTTTTCGATCGCAGCAAGTTCTGCCTGCAGGGGTTCAAGTCCCTTCTGTTCGATCAGTTCTTCGTTCATGAAACTGCGATAGAAGTCGCCGACTTTCTGTCCGATCGCATCGGACGGGTTCTTCGCGGACTCTTCAACAATCGTCCGGATGTTCTCACGTGCAGCGTCGTCGAGTGCCGTGAACGAGCCGTAGTTGGACTTGTCCGAGGGGATTTCCGTCGACAGCAGCCAGCGGCCGTTGACGTGCATAAAGAGATCGTCCTGCGGTCGCACAGACGTATCGAAACCGTCGGGATCAATCCCGGAATGCTGGTCCTGTGCCATGATGGGTACGGACAGGGTTGTCATGGTCAGCAAGATTGTCAGCAGCAGATGTTTCATCGATGAAGTCGCCCTGATGAGTCGGAAAGAAGCGGCCGAGGCAATAAACAGAATTGCTTTACCCGTGGTCGAAGACCAAGTGCGTGCATTAGCCGAATGTCTGGTCTGCGACCACGGGTTAGACGAATGGCACAACCTGGTCAGATGTACCTGTTGATGAGATTTTCCAGCATCTCCTGGCGACCACTGGAATTCGGTGCAGCATCGCCCTTCTCCAGCATGTAGTTTTCCAGTTCCGCCAGGCTGGCAGTGCCGTTTTCAATCCGGCTTCCGATCCCGGTCTCGTAGCTGCTGTAGCGCTGTCTGACGAATTCCGTCAGGACACCGTCCGCACGAATCGCGGCGGCAATTCTCAGGCCGCGGGCAAATGCGTCCATACCGCCGATGTGTGCGTGGAACAGGTCAATCGGATCAATGCTTTCCCGCCGCACTTTCGCGTCGAAGTTCGTTCCTCCGGGCCGCAGCCCACCCTGCTTCATGATCACCAGCATGACCTGAGTCGTCAAATAGATGTCCGTCGGGAATTGATCCGTGTCCCATCCCAGCAGCAGATCGCCCGTGTTGGCATCGATACTTCCGAGCACGCCCTGAATAGAAGCATACTCAAGTTCGTGCATCATGGAATGACCGGCGAGCGTCGCGTGGTTGGTCTCGATGTTCAGCTTGACGATCTCCAGCAGTCCGTACTGACGGATGAAATTCAGACAGGCAGCGGCGTCAAAATCGTACTGGTGCTTCGTTGGCTCCTTCGGCTTTGGTTCAAACAGGAACTGTCCTTTGAAGCCGATCGCCCGAGCGTGATCGTTGGCCATGTGCATGAACCGCGCCAGGTGGTCCAGTTCGCGTTTCATGTCGGTGTTGTACGAGGACATGTAACCTTCCCGGCCGCCCCAGAATACATAGTTTTCGCCGCCCAGTTCGTGAGTCACCTCGATTGCCTTCTTCACCTGAGCACCTGCGAACGCAAATACGTCCGCATTCGGACTCGTGGCGGCACCGTGCATGAAACGCGGATTCGAGAACAGATTTGCAGTACCCCACAACAGCTTGATCCCGCTGCTTCGCTGAGCGTCCTTGAGCTTGCGGGCCACCGCATCGAGATTGGCATGACTCTCGCGCAGAGTCGCCCCTTCGGGAGCGACATCGCGGTCATGGAAGCAGTAGTACGGTACTCCCAGCTTCGTCATGAATTCAAAGGCGACGTCAACCCGGCGAAGAGCGTTGTCCAGCGAATCCGAGCCGTCATCCCACGGTCGCTTCAGTGTCGGCGCGCCAAATGGGTCAGAACCAGTCCCGCGAAACGTATGCCAATAGCAGACCGCAAATCGCAACCAGTCATTCATCGACCGGCCCTCCACGATCTCCGCGGCATTGTAGTGGCAGAACGCCAGCGGATTTTTTGACTGCGGTCCTTCGAACTGGATCCTGTCAACTTCCGGGAAATAGGTCGTCATCTGGAGATTTCAGAGCCTTGGCTCGTTGGGATGTGCTGATCAGGCAAAAAAGGGACAGTCAAGCTTGCCCGCGGTCAGGTGCGCCAACGACTGGGCTCGCGTGAGTCGGGAAGTCTAGCAGCCGGGATTCCGGATTGAAGCGTCTCAGGGCGTCGGAACAACAGGGCGACTCATTTCCCGGAAGAGTTCGATCAGGATTTTCTCCAGCCGTTTTCCGCCTTCGCCAGCGACCTGCAAGATCCGGTCGATGTTCGCCGGCTCAAGAGCATCTGGCAGACACATGTCGGTGACGATCGAAAATGCGACGGTCCTCAGTCCCGCATGAACTGCCGCGATGCACTCCGGAACGGTCGACATTCCGACAATATCCGCCCCCATCATTCGCAACATTCGATACTCGGCGCGGGTTTCCAGATTTGGTCCTGGCACAGCCACAAGGACTCCCGTGTGCGCAGTGATTCCGAGATTCTGTGCGATTCTGCGGGCTTGCTCAATCAGGGACCGATCATAGGGCTGAGACATGTCCGGAAAACGGGGACCGAGCCGATCATCGTTGATGCCGCGCAGTGGATTGTCGGGCATCAGGCTGATGTGATCTTCCACAATAACGACATCGCCCAGCGCGTATCGGGGATTCATGCCGCCGACAGCGCTGGTCAGCACCAGCGTGTCAGCGCCCATCGCTTTCATGACACGGATCGGAAACGTCACCTGTCGCAGCGAACAGCCTTCGTAGTAGTGCACGCGACCTTCCATCGCCATCACGGGCAAACCTTCCAGCGTGCCACAGAGCAGTTGCCCTGCATGCGCAGGAGCAGTTGAGTTCGGGAAGTGAGGAATCGCCGAATACGGAATTGTCACGTCGACCTGAATGCGCGTCGCGAGACTACCAAGCCCGGTTCCAAGGATCAGTCCCGACCGGAGCGTTCCTTTCCAGCGACTCGACAGAAATGCTTTCGCTTCCTGGATCTCGTCCCACAACCCGTTCATGATCTCGATTCCCAAAAAAAAGGGCACTCCGATTGCCGGAGCGCCCTGAAGGTTAGGCTCAATTCCATGTCGCATCAAACGGCTCCCGGATCGGGAATCCCGTCAGCGATCAGCATCCGACCTATTCTTCATCTTCCAGCTCTTCATCTTCGTCTTCGTCATCGTCGTCAAATTCGTCGTCGTCATCGTCTTCAAAGTCGTCGTCTTCGAAGTCATCGTCGTCCTCGAATTCCTCTTCGGCGTCTTCTTCGAGGTCATCCTCGTCGTCATCGTCAGCTTCCTCGTCGGCGAAGTTCTCGCTGAACTCTTCATCGTCGTCACCGCGGAGACGAGGACTCACAGCCAGCCCGCCGACACCACTGAGTTCAGTAGCGGCGAATATCGAACGGCCTTTGCCCATTATGACTGTCTCTGCATTCCGAGTCGAAACCATGACCATCAACCTTGTGTAAGTCCAGTACCTTGTGCGGTTTGCGGGAGCCGCCCGCTCTGATGACGCGTGTGATAATCAGACACCGAAGATGTTGTCAACCCCGTGCATTCTTCCGAAACCCACAAATTCTGCCTCTTTCCGGAGCCCGGAAATGATCTGTCCTGTTTTCGTCCGAAACGACATCGTACTGGAGTGGAATCTGAAAACTGCAAGTGGATACAGGATGCTGCTGGAATTACCGGACTGAACTCGGCCTGAAGTTTGCGTCCTCTTGTCCCGTCGACGCAAAGTTTTGCAGAAAAGACATTCGCGGCGCTGAATCGGGCCTTTCGGCGGACGAATCATCGCAAAGATCTGTTGGGAGGGAGTGTCTGCGGGTGTCGACAGTCAGCAACGAAATCATTCTGAACGACGACAAGTTCTGGATTGTCAGCCGCAATGAGCTGTTCGGCCCGTTCAACTATCAATGGAGCGGTGACCTGTACGGCATCGAGTTCACCTATCAGGGCGAGAAATTTGGCGAGGTCTGCAGCGAAGACGAAATCTTCGCCGATCTGAAGCCGTTCGGATTGCCGATCACGGTCGCTCGAGTTGCAGCGCTGACGGTCGGATCCATCGCATTCGGCATACGGGAGGGCTCCTGCACGGATCAGCGGGTGATTCACCTGATCTCACTGCTGCAGCAGTTTGAGCTGCAGCGGTTCAGGATCCGGGAAAGCTCACCGCGTCAGGGTGCGTGATTTATTCCAGCGGGCGTCAACTGTTAAAGCAGTAGTCGACGTGTTCTTGCCGATTCTTCCCAAAGAACTTCCAGCAACGCAGCATCATTGGTCTCAATCGCTGTCCGAAACCTGGCGAGCAGCAACTGCGCAGCCTGAACGGAATCGAGGCAGTGTCGGGCATTGTCCGTCAGGATTGATGCCCACAGTCTGGCAGATCCGACTGCAATGCGTGTCGTGTCGCGGTAGCCGGTCCCGGTAAACGGCAGCAGTTCGGGTGCGACGCAGCCGGCGGCCACGGATGCAAGGATGTGCGGCAAATGGCTGGTGAGTGCGAGCACGCGATCGTGTTCATCGGGAGTCATCTGGTAAACCGTCATACCGATTGAACGCCAAAATGCGGCAACTCGATCGACGTCCGCGGGTTCTGAATCCAGTGGAGTCAGAATGCAGGCTCGTTCTGCAAACAGGTCCGGATCAGCGTGTTCGAAACCGCTGTGTTCGTTTCCGGCAATCGGATGAGCGCCGATAAACCGACGAGCCCGGCGGGCGTTCATGGCACGGCAGATTGAACCCTTGACGCTGCCAGCGTCCGTGACCACTTCACAGCCTGCTTCCAGCAGTGCCTGGGCCGCATTCGGAATCTGATCGACCGGCAGGCACACGACGCCAAAACTTCCGTGCGGAATCGTTTCGGCGGAAATCGTTTCCGACCAGTCCGACAACAAGCCGGCGTCAGCAGCCTGCCTCAGTCGCTCGCGGTTTCGCCCGATCCCGATGACCCGGCATTCGTGAAACCGGCTCAATGCCGCAGCGGCAACCGAGCCGCCCATCAGGCCAACTCCGACGACGACAACGGTTTGCTCTTCAGTCAGGGACAGCTCCGGCTCCATAACCTCAGATGGTACGAGCCCGAACCACAATCAGCAAACAAGCAGGTCAACGGTCGCTGAGAGACATGTTTGATGCAGAATTGCCAGACACGCACGAAATTCACGCCTCAGTTGATCCGAGTCAGCCCGACGTTCGTTCGTTGCAACCGCGACGGCTGTCGGAGATGCCGCGCTCGACGGGATTTGCTAAAACTCGGGCGTCATCGTCGTTGTTACCTCCGCGAACGAAACGGCACCCGCACGCAAAGGCTCGCGGAGTCCCGGCGCGCCGGGACGACCATCACTGTTTCGCCGACACTCATCGAAGACTTCCATGCCCGCCAGCGAAGCCGATCGTCAACTTGTGCAGCGGATTCGCGCCGGTCAGGCCGATGCCTGGCAGCAATGTATTGACCTCTACGAAGGTCGGCTCCTGGCATTCGCGAGGACTCGCCTTCAGGACCGGTCCGCTGCGGAAGACATCGTCCAGGAAACGTTTCTCGGCTTCCTCAAAGCCTTGCCGAACTATGACGACCGGACGCCGCTGGAGTCCTGGCTATTCTCGATTGCGGCCCACAAGCTGATTGACTTCATGCGTCGTTCCGGTCGGCGTCCGGTGCTGCCGCTGCTGACCTCCGAATCGAAAGACGGGGCGGCTCGCGATCTCACAGGACCTGGCCGGGCCGCATCCAGCATGATGCGCAGCAGTGAAAAAGCCCGCGCGGAATCGACTCTTGTTGAATCGTGTCTGCGAGACATGATTCAGGACTTCAAGAACTCCGGTGCCTGGGAACGCCTGCAGTGTGTTGAACTGATTTTTGTTCTCGGCTGGGCCAACAAAGATGTCGCGACTCGTCTGTGCCTCACCGAGCAGGCCGTGGCGAATCACAAATTCTTTGTCGTTTCAAAACTCAAAGACGCCGCCAAGTCGGCGAAGCTGCAAAGCAGCGTCCTGACATCGCTTGGGCTGGAATAGGCCCAGGGGAATTGTCCCAGTTCGCCGGAGAGCGGGCCGGTGCCTGACAGCCGGCGCAGGCGTTGTCACCGACCGCTCAGAATTCTCCGACCACTTCGCTTCCCTGAATTGTGGCGAGGGCTTGGTAGATTCCGCTGTCGATGTTCTCGGAGATAAAGCGGACTGAACCATCGCCAAGGCAGAACTGAGCCCCCCCGGCGTGGTGGCTGCTGAAGTCGTCGAAGTGGGACGCGGAATGATTCGGAGTGTGGTCTGCTGATCCGCAGACTCGCTGAAACGCCTCTTCACCTTTCGCGATCATGCCGGGCCAGGTGGTGAACCAGTCCAGTTTGGCCACGGTTTTCCGTTCACCGACCATACAGGTGTTGGTCGTGCCATCTGTGAGATGTGAAAGACGCACGCTGCTGTTGTGATAGAAAACTCCGTCACCCTTGCACGTTCCGTCGGTCATGACCGGCAGATTACCAGGAGCGTTTTCGCACCCGTCAAGATTCTCTGCCCCGAAGCACCCGATGTAGTTCGCGATCGGCAATTCCGCCAGGATTGCTCCCCCACCATCTTCAGCGATCGAAAAGTAATCTGGCTGAGGATCTGACGGACACTTGTAACCGGGAATCTGATTGCGAAGAAATGCTGCGTTGATCGGATCGGTCAGGGGCCGGCTGGCGTTGAACTGACTGTAAACGTTTGCCTGTTCCATGTGCGGCAGGATCATCGTCGCCCAGGCGACTCCGCTTGTACCGTCGTGAGCACTCGGGGCTCCGGTGTCATCGACAGCAATCCAGCCGGATGGAAACATGCGGGCGGTATCATGATAGTTGTGAAGAGCAAGGCCGATCTGCTTCAGATTGTTTTTGCACTGAGTCCTCCGCGCAGCTTCACGAGCCTGCTGAACCGCAGGCAGCAGAAGTGCGATGAGCACGGCGATGATGGCGATCACCACCAGCAGTTCGATCAGCGTAAAGCCGCGATCTGTGCGCGAATGTGTTTTCATAAGACGATTCCGACTGAATATGACTGAAAAATTGGGAAAGCTTCGCGTTCAAAATGAAACCCGAAGCATTGCGGCCGGTTGGAAGCCGGGGAAACGCCTCGTCGCGGCCTCGCAGCACACGCACGGGGTGGACCCGTGGATCGCACCGCGCGAATCGGGGACGAGAAGACTCACCAGGATCAACTGCGACAACAGCCGCGCGGCTGGAAACAAATCGCAGCGATTGATTGACTGAGAGGGCGGAATGGCTGTCCAAACAATCCCGCGAGCGCAAGCGACCAGACCATGAACCCTGATCCAGCAGCGCAGGCACAGCATTCTGGCTATTAAGCGACTGGCGGAGCCCGACATTGAAGAGGCAGACCAAAGCCTAAGAGTGGGTCTGCACATTCGCGAACAACTAAGTTTTCGATCGATTCACCGGCGACTGGCAGACCGACCACGGGCGCGAGAATTCGCGGGGCAGCAAGTGCCTGACAGACCGCGCAATTTGAACAATCATGAGGTGTTTTCGGTTCAGACTCATCTTGTGAATCTGAATGAGAACATTGACCGTCGCTGTGCGCATGTCGACAAACAGAATGAGAGTGCGAAGTAGTTTCGGGCAATTTCGCCGAAATGACGCCAACGTCGACGCAGCAAGTGTCCGTGCGACAGCTTCCGTCCATCAGGAGATGCAGCCAAGGCGCTCCCGATGGAAGTAACAGCTGCCAGAATATCAGCAGCCATGAGAGGATTTGAAAGCAGCGAGAATGCATGCTCTCCGGGCCAAAAGAGGGTGAAATCGAAAACTCTGAGTCCGACCAGTGGCTCACATTTTAGTCATGCTTACGGCAGGATCGAAGGCGAATGCCAGAGGAATGATTGGATTTCACGGTCTGTCGAACAATCCAGCGTCAACGGACCCACTTCGCGTCACTTCTCCTCATCACGAGACTGACTGCCTGAAAATGCCCGATACAGCAGTACGTCGTACACAATCTTCAAGCCTCCAGCGAGGAAGAACGGAACGCTCATCAAACCGGCCGTGCCGACGAAAATCGTGGCTACCAACGGGGAGATCGAAGCCCCCACCGAACGAGCGACGGCTGTGAATCCTGCCGCTGCGGATCGTTCATCAGGACGCACGACGGCCATCGTATAGGCTTGTCGTGTCGGTACGTCCATCTGCGAAATGCTGGATCGCAGCAGCAGAACCCCGACGGCCCAATACACATCCGGCATGAGCGGGACAAGAATCAGCAGCACGTTCGACGGCAAATGCGTGAAGACCATTGTATTCACCAGCCCAATGCGCCGAGCCAGCCAGCCAGCGGCAAGCGCCGAGACACCGGCCAGGAGATTGGAGAACAGAAAGATCGTGCCGAGCATCGCCGGTTCGAGTTGGTAACGGACCTGGAACCAGTAGGCAATGATGCTCTGGATGACGAAGCCGCCCCCAAACGCATCCAGGGCGAACAAGAGTGACAGTTTGAAAACCGTCCGTCGTGATTCATGCAATCCCAACACGCCTCTGGGAGGCGTGTTCAACTTATCTTTCGTCGTTTCGACCGCCGCGGACAACAAGGCAAATCCGCCCATTAGTGCCACGCCAATGACTGCGTAGACCAGGAAGACCGGACGGAAAGCGGCAGCTCCAGAGAGGCCGAAGTGCTCGGACGCCTGGGCAATCAATCCGCCAGTCAGCGCTCCGAACGCCGTCGAGAAGGACCCGACGAGGTTGTACCATGCGAATACGTCGGTTCGCCGCTCGTCGCTCACAACATGCGTGAGTGAGGCCTGCTCGATCGACAGGAACGGTCCGATCTCGTTTCCCGTCGGGCTGATCACGCCAATGGTCGCGGCGACGATGAGTAAGAACAGGTTGCCAGTCGAGACAAAGGCCACCCCCGCCAGCGCCATCAGAACGGCACCGACGATCAACGTGCGCCGACGACCCAGGCGGTCAGCTATCGTCGTGAGTCCGAGGGAGATTACCGTGTCGCCCACTAATGAAAGAGTGAGGAGCAGTCCGATTTCCCAGTCCTTGAAGCCGACTGCGATCAGGTAGAGCACCAGCACGACCGAGAGCAGGCCGTAGCCAAACATCCTCAAACATCGGGTCGCAAACAGCAGCCAGCCGTCGCGTGTCAACCTGCCTGCATCGTTCACAGAGGCTCCTGACTTTGCATGCGGTCCCAGCGACGGACTCTCGCCGCAGACTTTCAAAGTCCGTCACCTCATCGAACGTAAAGTGCCTCAGCGGCGAAACGGCATCGACCATAACTCGCAGCGCAAACTCAAGCGTAAGGTCCGTCAATCCCCGTTATACTGCAAGTGTCGCAGACTGAAGCAGGCCTCCTGCCGGATGATCTCGCTGGCAGGACTCGCTCCGCATTTCTGTCGCAGGACAGCACGTGGTGATGCATTCGGGGAGAAGCGGACTCGACTCGTTGATGATTTTGGCCTCGTGATTCCACTTGCGATCCAGCCTGATGCCGTTACCCCAGGCGTCGAGTAACCGTGGTTACATGTCCGGGGGAAGGCGAAACGATTGTGGTCACCGAACAGATAGTGATGCCGGATGACCTCCAGAGCGGTCCGAACTACAAGCTCGGGCAAATGGTCTGGTACGCCGTGCAACTCGGCACCATCGGCTTCGGCGGGCCGGTGGCGTTGATCGGATACATGCATCGGGATCTGGTGGAACGCCGGAAATGGATTTCTGAGAGCGAGTACAAGGAAGGGCTGGCTTTGGCACAGCTGATGCCCGGACCGCTCGCCGCACAACTGGCGATCTATCTTGGATACGTTCACTACGGTGTGCTGGGTGCGACACTGGTCGGAGTTACGTTTGTGCTGCCATCGTTCCTGATGGTGCTCGCGCTGGGTTGGGCCTACGTCGAGTTCGGCGGAATCCCCGGGATGCAGTCCGTGTTCTACGGTGTCGGCGCCAGCGTGATTGGCATCATCACGATCAGCGCGTACAAGCTGACACAGAAGACAATTGGTAAAAGCTGGCTCATGTGGGTGATCTATCTCGTGAGTGCTGCGACGACAATTATCACTGAGTCAGAAAGCATATTGCTCTTCCTGGGTGCCGGGCTGATTGTCTGGGCCGTCCGCACGACTCCATGGCACAAGGCCCCCACGGCTGTTGCCAATAGTTCCGTCTTGCCCTTGGCGATGTTGCCTGCCGTGAAAGTCACCATGAATGAACTGCTGACGCAAATCGCAATCTTCTTCACGAAAGCGGGCGCCTTCGTGTTCGGCAGCGGACTGGCCATCGTGCCGTTCCTGTACGGTGGTGTGGTCAAAGAGTACGGCTGGCTCAATGACCAGGAGTTCCTCGACGCGGTTGCCGTGGCCATGATCACGCCAGGGCCAGTCGTCATCACTGTTGGATTCATTGGCTACATCGTGACCGGACGCGGCACTGATTTTTTGAGTGGGTTTGCCGGAGCATCCGTGCAGCTGTGGCCACATTTGTTCCGTGTTACCTGTTCACGATTATTCCAGCCCCGTACTTCAAGAAACATGGCAAGCGCCCAGGGATCATCGCGTTTGTGGATGGCGTAACGGCCGCCGCTGTGGGAGCCATCACCGGAGCCTGCTTCGTGTTAGGCCGAAGGACGATCTTCGAGAACAGCTGGACTCCCGACATCCCCAAGGCCGCGCTGTTGCTCATCACGATTGGCCTGCTGCTCAAGTTCAAAAAGCTGCCGGAGCCGATCATCATCCTGGGTGCTGCACTGATTGGGCTGGTCATCTATCCTCTCATGCGTGCATGAATCGGGAGATTGAGCGGTGACAAAATGGTTACTTCTGGTTTACCGCATTCCCCGAACTCCTACGGCGGGCCGGGTCTTCGTCTGGCGAAAGCTCAAGCAACTGGGAGCGATCGCTGTGCAGGACGCGGTGTGGGTGCTTCCGAAATCTCGACGGACGCAGGAGCAGCTCCAGTGGCTCGCGGCAGAGATCAGAGAACGCAAAGGCGAGTCCATGTTATGGGAGGAAGAGCAGATGTACGCCACAGATACAGAAATGCTCCGACGGCAATTCACTGAGCCGGTCGAAACCGAGTATCGCAGGATTCTTGCCGACCTCAGGAAGAAGGACCGCGACTTTGCCACGCTCTCGAAACGATTTCAAGACGCATGTTCCCGAGACTATTTCGCATCAGAAATCGGTCAGCAGACGCGCGAGAAATTGGTGAACGCGGGAGAAGAGTCAGCATCATGAAATAGGTGACATGGGAGAATGTCAGGGTCGACCGGATTGGCTGCCCACCTGAAGACTGACGCACGGTCTGCTGATGTTTCGGAAGCGGATCTCAACGGAATCCACGTCACAGTTCGGTGATTTCCGCCGGTTGTGTCTGTCTGATAATCGGAAGATTTTATGCAACCGTCAAATCTCATACTGCCGATGCGACCCGCATCGAGGTAACGCCGATAGAACCCTCGGCCGACTGCCTGAATTGAATCACAGTCCAGTCTGGCGTTCGCTGACCGGTCGACCGGAGGCATTGATTCCCCGGAACTGCCTGGGAAACTGCTCTCATCAAAGTCCTCGCCAATGCTATGGAAGGGGCTCGGTCGCAATGAGGTGGCTCAGATTTCAATTCGTCGTCGGCGTGCTCGTCCTGTTGGCAGTGATCGCCAGGCACGGCGGGAATGTCGCATCGGCGCAGGACGTTGTCCGAACCGCCACTTCCGAGGGTCTGTTTCCAAACGACGAGGAGTGGCTGACGACCGGCCACCCCGCCACTCTCGAAACAAATACAGTCGTCGATGAAACGGATATTGGACTCAGTCTTCCGACGACGTCTGCATCTCGAACAGAACAGGAACTCTCTGAACTTCGAACGCGGCTGGAGGATCTCGAGACGGCCGACAAGCAGCGAACTGACGCTGAGAAGAAAAAGAAAGATGAGGACGCCAAGAAGGCTGAGGGCTGGCAGGACATGTCCTCGGACAAATGGGCCGTGAAGCTGGCCGGACACGTTCAACTGGACTACATCAACTGGGCCAATGCCGACTCCGCCATCACCGGCACCTCAGACTACTTTGAATTTCGCCGCCTCCGACTCGTGGCGGATGGGACCGGATACCGTGTCCTGGATTTTCGCCTGCAGATGACGCTCGAGCCTGAAACGGTCGGCGAGAGCCCTCTGGGATTGGTGACATCTCCGGATGTGAAGGATGCTTACCTGTCGATGAACGAGATACCGGGGCTCGGACGATTCCGGATCGGAAATTTCTTTGTCCCTTTCAGTCTCGAACAAGTCACCAACGACACGAACAACGTGTTTATGGAGCGATCGATTCCTTCGCAGGGGATTTTCGCAGCTGATCGTGAAGTCGGGATCGCCCTGTATAACTGCACAGACGATCAAAGCATGACATGGACCACAGGTGCATTCTTTGACAGTATCACGGATGGTTTGAAAGAGCGCATTGATGACAATCAGGGCATTCGTGTGAGTGGTCGCGTGACCTGGCTGCCGTTCTATGATGAGCCGTCAAATGGCCGATACCTCATTCATACGGGCATTGGAATTCTTCACACAGAAGATCAGGACCATCGAGCACGATTCAGAGCTCGACCGCAGATTCATGAGGGTCCACGGCTCATCGACAGCGGAGTCATCAGCGCGGATTCCTATACGACCGGCAATCTTGAATTCGCCGCTGTCATGGGGCCCGTCACTCTGCAGAGTGAAGCCTACCTGTGCAGCATCAATCGAAACACAGGCGGCGGGGAAACGATCAGCGGCGGTTATGCACACCTGAGCTATTTTCTGACCGGCGAAAACCGCATATTCGACCGCTTTGGTCAGCACGGTGCTCAATTCGCAAGAAACGCTCCGTATTCAAACTTCTTCATCGTACCCGGAGCCATCAGCCCTGGTGCCGTCGAGCTGAAGACGCGCTACTCAAATCTGAATCTCGATCATCTCAATGAAGGCCAGTACAACGATCTGACAACCGGTTTCAACTGGTACTGGAACGACCGCACAAGAATCATGTTTGACTGGATTCATCCCGTCACAACGGCGCAGACGGCATTCGGCGCGACGACATCAGACCTGCTGGCGATGCGATTTGACTTTAATTGGTAGAACACGCCGAAGGAAGAGACACCAAATCGCAGCAACTCATGCCGGACGCGAATGCCCCATTCCTCTTCACAGCGCGTGAAGGAAACATGGGCCTCATCGAAACGACCGATCGCGTCAATCGGACTGCCAACGTCAGCGGACGCGCCAGCCGCTCATCGCGGGAAACCCGTGGGTCTATGCCGACGTCGCCATTCGAGACCACCGCATCGTCGCAATCGGGAAGCTCGCAGCCGCTACGTCTCGGCCGAACATCCGCCCGCCAGCCCGATCGTCGGCGTCTCAGCCCTCGTCGGCCCCGACTGGCTGATCGAAATCGAAGCCGTCGCCGTCATCAACCAGCCGTCGTGACAATTTCCCAATAGTGTGGCACTGCACTCCTCAAAATCAGAATTGTCGGTTGCATTGTGCAACCCTAAGTTACGATGGTATCCATTCCACACTGGCTGCAGGCCGCTTCTTCCCACCGCCGACTCCCCCCGCATATGACAACACTGATCCAGATTGCCGTTTCTTTGGCCATGGCCATGACGTTTCCGACGGTCTCTCACGCTGCGGATGATGAAGGCGTGCAGTTCTTCGAACAGAGGATTCGCCCGGTACTCGTGCAGCATTGTTATGGCTGCCACTCGGTTCAGGCTCGTGATGAGAAGAAATTACAGGGCCAGCTGTATCTCGACTCCGCGGCGGGCGTTTCTGCCGGAGGCGAGTCGGGCGAGGTGCTTGTGAAGGGAAGATCGGCGGAGAGTCTGCTGCTCAAAGCACTGAAGCACGATGGGATGGAAATGCCGCCCAGCGGCAAGTTACCTGAGGAAGTCATCGCCGACTTCGCAAAATGGATCGATCTCGGTGCACCTGACCCTCGCGAGGGCGAGGCGCCAGTCAAACCGAAACGTGAGATCAATATCGATGAAGGCAAACAGTGGTGGGCGTTCCGGCCTCTGCAGGAGGTCTCGTTGTCCGACCCTCACAAGCCGGTCGACGGTTTCATCCGACAGGCTCAGGAGGCGCAGGGACTGAAGCCGAATCATCCGGCGAGCAAAGAGAAGTTGATCCGCCGGGCCAGCTTCGACCTGATCGGTCTGCCTCCGACGCCGGAGCGGGTCTCTGCATTCGTCGCTGACACATCGCCGCAGGCGTTTGAAAAGGTCGTCGATGAACTGCTCGCACAGCCCGCTTACGGTGAGCGATGGGCACGCCACTGGCTTGACGCCGCGCGCTTCGCTGAAAGTGGCGGTTATGAGTTCGACGGCTTTCGCCCCGGAGCGTATCACTATCGCGACTGGGTCATTCGTGCGCTCAACAACGATGTGACCTATGATCACTTCGTGCGGATGCAGCTGGCCGGTGACGTGCTCAATCCGGATGACATCGAAGGAGCAGCGTCGACTGGTTTTCTTGTCGCCGGGCCGTATCCCGGTCAGATTACTGCCAAGACCGTTGAGCGGATTCGTTACGACCAGATCGACGACATGATGATGACGATCGGCGGCTCAATGCTGGGTCTGACTCTGGGCTGCGTTCGGTGTCATGAACACAAATATGACCCGATTCCCCACCAGGACTACTACGCTCTGGCTGCCTCGCTGGCCGGAACGGTTCACGGCCCGCGCACGCTCGATCTCGACACGGCAGCGACAGAACGTGCGATCGCGAAACATCAGGCGGAGCATGAAGCCCTTGTCACGGCACTCAATACGTTTGCCTCGAATGAACTGCCAGCTCGCTTCACGGCATGGCTTGGAAAGGAATTCGACAAACATCCCGAGCCAACTCGCTGGCAGGCACTGGAGCCAATCACACTCGAAGCAGAACGATCCTGGCTGAAGGAACTTCCGGGCGGGATGATTGCTCACGACGGCGTGCTGAATCCAGGGACGAAAGTTCGGCACCAGGGCCAGCTTCGGACCATCGGCAACGAAGAGTTTTATCGACTGAGGTTCCAGACGCATCAGAAGAATGTGCAATCGCTGCGTCTGGATGCCTTAACAGACAAGTCGTTGCCACAACGTGGACCGGGGCTGAACGGCGATGGAAGTTTTCAACTGGCGGAGATCACAGTCACCGCTCGTCCGCGTGATCCGCAGGCCGCCGACGCTGCTCAAACAGTGACACTCAAGCCGGTCTTTGCGGCATTTGAAGATCAGGATCAACCGCTGGCGAATGCCGTCGACGGCAAGCCCGAAACGGCGTGGGTGGTGCGAAAGACCGCGAAGATGGACAACGCGGCAATCTTCGAATTTGGGGCTCCCCTTGCGGGCTTCGCGAATGGAACGGAGCTGACCGTCGAACTGAAGTTCCTCGACCAGGGAATCGGTCGACTGCGAATTGCACTCAGCGTCGAACCGAACCCGGCGACATGGGCAGGAAACGTTTCGCCTCAGCATGTCGGCGAACTGCGGGCGATTGTCACCGAATACAGCAAGGCACTGCCCGAACAAATACGAGTTCCAGCGTCTCGCTGGTTTGCTCCGTTCGATGCAGAAACTGCGAAGGTCTTTCACGCCGTCCGTGATCATGCGGCAGCCGCACCGCGACCAAATCTACAGGAAGTTTATACAACCATCGCGGGCGGACAGGACGTCTTCTTCCTCCGCCGTGGTGAGGTCGATAACAAGGATGGCAAGGCCGAGCCCGGCTACCTGCAGGTGTTGTGGCGAAGCAATGAACCGGCAAATCCCGCTCAAACACCGGCGCCCGTACATCCGCGAGTCGCGCTGGCCAACTGGATGACCGATGTCGAACACGGTGCCGGGCCGCTTTTGGCGAGGGTCATCGTCAACCGCCTTTGGCAACATCATCTGGGTGAAGGCATCGTCGGCACTCCGAATGACTTTGGCATGCAGGGAGAACGGCCAACACATCCTGAGCTGTTGGAGTATCTTGCGGCGGAACTCGTTCGCGGCGGCTGGAAGCTGAAGCCACTGCATCGGACGATCATGCTGAGCGACGTCTATCAGCAGTCGCACGAAGTCGATTCGGACAATCTGAAGATCGACCCGGCCAATCGCTACTGGTGGCATTTTCAACCACGTCGACTCGAAGCGGAAACTATCCGAGACGCACTGCTGGCTACAGGTGGAAATCTCGACGCCACGATGTTTGGGCCCAGCGTACTGGATGACAGCCAGCGTCGCAGTGTCTACCTGAGAGTGAAGCGGAGCGAGTTGCTCCCGATCATGACAATGTTCGACGCTCCCGAACCGACTCAAAGCATCGGCGAACGCAGCGTCACTACGGTCCCCACGCAGGCTCTGGCTCTGATGAATTCATCGCTTGTCCGACAACAGGCCGAAAAGCTGTTTGCTCGGATCAAGCCGACGACTGACGTACCGTTGAATTCGGCGGTCGATCGGGGCTACCAAATCGCCTTCGGCAGATCTCCGACGGACGTCGAGCAAACCCGCATGACCGCATTCATCGAGCAGCAGCTGACCGCGATGGGCGGCGACACACCGGAGTCGACGGACAATGCCCTCACGGAGTTTTGCCATGTTCTCTTGTGCCTGAATGAGTTTGTTTACATCGACTGATAGTCGTTGATCGCTCTGCGATACACTGTTGGCCGGCCGCTCTGTCGGCAGGGTTTGTTGCAGCGTATTTCAGGGCGTTCGCGGAGTCCCTTCTCCCCCTGGGAGGGGGAGAAGGTGGCCGATAGGCCGGATGAGGGGGTTTTCGCTTGATCTGACGTATTCAAATCCTTCACGGCGTTGCCGGCCGCTCCGTCGGTAGGGTTTGTTGCGAATTCCAGCCGACGGAGCGGCTGGACAACAGTAAGTGTGCTGCTCATTCTGAACGTTGAGGAAAGTCTTATGTTCAACTTCTACTCCCCTGCCGAAGTCGCGTTGCCGGCTCGTCGTCTCTTTCTGCAGCAGGCGGGACTTGGCTTCGGGTCTCTTGCACTCGCCAGCATGCTTCAGGGTGAAACCGCTGCGGCTTCGAATCCTGCAGATCCGCTGGCGCTCCTGCCGCCGCATTTCCCTGGGAGGATCAAGTCGATCATCTGGCTGTTCATGACCGGTGGGCCATCACAGGTCGACACGTGGGATTACAAGCCGGAATTGCAGCAGCGCCACGGCCAGCAACTCGCCGGTTCTGACCCTCAAACCGGGTTCTTCACGACAAGTGGTAAGTGCCTCAAGTCACCGTTTGCGTGGGCGCAACACGGCGAATCCGGCTCATGGGTCTCAGATCTGTTTCCTCATCTTTCGAAGCACGTCGACAAGATGTGCTTTCTGCACTCGATGTACCTGAAACAGAACAACCACGCGCCGGCGTCGATCGAACTCATGTGCGGCACCAATCGTCCAGGACTGCCGGCGCTCGGTGCCTGGATGACGTACGGCCTTGGATCACAGAACCAGAATCTTCCCTCGTTTGTCGTACTGCACGACACACGGCCTCGTGGAGATGACCAGATCTGGTCGGCCGGTTTCCTGCCCAAGTCGTATCAGGCCCTGGCGCTCGATGCGCGGCGAAAAGAATCGATCGACAACCTGGCTCGCGATGGCAGGCACTCCGATCTTCAGCAGCGTTCTCAGCTCGATCTGATCCGCGAACTGAATCAGACGCATGCCGCCAACCGACCCACTCAGGCCGACCTGGCGGCCCGTATCAACTCGTTCGAACTGGCCTATCGCATGCAGATGGCGGCCCCGGAAGCTCTTGATCTGGCGCGCGAGTCGGAAGAAACGCACAAGCTCTACGGCATGGATCGCCCTGAGTGTGCGACCTTTTCACGGCAGTGCCTCCTCGCTCGGCGGCTGGTCGAACGCGGCGTGCGGTTCGTGCAGATCTTTGCGGGCAAGGGCACCAGCAGTGACGGCAGCGTGAATGACGTCCCGTGGGATTGCCATAGCGACCTGGAAACCAATCATCGATCCTGTGGCCTGCACACGGATCAACCGGCCGCAGCCCTGCTGGCCGATCTGGAAGCTCGCGGACTGCTTGACTCAACGCTCGTCATCTGGGGCGGCGAATTCGGCCGTACATCGGATTCGCAGGGCGACAAGGGACGCGATCACAACCCCAATGGCTTCACGATCTGGCTGGCCGGAGCGGGCGTCAAAGGTGGCTTCCATTACGGCGCGACCGATCCCTTCGGCTACAAGGCGGTCGAAAACAAGGTCCACGTGAACGACCTCCACGCCACGCTGCTCCACCTGCTGGGACTTGAGCACACAAAGCTCACTTACCGGTTCAATGGCCGCGATTACCGCCTGACCGATGTGGGAGGCGCTGTACTGAAGGAGGTCCTTGCATAAACTCAATGACGAGGCGACGTGGATGAGTCCCGTCTGCAGGCATCTCGATCTCTAATTCTTCATTCAGGCTGGCTCCGAATTCGCCGCGCGACTTCGGATCCGTCCATGCCCGGCATGCCGATATCCAGTCGCGATTGCTCGGCTGCCGTATTTTCGACGGTGAGTTCTACGAGCGAGCGTCCGAAAGCCTCGGTCGCAGTCCAGCCGTAGTGCCTTTCAGCGGAGGAATTCCAAAACGTCACATGTCCGTCGGCATCTGTGGCGATCGCGGCACTGCTGAACCGCAAATCCGTAATGACGAAGGAACGCGCGGGCGTCTGGGAGAGCGTGACGATGATGAGAATCCTGAAGCGCACCGCGGCCTCGGCCGTCACCGAGTGGAATGTGCAGATTCGCACTTTCGGAAGTTCCAACAACGATCTTCGACCGCGCATTCTTGCAAGCGGCGCTCCAGTTCCCGGTCGCCTTTGAAGGTCAATTGAGCAACCGTTCGAACTTCGACATGCACATCAATGATTTCCGAACTGAATGGCCAAGGCTCAACAGATACCGTCCGGTCTTCGTTTTCCCAAATCTCATAACGCTTGCCATCCCCCAGGCTCGCAATCTCGATCCGGCGATGCATAGCCGGCAGAGCGTTCTGACAGAGAATCAACGAGGTCCGGTCACACCATTGAAGAACCGCATAGGCGGCTTCCAAGGCTTCTCCCGTGGTTTTCAGTTCGAGCAGGACGACTGCGCGTTTCTGCCGCTCCGCGCCCAACAACTCCTTCAGTTTCTTCGACACATTCTTGTGACGGTAAAGTTCTTCTGCATGCCGCGCTGCCAAGAGTCCGATCCAGCGATGTTTTCGGTAGCCGCTGTCGATCCGGCGGAGGACCTCTTCGAACCGTTCCCGCGCCGTATATCGGAATTGCGTGAAATCTTTTGGCACACCGAGTTCGGTCAAATAGACGTTCTTGCCAAACGGCTCTTTGTGATCGTCATGATCCACGATGGCCGCCAGTGTTTCCGACCAGTAATGGATTTTCGGGAGTTGCCGCAACTGGGTTGCGAGTCGCCCAGCGAGCAGCGCGTGAGCAGATTGAAACACGATCTCCCAGCCCAATTCGACATTCCGGACGATCATGGTTTACTCGCGACAATCAAAAAAACCGCACGATCTTGATCTTTACCCCCGCGTGCCTGGGTGGCCGTCGCTGAAGCTACCTCAGTCTCGGCAGCTCGAGGTCTGCAGCGTATCGCAATATCACCGATAACTCCGCGAGCAGGAAGAGACTCGCTGATTCAGGGATGACGGCGGGCCGGAAACTGACTCAGGGGCCGGCTGCCCACGGCACATCCTCAATATGCGGAGTGTACCGAGTCGACAAGCGATTCAGCATCTTCCGGAGCTGGCAAAAGCGTTGAGAATCCCGGTCGTTGCCCCGACTCGCCGGTACCGACAGTTCGATTGGAGAAGAACGGGCCGAAAGTCGCGCCTGCGAGCTCTTCCCTGACTGTCGTTCGATGGCACGACGACGCGCAAATCACGATGCCAGGCTTATCGGACCGCTTCAGGAAATCGGTAATCGTACATCCACTTCTCATCTTCTTCATCGCTCAACACGACAATCCGCCCAGTCGTGATGAACGCCAATTTGAAGATTTCCCATTGCTCGTCATTTATCTCTCCCTTTGGGAGGTTGCCGCACCTTCTTCCCAAAGAATTGAAACGCTTCGACCGCAGGCAATTTTAAAGTGCAGTTGCTGACAACATTGCTGCACTCCGAGTGAGGTGAGGATCGATGGCAGGTTTCGACATTCAAATGTGGCCTTGCTGAGCGATTAATCCTCGATTGCCTGCATTCGAATCGGCAGCCCGCTGGTGATCAAACGCTCGTGATTTTTCAGCGGTACGTGGCCAGGATGTTCCACTTCGAGCCAGATGCTGAACTTTGCTGCGTCCTCAGGCAGCAACTCAAGCGGAAGACGAACGCGACCGAATGCCATTCCGGGGTCCTGGAAGGTGACATCAGGAGGCCAATCAGCCGGCCAGGGCTGTCGTTCACCTGGACTCGTGATGCTCTGCCCAAGCAAACTGACTTTGGCATCCGGCAAAGTAACGCCTTCGGCATCCACAATCCGCACCATGAACTGCCGGAAGCCATCCGCATCCACGGGAGACAGTCGCACCGCGTTTCCCGATATTTCGTCCTTTCGCAGCTTGAGCGTGGCTTGGGTCTTCGTGCCTTCCATAACCTCGGCGACCGCCATCGAAATCCCTCCACCGTATCGTGGATCCGGAACAATTGAATATCCTGAAAAATCCACTTGCACCATCTGACTGCCAGCCGGCAAATCGGAAATCAACGCGACGCCCTGCCCATTGGTCACCCGCGTATAGCGTTCCATGCCAGCCTGGAACCGGAACTCTGCTTGTGCAGCCGGATTCCTTAGCGAGTCGAGCGATCGGCCTCCCGCGCCGAGAAGAGTTGAGCCGATGCGGGTCGCGTGGTTCGGCATGCACTGGACAGTCGCCAGATCGACTGGATTCCCATCGGGGTCTTCCACTCGAAACTCGCACGAACCGGTTGGAACCATGTCGAGCGTGATGGCGACCGATTGTGTCTCCAGACGGACAGGCGTTGAGGAAACCATGTGGTAACTCGCCAGCTTCGCGAATGCTGTCTGATGAAA
>Ga0163144_10003847_pt1 | contig 34150 bp, 18 predicted proteins | sample OliLak19BULKMAT1_FD_123175 | JGI IMG/M metagenome (GOLD analysis project Ga0163144, IMG submission 123175) | Freshwater microbial mat bacterial communities from Lake Vanda, McMurdo Dry Valleys, Antarctica - Oligotrophic Lake LV.19.BULKMAT1 | ecosystem: Environmental > Aquatic > Freshwater >...
AGGGGAGGGGAGGGAGGTGAGGGAGGGGAGGGAGGTGAGGGAGGTGAGGGAGGTGAGGGAGGTGAGGGAGGTGAGGGAGGTGAGGGAGGTGAGGGAGGTGAGGGAGGTGAGGGAGGTGAGGGAGGTGAGCTTCTGCAACGACGTGCATCCGGCAGCGCACGGCCAACGCGGCCGCTCTCCTCACCTCTGCCGCTTCTCAACCTCTCGACTTCTCAACCTCTCAACCCTCCCATCCGCCAACCGGCAGGCAGGCACGCTCATCGGCTGCGCTGCATTGCATAGCTCGTCGGCACACCGACCGTCAGCTTCTGCCACCGCGTGCATCCGGCAGCGCACGGCCAACGCAGCCACTCACCTCACCTCTGCCGCTTCTCAACCTCTCAACCTCTCAACCTCTCCACTTTTCAATCTGCCCAACCGTGACCACACCCCCTCCGAAGTCCCCCTCCTCCGGCACGACCTACTCGGCAACGCTCCACACTCACACCTTCCGCTGCGGCCATGCCAGCGGTGATGCCGCCGACTACGTGGCGGTGGCCTTGGCCGGTGGCTGCCGGGTGATCGGCATCTCCGACCATCTGCCCTTCCCCGATGGGCGCTGGTCGTCGTCGCGCATGGACTGGGAGGAACTCGACGGCTACGAGACGGCGGTGCGTGCGGCGCGCGCCATGCATCCCCGGGCGACCGTGCGACTCGGGCTGGAGGCCGAGTACGACCCGGCGCTCGACGGCTGGTACCGCGATGAACTGCTTGGCCGGCGAGGCTATGACTACCTGATCGGCGCCGGCCATTTCACTCCGTTGGGTGGGGCCTGGCTCGACAGCTTCCGGGATCTCACCACCGCGACCACTCTGCGCGCCTACGCCGCCCACCTCCACGTCACCATGGCCAGCGGGCTGTTCGCGTTCATCTCGCATCCCGATCTGTTCGGCGCCTGCAACGCGGAGTGGAACGCCGACCTGGCCGCCTGCGCACGCGATGTCTGTGCCGCCTCGCTCGCCACCGGGGTGCCGCTCGAACTCAACGGCTACGGCCTGCGCAAGGAACCCATCGCCACCGCCGCCGGTGATCGCGCGCGCTATCCCTGGGAGCCGTTCTGGGCCATCGCCGGAGCCGCCGGCGTGCGCGTGGTGCTGTCCAGCGACGCGCATCGGCCCGCCGATGTGCTGGCCAATCACGACGACCTGTGCGTCCTGCGCGACCGCTACGGACTACGCGAGGCGGAGATGGCCGTGGCGCTGGCGTGAGCGCGCGGCGCAGCGCAGAGACGCTGGACCGGCCCTCCTGCCCGCACCGACGTTGATCGTTCAGCCGCTCAGAATCTCCAGCCGATGCCGACGACGTAGCGCAGCAGCGGCACATCCAGTTCAGCACTGACCCCGGCGACATCGCCATCGAGATCGATGTTCTGCGGCTGGATGTGGAAGCCGGCGTAGCCCTGGAGTCCGATGGGGAAGGTGAAGGCCACCTGCAAGCGCAGCCCGGCGCTGATGGTGCTGCCGGACAGGGTGAAACTGCCGTCATCGGCCTCGCCGTCGATGCGCGTGTAGGCGATCACCGGGAAGGCCTCGACTTCGACGCGGTAGCCCTCGGCCAGGCTGATCGGCGTCCAGATCGCGCCGCCGATGCCCAGACGCAGGTCGACGCGGTTGAACGTCAGCAGCGCGAACGGCGTGCTGGTGTACTCGCCATAGCCCGCCTCCAGCAGTGCGCGCAGGCGCCAGCCGGCGAGGCGGAAGCTCTTCACCACGCCGACATCGATACTCCGCGTCGCCCCGATCGCGGTCTCTTCGATCACGCCCTGATTGTCGAGGGTCAGCGACTGGCCGAAGGCATAGCCGCCGGTGCCGAGGCGGATGTCGAGCGTGTCGCTGACGAAGGCGTGCACTGCTTCGCCTTCGACGTCGGCAGCAGATGCCGCGGCGCAGACGGACCACGCGACCACGCAGCCGGGAAGGAGGAGACGGGTACGAATCGCGGACGTTGCTGATTTTGTCTCAAGGCGATCACCTCGGGCATCCACTCTCGCAAGTCGCCGACAACGGCGACCGTGCCGGGTGACCGGCACGTCCGGCGCGAAGGCGCCGGATTGCTGACGCTTTTGCGACTCTCGCGGTCTTGGCAGCGGGGTGGCCCCCGCGCCCCCTCCGGCTGGGTCGGCACCATTTTGCGCGCATCGGACGATTCGTGCCCAGCCTCGGACGCAGCGCATCAGAACCTCCAGCCCAGGGCGATGGTGTAGAAGAAGCCGCCCTGCTCATAGGTGGCGGTGAAGTTCTCCGCCGCCGCAGCGAAGTCGTAGCGGATCGGCACCTGCCATTCGACGCCGAAGACGAGTTGGAAGCCGACCGGGAAGGTGAACACCGCCTGCGCCATCAGTCCACCGCCGAAGGCGCTGTCCTGATCCGTCACCTGCCCGTGCTTGGCATTGGCGCCGCTGTCCAGTTCGACGCTGGAGTACTCGATGTAGGGGATGACCTCGACCTCGACCTGGTAACCGCCCGGGATGCTGATCGGGCTGTAGACGTTGGCGCCCAGACCCAGGCGGCCGGAATAGCCGTTCAACGACACGTCCTCGTCGGCGATGTAGGTGTATTTGAGGGTATAGCCGACCCCGACCAGGCCGCGCAGATCGAGCCCGAACCAGCGCAGACTGCGCACCACGTGCAGGTTGGCGCGGACATAGTTGGTGGCGAACTCATCCTCGTCGCCGGCGGTGACCTCCGCGTAGTCCTCCTGGAATGAGTACAGCCCGCCACCGGTGACCAGGCGCACATCGAGGATGTCGGTGGCGTAGGTCACCACCGGTTTGTCGCCGACGATGTCGACGCCAGGCAGCACGCCGACGGCGAGCGCGACGACGACGCAGGGTGCGAACGGGTTCGGCATGGGGCTCCTGGGTGCGCTCGGGCGCTAGGCGGTCGAAGGACTATGCCACGCATTTTCGGGAAACGCCAATCGCCGACGCGGTCACGGGGGCCTGCGCGCGGGCACCGTCGCCGCGCTCCCTCGTCAGGGAGGTGTCAGTCGCGCACGCAGCTCGGCGTAGGCCCCCTCGCGATCGAGGCGGGCGAGTTCGGCGATGGCGACGGCCTGGGCGGTGGCGAAGGCGCGCAGGGCGGCGACGCGGGCGTCGTAGGGTTCCTGGACGTGTGCGGTGAAGCGGGCCAGCAGGGCGGCGCGCGCGGCGCGATCGTTGACGGTGGCGCCGGAACGCTCCCAGGGGGCGCTGCCGACCAGTTCCTCGCGCCCGTCGGCGAAGCGGACGAAGGCGCTGGTCTGCTGGCGGTCGGCATCGGGCGCGTAGCGCAGCTTCTCGGGCTTGGAACCCGGCGCCGGCGGTGCACCGGCGCGGAGTTCCGCGTCGAGCACGCGCAGGCGCGCCTGGCGCAGCACCGGCTGCGTCGACACGTCGTGTCCCACCGGCAGGGCCGCGAGCGCGCTGGCGAGATCCGCCACCGGCGCCTGGGCGACGCCGCCGGGCAGCGCCGCGATGCGCGCAGCGATCTCGTCGGCGAGGTGCAGCATGCGGTGCCAGCGCGCCACATCGGCGTCGTCGCTGCCGACCAGCGCGCGCAGGCGGGCCAGGCCAGCGACGGCGTCGGCGGGAGCGGCACCGTGGTCGAGCCCGGCCAGGGACTGCTTGCGGGTGGCGATCTCGGCCAGCTTGCCCTGCCAGCGGCGCAGGTCGGCGTCGGCGGTACCGATGAGATCGCGCAGGGCGGCGAGATCACCGGCGACGCCGGCGGGTGGTGGCACCGCCTGGTCGAGCGGCGCCAGGGCGCCGCGCAGGGCGGCAACGCGTGCCACGCGCGCCGTCCAGCGCGCCACGTCGGCGTCGCCATCGCCGACCAGGGTGCGCAGGACGGCGAGATCGTCGCCCGCGGTTGCCGGCGGTGGTTGGGCGCGATCGAGGCCGGCCAGCGCCGTACGCAAGGCGCCAGCGCGGCTGATCCGTACCTGCCAACGCGCGAGGTCGCGGTCGCCGCCACCGATGAGCGTCGCGAGATCGCTGGCCGCCGCGATCGCGGCCGGCGTCACCAGGGCTCCGGTGTCGAGCGCGACAAGCTCACGACGCAGGTCGGCGATACGCGTCAGCCGGCCCTTCCAGCGCGCCACATCCGCGTCCTGCTCGCCAGCCAGGCGTGCCAGCAGGTCGACGTCGCGGGCGGCCTCGGCGTCGGGCGCCGCCACCGCGTCGAGCGCGCCCAGCTTCGAGCGCAGCACCAGCGCCTGATCGGACAGCTCGGCGAGACGCTGGGCGTGACGACGCTCATCGGCGTCATCAGGCCCGGTCAACTCACGCAGCCGGTCGAGATCGGCGCGCAGCCCCGGCAACGGCAGCCCCGGCACCGGCGCGTCGAGCGCCTTCAGCCGGGTGCGCAGGTCGCCGGCGCCGGCGGTCTGTTCGCCCAGGCGTTCGCGCCAGCGCACCACCACCGCGTCATCGTCGGCGGTGAGCAGGCGCAGCCGCTCGACCTCGCCGGCCAGGCGCGCGCGTTCGCCGGCCGGGATCTGGCGCACCGCCAGCAGGTTCTGCAGGCGCGTGCCCAGTCGCTGCGCCTCATCGTCGAGCGCGGCCAGGCGAGGTGACCAGTCCTGCACCAGGGCATCGTCGGCCCCGGCGGCAGCGGCGAGGCGGTCGAGCGCTTGGCGCAGCGCGCGGCGCGACGCAGCGCCCGGCACCGCGTCGGCGGCCATGCGGCGGAAGGGCTCGCGCAGCGCGGCCTGGGCGCGGTCGGCGGCGACCAGCGCCTCGCGCCAGCGCGCGACCAGGGCGTCGTCGGCGCCGGCGATCAGGCCCAGCCGATCGAGATCGCGGCGCCCGGCGGCATCGGCGCCGACCGCCGTCTCGGGCTTGGCCAGCCGGGTGCGCAGGGCGGTCTCCTCGTCGCGCAGCGCCGTCGTCCAGCGCCGCCAGGCCTGCACCTGGGCATCGTCCTCGCCCGCCGTGGCCACGAGTGCGGCCAGGGCCTGTGCGTAGGCGGCACGGCGCGACGGGCCGAGGGGCTGGTCGGCAGCCGGCGGTTGGCCGAGGCGCTCGCGCTCGACGACGGCGGAACCGGCTGCCGCAGTCGTGGCCTGGACACCGGCCGGGCGTTGCTCGACCGGGGCTGGCGACGGCAACGGCGGCGCCGCTTGGCCGGGCAGCAGGAGCACGGCGGCGGCGGCAAGACCGACCACCACCACACCGGCGATGATCAGGCCACGACCACGCGGCTGACGCGGCACGGCGGGCAACGCGACGGCGCCGGCCGCAGCGGTATCGCCGCGCGGCAGACGCAGACGACGGAGATCCTCGACCAGCGCCTGCGGATGCGCCTGGCGCTGAGTGCGATCCTTGGCCATGGCGCGCGCGACCACGGCGGCGGTGGCGGCCGACACCTGCGGATTCAGCATGCGCAGATCAGGGGCCGGCTTGCCGACCACCGCCATCATGGTTGCCAGCGGGGTGCGCTCGGCGAACGGCGGCCGACCGCTGAGCACGGTGAACAACGTGGCGCCGAGCGCGTAGATGTCGGCGCGGATGTCGATGTCGGGCAGGCCCTCGGCCTGCTCCGGCGCCATGAAAGCAGGCGTGCCGATGCCGACCCCGGTGTTGGTCATGCGATCATCGCCGCCCGAGGTGCGCGCCAGGCCGAGGTCGCCGAGCTTGGCCCGGCCGTGCTCGTCGAGGAAGATGTTGTTCGGCTTGATGTCGCGGTGCACCAGGCCGCCGGCATGCACCGCCGCCAGGCCGGCGGCGCACTGCTCCAGGAGATCGAGGGCGCGATCCTCGGGCAACCGGCCACCGGAACGCTTGACCAGTCCGGCGAGATCGCCGCCCGGAACCAGTTCGAAGGCCATATACAGCCGGCCGTCGGCGATGCCGGCGTCGTGGATGGTGACGACGTGGGGGTGGTTGATGGCGGCGGCGGCGCGCGCCTCGCGCAGGAAGCGTTCGGCGAATTCGCCCGAGCCGGCGAGTTCGGGCCGCATGACCTTGAGCGCGACGACGCGGCGCAAGGTGGCGTGGCGGGCGCGGTAGACCATGCCCATGCCGCCTTCGCCGAGGATGCCTTCGATGAGATAAGGCCCGAGGCTCTGGCCGGGACCTGCCGGCCGGTGGTCCACGATCGGCGGCAACGGGGTCGAGGGGGCGACCGTCGGCAGTCCGCTCAGCGTGAGCGGCACCCCGGGTGCGCCCGGCGCCGGCGTCTGCGGCGGAGTGGCTTGGGCAAGCGACGAGGTGCCATCGCCCGGCATCCCTGACGGCTGCGGATCAGGGGAATTGGAGGCCGATTCAGCCATCGCCCGCAGAACCTCGCAGGGGCACCATACATCAGCCTCGCGGTAGGGGGCAAGCCGGTCATTGCCAGGCCGTTCCTCGTCGCGTGCCGCCCTTGTCGCCGCAGCCAGCCGCTCACCGCTTTCGTGGAACGGGCGGATCGAGGATCTGCCGGTCCGCCACCAGCCGTTCGCGGAGCTTGGCGTAGTCGACCTGCTGCACGGTCACCCCGGCGTCGATGGCCTGGCAGGCGGCGGTCGCGGCGCTCTGGCCGAGCAGCATGAAGACCGGCTCCATGCGGATCGAGCCGTAGGAGATGTGGGTCGAGCCCATCGCCACCGGCACCAGCAGGTTGGTGCACTCCTCCGCCTTCGGCGTGATCGCCCGATAGGCGATGCGGTACGGCCCACCGGTGCCGACCTCGACATTGCCCTCGTTGCGCACCGCGCCGGCGACGACCACGCGCTGGCAGTGGTGCGAATCCATGCCGTAGCTGCCCAGGCCGATGGAATCGGCGATGGTGGTCTTGGACTGGCAGTCGTTCTGGGTCATCACATAGGCGCCGCGCATGCGCCGCGCCTCGCGGACGTAGAGCTGGTGGGTGAACCCGCCGGTGTCGCGGTACTCGTCGCGGGGCAGGCCGTGGCGCGCCACGGCGGCGCGGGTCTCGGCGGCTACCTGCGGGTCATTGGCGAGGAACCACAGCATGCCGAGGTGATGGCAGACGTGCTCCTGGAAGATGCGCTCGCGCACCAGGTAGTCGCCGGCCGGCCACCCGTAGTTGGCTCCGACATGGTCGGTGAAGAAGGCGCCATCGATGAAGTGGTGGTTGTTGACGTCGCCGCCCCACTTGGGTTCCGGTGGTTGCTTCACCGCCGCCAGCAGGCGGGCGAGCAGAAGGTAGCGCTGGGGGTCGTAGTTCGCCGGTTTCGGCCAAGGGATGCGGTCGGCGGCGGTGCTGACGCGCATGCGGAAGCAGTAGGCCTGGATGCGGTGGTCGGCGGCGCCGATGGCGCCACCACGGTCGGCGTTCACGCCCGGCAGCAGCCCGGAGGTCGGATCGCCGGGGTTCACGTACGGATCGACTTTCACTGGCCAGTTGTGGCCGCCGCCAGCGGTGATGCCGTTGAGCGTCTCGCCGAACTCGGCGTTGGCCTCGCGTCCCCAGGCGGTGGCGACGCCGGCCATCGCGACCAGATCCCCTTCGTACGAGCAGTCGATGAACTGCCGCGCGGTCACGGTCAGCCCGTCATCGCAGTGGATGGCGGTGATGCGGGTACCGTCCTTGTCGACCTTCGCGAGATGGCTGCGCAGGCGCAGCGGCACCTTGGCCTCGCTGAGCATCGTGCGGTACTGCGCCTCGGCGGCGCTCGGCCGGAAGCCGCTCTGCCCGACCTCGGCGTAGAATTCGCGGGCGATGCCGCCGCAGACGTCGGCGCCGCCGGCGTCGGTCGCGCTCAGTCCGCCCGCGGTCAGGCCGCCGACGTGATCGTCGAAGGCGAGCAGGATGACGCGCTTGCCCATGCGGCTGGCCTGCACCGCCGCGGTGACACCGGCGCAGGTGGCGCCGTGGATGCACACGTCGACCTCGATGCGTTCCGCCTGCACCGTCCGAGGCGGCAGGTAGTAGCGCAGGTCGGTGTACTCCGCGACCGGCAATTGGGCAGCCGGGATGGGAAGGTCGAGCGCGGCGATGGTGAAAGGCATGAGGGCGATCAACTGGGGAAGAAAAGTCATGTGCGGTATTCTGCTGGCGATGCCTGGCGTTTGAGCCGGCCTCGGTCCAGATCCGCAAGCGCAACACCGAAAAGGTCTTGCCTCTTGTCGGGAGCGCCGAGCTGTCGCTGGCGCTGCTGCCGCTGTACCACATCCTGCTGGCGTGGCTGGCATCGAGAGCGTCCCGGAATCGGCCATCGCCGCCTTCGAGCGCCTGCACGGCGTGCGCATCACCGTCCACGACCCCGCCGGCCGCCTGCGCGGCGCCATCGATGCCGGCCGGCACGTGCATCGCCACCGCACCTGCGCTCTGATCAAGTCGACCGGCCACCTGGCCCGCTGTCTGGCCTTCGATGTCGAACGCCTGCACAGCGAACTGCCCGCCCAGCCCGACGGTCGCGTCCAGGTCTGCCATGCCGGCGTGGTCGAATGCGTGCTGCCGTTGCTGGCCGGCGACCGCCTGCTGGCCGTGCTCTTCGCCGGTGCCTGGTCGCCCGGCCGCGACCTGCGCCTGGACGCCAGCGACGCCGCGCACACTCGTCTGCCCACCGGCACCCGCCCGCTGACGCTGCCGCGCCTGGGTGAGGAGCGCGCCCGCCTGCTGCTGGAAGCGCTGCGCCAATTGCGCGCCCGGCTCGAACAGTGGCTGGCCGCCCAGCCGCCGCCGGCCGCCACCGGGCGCACGCCTGCAACCGATCAGGCCCGACGCGGTCAGATCATGCGCTACGTACGCAGCGAGCACGGCCGCGCGCTCAGCCTGGCCGAGCTGGCACGCTGGCTGCGGCTGAGCCCTTCGCGCTGCGCCCACGTCGTGCGCGACACCTGCGGTGAGAGCTTCTCGACCCTGGTCATGCGTGAGCGCCTCGACACCGCCCGCGACCTGCTGGCGCGCACCGCCCTGCCGGTGAGCACGGTGCTGCACGCCGCCGGATTCCGCAACCGCAGCCACTTCCACGCCGCCTTCCGGCGGCGCTTCGCCACCACGCCCGGCCGTTTCCGCGCCCAGCCGCGCTGGCCGCCGCCGGGGCCGTGACCGCCAGGGCACGCGTCCGACCCTTGGCAAGCGGCGCCGTCGCGCGATCGTGCCTGGCGCATGCTCACCGGGCTGCGCGCCTCCGATGCTTCGACCTTGCAACGCCTGTGCGGAACCGACCAGCGGCTGTTCCTGCGCCTGGGTGCGTTGTTGCAGGCCAATGTCGCGATCACTGAGGCGGCGCTGACCGAGATGGCGGCAGTACCGGCGCTGCGCGCGCTGGTCATGGATGCGCGCCTGAAGTCGGCGACGCCGGCGGAATTCGCAGCCCTGCTCGCCGCCGCCGGCGGCAGCGGACTGGTGCTGTGCGACGATCCCGCCGAGGTCGCGCCGCCCTGGCGCGTGCTCGCCATCGACGATGAACTGGGCAATCCCCTGCTGCGCACCGCGCTGCCGTCGACGCCGATGGCGGTCGCGGTTCCGGCCGCCTTCTCAGCCCTGCTGCCGACGCTGCCGCCGGGGCTGCGCGGCCCGGTCGAAGGCCTGATCAGCGCCACCGCCGACGATCAGCGCGCCGCTGCGCTCGAACAGTTGCGCTATGCCATGCCACCGCTGGCGGTGGTGGCTGAACTGATGCCGATGCTGCTCGCCGACGCCGCCGAACTGGTGCGCGAGCGTGCCATCGGACTCCTGGTGGCCGCCGGCGCGCACGCCGCCGTGGTCGATCTGGTGCGCGCGCTGCAGCGCAACGACCACGCCACCATCGTCCGCCTCGCCGATGCGGTGTCGCGGCTGCCGCCGATGCAGCTCGACCTAGCGGTGGCGGCGGCGCTGGCCTGTGCCGGCCGCGGCCAGGCGGGCCAGGCGGTGGTCGGCCTGTGCGAACGCCTGGCCGGCCACCTGGCACGCCATCCCGGGCTCGACCGCCTGCTCGATCACCTGCTCCCGACCCGGCTCAGCCTGGTCGGTCTGATACGCGCGCTGCAAAGCGAGGACACGGCGCGGATCAACGCCATCCTTGTGCGCAGTCTCGGCCAGGGCGCCCGTGGCGATGCGCAGTCCATCGTCCTGCTTGCCGGCCCCGGACAGAGCATCGAGACGGCCCTGATCGAGCGCGGCATCGATCTGCTCATCGCCGCCGACGAGGAACCGCAGGAGCGCATGGCGCTGGCCAATGCCCTGCGCCGGCTCGACCGCCAGGGACTGGCCGGGCGTCTCGCCGGGCGTGGCAGCCAGTTGGCGCTGTCGCGCGATACCAGCGTCTACTGGCTGCTCGCCGAGCTGTGCCGCGACGGCGCCGTCGATGCCGCCACCGCCGACCTGTTGGCGGTGCTGGCGCGGCGACTGCTGCGCGACGCGCCCGGACCGCACGTGGTGGCCATCCTCGAACAACAGCTGCCGGCGCTGCTGCCGGCGCGGCCAGCGCTCAAGGCCGACCTGGTCGAGCCGCTGGGCGAGGTGGTGGCGCGTTACCGCGATCTGCGCAGCCGCGATCTGGTCGCCGCCTGCCTGGCCGCCATCGGCCCGGCGGCGGTGCCGCCGCTGTGGCGGCTGCTGGAGGAGCACGGCCAGCGCGAGGTGCGCCTGGTCGCCATCGCCACCCTGCCCGATCTGGTCGAGCACGACGTCGCGTCCACCACCGCCGCCATCGATCGTCTGCTCGCCGGTCAGTCACGCGCCACTGACGCCAGCGAGCGCGCCGCCCTGGTCACCGCCGCCGCCCGCCTGGCCGCCGCCGCCGCCGCGCGCGGCGACGCCGCGGCGCTGGCACGGGTCGATGCCGCCACTGGTGCGCTCGGCGACGCCGCCATCGACGCCGTCGGCTTCCTGCTGGCGGCGCCCGGCCTCGATCCGGGGCGCCGGCTCGAACTGCTTGAAGTCGCGCTCGTCCGGCTGATGGCCGATCTGCCCGACGCTCCGCTCACCCACCACATCGACGCCCGCACGCAGGACATCACCTTCGTCCTCGACCAGCGGCTGGGCGCGCACACCGAGGACATGCCGCGCGTGCTGGCCGCGCTGCAGCGCGCCGGCTCGTCGCCGCATCTGCCGCCGCAGCTCCTGCGCCGCCTGGTCGACCGGTTGTGCTTCCAGTGGGTGCGCGTCGCCTCCTGGCAGGTGGTGTGGGGGCCGGGCAATGTCCAGGAGCTGGCCAAGGTGATGGGTCAGTTGGCGCAGCGCGCCGACTTTCCCGGCCCGCTGCGCCTGAAGATCTGCGAGGCGCTGCTGCCGCGGCTGAACCAGCTCAGCGTGGCGCGCAGCCTCGCCCGCGTCTTCATCGCCGCCGAGGGCAGCTACCTCAGCGACCTCGCCGGCAAGGCCGCCGCCCGCCTGGCCAAGCTCGCCACCGACAGCTACTACGCCGACGACGAGAAGGAGGAACTGCTGGAGGTGCTGGTCGACCTGCTGGCGGTCCCCCACCTGGGCACGGAGGGCGACATCCTGCGCCGCCGCCTGGCCGGCCTGATCGCCGCCAACCGCAATCGACTCGGCGCACGTGCGCGCGAACGCCTCAAGGCGGTGGCGGCGGCGGCCGACGACGAACTGCGGGCGCGGTTGGACTGGGTGTAGGCGGGTCCGCCTTCGCCAATCACGGCGCGAACGTGATCGCCACCCGCTTGGTGCCCACGGGCAGCACGACGTCGCCGTTGGCCTCGGCGGTGACCGGGGTGCCGTCGGCGACGAAGCTGGCGGGCAGGGTCGCGGGCCAGCGCAGCGTCACGCCGGCGGGCGGCTTGACGCCACCAAGATCGAGGACGGCGCCACCGGCAGCCGGCGCATAACGCAGGTCGAGCACGCCGTGCCGGGTCGGGAAGTTGGCGAGAGTCATGCCGACCGGGTCCTTGAACCACTCCGCCGCCACACCGGCGAGCACCACCAGCCGGCCGTCGTCTTCGAAGGCCAGGCAATCGCGCATGAGCAGCGCGACCTCGGCGATCGCCCACCCGTGCGGCATGGCCACCGCTGCCTTCCACGTGGTGCGCGCGTTCGCCCAGCCGCCGACACCGCTGTCGCCGCCTTCATCGAGCACGTACCAGTCCTGCATCTGCGCCTGGTCGAGATGCAGCTTGACCGTCCCGCCGCCAGCGGCGCGGTTGCCGGCGTAGAGCCCCTGATGCGCGACGGCGGGCGGGAAGTAGCGCCATCCGCCGGGCTTCTGCGCGGCGATGTTGCGGAACTGCTCCCTGCCCTTGCCGGCATCGAGCGGATAGAGGCGGCACGGCCACTGCACGCTGTAACTGCCATAGTCGCGTGCCAGCTTGGCGCCGAATCGACGGTCGTACTGCTCGAACAGCGTGCCTGCGAGCGCACGCCAGGTGGTCGCCTCGGCGGCATGTCCGGCAGCCTCGGCGAGGTCGGCGGCAGCGCGCATCCCGGCGATGTCGAAAGCCTCGGTGTACTCGGGATGGTTGCCGTCGCAGCGACCGAGGACGAAGGCGTGGCGCTTGGCCGCCGGTACCTCGGCACCGAAATCGCCATCCATGCTGACGTGGTGCGGTGGCGGGGTGCCGCGATACCAGGTGATCATCCCCGCCAGTTTGCGGACGCGCGGGAAGGCCTGCGTCAACCACGCCTGGTCGCGGGTGAATTGATAATGCTGTCCGGCGATCCACAGCACCTGGCCAGGATTGTCGGCCTCGGGATAAGGCCGTCCGTTGAAGGGATGGGCGAGCAGGTAGTCCACCGCCCGGGTGGCGAGGTCCATGACCCCGGCATTCTCGAGCACGGCGATGTTGTAGACGGCATCGCGGTTGAACGTCGTGTAGTTGATCACCGCCACGTCCGGAGCGCCTTCGTTCAGGAACATCGCGGTATGGCCGACCAGTGCCGTCCACGCCTGCGCCCAGCGCGGGTCGGGAACGGTCAGCGTCACGCGTTTGGCGAGGCCCTTCCAGAACGCGGTCGCCTCAGCGAACAGCGCGTCCGCTTTCACGGCGCGATACCACTCCAGACCGGGATCGCCCTGCAACCGGCCGCCGGTGGCGGGATTCGGTTTGGCGTTCTCCTTGTAGTTGTCCTTGCCGCCGGGCTGCCAGTCGTGACCCACCGCCCGCCGGCCAGGCAGCACCGGACAGACGAAGCTGAGGACCTGCGTGGCGCCAGCGGCGATGGTCAGTTCGTGGCGCAGGACGCCGGAGCACTGTCCGGTCGGCGAACGTGCCGAGGCCTCCGCCGGCAGCGAACCGGCACGCGCCGCGGCGCCGACGCTGTCCGTGGCCGCCACTCCGGCGGTGGAGCGCTGGCCGGCGATGATCGCTGGGTGATCGTCGACCAGGAGCGCGTCACCCTCCGCGGCAGCCGCGATCCGGCCCACAGATCCGCCGGCCGGCCCCAGGCCGCGCAGAGCGGCGTAAAGCGCGACCGTGCGCGGCACGGCGCCACGATTGGCGAGGTGCACCCGCGCAGCCACCACCTGGATATCGCCGGCCGGCGACGCGCGCTGCACCTGGCAGACCTCGCTACGCACCGCCAGATCGCCGGCCGTCCAGGCGCTCCACGGGATGAGCAGACCGTCGCCAACCAGGCCGCGTTCGACCGCCACTCCAGCCATGGTCGGCGCGGTCAGCGTTCCGCTCGTCGGATCGTGCAGCCAGAAGGCGATGCCATAGGTGGCGAAGCCGGGCGAGAAACCGCCCTCCGCCTCGACGAAGGTCTTGAGCGTGTCGACGCTGTCGGGAATGCCGATGGCGAGATGCACGCGCCCAAGCGGGTCGAGCCCGTCGCGCGCCGGCGCCGAATCGCCGGCGTGGGCGCAAAAGGATAGGGAAAGGGCAATGAGAGCGGCGAAGTCGGGACGCATGCTGAAGCTCCATTGAAACGGCCGGACCTGGCCGGTTCACGCCGTGGTCGTACGCCATATGCTTCGAAACGCTGAGTTCAGCCCGCTTTCGCACGCCAACCATGCACAATCGCCCACGTCCGCCGCGCCGTCGCTACCAGCCGAGCTACGAGCCGCACCGCCTCGATCCCGCCTTCCCGTTCCTCGCCATCCCCTGGCTCCACCCCGATCACCCGATCACCCGGTTGCATCAGCACGACGTGCTGGAAATCGGTTGGTGCCACGAAGGTGCCGGCGTCTTCGTGATCGCCGACAAGATGCTGCGCTTCCAGGCGCCGTGCGCGTGCATCATCAGCGAGCGCGAATTGCACTTCGCGCAAAGCTCGCTGGGCACCACCAGCCGCTGGACCTTCCTCTTCGCCGACGTGCCGCGCCTGCTCGCGGGCACGCCGTGCGACCCGGCGCTGCTGTCTACGGCGGCTTTATCCGGCGCCGCATTCGCCAACGTCATCGCCGCCGCCGAACAGCCGGCGTTGTGCCGACTGGTCGGCGAACTCGCCGACGAGTCCGCGCGTCGCGCCAGCGTGCCGCTGCGCTCCTGGCAGGCGGCGGTGCGCGGACTGCTGCTGGCCATCCTTGCCCACTGCCAGCGCCTCCCCGGACGCAGCGCCATTCCCGGCCAGCCTCCGGCCATGGACTGCCTGGCGCCGGCGCTGGCCTGCATCGGCGAGCGCCATCGCGAGTCGCTGCCGGTTCCCGCCCTGGCCCGCGCCTGCGGGATGACCGTGAGCACCTTCCGCCGTGTCTTCCGGGCCACGCTCGGCCAGTCGCCCAAGGCCTACCTGACCCGGTTCCGCGTGCACCAGGCCGCGGCCGCCCTGGACGCCAGCGCGACCAGCGTGGTCGACGCCGCCCGCAGCGCCGGCTTCGCCAGCGTCAGCGCGTGCAACCGCCACTTCCGCGCCGTGCTTGGTTGTTCGCCACGGCAGTGGCGGCAACGGACGCGGTAGGCGAGGCCTCCGCCAACAGCCGACGTGAAGATGACGTGAAATGGGTGTGGGTAACGCCCAGTCCTGACGATCGACCTTCTGTGTCACTCCAGGGGGACAGGGTCTTCGCCTCCCACTCAACGGAAGGCCTCTGATCTACGAATAAGAGACGTAACGTTACCACGCCATGGCCTTATCCTTACCACTCTTGGCATCGAGAGTTGCGGCCGGCGCGCTCCAGAGCGGTTTTCTGATTCTGCTCGCGGGGGTGACGTGGGCGGGAGACGCCCCGCCCGCGGACAGCCTGGAAGCGCGTTCCGAACTGGTGAGGACGAATTATGAGACCCAGGTCTACCCGCTCCTGAAAACCTACTGCTTCGCCTGCCACGGTCCGGAGAAGCACAAGGCCGACATCAATCTCGCCAACCTCGCGACCGGGCACGCGGTGGTAAACCTCAACCAGTCGGCGATCAGGCACTGCATCTCCAAACTCGTCGTCCGCGAGATGCCGCCGGAAAAAGAGGCGCAGCCGACCGACGAGGAACGCAAACGCATCGTCGACTGGCTGGCCTCCTTGAAGCGGCTGAGCCCGCGCGATCCCGGTCCCGGCACCATCCGCCGGATGTCTCGGGTCGAGTACGCCAACACCCTGCACGACCTGCTCGGCGTCTCGCCGACCGTGGCGGCGGAGATGCCGAATGACGCGGTGGGCGCCGGCTTCAACAGCGCCATCTCGCCCCTGCTGATGGAAAAGTACCTGCTGGTCGCCGATGAGGTGCTCGATCAGTTGATCCGTCCTGAACAGGCGCGTCTGAAGTTCACCGCCGGACAGATGGATGTGGTCGCCAACGGAAAGATCGAGGCGGGCAAAGCCGATGGCGGCGAACGCCGCATCAGCGGCGCCGGTCAGGTGGTCACCACGTTCCCCGCGCCCAGCAGCGGCACCTACACCTTCGTCATCAAGGCCGGGGCGGAGCGCCTCGGCAAGGATCCGCTGCGGCTGGCCGTGCGCTGCGACAACCAGGTGGTGGGCGAACTGAAGATCACCGCCGATCTCAAGAACCCTGCGCCCTACACCCTCACCTGCCAGTTGCCGGTGGGGAAGACCAGCCTCGCCCTGATCGTGGTCAATCCCTACGTCGACCCGGCCGAACTGCCCAAGCCACCGACGCCGCCGGCCGCCACACCGCCCAAACCGCCGGCCGCGGCTCCGCCGCCCAAACCGCCGACGCCCCCACCGGCGCCTCCCGGAAAACCGCCGGTAAAGCCGCCGGCCCCTCCTGCCAAGCCACCGCCACCACCACCCCCGCCACCGCCGACGCCGCCCACGGCGCGCACGCTGGTGATCGACACCATCGAGATCACCGGCCCGCCGGCAGCGGCGCAGACACCGGCGCAGAAACGGCTGTTCGTCGCCACGCCGGGCAAGGACGTGACCAAGCGCGACGCCGCCCGTGCCATCGCCGAGAGCTTCGCGCGCCGGGCCTACCGCCGGCCGGTACGCCAGGCCGAGGTCGACGTCCTGCTCAAGATCTTCGACGTCGCCGACAGCCAGGACGAGGTGTTCTCAGAAGCGGTGAAGTTGATGCTGAAGGCGGTGCTGATCTCGCCGCAGTTCCTGTTCATCTCCGCCGACACCAGCACCGGCACGGCGGGGGCGATCGTGCAGATTGGTGACCACCAGATCGCGGCCAAGCTGTCGTATCTGTTCTGGTCCACCATGCCCGACGACGAACTCGCCGCGCTCGCCGACGCCGGCAAGCTGGGCAAGCCCGAGATCCTCATCCAGCAGGCGCGCCGGCTGGTCAGCGACCCGCGCGCCAGCGCCTTCTTCGATGGCTTCGGCGCCCAGTGGCTGGGCCTTGACCGCATCGACGACCTGCCGATGGACGAGAAGAAGTTCCCGCAGATGGCTAGCAAGGTGCTGCGCCGCGCCATGTACGACGAGGCGGCGATGTTCTTCACCTCCATCCTCAGCGACAACCGCAGCATGCTCGACCTGCTCGATGCCGACTTCACCTTCGTCAATGCGCCACTGGCCAAGCTCTACGGCATGGACGACGTGAAGGGTTCGAAGATGCAGAAGGTGAGTCTGACCGACGGCAGCCGCGGCGGGGTCATGACCATGGCCGGCGTGCTGGCGGTGACCTCGCTGCCCGGGCGCACCAGCCCGGTGAAGCGTGGCCGCTGGGTGCTCGAACAGGTGCTCGGTCAACCGACGCCGCAACCGCCGATGAACGTCGCCGCGCTGGAGAAGCAGGACGTTCCCGAGAACGCCAAACTGAACCTGCGCCAGCGCACCGAGCGCCACCGCAGCGATCCCGCCTGCGCCGGCTGCCACCGGGTGCTCGACACCATCGGATTCGGCATGGAGAACTACGACCCCATCGGCCGCTGGCGCGAGAAGGACGACACCGGTCTGGCGGTCGATGCCACCGGCGAACTGCCGGGACGAATCACCTTCCGCAGCCCGCAGCAGCTCAAGCGCATCATCGCCGGCCGTAAGGACGAGATCTGCCGCTCGCTGATCGACAAGATGCTGTCCTACGCGCTCTGCCGCTCGCTTGAGGGTTATGACGAGGTCGTGGCCGAAGATATCGCTGCCGCAGTGGCGAAAGACGGCTACCGTTTCCAGACCGCGCTGATCCAGATCGCAACCAGCTATCCCTTTCTCAATCGTCGCATCAACCGCTGACCAGGTAGGTTCCCCATGCGTCGCAACTGGCAGATCTCCCGCCGCACCAGTCTCAAGGGCATCGGCGTCGCCCTCGGCCTGCCGCTGCTTGAAACCATGGGCTGGGCCGACCCGCCTGCCGGCACGGCCTACAAGCCGCCGGTGCGGCTCGGCTACTTCTACCACCCCTGCGGCGTGCACATGGCCGACTTCTGGCCGACCGATCCCGCCACCTTCCCGGTGGCGCTGTCGAAGAACCTGGAATCCCTGCGCCCGGTGATCGACCAGTGCCTGCTGATCGATGGCCTGCGTCATGCCGAGAACGGCAAGCCGTACCCTCCGCACACCGAGGAACTGGCCTCGTGGCTGACCGCCTGGCAGCCCAACCACGCCCGCCGCGACATCATCGACATCAACACCTCGGCCGATCAGGTCGCCGCCCAGCATCTCGGGCTCTACACCGTGGTGCCGTCGCTGGAACTGGGCTACAAGGACAACGCCGCCACCGGACTGGGCGAACAGGGCACCAACAACCGCTATTACAGCACCGGCAATTACAGCAGCCCGACCCAGCCCCTGCCGGTCGAAATCAACCCGGCGAACGTCTACAAGCGGCTGTTCTCGTCACGGCAGTCGACGCCGCGCAAGAAGGGCGGCCCAGCGGTCGACACCGGCAAGTTCGCGGGCTCGGGCCCGGCTCCGGCTGAGGAGTCGCTCGACCGCAGCATGCTCGATCTGGTGCTGGGCGGTGCCAAGGACCTGCGTGGCCAGGTCAGCATCGACGATCAGCGCCGGCTCGATGAGTACCTCGACACCATGCGTGGACTCGAGAAGCGCATCACCGCCATCGAACGCCAGCAGGCCGCCGCGGCGCGCAATAAGGACGCTGGCGGCGCCAAGGCCGGATTCACCGCCTCGCCGCCGATCGAGGTCCAGATCCCCAACGTCAAACTGAAGTGGAGCGAGCACATCCGGCTGATGGGCGATCTGATGATCCTCGCCTTCCAGATGGATCTGACCCGCGTGTGCACCCTGATCGCATCGCACGTGCATGCGTGCTCGTATCCCGAGCTCGGCATCAACGACAGCCATCACGACCTCAGCCACACCGACAACAATCCGGTCAAGATCGGCAAGCTCACCCGGGTCGACAAGTTCAACATCGAACAGTGGGCGTACATCATCACGCGCATGAAGGGACTGCGCGAAGGTGCCGGCACCCTGCTCGACAACTGCATCATGGTGTGGGGCTCGGGCATGGATGACGGCGGGCACCACTTCAACCGCCTGCCAACCATCCTCGCCGGCCGCGGCGGCGGCACCGTCCGCCCGGGTCGCCACGTGAAGGTCAAAGGCAACATCGGCGATCTGCACACCGCCATCCTGGCCCGCGTCGGCGTGACGCTGCCCAAGCCGTTCGGCTGCGGCACCAAGATGCTGGCCGAGTTATCCTGATCACCTGAACAGCGCTTCTCCGGAGCGCGGTGCGCTCCGGAGAAGCCCGTCTCACTTCGCTGACAGCGTGACCCGGCTGACCTTCCCGGGCTCCAGCGTCACCGCCTGCTGATGTTCTCGCCCATCAGACCAGCGGACGTCCAGGGTCACGGCGCCGGGTTCGCGCACGGCGAAACGGGCTTGCGCGGCGGGGCCGCAGCCGGTGAGGACCTGATCGCCTAAGCGCCGCCAGCCCGCGATCCGGCCGTCGGCGTAGCGCACCGTCAGCCGCGCGCCGATCACCGCCCGCGTACCGGCCACGTCCACGGCCAGGATGGCGGTGCGCGCCAGGGCGCGGTCCTGGGCCCGGGAGGCCTCGTCGACGATGCGCTGGTTGAGCGCATCATTGCACAGCAGACGCAACTTGCCGTCGATCCCTCCGAACAGCAGGTCGGGCGCGCCGTCGCCGTCGACATCCGCGGCCACCGCACCCCACTGGCCGGTGCTGTAGGAACCGCCGGGGAAGGCGTCGTCCTGGCTATAGAGATCGTCGAGCATGTACGAGCCATAGCCGCGATTGGTGTGGAACGAGTTCCGCGAATCCACCGGCCGGGTCAGGGTGTAGAGGTCGATGTTGCCGTCGCAGTTGAGATCCTCGGCGAGCACCGCGAGCTGGGACGAACGGCTGAGGTGGCTTTCATTGCCGGCGCCGGCGCGGTCGACGCCCTTGCCGCCGAGGTTCTGCAGCAGGGTCAGCCCGGCATCGCCGGGGATGACGAGATCGGAGCTTCCCGGATCCCAGAGCGCCGCGAACGAGACGCCGCCGGTGAGGCCGACGCGATCGCTGCCATCGTTGAGCTTGAACGACAGCGACACGCCGGTGGGCGTCGGCTGGAAGCTGCCCTTGGCATCCTGCACCAGCAGGAAGCCCTTGCCGGCGGAGTAGAACAGATCAGTGCGGCCATCGCCGTTCCAGTCGCCGGGAGCGACGAAGCCGGTCAGACCGGCGCCGCACTCGGCGCGGTCGAGACCCAGCCCGGCAGCGACGAACGGCCCGCCCTTGGCGCCGGGATTCAGCCACGCCGACAGACCACCTCCGGTTCGCGACACCAGCACATCGGGCCAGCCATCGCCGTCGAGCTCGACGAATGTCGTGACCTTGGCATTCGTCGCCGCCGCGGCCGGCAGACGGTCGCTGGGCACGAAACCGCCGGCGGTGTTCAGGAAAAGGCGACCATCGAACAGCAGATCGAGACGGCCGTCGCCGTCGGCGTCGGCGGCGCTGACGCTCCACGCGGTCACCCCGGCCAGGCCGAGTTCGGCGCTGCGGTCGCTGAAGGTCCCTGGTTTCACCTGCAAGAAGATATGGCAACCGGTCTCGCTGGCGGCGACCGCGTCGAGACGTCCATCGCCGTCGAGATCGGCCAGGGCCACGCCGCGCAGCGCCGCGCCGTAGGCGCCGAGCACCTGCTCGGGTTTGAAGCGGGTGAAGGGCAGCGCGGGGAAGAAGAAGCGGCCCGCCTTGCTGTCGGTGATCATCTCGGCCAGACGTTCGGAGCTGCCATTGAAGCAGCCCCACATCTTGTCACCGGTATTGCGTTGCCAGGTCCAGGCGACGGGATCGGCAGCGTTGCCCTCGATCTCGTGGAACCATTCGTCGTGGTAGATCAACCCCGCCAGCGGATTGCCGCGCGCTCCGGCCTTGCCGAGGAACAGCACCACGTGGTCGCCGTCGCCGATGGCGTCGAAGAGATCGCGCCCACCGCCGCCCTCGTTGCCCGGCGGGACGGCGGCCTCGGGCTTGGCAGCGGGGACCGTGATCACCAGACGGGTCAGCGCGGTCTGTCCTTTGAGCACCGCGCTGAGCGCGATGGTCAGCCGGCGGCCGGGCTCATCGATCGCGATGACCTTCCCCGCCGCGACCACCACGTGCAGCGCCGCCACATCGCCAGGTTGCAGTGACGGATTGACCAGGGCCTGGGCGATCGGGGCACTGAGCGTGACCAGCAGTACGGCGAGGATCCGGTGCGGTTGGACGATGGTCATGGGGACGGATCCTTGCCGGGCGGCTGAATGGAGACGATCGCGGCCCAGGCAGGTTCCGACCACGCGGCGGCATGTCAAAGTCGCGGCAGGCTGACGTGGCGGCTGAAGCGGCGGCCGACGCGGCGGCAGCGGCCGCGCTTCACCAGCTCGCCTCCTTCTTGATGCGATCGATCCGCGTGGTCAGCGGCGCGCCCTTCTTCAGGTGCGATCCGAAGAAGACGTTCCGCCACGCCGACTGCTGGTTGGGATCCTGCACCAGCAGGCCGCCCCCCTCCCACAGCCCGTCGAATTCGACGCCATCGACCGCCACGTCCTTGGCCAAGTAGACGGTGATGCCGCGGGGCAGGGTGTCGAACCAGTCGTCGAACTTGGTGATCTCCTCGGGTTTCAGGACCAGCGGTGTCACCAGACCATCGGCACCGGTGATCGTGCGGGTGGGCCGGTCAGGCGGGCTCATGCCGATCAGCAGCCGCGCCTTCTTCGCATCGCTGGTGAAGCTGCGCAGGCTGCTGCCCGCATTCAGCGTCAGGCTGGCGCGACGGGTGATCTCGCGGCTCTCCTTGCCCGTGTACTTGGCGTCGGTGCTGTTCTTGAAGGCGACGTTGACCGTGGCGCTACGCGCGATCGGACGATCGGGCATGCCGGCCTGGAGATTGCCGGTGACATCGAGATCGCAGCGCCCGAAGTTGTTGGACCAGGCGCCGAAGAAGGCGCCGTCCATCAGCGCGATGGTGCCGCCGCCGCGCACCCACGGTTCGGCATTGCGGCCAGGCAGCAGCATGCTGTTGGCGGCGACGATCACCGGGCAGTTGGTGACCTGGAATTCGTCCAGGGTGATGATCTGGCCGAAGAACTCGGTGCTCGCCTGGTTGGCTTTGCTGAAGGCGAAGTACTGCGAGAACATGAACCGCGACACGCTCTTGGGCATGTCGTGGTTGGTTGGATCCCAGTTCAGCGCCCACGGTTTCAGCAGCGCCTGGTTGTCGTTGCGCACAAAGGTGTGGCGGTTGCCGACCCATTGGCTGGCCCCCTGTGCTGACAGCGCTCCGCCGCGCTTGACCCAGAGGTTTCCGTGGATCTGCCGGCCGATGCCGTCGCCACCGCCGCGGAAATTCGCTCCGGACTCGACGGTGATGTGGCGATGGACCTGGCGTGGGATCTGCTTGAGGTCGCGGAAGTTGACCACGTAGACGGTCTGCGACGCCGGCAGCAGGACGTCGGTGTCCTCGTCGAATACCAGCTCGGTGCAGGGCTTGCCGTCGAGCAGCCAGTTGGCGGGATCGAGGGGATCGGGCTGGTTACGGCCGCCGGCGCTGACTCCCGGCTTGGCCCAGGTGAGCAGCTTGCCCTTCGGCCAGGTGCTCTTGAGGAAATACTCCTTACCGGTGAGCTGCGGCCAGAAGGCGGCCGAGGTGAACTGCGGATCATGCGACGATGGGCCGCCGACGCTGATCGCGGGGACCTCCACGCTCACCACTGTCTGATCGCAGTTCTCGCGGGTGACGATCGCGGTCCCGGCCGCGGGCAGCGTGGGGTTGAAGGTGCCGACGGTGGCGGCGCGGCTGCTGGCGGACTCGCCGGCCTGCACCAGGCGGTCACCGCCGACACCGCTCAGGACGACGGCACCGATGAGCACATTGACGACGAGGCGACGGGACATGGGATCCTCCGGGCTGGGGACGAGTGAGACGGTGAAGCGGGTGCCTTTGACGCGGACCTCGCCGAACGCGCTGCGCACGGTGAAGGCGCCGACCCCGGCGACGATGTCGCAGGTGACGCTGCCCTGTTCGAGCGTGATCGCCTCGGCTCCGGGTGCGCCGTCGAGGCGCGCCGTGGCGCCGGGATCGAGGGTGACGCGGCAGTAGCCGCCGAGATCGAGCCCTACCGGCGTGGCGGTGGCGGCCACCAGTGAGCCGCGCCCGACCACACGTCCGTCGGCCAGCAGTCCGTCGGTCGGCCGCTGCTCCGGGCGCCACCACCACGCAGCGGTCACTGCCACTGCTGCTGCTGCTGCGGCAGCCAGGAGCCAGCGCATGCGCAGCGGTTGACGCCGCCCTCGCGCCGGCTGGCCGGCCGCGCCACGCACGGCATCGCGCACCGCGACCAGCGCCATGGTCAACTCGGCAAAGCGCCGGCGCGCCGCGACATCGTCGCGCAACTGCCCGGCGATGATGGCGTCCTCCGCCGCGGAGGTCGCACCGTCGAGATGGCGCAGCATCAGCGCATCGGCGTCCGGCGCGATCACCGAACCTCCCGGATCAGGCGGCGGCGGATGCAATCCTCAAGCGCGCGATGGGCGCGGGACAACAGGCTGTACGCGCTGGACAGGGTGAGACCAAGGCGCTGCGCGAGGTCGTCACCGGTGAGGTCCTCACGGTAGCGCGCCTCGACCAGCGCCCGGGCACGTTTTCCGAGCCCGGCCAGGCAGGTACGCAGCGCCTCGTGGCGGTCCTGGCGCCAGTCCTCGGCCGCCTCGGCCAGGACCGGCATCAGGTCGGCGATGGTGGCGGGGTCGAGACACGGCGGTGCGCGCTGGCGCAGCCGCGCGGCGTGCAGGGCCTGGCGGCGGGCGATCTCGCGGACCCAGGGGGCGAATCCGTCGTCGCCGGGAAGGTCCGCCGCCCGCCGCACCACCACCAGCAGCACCTCCTGGAACACCTCCTCGGCCAGGCCAGCATCGCGCAGGATCGCCGTGGCCAGGGCCATCACTTCCAATCGCCGGGCCATGGTCAGGCGGATGGCGCGTTCGGTGGCCAGCGCATCGGCTGCAGAAAGATCAGCGGCGTGGGTCATGGCTGCGCAGGGTCGTATGGCCATCAGCCCGGGAAACTTGACCAGGTTTCCCGAGGGGACCGCCCCGGTGTGCAAGGCACCCCGCCGCGGCGACGCTGGCGCAGCCTGCCATCAGCGGACTACTCCCGCGCCAGACGGCCGTCGATGAGGCGGAACACCGAGGCACCCATCTCCTGGTCGATCAACAGGCGGCCATGGTCTCCGATGACGATCTCGACGTTGGCGTGGACACGTCGACGCACGCGCAGGCGGGCGACCTCCAAACTTGCCGCGGCATGGGCACTGGCGGTGACGTAGCGCGCGAGGACGCGTTGGTTGCGCTCCAGGGCGCTGGCGACCACTCCGGCGCGACTTTCGCACTCGCGCAATTCGCCGGCGAGATCGCCGGCCGCCTCGACGCCTTCGCGGGCGATGGTGGCGTGCAGGTGGTGGCGCAGGAAGGCCAGGCGCTCGTCGAGATGGGCGGCCTCGGCGCGCAGGCGCGGCTGGTCGGCGGTCGCCTCGCCCGCGAGCGCGGCCAGGAACGGCTCTCCTCCCAACACCACCGTCACCAGCGATCCGGCAGCGTCGCCGATCACGTCGCAGACCACCTCGTGGCCGGCGATCACCCGGCTGTTGACCAGTGCCGTGCAGATCACCGACTCGCCGGCGATGATGCGGCTGTCGACGATGGCGTTGGTCACCGCCACCACCGCCGCCTTAACCGATCGGCTCATGATGTGGCGCGCGGTCAGCCGGCCGTGCACGGTGACCCGCTGGACGCCGGGCAGCAGGCCAGAACCCACGGCGAGATCGCCCTCGATCTGGATGCGTGCGTCCTCGACGGCACCGGCGACCGTGGCGGAATCGCCGCACACCAGCGCGAAGCCGGCGAGGATGTCCCCGCGCACGATCACCGGCAGCCGGGTATCGACGTCACCGCAGGCGTGGTCGAGATTGCCTTCGATCACCACCGGGCAGCACACGCTGACCACCCCACGCGGATTCCGACCATAGGCGCCGGCGATGGCGGCGACCAGGGTCGGCGGCTCGCCCTCGCGCAGGCGGGATCCGGGACCGACCAGCGGCGCCAGATCGACGGCGGGATGGGCGGTGCGCACCGGCACTGCGACGCCAGTGACGGTGCGACCGGGTCGTGACGGCCGGCCGCGGCGCACCCGGGCGAGTTCGCTGTCGATCGGCACCTCGACCAGGCAGCACTGGCGGTGGTAGTCGATGCGCTCATCGCCAGCGGCCGCGACGGTGGCGACGCTGTTGACCAGGTGCTCGATGATGTCCGGCGTGCCCGGATCGGGCGCTTCGGCGTGCGCCAGCGTCAATCGACGCGGTCGCGGCTCGGGGATCGCCGCCGCCGCCGCCGCGGTGACATCAAGGCCGGCGACGACACCAGCGGCAACCAGGGCGGCTCCGAGCGCCTCGCCCTCGACGTGCTCGCCGGCAGCGAGATCGAGCGCCGCCTCGCCGCCGCCCACCGCCACTGCCATTACCGGACGTACGACCAGGCGTGTGCGGACGCCGTCTGCGAGATCGACGCGGACACCGCATTCGGCATCGGCATGCAGCCAGCCAGCCCAGCGCGTCTCCACCTGGCCATCATCGGCCAGACGCAGACCGGCTCCGAGCGCCGGCAGCGCCGGCGGAAGCGACCGGCCATCGACCCCAGTGCCCGGCTGGCCGTAGGCGTCGGCGGAGAGGCGACCGATCACCGCACCGGTGGCAACCTCGGCGGGCAGCGTGGCGAAGCGTACGTCCAGACGGACTGCGGCGGTGCCGGCGCGCGCCGGATCGCCGGCGGCCAACGCCAGGTCGCGCGCGCCAGCGGCGGGACGGGTGGCATCGACCAGGGTCTGGCGATGGACACCGTGGTGGATGTCGGACGCAGCCAGCAAAGCGCGCAATGCCGCCACAGCGAGCGCCTCACCCGCGGCCAGGTGCAGCGTCGCATGCAGACGGTCTGACGAGACCGTGATCGAGGCCATGGGCCAGTATACCCGCGAGCGCGGTCGTCCGCGCGGGTGGCCAACGGTACCAGGGGCTGCGCCGGCTATTGGCCGCCGACCACCAGCAGGTCGTCGAGTTTCCAGGTCATGCCGGCCACGGCCAGGCGCAGACGGCTGTCGGCGGGCACCCGGCACTGGTCGGTGGCGAACACCGCCTGGTCGTTGAACAGCACCTGGACGCGGCCGGCCCGGCACTGGACGCGCAACCGCAGCGGTGCCGTCTTCGGCCGTTCCGGCGCCTGCTGCTGCCAGCCGGCGCCGGCATGCACCTTGATCAGGCAGGCGCTGCGTTCGATGCGCACCAGCAGTTCGATGTCATCGCCATGCTGCACGCTGATCACCGCCTGACCGTCGCTGATCGGCTTGCCATCGGCGCCGCGGGCATCGGCGAGGTGCAGCACCAGGGCGGCCTCCCAGTCGCTGCCACCCAGCGGCACCGTGCAATCCAGCGCCACCGCCTCGCCCGGGTTGGCGGTCAGCGAGCCATCGGCCAGGCGGGCCCCGCCCTGCTGGGCGTCGATCATGGTGATGTCGCCGGGATCATCGAAGGACAGTACCGCCACCGCGTGACCCAGCACCGCTTCGCGGCGCTTGAGCCCGGGTCCGGCGGCCAACGCCGGTTCTGCCAGCAGCAGGCGCTTCCCGCCGTCGACGTCATCGCTGAGGATCAGCGCCGCTCCGGCGGCGAGCGCGTCCAATCCGCTGGCCTTGCGCAGCGTGCCCTGGGCCGCAGCCCAGGTGCCTGGCCACAGCCGCGCCACCGCTGCCGCCTCGGTGCACTGCGCCTGGAACTGCCGCTGGGCACCGGCCAGGGGTGTATTGACGAAGGCGGGCTTGAGACCGGTCGCCAGCGCCGGCAGTTCGGCGGACTTGCCATCGACCAGCAATTGCCGCGCGCTGCGTCGCGCCACGGTCAGCCGTTGGGTGAGCAGGGCGCTGGCTTCCTGGTAACGCGCCTCGGCGTCAGCACGGTCATTGGACAAAGCGACGTCCCGCAAGCGGGCCAGGCCCGACAACCGGGTGGACAGTGCGGCCGGGTCGTCGGTCTTGGGCAGCGCGTCGCGCTGCTTGCGGTACCACAGCCCACCATCGAGCAGCAGTTTGGCCTGGGCCAAACGCACATTGCGTTCGACGTCGCTGTCGCCGGCGCGCGGCAGGAAGTCGCGCAGGCGGCGCTCGCCGGCGCCCCAGTCATTGCTGGCCTGGTCGCGTTCGACCGCCGCCTGGACCTCGCTCCAGCGGCTGCGCGCAGCGGTCGCCGGATCCGCACGGGGAACGACCAACGGCGTCACCGGTGGCGCGACGATGGCGATCGGGGGATCCGCCACCACCGGCGGCAATGGCCGTTCGTCGCGTGGCGGTTTCGCATCGAACATGGCGCTGAGATCACGCAGCCAGCGGGGCGCCTGGCCGAGCACGCCTACCACTACCGCTACCGCCAGCGCCGCGACCAGGAACATCAACCACCACGCCCCCCGACCACCGCTGATCACCACCCGCGGACGCTCGGCATCGGTGTCGTCGTCGTCGCTGTCACCGCGCGCCACCGCCGCCGACCGGCTCTTCAGCGCCGACTCGCGTAGCGCGCGCAGTTCGCCGATCACCTCGCCCATGTCGGCGAAGCGCCAGGACGGGTTCTTGTTCATCATCTGGTGCAGGCAGGCATCGATCTTGGCCGGCAGCTCGGGTCGTAGCGAGCGCACATCGGGCACTGGCGCCTTGGCATGCGCCCTGGCGATCTCCTCAGCCGTCTCGCCGGTGAAGGGCGGACCACCCGCGAGCAGATGGTAGAGCGTGCAGCCCAGGCTGTAGACGTCGCTGCGCAGATCGGACGGTGCGCCCTGGCCGCGCTCGGGACTGGCGTGGAAGGGGCTGGTATCGAACGGATTGTCGGGCTCGTCCTCGTCTTCGGCCGGACGCAGCAGCGCCGCCAGGCCGAGATCGAGCAGCTTTATCTTGCCCGAGGTGGACAGCATGATGTTGCCCGGACGCACGTCGCCGTGGACCAGGCCGCGCGCATGCGCTGCTTGCAGCGCCAGCGCGCAGCGTTCGGCCACGAGCAGAGCGGTCTCCAGGGACAGCCGACCCTCGCGCTTGATCAGGCGGCCGAGCGTCTCGCCCTCGACCAGTTCCATGCTGTACCACAGCCGGTCGCCTTCCTGGCCGCATTCGTGCACCTGGACGATGCCTTCGTGCTGGACCTGGCCGGCGGTGCGCGCCTCGCGCAGGAAGCGCTCGCTGACCCCGGCGACGGCGCGTTTGGGGTGGAAGACCTTGATCGCGACCTCGCGATCAAGCGCGATCTGACGGGCGCGGAACACCGTGCCCAACCGTCCGTTGCCCAGCACGGCGCTGAGGCGGCAGCCGCCGATCAGGCTGCCCACCAGGTGGTCCATCGATTTGGGTTTGCCGCGACGGGTACGCGGACTCGCGGCCGGCTTGTCCACCGGACCAGCGGCACGGGCGCGCTCACGGACTGCCGCAGGTTCTGCCGCCGACTTGGCGGCGGCTCGCGGCGGAGCGGGCGCCAGCGGATGCGCCTCGGTCTCGGGCAGCGCAGGCTTCGCGGGGAGCGCCATCGCCTCGGTTTCAGGCGCCGACGACTTCGCGGCCGGCTTCGCCACCAACGCCACCGCTGGCGCTGGCGCTGGCGGGGCAGTGCCGGAAACCATGGACGTCGCGAGCGCGGGATCAGGCAGGAGTGCGACCGCCTCGGTCTCGGGCATGGTCGATTTCGCGGCGGGAACGGTCGCCGGCACGGCTGCGACTTCAGGCGCCGGTGCATCAGCGACCGCGGGTTCGGCAGGCTGCTCGGGCAGCACCGGCACGGCCTCGGTCTCGACCATGCCTGGACGTGGTGCGAGGCCGGGTGTCGGCACCGCCGGCTTGGGCACCAGGGCTTCGGCAGCCGGCCGCGCCGAAGACTCCTCCAGGCTGATCAGCACCCGACTGCTGCCGATGCCCAGCCAGTCCTGATGCGCCAGCGGAACGCGACCCTTGAACCGGCGGCCGTTGAGCACGGTACCGTTCGCCGACTCGAGATCCTCGGCCCACCACTTGCCTGCTTCGTCGCGGAAGACCCGCACATGGCGACGGCTGGCCTTGCCATCCTCGATGCGGATGCCGCAGCCGCGATGGCGGCCCAGCACCAGTTCGCGGTCGAGCGGATACTGGCGATCGAGGTAGGTCAGGACGGCCATAGGCGTGCGGGTTGTAGAACGGGCTCCCCAGGGTGGCTAGTAGACAATGCCGACCATCCCGGCGGCAGGCTGCGCGACTGCACCCGCGGCAACGGACGCATGGATGTCTACACCACGAGCGGGCGGACGGCCATGACCGAGGAAAGCCGACGCCGGATCGCCATCAGCCGGCCTTGCCGCTGGCGGCGATTTCACGCCTCCCTATGGTCCGTCCCTCCGAAAACCTGGGCAGGAAGGGCGCAATGGCGTTCATCGACGGCATCACCGAAGCAGCACGCCGGTTGCTTGGCACCACCAACGAGGCGGTCTTGCGCCGGCTGTGGCCGGCGGTGCGCCTGGTAGGCAAGCTCGAAGCCGAGATGCAGAACGCAGACGACGTCGCCCTGCGCCAGCGCAGTGCCGCCCTGCGTGAGCAGGTGGGCAAGGGCGCCAGCCTGGACAGCGTGCAGGTCGACGCCTTCGCCCTGGTGCGCGAGGTCGCGGATCGCCGGCTCGGCATGTGGAACGCCCTCGACCCGGCGCGCGGTTTCCCCGACGCGGCCTGGGAAGACCAGTTCGCAGCGATACAGGCGGCGCGTGAACAACTCACCGCCGGCGCGGCGCCGTGGACGCTCGACCTGCCAGCCGCCGCCTACGCCAAGGTGCGCAGGCGCCACGCCGATTCCCTGCCCCCCTTCCGCATGCGCGCCCACGACGTGCAGGTGCTCGGCGCCATGGTCCTGCACCAGGGCAGGATCGCCGAGATGAAGACCGGCGAGGGCAAGACGCTGGTCGCCTCGCTGACCTGCTTCCTGAACGCGCTGTCCGGTAAGGGCGTGCACGTGGTCACCGTCAACGACTATCTCGCCGGCCGCGACGCCAACTGGAACGCTCCGACCCTGCGTTTCCTGGGCATCACCATCGGCGCCATCCAGGGCCAGGTCCCCGTTCCTGGCGGCAGCCCACGTCAGCAGACCGCCGAGGAGAAGAAGCAGGTCTATGCCTGCGACGTGGTCTATGGCACCAACAACGAGTTCGGCTTCGACTACCTGCGCGACAATCTGGTGCAGCAGCTTGATGACCAGGTGCAGAAGCGGCGCACGTTCGCCATCGTCGACGAGGTCGACTCGGTGCTCATCGACGAGGCGCGCGTGCCGCTGATCATCGCCGGCCCGGCGCAGCGCGGGAAGGAGGTCTACGAGCAGGCCGACGCGGTGGCCAAGCAACTGGTCAAGGACGTCGACTTCACGGTCGAGATCAAGGAACGCACGATCACCATCACCGATGATGGCATCGACAAGGCGGGCAAGCTGTTCGGGGTGCCCAACCTCTATGACAACGAGTCGATGCACCTCCCGCATTTCCTCGACAACGCCCTGCGCGCCAACCACCTCTTCCACCGCGACAAGGAATACCTGATCAGCGATGGCAAGGTGAAGATCGTCGACGAGCACACCGGCCGCACCTTGGAAGGTCGGCGCTGGTCCGACGGCCTGCACCAGGCGGTCGAAGCCAAGGAAGGTGTGGCGATCGAGGCCGAGAACCAGACCTACGCCACCATCACCCTACAGAACTTCTTCCGCCTCTACGGCAAACTCGCCGGCATGACCGGCACGGCGATGACCGAGGCCAACGAGTTCAATGCCATCTACAAACTCGAGGTGGTCGCCATCCCGCCCAACCGGGTGGTGTCGCGCCGCGACTTGCAGGACCTGATCTACGGCAGCGAGAAGGAGAAGTTCAACGCCATCATTGACGAGGTCGCCGAACTGCACGCCGTCGGCCAGCCGGTGCTGGTCGGCACCATCTCGGTCGATGTCTCCGAACGGCTGAGCGAGCAGTTCACCCGCAAGGGCATCCCCCACAACGTGCTCAATGCCCGCCAGCACGCCAAGGAAGCGTCGATCGTCGCCAACGCCGGACAGTTCGGCGCCGTCACCATCGCCACCAACATGGCCGGCCGCGGCACCGACATCGTGCTCGGCCGCACCTCCGCCGCCGAGGCGTTCAAGCACTGGCAGGCACACGAACTGCTGCCCAAGCGGCTGAAACCGGACAGCCCCGAACTGGAGGAGGCGGCGCTCGACCTGTGGGCGAAACGCTACCTCGCCGAGGCCGAGGCCGCCAAGGTCAAAGGCCGGCCGCCCGCAGAGATCCTCGCCGCCATCAACGCCCACCGCGTGGCGAACGGCTACCACCCGCTGCCCATGCCCGGCGTCTTCCGCGATGGCGTCGACGTCCGCCAGATCGGCGGTCTGCGCATCGTCGGCACAGAGCGCCACGAGAGCCGGCGTATCGACAATCAGCTGCGCGGACGTTCCGGCCGCCAAGGCGATCCTGGCTCGACGCGCTTCTACCTGTCGCTCGACGACGACCTGATGAAGCGCTTCGCCGGCGAGACCATGCGCAAGCTGATGGTTTCGATGGGGCTCAAGGACGGCGTCCCGATCGAGAGCAAGATGGTCTCGCGCGCGGTCGAGAAGGCGCAGAAGCGGGTCGAGGAATACCACTTCGGCATGCGCAAGAACCTGCTCGAGTACGATCAGGTCGCCAACGGGCAGCGCCTGCAGATCTACCGCCACCGTCAGCAGATCCTCGAAGGCAAGAACCTCGACAAGTACCTCTCCGACCTCTACCGGCAGGCGCTCGACGACCTGGTGCAGAAGGCCGCCGTCGACGGCACGCGCGGCAAGGAGCTGGCGGCACGCATGGCCGAGGAATTCGAGAAGCAGGTCGGCCTGACCATCGCCCCTGACGCGGTGCCGGTGCGCGACGGCGGCGATGCCTGCTGCACGGCGCTGCTGAACGTGGTCGCTCCGGCCATCGCCAAGCGCAAAGAGGCGCAAGGCGACGCCTTCCCCTTCGTTCTGCGCTTCGTGTTGCTCGACTCCATTGACCGGCGCTGGAAGGACCACCTCTACTCGATGGACCACCTGCGGCATTCGATCGGTCTTGAGGGCTTCGCCCAGAAAGACCCCAAGCTGCGCTTCAAGGAGGAGGGCTATCGGCTGTTCGATTCGATGAACGAACTGATCCGCAACGAGGTCACCCGGATGTTCTTCCGGCTTGAGGTGCGCGAGCAGGCCCCGGAACCAGCCGACGGTAGTCCACAGGCGGCGCTGGCCGCCGGCGGATTCCAGCCTTCAGGCGCCGTCGCCGCGCCCTCGCGGCCGACACCGCAACCTGACCTGACCGCAGGCGCCAGCGCCGGCGACCATCCGGCCAGACCCAAGCCTGGCGATCCATGCCCGTGCGGTTCGGGCCTGGCGTTCCGGCATTGCCACGGGAAGTGATTCCTCGGCGACCGGAGGAGGTGTCCCCAGATGCTCATCGCCTCGTGCTTGCTCGCCCGCCGCTTCGTGGGTGGTGGCCCCAAAGCATCGGCGGACTAACCTGCGCACGATGACCGTCTACCTCGTCGGCGCCGGTCCTGGTGATCCGGGCCTGGTCACGCGCCGGGCGCATGACCTGCTCACCGCCTGCGACTGCGTGGTCTACGACTATTTGGTCAATCCGGAGATCCTCGCCACCTGTCCCGCTTCGGCGGCTCGCCATTTCGTTGGCAAGCGCGGTCACGCCGAATCGACCACCCAAGAGGCGATCAACCGCCTCCTGGTCGACCTCGCCGGCAAGCATCGCTGCGTCGTACGACTCAAGGGCGGCGACCCCTTCCTGTTCGGTCGCGGTGGCGAGGAAGCCCAGGCACTGCACGCCGTCGGCATCCGCTTCGAGGTGGTGCCTGGCGTCACCGCCGGCGTTGCAGTACCCGCCTACGCCGGCATTCCGGTCACCCATCGCGCTGCTTCCTCCGCCGTCGCCTTCGCCACCGGTCACGAACGGCCGGGCAAGGAGTCGGCGCTCGATTGGTCGGCGCTCGCGCGCATCGAGACGCTGGTGCTGTACATGGGCATGCACCGCCTCGACGAATCCTGTCGCGCGCTGATCGCGCATGGTCGCCCGGCAGAAACACCGGCGGCGGTGGTGCAGTGGGGAACCTACGCGCACCAGCGCACGGTAACCGGCACCCTGACCACGCTGCCAGGACTGGCGCATGCCGCCGGACTGGGAGCTCCGGCGATCACCGTCATCGGCGAGGTGGTGCGCTGGCGCGAGCACTGCGCCTGGTTCGAACAGCGACCGCTGCACGGTCGCACCGTGCTGGTGACGCGCGGCCGTGAACAGTCGTCGGCGCTGGCGAGCGCGCTGCGCGAGCACGGCGCCGCAGTCGTGGAACTGCCGCTGGCGCGCTACGAGGCCGCCGATCCGGCGGCGCTCGACGCTGAACTGGACAGACTCGACCAGTTTGACTGGACGACGTTCACCTCAGCCAACTCCGTGCGCTTCCTGTTCGACCGGTTGCATGCGCTCAAACGTGATGCCCGCGCTTTCGGACGTTGCCGCCTGGCTGCCGTCGGGCCGGCGACGGCCGAAGCGCTGGCCCAGCGGGGGTTGGTCGCCGACCTCGTCCCCGATGATCATTCCGCGAACGGACTCGCGACCTGCCTGTTGACCGCAGGCGTTGGTCGGGTGCTCCTGCCCCAGGCGGACAACGCCGAACCGGCACTACGAGATGCGTTGATCGCAGGCGGTTGCACGGTGACCACAGTCACCACTTATCGCAGTCTTGATGTGGCAGGCCTCGTCCTCCCTCCCCAGCAACTGGATGCCGTTGCCTTCGCCTCGAGCGCCAGCGCGGCGCGCTTTGCCCGAGTTGCCGGCGACACTCTGGCCGACCTGATCAGCGGCGGCTGCCGCTTCTACGCCATTGGCGCCCAGACCGCGGCCGGAATGGCCACCATTGGGCTCCCCTGTCATGGCATCGCAGCCCATGCCAGCGCCGCCAGCCTGGCGCAGTGCATCGCCGATAACCTGGGCCCAACCGCGGGTTGATCTCGAGTATCGGAACTTTGATCCCCGACGGGCGCAGCGCGACGTTGGAACTTCAGTGGCTTCGGCCATTCCACGGATCTTGGAACGCCCGATCCGAGGCCGCGACGGTGATACGAAACCACGGGATGGATTCCCTGCGCCGATTCGAGGGAACCGGTCCTACGCCTCGGATCACGGCGGTGGTCACCGTCCTCGTCTCATGGGCCATGATACCCACACGCCATGCGTGCGGAAACGCGCGGTAATTACCGCTGATCTCTACTCATATTTGCAAATCTTCATGGTCTGCTTGACAGCGATAGGGTGTCTACCATAGTGCGCCTCCCCCGCGCAGGGGGGGTACCTCGAAGGTGCCCCGCAGCGAGGGTGCTTGTTGACAAGTCAATAGCTGGAGGAAGGGATGTAGTC
>Ga0163144_10003848_pt1 | contig 34148 bp, 30 predicted proteins | sample OliLak19BULKMAT1_FD_123175 | JGI IMG/M metagenome (GOLD analysis project Ga0163144, IMG submission 123175) | Freshwater microbial mat bacterial communities from Lake Vanda, McMurdo Dry Valleys, Antarctica - Oligotrophic Lake LV.19.BULKMAT1 | ecosystem: Environmental > Aquatic > Freshwater >...
CGGCTCCGGCTTTCGAGTCTTGGACGCGAAGCTCGCGCTTCGCTCGAGGCTCTCGGAGCTTGGTCTCTTTTTCGTTGGTTATTTTAAATGCGATTAGAAGTTTGGTGGTCGGAGAGAGACTCGAACTCTCATGGTTTTACCCACAGGCTTCTGAGACCTGCGTGTCTACCAATTCCACCATCCGACCAATTAAAGGGAGCGCTTGTCCATCCTACGTCTGAGATGTGAACACCGTGAGGTGTTCGTCTGCTGTGTCTCTGCGGCGTCGGATTTCAACTTTCGTTTACGTTCGATGCTGCGTGTTGTCGTAACTTGCTGTAAGCGGGACAAGCGCGAATTAAGTTCATAGTCGTTCTTGTAAGTTTTGTCTATGATGCCCGCCAATGAAGCGTGGAAATAAAAAGCAGGGTTTATTCCTCGTATTTGAGGGTGGCGAAGGGTCTGGGAAAAGTACTCAGGTGCAGCGGCTTGCTCGCTACTTTGAATCGAAGGGGCGGCAAGTTCTTGTGACTCGGGAGCCGGGTGGCACTTTGATCGGGGAAAATTTGCGGCAGCTCGTGGTGGAAAATCGCGCGACGGATCTTTCGGATCGTGCGGAACTCCTTATATATGAAGCGGCACGTGCTCAGTTAGTGGATGCGGTTCTGGCCCCGGCTCTGGAAGCTGGGAAAGTTATTATCTGTGATCGGTTTATGGATTCGTCGACGGTTTACCAAGGTATTTGTAAAGGCCTGGGAAGAGCGACGACGCAGACTCTGAATAAGTTTGCTACCGATGGACTCACACCCGACCTCGTGCTTTTGTTGGATGTCCCCGAATCCATCGGCATGGCGCGTGTTCGAAGTCGTAAAGGACCGATGAATGTTTGGGATAAGCTCGATGCGAGTTTTCACCGCAAAGTGCGCAATGGATTTCTGACTATTGCCCGTGCCAATCCCCGTCGATTTGCCGTGATTGACGCTTCGAAAACAGAGGATGAGATTCAGACTGCTATCACCAAGGTAATTGAGAAGAAGTTTGCTAAGAAGCATTTATGAAGACGGATTCCCGACCCATCCAGGAACGCCTGGAAAATTATTTCCTTGGTAGTCGGCCTCACCATGCCGTGATTTTGGCGGGCCCGCACACGCCAGCAAAAGAGACAGTGGTTCGTAAACTTGCCGCGCGTGTGATGGAAAAATATTCTCTCTCGACCGATAAGCGGAATGTTGCCGATAGAGTGGCGCGCGATATTCATCCCGATGTTTTGTGGATCAAAGAAGAAGGCGAAGACTCGATTAAGATCGATCGCATTCGCGAAGTTTGCCACCAGATGGAAATTGCACCGCTCGAATCGGGGGCTAAGATCTGCGTGATTGAAGAATGCCATCGCATGAATCACGCGGCGTCGAATGCGTTTTTAAAAACGCTCGAAGAGCCACTACCAAATCGCTATTTTTGGTTGATGACGTCGCAGATTGGTAGCTTGCTTCCTACCCTGCTCTCGCGCTGTCTGACTTTTATTTTTCCTCCCGATGAAAAATCGGAAATCGAACAAGTCGATCCTGCGCAGTGGAATCAGTTCCAGGCGGTGTGGGACGACGGCGGCATGGAGAAGTTTGCCGAGAGTTTTGAAGAACGTGCCGATGCGATTCGCTTTGTGCGGATTCTCCAAGTAGCAATCCGCAATACGGTTTTGGGAAGTGTGATTCCCTCGCACGGCGCTGGGCCAAGGTTGAACGGGCTAACGGTTTACGAAGCTTTGCGAAAATACGAGAGCGTCATTAAGCTAGAGACCCAGCTGCGCTCGAACGCGAATTTCTCCTTATTATTAGAAAGTGCCCTTACTCAATTGCGTCAGGGCCAAGTGTACTAGGACAGGCATGAAAGAAGCTTTTTACATAACCACCCCAATTTATTACGTCACCGATGCTCCCCACATTGGGCATCTCTACTCGACGGTAGCCGCGGATGTACGCGCCCGTTACGAGCGCATGTTAGGCAACGATGTTTGGTTTTTGACCGGCACCGACGAACACGGCCAAAAGATCCAGCGCAAGGCGCAAGAACGCAAAGTGACTCCACAGGCGTTAGTCGACGAGGTAGTGGAACGCTACAAAGATGCTTGGAAAGATTTTGAAATCCAGTACGACGATTTCATTCGCACTTCCGAAGAGCGCCATCACCGTATCGTACGCAAATACTTGGCGGAGCTAATCGAAAAAGGCGACGTCTATCTCGCCGAATACGAAGGCTGGTACAGCGTTTCCGACGAAGCTTACTTAACGGAAACCCAAGTTAAAGACGGCAAGAGCATCGAAAGCGGCAAGCCCGTCGAACTGATTCGCGAAGAGAGCTACTTCTTCAAGATGTCGAGCTACGCGGAACGCTTACGCGAGTACATCGAGAAAAATCCAGAATTTATCGTTCCAGAAACGCGTCGCAACGAAGTGCTGGGCTTCTTGAAGCAAGGCGTTCGCGACATCAGTCTTTCTCGCACGACAATCACTTGGGGCATTCCAATGCCCGAGTCCAAACAGGCTTCCAAAAAACACACGGTCTATGTGTGGTTTGATGCGCTAACCAATTACATTTCTGCCCTCGAGCCAGACAGGACTCCTGAAAAATTCGAGAAGTTCTGGCCACAAGCTCACCACGTTATCGGGAAAGATATTATTCGCTTTCACGCCGTGTACTGGCCGACGTTCTTGATGGCTTTGGGATTGCCACTGCCCAAACAAATCATCGCCCACGGTTGGATTACGATGGCGAATCAGAAGATCAGTAAATCTTCGGGTAACGCCATTGATCCACGCGAGCTGGCTAAAAAACTCGGAGTCGATGCGATTCGGTTTTTTATTCTAAGAGAATTTAATTTTGGCCAAGACGGCGAATACACACGTGAGACAATGTACCAGCGGATCAATGCCGACTTAGCGAACGACTACGGCAATTGTATCAGCCGTGTCGCCAGCATGATTGCTAAGTATATGGGCGATGGCGAAAATGCTGTTGATATCGATAGTGGCGCCAGCAATCTAGCGGAAGTCTGCAAGACCGCGATTCCGGCGTACCACCAAGCAATGAAAAAGTTTCTGTTCCACAAAGCAATCGATGCTGCGTGGAGTATCGTCGGTGCAGTAAATAAATGCATCGAAGACTCTGCTCCTTGGGCGCTCGCGAAATCCCAAGACCCTGCTGATAAAACCAAACTGCACCGCGTACTGTGGGAGTGCCATGAATCACTCCGCATTGCTTCCGTATTGGCAAATCCGTTTATCCCCGGCAGCAGCGTTAAGGCCCTCGACTTCCTAGGTTCGCGCACCTCACTTGATTCTAAATCAGCAATGAAGGATCTGAAGTGGGGCAGCGGACTGAAAAAAGTTACCGTCAGCAAAGGCGCTCCGATCTTCCCGCGATTGGAATGGGACAAAGAAGATGTGGGTTGATACGCATTGCCACTTGCCGATGCTCAAGCACGGCACCCGCGAAGAGATCCTAGATCGCGCCAACCTGTCGGGCGTGCGCTACATGGTCACCATTGGCACCGAGCCCGAAGATTGGGAAAGCTCGCAGCTAGCTGCCCAGGGTCACCCAAATGTATTTTTTAGCCTGGGCCTGCATCCACACGGCGCTGAACGTTGGAACGACGTGCGCACTACATTAGAAAAGTTTTTTGTCGGCGATAAACCGCCTGCGAAATGCGTAGCAATCGGCGAAACAGGACTCGATTACTATTACGAAAACTCTGCCAAAGAACCACAGAAGGCCTGCTTTACAGATCAACTAGCCCTCGCCCGCCGCGTGAATCTGCCGTTAGTCATTCACTGCCGTGATGCTTACGAGGATCTTTTTGAAATTATAAAACGCGACGGCATGCCCAACGCCGGCGGCATCATGCATTGCTTTACCGGCACCCCAGAAGTTGCCAAGCAAGCAGTCGATCACGGCTTGATGATTTCTTTCTCCGGCATTTTGACTTTTAAAAACGCACAGACCATCCGCGACGCCGCCAAGATCGTTCCCGACGATAAAATCCTACTAGAAACCGATTGCCCCTTTCTGGCACCCATCCCAAACCGCGGCAAACCAAACGAGCCGTCCTACTTGCCGCACACGGCAAAAGTATTGTCTTTAGTGCGACAGCAACCCGAAAGCCAAATCGCCGAGAAAACCACAGCGAACGCGCGCCGCTTATTTGGGTTTTAGAGAAGTTCAGTTAGCATGAACGCATGAATCGCATCCTCATTGTCGGCGCATCAGGCCTAGTCGGCAGCAACCTCGCCGTAGCGTTGAGAGAGGATCAATGCGTCTACGGCACCTATGACAAACACAAACCAAACTTAGGTGGCATTCCTCTCTTTAAAGTCGACGTCTTAAAGGAAAACTCCCTCTTCGACGTCATCACACTAGTCCGTCCCAACATCGTCTATTACTGCGCCGCCGTCCGCGACGAACAAATGTGCACCGAATACGCCCTACCTGCGTTAACCATCAACGCCGAAGCCGCCGCCGACATCGCACTTTGCTTACGCCCCTTAGGCGGCCGCCTAATCTACTTCTCGACGTCTAAGGTCTATTCCGGACAAAAAGGAAGTTACACCGAAGAAGATCCCACGGACCCGTCGAGTAGCTACGGCGAAGCCAAACGCCGCGCCGAAGACCTACTCCTAGAATTTGAAAACACATTCATCCTCAGATTAGGCACTCTCTACGGCTTCGACTGCGTCCCCAACAGATCGATGCTCTCAAAGATGCTCAAAGCAATGATCGCAAAAACAGAAATGACCTTCATCAACGACGAACCCCGAGACTTCCACAGCCTCACCGAAGTAGTCGAAGCCTCCAAACGCCTCTTACACGCCGACGACGACAAAACGGGCCTCTACAACTGCCCTTCACCCGGTAAAACCACTTACTACGACTTCGCAAGACACCTCGCCCACGCCATAGGCGCCCCAACCGAAAACATTACCGCGATCTCGGGAGAAGACCTAAACGCCCCATACAACACTCCGGAGCTAAGAGGAAAAGACACAACCCTAAACGGCGAAAAATTCACGCGCGCCTTCGGTATCCTGACTGGCAGCCTCTCCGAGTCCCTCACAAAAATCGCAGACCAACTCCGAACCGGCGCCACGTAGACCGCGGATTCCAAAGCCCGGGTAACCGGCCTACCCAAGGGTGATTAACGAACCCTCTCAACACCCCATTTTCGCCATTCCAGCTAGTACAGCTCCCGAACGGCCGTATCGCGGGCAACACCCCCCCACGAAGCCAAAGGGCGCGTTCCGCGATCCGAGCGCGAGACGAACCCAAAGAAACTAAAAACCCGCAGGCGTGCCGTGCGGGAGCTGTACTAGCTGGAATGGCAAAAATGGGGTGCCCTACGAGCAGGCTCCGTCAATCACCCTTGGGTAGGCCGGTTGCCCGGACCATGACTGCCCACGCTCAAATTGAGCTCAAATTCCGAGATCTGTCCTGATTGCAGACACCTCGGACAGGCCCCCAGTCAGTATCCCGAAGGATCTCGGCCACTTATTTTTTTGACTACCAACTATGCACCTTTTGAACTCTCAACACCGCAAGAATACTGGGCTTTCTCGTGCCCTCTAACCCCCTGTCCAAAAGGATGACGAAAAACACACTGCATTATTACCGTTTTCCAGAATAATATTGATGAGTTAACTAATTCCTCGACCTCGGCCCCAGGGTTGCAATTTTACGAGCTGTACAGGTATAAGTGGGCACTTTTTAAAAACCCTGAGGCAGTGCAGCAAAATGCGTAGCAAAGTAAAATTACAAGCCGCCTTGTTAGTGATGGCAGCCGCCATCCTTCAAGTACCGGTACGCGCCCATGCTGCTACCCAGCAAGACATGCGCGAAGTGCTCAAAATCGCGCGCGGCATTGCCGCCGTTCAGCCTTTCATTGCGAGTGGCAAATACGTCGCGTACGGAATTGCCGTTCACAAGGCTTCTAAGCGTTTTGATATCCACCCTGCTTTATTGATCTCGATTGCGCAGCAAGAGAGCGGCTTCCGCGCTGACTTGCCTGAAGGACCTGCGGGCGAAATTGGAATCTGCCAAATTTTAAAGAGCTGGTTGTCGCACCCTGAATTGAAAAAAGAATTCGGCAAGCTGACGATCAAAGATTTGAAGAAGCCTATTGTAAGCTTCCAAATCGCTGCGTGGATTTTGAAGGACCTTGAGCGCCGTGTAGATAGCGGACCGCTCCCTTTCTGGTCTTATTACAATTCGCCGAACTACAAGCACCGCTTGAAGTACTACCAGCGCGTGGGCAAGAAGATGCTCGCCCTGAAAACGGGCGCGCCTGACATGTACACGGACGAGCTGATGTACGGTACGCAAGGTCGCTACCTCGCTTCTTTCAACCGCGGCTACCAGCCGGGTGTAGGTTCCAGAGCTACCGCCTCCAAAGGGCGCTTAGTGAAGGGTCCTATCGCAAACTCTCGTATGCCTCGATTGGCGTTGCACCGTCAGCGCAAAATCGGCGGCGCACCGAATCCTCAGGACGCTTTACTGCGCACTGCAAGCTTTGGTGGCTTAGACGAGACGACCTCTCAAGATTAACTTTGCCAAGTTAAATTACCAGGCACAGACTTACGTGCATGAAGAAAGCCGTTGTTCTGATTGCCGAAGATTATCAAGACCTCGAAGTTTGGTACCCGATTTTGCGACTGCGCGAAGCGGGATGGAAAGTCGTTCCGGTCGGAACTGATTCCCAAGAAAAATACAAAGGCAAAAACGGCTATCCGATTACCGTCGATTGCACCGTCGAGGAAATAAAAGCCGACGATTTCGATGCGGTCATCGTACCCGGTGGCTGGGCGCCTGATTACATTCGACGCAACAAAGCGGCGCTCGAATTAGTGGCGCAAATGAACAGCAAAAAGAAAATCGTCGCTGCCATCTGCCACGCAGGCTGGGTGTTGGTATCTGCTGGCATTCTCAAAGGCCGCAAGTGCACTAGTTTCTCTGCGATTAAAGACGATATGGTGAATGCGGGCGCTCTTTGGCAAGACGAAGAAGTGATTGTCGACGGTAATCTAGTTACTTCGCGAACACCCGATGATCTGCCTGCGTTTTGTAAGGCGATTTTAGCCGTGGCCGCCCATTAGGAATGGCTGGCCGTCGTCGATAGGTTTGAATTTCGTTTCTACAAAGAAATCACGCGCGATTACACGCAACTCATCTAAGTCTTCGGTCTTAAAAAGTGCTGCGCGGAAATGCGAGGCATTGCGGTAGCCAGTTGCGTACCAGGCCAGGAATTTTTTCAGAGAGAGAAACGCACGACGGCGTTCTTTGTGCGTGAGCGCGAGTTCGATGTGGTCTTCTACTAACCTCACAAAATCGTAGTTCACTTTTTCAGGCGATAGAATCTCTTTGAAGATCCAAGGGTTCTTCAAAGCGCCGCGACCGATCATCACGGCATGGGCGTAGCCCTGCTCGATGCGACGCTTGGCCTGAGTGCTGGTGAGAATATCGCCGTTGCCGATGATGGGGAGCGGGCTATGCATCGCGACTTCGCGAATCAATTCCCAATCCGCCAGGCCTGAGTAACCTTGTGCGCGGGTGCGGCCGTGGATGGCGACCCAACTTACGCCGCTATCCGCTGCGACCTTAACGATCTCCAGCGGATTGCGAGATTCCTCGTCCCATCCGGTGCGAATCTTAATAGTAAGAGGAATGCGCAGCGCCTGCTTCATCGCCGTCAGGACTTTGCCCAATTTTACGGGTTCTTTTAACCACGCGGCTCCCGCGCCATCACAAACGACTTTTTTAACGGGACAGCCCAAATTGAGATCGACGAAATCAGCGCCGTGTTCCTGCACGATTTTGCAGGCTTCGACCAAGGTCTTTTCTTCATGGCCAAAAATCTGAATGCCGACCGGGCGTTCTTCTTCGCTAAAGCGGATTAAATCAAAGGTCTTCTGGTTCATGCGAACCAGGCCTTCGGCGGAAACAAGCTCGGATACCACGGCCTGGGCGCCCATACTGTGAATCAGCGTGCGGAAGACCACGTCGGTAATTCCAGCCATCGGAGCCATCACATATTGGATGGGCCCAAAGCGGTCTTCGAATAGGCGGATTGGTTCAAGCACGCCGAACGTTTACTAGAGATCGGCAGTTTTTACAAAACCTAGTCTTTAGAGGATATACCGGCTGAGGTCTTCGTTGCGGGTCAGTGCTCCAACCCGTTCGCGGACGTAATCGGCCGAGATATCCATATCTTCACCGCGCTTAGTGCTGGCCTCGAAACTAATGTCCTCTAGGACCCGTTCCAGGATCGTATGCAGCCGGCGGGCGCCGATATTTTCAGTGCGATCGTTTACTTCCGTGGCTATCTCGCAGATTTCGCGAACCGCGGCGGCTGAAAAGGTCAGGCCTAGGCCTTCGGTTTCCATCAACGCCGAGTATTGCTTGAGCAACGAATTCTGCGGCTCATTGAGAATCCGAATGAAATCGTCCGTAGATAGACTCTGCATCTCCACGCGAATGGGGAATCGACCTTGAAGCTCTGGGATCAAGTCAGAGGGCTTGGCCTGATGAAACGCACCGGCTCCAACAAAGAGCACGTGATCGGTTTTCACGACGCCATACTTGGTGGTGACATTGCTGCCCTCGACGATAGGAAGCAAATCGCGCTGCACGCCTTCGCGGGAAACTCCGCCCATGCGCACGCCGTCTTTGCCTTCTGCAATTTTATCCATCTCGTCTAAGAAAATAATCCCGTGTTGCTCGGCCAGTTGAATAGCCTGCGGAATCACTCGCTCCATATCGACGAGACGACCAGCTTCTTCCTGTTCCAAAATTTTGAGCGCGTCTTTCACTTTTACTTTGCGACGTTTGCTCTTCTTGGGAAGCATGTTTCCCAACATATCGCGCAAGTTGTTATCCATCTCTTCCATCCCAGGGACGGCAAAGACTTCAAAAACTGCCTGTGGCTTTTCTTTGGTATCAAACTGAACTTCGCGATCGTCCAATTCACCCGTGCGCAGCATCTGGCGGAATTTCTCGCGCGTCGCACTCTCAGGGCGCTGACTATTGGTCGTATCGCCCGAAGTGCGTTCGGGTGGCACGAGCAGATCCAGCACGCGTTCTTCCGCCTGCTCCTTTGCTTTGGGCAAAACGATTTCGCGCTCTTTGGAGCGAACCATATTGATAGCGGTTTCAACTAAGTCGCGCACCATGGATTCGACGTCTTTACCGACGTATCCGACTTCGGTGTACTTAGTGGCTTCGACTTTTACAAAAGGAGCATTCGCGAGCTTGGCGAGGCGGCGAGCGATTTCGGTTTTACCTACTCCAGTTGGACCGATGAGCAAAATGTTCTTTGGGTAGATTTCATCACGAAGATCTCCCGAGACGTGCTGACGGCGCCAGCGATTTCTCAAGGCAATGCCCATCGCGCGCTTAGCTTCACGCTGACCGACGACGTACTTATCCAACTCGTCGACAACTTCCGAAGGAGTGAGGTCCCTGATCTCGATTACCGATTTATCCTTATCCATCGTTCAATACTTCCATCGCAACTTCGTTATTGGTGTAAATGCAGTGTTGGCCCGCAATGGCCATTGCTTCGCGTGCAATTTGCTCTGCGTTCATTTCGGTATTGCGCTTAAGAGCGAGAGCCGCGGCGATCGCGTACGGAGCGCCTGAACCAATTGCGGTGATGCCTTCATCGGGCTCGATTACATCGCCAATACCCGAGAGAATAAATTGTTTCTTTTTATCGGCGACAATCAACATCGCCTCCAAACGTCGCAAGCTGCGATCCATGCGCCAGTCTTTGGCGAGTTCCACAGCGCTGCGGAGTAAGTCGCCCGAATACGTCTGCAGTTTATTGTCGAAGCGTTCGAATAAAGTAAAAGCATCGGCTGTTCCGCCGGCAAATCCTGCCACCACGCGACCGTGGTAAAGCGTGCGGATTTTTTTTGCCGTCGATTTAATTACTGAAGTGCCGAGAGTGACTTGTCCGTCGGCGGCAATCGCGGTCTGAAGACCGCGCTGCACACACAAAACGGTAGTGGCTCTAATTGGAGTTCCATCGTGAAGTTTTCGCGTCATACATCGACCTCGCTGTCGCGTTTCCGGAGGTTCTTTTTGCCCCGCGGATGCGCTTTATCATAGGACTTCTTGAGTCGCTCGATATCCACCTGGGTATACTTCTGCGTGGTAATGAGCGACTCGTGCCCCAGCAACTCCTGAATCTCTCGGAGTCCTGCCCCTGCTGCTAATAAGTGAGTTGCACAGGAATGACGAAAAGTATGGGGAGATACCTTAAGCCCCTGAGGCCCTAGCGCTTCGACCGCGTATCGACGCAAATCACGCTGCAAGGTCCTTACGGAAACCCTTTGCCCTTCCCGGTTCAGAAACAAGGCGGTTTTCTCGCCCTGTTTTACCAAACCAGGAACGCCCGAAATATAGGCATGAATGGCGTTTTGACAATGGCGACCCATCGGAACAACCCGTTCCTTATCGCCTTTGCCAATAACCCGCACGGTTCCCGCGCGCATGTCCATATCCTGATAACTCAGGTTCGCTAGCTCCGAAATTCGCATTCCCGTCGAATAAAGCAGCTCAATGACCGCAAGAGTACGCTTTTGAAATAAAGTTCCCGGCGGAATTGAACGCAGGATCTCGGTAATTTCTTCCGGTTTGAGGATTTCGGGAATTTTTTGCTCGGACTTAGGCAGGGTGATGAGTTTCGCGACGTTCTTCTCGATAATTTCTTCGCGGTATAGAAATTTCAGAAATCCCTTAATCACACTCAGTCGCCTGGCGACGGTGGATCGCTCGTGCTTTTGTCTCTGCTCCGCTAAGAAATTTCGCAGCAAAGTGAGGTCAGTCAGTGCGCCTAATGGGTCTAATTGCGCCTGGGAGTTTTGCCACAGAAAGCCCATCCAATGACGCAGGTCGATGGAGTAATTGGTGAGCGTGTAATGACTCGATGTCCTCTCATTCTTCAAATATTCCAGATATTTATCGAATAGCTCGGGGATGTTCGCGAGTTGCTTATTGGAGGAAGGCATTACGAATAATCTCGTTCAGTTTTGATAAAATATCAATTCACCGCAAGAATAGAGAATATGCGCACCTTGTACCGCCTCAATCTCCTAGCATTCCTTCTTTTAACGGCCGCTCCACTATCGGCGGCCTCTCTACCGTCGAATTTATCGTCTGAGGAAGTAGGGCGAGCGATCCAGATATTCGGGGTCGGAAGTGGAATGCGGCTTTTGCGATCCTCTGAATCGCTGCCCGATTGGCCCGGATTTAAAGCGGGCGTTGAACTCACCCTGCAACCGATGAAGAACATCAACTCCTTGGGAAATGCCAATGGCACTTTGCCGTCGCTGTTCCCCATGCCCCGATTTTACTTCGCCAAAGGCTTGGGCCACGGCGGTGAACTACTCATAGGAACGTTTCCCTTCATCATGCGAAATACCGTCGCTACCTACGGTGCTCTTTTGAAATGGACCGTACGTCCGGAAGATGAGTACTTTCTCGCCACAGCAGTTTTCGCCGGCTACACGCGCATGTTGGCGCTTAATAATTCGTTGCGAGCACATACTTTTGAGATGGGAATTAGCGTCAGCAAAGACTACGTACGGCTGCGGCCTTATGGCGGATTGGCATTTGGTTTGAGCGTTGGCGACGTCGTATCGGGGAGTGGGATTACAAAGAGTGGAACGGTGAATAGCTTTAAGGTCTTTGCAGGATTTGAATTGGAACTGCCAATGAGTCTAAGCGTTCAACTGGACTTCATAGACCTTCTGCCATCGGCATCGGCGCTAGTTGGCTTCCGCTTGTAGAATGCGATTCACCAAATCTGTCGTCGAGAAACCAGGTTCCAGTGAGAGGCACTGAACGCGGCCACCCCCTTTGCGCACCACGGCTGTCTCGGGAAGAACGTCCGGATCGTAATCGCCGCCTTTGGTGTGAACAGCTGGCTTGATTTGCGAAAGCACGTGCTCTGGCGTCGATTCAGAGAAGAGACAAACGTAATCGACAGACTCAAGTCCCGCCAATTGCATCAACCGAGCTTCCTGATTTTGAATCGGCCGCAGCTTGCCCTTTAGTCCGCGCACACTCTCGTCGGTGTTTACCAAGACAATTAGGCAATCACCGAGATTGCGTGCCTGCCACAGGTAACTAATGTGGCCCCAGTGAAGAAGGTCAAAGCAGCCGTTGGTGGTTACAACTTTCTTGTGCTCCGTTTTTAACTGAGCGACGGTCTTCAGAAGGTGATCCAGACTGATGATTTTGTGAAGCGGATCGCGCACTGACATTCCTAATCCTTAACTCTGCGTGCGGAGTACCTGAGACCCCGAAAGCTTATCGATTAAATTCTTGCCGTCTCTTTGGAAGACCATCAGCAAGCCAGGCAATATGGCTACTTGGCATAGCAGGCTCAAACCCACTCGCGCAAATTTCTTGGTAAAGCGCTGTTCGCCACCGTAGTGGATGCGCATTCCCCAAATCCACATGCCAAAAGTTGCTTCGAGGATACCGATGGTAAGCGTGAGGTAAGCCAACCAGAGGGCCGCAAAACCAGCGACGATATATTTCACAAAAGCAGGCTGTACCAGTTCCTTAACCATCTTCGCTGAAAACAGAGTCGAATCGCTCGATAGTACGTTGGTGACAAAAACAACCGACAAGATAGCCAACGTCCAGACAAACACTTGATCCATGATGGCCGACATCGTTCTGCGCAACAGACTCGCCTTAGGGAGCGGTGGCGGTTCGTTGAAAGTCTTGGCGTTCTCCAATTCGGGCAACGCTTGATTCTCGATATCGCCCAAAGCTCTGCGCAGACGCTGCTCTTTTACTCGAAATGAAGCAGCAGGTGCCTGCGTATCGTTATCAAATTCTTCCTCGACAGCGCTTTCATCGACGAAACGACGCACTGGCTGAGAGGGCCGAGAGGTTTCAGAGCGATTGATCGGCGCATTTACACTCTCATGTAAAAATTCCTCGATCGGCGACTCAGGCTCTGGACGCTCTGGGCTCTCCTGTTGCAGGATACGCGGCAGCTCCGACGGAAAACGCTGAAGCGGTTCCGCTGGTCGAATCTTCATGCTGTGAATTCCTAAGCCATCAGTCAGCGGCGTAAAGGAGCGACTGAAGTCGGTGGTGATATCGACAGAATCGGCTAATTCCTCGGCCAAAAACCGCTGCAGGTCGACGAGGCTCATCAGATCCTGCTCTGCATCACCCAATAATGGACTGGAAACTTTGCGTCGGTCGATATCCATTGCCGCCCCTTTTTAATTTTTTCTTTATATGAGCCTATTCTCTCGCGAAGCGCGGAGAAACACCATAGCTGGTCAGAATCTTATGAACATCGACGACAGATTGATCTCGAGATCCTTTGATCGCGCCCAGCGGCAAACGATATAACGAAAACACAATTACGTTTAACACCTACTGCAGCTCGAACTGCACCACGAAGATCGGAAATCTGCGCATGGATTACTACGACAGCCAAGTCGGTGAGAGCAATATCATGGTCGGCAATGGTGGTAAGAAGTGCGTAGATGGCACGTGGTCGGATATTTAGAGAATGCTTCGGCCCCTTGGGCCTCGCAACGACTGTCCTTCCCTGCTGCGACTTTCGCAGCGGGGATTTTTTTAGCGTTAGTCGACGAGGTGGTGGGCGAGGCTCGCAACTTCTTTCAATTGTGAGCGCCAGTCTCCGGCCTCCGCCTCGAAAACCAATTTATTGTCGGGCGTGACGGAATATTTCGCGGGAGATTTCTTAATTAGTTTTACAATTTTGTCGGGACTCGCTGGTGTGGAATCCGCAAACTGCAGCGATGTCCGCTTAGGACCGCAATTCATTCGCACCACATGTAAGCGTTTTAAGAAGAGGCGAATCTGCATTAGGCCCAATAGGTGAACCACTTCTTCAGGTAGTGAACCAAACCGGTCGCGGACTTCAGCTTCAATATCAGAAAGCGCGTTTTCATCTTTGGCACTCGATAATCGACGATAAAGTGCGATGCGCTCACCGATATCCGGCAAATACCAATCGGGGAAAGAGGCAGCAATCTTCATGCTGATTTCAGGCTCGATTTCGTCTGTCTTCTTCTCCCCGCGTAATGCTTGAATCGCTTCTTCGAGCAACTCAAAATACATATCGATACCAATAGCGTGTAAGTGACCCGACTGCTCTTTGCCCAATAAATCGCCGGCGCCGCGGATTTCCAAATCGTGGCTCGCAATATTAAAACCCGCGCCTAGATCCGTGTAGCGTTGGAGCACTTGAAGACGTTGTTTAGCGTCTTCAGTCATGGCGTTCTCACTCGGTACTAAGAGGTAACAATACGCTCGCTGCGCCGATCGACCAACGCGTCCACGCAATTGGTAGAGCTGCGCCAGACCAAACGTATCGGCGCGATCAATCAACATCGTATTCGCTTTAGGAATATCGACTCCCGATTCAATAATCGCAGTAGAAATCAGGACCTGCGCTTCGCCCTTATAGAAGGAGAGCATCTTTTTCTCGAGGATATCGCCATCCATTTGACCATGCGCGATTTCCATCTTCACTTTTGGCAATAACTGCTGCAATTCGTCTGCAATTCCAAAGAGCGTTTCGATTCGGTTATGGACGAAAAATACTTGTCCACCACGACTCAGTTCATTGGCGATGGCTTCAGCGATAATTTCTGAATTATGGCGACAGACAAACGTCCGCACAGACAGCCGATCTGGCGGCGGCGTAGTGATAATTGAAATTTCTTTCAGTCCGCCCAACGCCATATTAAGCGTGCGAGGGATCGGCGTAGCGCTCATTGAAAGCATGTGCACATCCGCGCAAAGCTTCTTTAGGCGTTCTTTCTGCACCACTCCAAACCGGTGTTCTTCGTCGACAATCACCAGTCCTAGATCTTTAAAGACAACGTCGGCGGAGAGCACGCGGTGCGTACCGATTAAGACATCAACCTTCCCATCTTTTAAAGCCTCGAGGACGATCTTGTTTTCGGCGTTGGATCGCATGCGAGAGACCATTTCGATGCGCACACCCACGTCGCCCATGCGTCGTTTAAACGACTCAAAATGTTGGAATGCCAAAACCGTAGTGGGCACCAGTACACTGACTTGTTTGTTATCCAGCACTGCCCGGAAAGCAGCGCGCATCGCTACTTCTGTCTTCCCGTAACCTACGTCCCCGCAAATCAAGCGATCCATCGGGGTAGGATTGGAAAGATCCTCCATCACGTCAAAGATGGCTTTCCACTGATCGGGCGTTTCGTCGAAGGGAAACGCCATTTCAAATTGTTTGTACTCTTCGCCGATAGGCGAGAAAGCAAAAGCTTTTTTGGTTTTGCGAATCGCCTGGACTCGCAAGAATTCCACGGCCAATTCAGACGCTGCTTTTTTAGCCTTTGCCTTGGTTTTAACCCAGGCATCGCCACCTAATTTATCGAGCGGAGGGGCATGCCCTTCGCCCCCAGAATAGCGCTGCAGGACATTGAGTCGATAAACCGGGATATAGAGCTTGTCGCCCTCTCGGTACTCCAACAGCACGTAGTCATTGGGACTGCCCTGAAAATCGAGAGTCTTGAGGCCAACGTATTTTCCGATGCCGTGATCTTTGTGTACGACTAAATCGCCGACATTGAGATCGCGAAACGCAGCGAGGAGTTTTTCTGTATCGACAGGCTTGGTTGTTGAGGTGGCCTTGGAGCGTTTTTTCTGGCCAAAGATCGTCTCTTCGCTAATGAGCACTAGCTTGAGTTCAGGGAAAATTCGACTCTGGCTCAAATAGCCTTGCCACAGCACGACCCGTTGCGAATCGACGGCAAAGAGTTCCTTAACCGACGGAATTCCCTCGTCGCGAATCACGCAGTTAATTCCGTACGGCTCCATCAACGATTGAAAGCGCTCGGCGTGAGTGCGGGTGTGGCAAATCAAATGGGCGTGGTAACCCTTGTCGCGCCACTCGGCAAAATGAGTGGCATAAGCCTGCAGCGCTCCGGCCATTGCCGTCTTGCTGCGCGCTTTGGCCGCTGCATCACCGACCATTAATTCGAAGGATGGTATTTGGATAACACCAGGTTGACCGGAGTTAAACGCTTCGAAGAAGAAATCCCCCGCCATTCGCTTTTCAAATTCAGCTTCTGAGACAACCAATTTATCGGCCGACGCAATCGGCAGCGGTTGTTTTTCAAAAAGCTCAATCTGAGAACGCAAACGCGGCAGTTCTGCGTCCTTCAGTGACTCCATCAGGGCCGTAGGGCCATCCCACCAATAAATCGTGTCTTTTGGGAAATACTCAAATAGCGACGATTGCTCGTCGCAAAAATAGGGATAGAGGAAGAGGCTATCTGCCGGAATAGTTCTATCGCGCAGGCGCTCGAGCAATTGATCACGATCCGGCTTGGGCATGCCTAGTGAATCCATGCGCTCTTTGATCAAGGCCAAGGAAGTTTCGAGCTTTACTCCAGCCGGCAATACAGATTGCCCCGCCGGGATCGCATATACCTGATCCACCGAATCCGCCGAGCGCTGCGATTTTGGATCGAAGAAACGAATCTCCTCAATCAACTCGTCGAAAAACTCGAGTCGAAACGGCAGCGGATAGAGCGGCGAAAAAATATCGATCACGCCACCGCGGACAGCAAACACTCCAGGGTCATAAGCGTTCGGCTGCTTTTGATAACCGAGATCCAAAAGCGAATGCACCAATTCATCGCGGTCTTGGCTGGCATCTTTCTTAAGGATTTTGACCGAGTTTAGGAACTCCATCGGCTCCATCGCCTTCAAAGCGAGAGCGGGCAGCGACGTAATAAAAATGCGGCCTTTGGCGTCGTTTAGCGCATGAAAAAGCGCGCTATTGCGTTCCCAAATCAATTCCGGATTGGGCAGCAATCCACGGTAATAATCGAGGTCCAAATGAGGAATGTAATGGATACGGGCGGACTTCTCTTTACCCAGCAACCAACCCAGATTGTCGACGACAGCGCGTGCTTCGGCCTTAGTTGGAAATACTACGAGGATGGGATTTCGAGTCCTAAGAGCGAAAGTTCCAAGTACGACGGACTTACCGACATCATCGAGTCCGGCGAAGCGCGAAGCTTTCTCCAAAGGCTGCTCGGGGTTTAGCAACCACTGGCTAGCGTTATCCATTCACCTATTCATTACTGGAGGGGTTTACCCTAGTTCTTCTTTCAGGTCTCTGCGCATCAACGATGATACCGCATCTCGCGCAGACGTACCTTCATACAGAATGCCGTACACTTCGCGCAAGATCGGCATCTCAACGCCTAATTCTTTAGCCCACTGGGAGGCCGCCTTCGCGGTGAAGTAGCCTTCGGCCACTCCGCCCAGTTCTGAGCTGACTTGCGCCAGCTTGCCGCCTTTGCCGATTGCCTCGCCCAATCGACGATTTCGACTTAAGGGCCCCGTACAAGTGAGTACTAAATCGCCCATTCCGGCTAATCCCAAAAAAGTCAGCGGCTGTGCGCCTTGTCTCTGTCCTAGCCGAGCAATTTCCGCGAGCCCGCGCGTGATCGTCGCCGCTTGGGAATTGTGACCAAGCCCAAGGCCCCAGACCATGCCCGAGGCAATCGCGATGACGTTCTTCAAAGCTCCTGCCATTTCCACTCCGACGACATCGTCGGAGGTGTAGGCCCGGAATACTGCGGAGCTTGCGACTGCCTGGACCATTTTACAAAGTTCTGCAGATTCGGCGGCAATCGTCACGGCGGTGGGTAAACCCTTCACAGTTTCTTCCGCAAAACTGGGCCCCGAAAGAACCGCATATTGAGCCGTAGGAGCGATGCTTTTGAAAATCTGACTGACTCTAAAGTGCGTGCCGATCTCAATGCCCTTCGAGGCATTGACGATGATCTTGTCCTTAAGATGGTCGGCGAAGGGACCAAAAACCGTGCGAATCTGCTGAGTGGGAATGGAACAGACGATTAATTTGCTGCGCGTAATTGCTTCTTCGAGATCGATCGTCGCTTTTACCACCGGATGAATCTTGAGTCCCTGCAAGTAGCGAGGATTTTCCATGCGGTTGTTGATGGAGTCGGCCACCTGCGCATCGCGTCCCCAAATAAGCGGGCTATTTCCAGCGACGGCAAATGTATGCGCCAAAGCGGTTCCCCAACTTCCTGCCCCTATCACACTGATATTTCCTGACACGGCATCCCTCCAATGCCTTACCGATTATCAGTAAACCGCGTGAATGTCTTCGGTGCGCAACGCGTTATTGCACTGCGAGCGGGACTTTCTCCTTTCCTCTGTATCCAATCCCTAAGAAAATAGGGTTCTCAAATGAACTTACCCATCATTAGCCTGTCGCTTTTCTTTGGATGTATCTTAATCAGTCGATTTCATCTTCTGCCCTTGCGGTGGAATAGGTGGTTGGTTTTTCTCCCACTGATAGGAAATCTTTTTTGTCTTGGAGTGTTTCTCTCCGTCCTCGATCAGTATCCCCCAACGTTTTTAATTCTGCTCGCGGTACAGGCGGCGTCGGCGCTGTTCATTACTTGGTTGGCTTGCGCTCGGGATGCAGAAGAAAATACTTTGCGATCGATTGAGTTCATCGCCATGCAATCGATTTTGCTTTGCCTGCCGTTGCTTCTACCGCGGATAGAAATCACAGCTCTGAGTTGGCTCGGTAGTTCGTGGCTGTGGATCTATTGGAATTCTCGAAGTGCCGCGACGGGCCCCAAATTTTCGTGGATATCGACCACACACTTGGCAAGCGATTGCGTGCTGTTTGTCGCGCTGTTCTTTTTTTACGCCGGTGGTTTGGTGGGCAATTACCCATGGAGCTTCTCCGCACATACGAGCACTTCGCTTTCATCCGGAGTCTTCTTCATCTGGATTGCGAGTGCTTTGAGAATTTCGCTATGTGCATTGGTTGCACTTGTCGACGATGCCCGCCGCACCAATAGCCGCGAAGACATTCCGTTGTTCTTTATGCAAGCCGCCGGATTTGCCGCACCCGCTGCTCTGCTTTTGCTCAATCCCGACTTTGAGATCTTGGGCGAACCTTTTGCAGAAATTCACCGCAGTACGGCGTCCGTCCTCCAGGGTGTGAGCTTGTTTGCTGTCGGCGTTGCGACTTTTCAGGTTTTTTCGACGAGAAAAACCCGCGTAGCTGTCGGCGCATTTTGCCTGAGCGTTTGGGGATTGTGGCTGACTTCTCTGACCGAACTACACAATGACTGGGTGCTCGTGTTTGCGTTTCAAACGATTGCGGCACTGACTCTCGTCTGCCTGACGATTTTTACAATTGAAACCAAGTCAGGGGCCGCGGCGCCATTGCGACTGCTGATGCGTGGGCTTTTCTGTTGGTTAATTGCTGGCTGGGCACTGGTTGCTCCCAGCACACCGCTAATTTTTCAGCTCGATAGATTGACAGCGCTTATTAGTTCAGACGGATACGCTTACTTATTTCACTACTACATTCTTGCTCTGTGCATGGCAGCTGTCGCAGGCAGGCTTTTTTACACAGCTATTCTTTGGAACGATACAGCGACAGCGCCCGCGTCGCCGCGCGTGTGGGCGACAGAAATTGCTCTAACATTGGCCGCTGTGTTTTATCTATCGCTAGACGGCACGGTGATGTTTTCGATCAGTAGCGAGGCGCTCACCTGGAAGAATGCTGCCTCCTATTTTCTGCCGCTGATCGTACCCTTTATCGTGGGCGCTGCCAGCGCACGTTGGATGGCTCCACCAGCTCCGGCGCGTGAGAGAGTGGCGAGACAAATGCCGGCACCAATTGCCACCGCCGATTGGAAACGCGTACCAGAGCGCTTTGCTACCGTCATTTGGTACAGCCCCATATTTTTCATTCGAAGTTCTTCGCGCGCATTGGCGGCAGCGAGCACACACGTGTTTTGGCTACTGATTTCGCTCACCGCGTTTGCACTGCTTCTTAAGCGAGGTGTTTTTTGATACCAACACTGTTCTTCGACAATATTTACCTGCTGGCCGTGGCCCCAGTTTTTATCTTAGGGCTTCGTCTGTTTCTCTCCAGAACGATAGTGACGAGCCTTTACCTCATCTACACGCTGGCGCTAATAGGTTACTTCGTAAAACTCACACACCCGATTGCATACTTTTTGCCTGCATTGAAACTTTTGTCCCATTTCTCGGCACCGACTCTTTCGCTGCCCACGGAGTTTGGCATTGCACCAGCTGCTAGCATGCTGTTTTGCAAGCTGCTCTGGGCTTATGCCGTTCTGCGGTTTCGAAAAGACCCGTATGTATTATTCTGGGTGGGTTTGGATTCGGCTGTGTCGTTCCTGCTCTGCGCGCGAGACATCGCGACGTTCCTCTTCTGTTGGCAGTGCTTGAGTCTTTTGGGACTTGGATGGTTTGCTGTGAAATCGGAACGAGGGGACGACGGGGATTCCGAAGTTCTCTTGCGAATGGCCGGCGTTACCGCCGTTGGTTTCGGCACCATTCACCTGGGAATTAGTCTCACCAATACCGCAATGACCGTGATGGGAATTCTAGTGCTGGGAGCAGGCCTGTTTTTCCAAACGCTCTTAAACCTCCGCTCGGATGCGCGTCGCATGCTGCTTGTGGGATTGGTAGCTTACACATTACCTGCGGTGTTTTTAATGACTCGCATGGATGGCCTTGCCGATAACGTAGATCTTGCTTGGTTACCGACGTTACTTTTGTTCTTTGCTGGCATCTGCACGACTTTTAGTCGACGAGTGGAGAATATTCTGGGGCTTAGTTGCATTGCTGCAGTATCGCTCTGCGCGCTTGCTATGATCCTGGGTGGCGCTCTGCCGCCGTTTTACACTAGCCTACTGCTTGCACCGTTTGGATTTCTCTTTGTGCTGCTGTGTGCACAACCTTCTTACCTATCGCCTCCCTCTGATAGTTGGATACGCGCGTTGCCACGATTATCAGAGCGCTGCCTAGCAACTGTTTCTCTGGTGAGCTTGATCGCTCTATTGGGAACGATTCCTCTAGGCGCTGGAAATTTCCCCCTGCGCAACTTGCTGGCGACTTCAGTACTGAATTCAGTGCTTACCTGCATAGGCACCGTGGCGATGGTGGGAACTTTGTTCTCTACTCTTACCGGCGTCTGGTTCTCGGATCGATTCTGGAAATGGCCGCAAAGGAGCATAAATGCTTAATCATGCCGCAGAGCTATTCAACTTGTTTCTAAAAAGCGGGCATAGCGAGCTATTTCGCGCTTCGATGCTGCTCTTAAGTTATGTGTTTTTTCTTCTCGCCTCTTGGCCACGCGACAAGAAAAGTTCGTTTTCTGGTTCGCTGGCATTGTGGTCTGTTGCTCAGATTGCCGTGCTATTTTTGCTCACGCAAAATCATCGCGTGATCGTGTGGGTAGTCGGCGTGGAACTCATCGCATGGATGTATTCGCAGATGGAAAAGGCACTGTTTGAAAAGCGACCCAGTCGTTCGATGGTGATGCGGCTTTCACACATGCTTTCGCTCGTCGCGGTTCTTATCGTCGCTGCAAAGTTTCCCTATGCCACCTGGCACGAACTATCGATCATCAGCGCAGACCCTGCTGAGACAGTTGCGAACCCAGCACGACTGGTATTCGGCATGGTGGTTTTTCAACTCGTTCTGCGTTCGGGTTTTCTCTACAGCCCCGGTTCGTCCCCGACGACGGGACGACACAAACTTTTTGAACTCTGCGGCCTGGGAATTCCGTCGTTATTACTCGGCTGGGATCTCTTTGAAGGATCGGAAATGGCGTTGCCAACTGCGTTTGGCGAAGTGGGAATCTTGCTGGGTATCTTGGTGTTTGTCGTATTCCAATGGATCGCCTTTAGCCGGCACTTCATCGCCGACTTCACAGCCTGCATGTGCTCTTCCTACGCCGCCCTGTTCTGGAGCACCCTGCTGCTCTATTCACACGGCTTTGGTTCAACCGACGTGCTCTTTGCACTTTGCTGGGGCGGCCTGTTTTCGCTGTTAGGACTTCTGATTTTCTTGTCGTGGATGGAAGAAGAACGCGGGCTCGTGCGGGAACGGTCCATCCGCGGCCTGTTTCAATCCAATCCAGCAGCTGCCATTCCGGCAATGTTTTTTGTCTTAGGATTGGCGGGTCAGCCATGGCTGCTCGCAGGAACTTTCCGCTTTGAAAGCGGTGCGATGCTGGTGAAGGCCGGGGCATCTTTTGCAGTCGCGCTGTTCTTTGGTTGGTTGCTGCAATCGAGCAAGTCGCTACATATTGGATTGTCGTTTTTAATTCCCAATCGCGAGAATGGCTCTGTACTGGAGTTACGCAACTCCAAGCTTCTGCTGTTGTGGACTTTAGCCGTCGTTTGCGTCGGCTTTGGAACTATGCCCGGTTACTTCCGAGCTCTGTTCCAACCATAGTTATCGAACTCAGTTACCAAGGTTAATTATCAACGATAACATCGACCACGATACCAAAGTGATCCGACACTCCGGTGGTTTCAGAAACTTCTTCGGCCGAGAAATCGTACGGCCGAGGAATCCAAATCTTCTCCCCTGAATCAATTGTCCACTGCATGGAAGCAAATCGCGGAGCAACGATGCGATAAGAAGTCGGATCCACGTGGATTGCGTTCTTAGGATTTAATAAGGCCGAATTAACGAAGATGCGATCCAACTCGTTCCACGTGCCTGTCTTGGTCTTCTTGCCCTCAGTATTCTTAACTTTTGGGTCCACATAGTAATAAGTGCCGGGTGGCATCGAGTCTTTGATCTTCTTCGTAACTTTTCTCGATTTACGAAATTCAGTGCCGATATCGTAAAACGGAACCGGCTGATTGGCCGCCTGGAGAATGCGAGCAAAGGGGTGAGGATGATCTTTGTCGATGACGTTAAAGTCGCCCAGTGCAAAAATATTGGGAGTGACGTCGTAACCTGATTCCGGATCGATGCCTTCCATTTGAATCGTGCGCAATTCGGCTTGAGCCATTAATTGCTGTGCGGCTTGGAGTCGAGCTTCAGCAGGTCCCATTTGAGATGGCCAATGGTTTACATAGCCCCACAGGAAATGCTTCTGGTTGATGACAAAACCTGCTTCTAAAATATCGCGCGAGGCATGGGCCTCAAAAAATTCACCTTTTAAAACTGTGCGGCCGCGAAAGCGCAGCTGGAAATTCGGAGTTTCTTTGTAGAACAAAGCTACGTCGACGCCCCGGTCATCTGGGCTGTGGGTCATTAAATAGCCGTCGTAACCGATCGCATTTAGAATCTCTCTGGCGACGAGATTGTTTTCTAATTCCACCATCGCCATTATTTCCGGAGATCCCATCTCCTTCACCATGCGCGCGATTTGACCAACCTTTATAGCGAGCTTTTCACGGGTCCAATCTACATTGCCCGTTTTGTTTCCCCGGGGTCCAAACGGCAATAAGCGGACTGCGTTGGGTATAAACTGTTTGTCTTTTTGATTGGTATCCACAATCGGATCAAAAACGTTTTCGACGTTGAGCGAGCCCATACTAAATTTCTTAACGGGCTTGCCAACCATCTTGGCGGCGCAGGGTTTTTCTGCAACTTCGCCCGTAGTGCCGAAGCCGTGCGCAACAGGTGCAGCGAGCGCGAAGGTCAAAAAGAAAACATAAAAAGAGTGCTTAAAAAAATGCGACTTCACGAAAACCCCCATGACCCAACTTCTTTTGGGTTACCTCAGGGCGATGTGATTTTGCAAGGCGTTAGCAATTTGGTGAAGACAGGAACTACTTGGTCAAGGCACGTGCTTTTTCAGAACGGCTGGCCGTGTAAAACTTTCTGAGCTCAAAAATCAGCTTATTCCACTGCCGATGATCCTTAAAGGAGGGGCGAAGTTTGGCGATGACCGATTTTGCGTGGCGATGGGCATCTTCGTAGCGAGACTTTTTTTCTTCGGTTAGATGAGCGCCCCATTGGTAGCGTTCAAAAAACCGATCAAAAAGCTCTTCGAAGCTGGGGCTTTTGCGTTGATGGCGCTGACTCAAGTAAGCAAGTACGAACCGATCTATCTCGCCTTGCAGTTCCATTTCCCAAGCAGAAACAGGTTGGTGGCGCGAAGCATTCTCGACGAGATAGTTGAAATGGCTAACTTCTTCACTGGCTACGGCAAAAGCGTGGACTTGCTCCGTACGCCATTCAGCACGCGGCCACTTTTCAAATCCGGCCAATAGACTTTTAATTTCGGGATCAAAATAGATTCCCACTTCCAGGCCCGGCTCTGCGCCGACAGAAGAATCGACTACCAAAAGCGCTGCGCCGCCTAATGCGTTTTCGACCATCTGTGCGGGCGTGCGCAGAGTAACTAAAAAGCTTTCAGCAGGTAGCTGATTCTCAAGCCGGTACAGATTCTTTATGGCTTGATCAATTTTTCGAATTACGTGTTTCACGTTCAGTGTTTGGTTTTTACGTCAAAAAACACGGGCGACTGGATGCCCTTTTCGGAAAGAATTTGTTTTAAGTGGCTGCTACCGGTGTGCAGCCAACGCTCATAGAGTCTCAAAACATCTTTGTTGTTATGCAACCCGCTGCGATCGCTCAATTCATTGAGCACACTCGAAACCGATTTAAATTTTACGGAGAGCTCTTGGAACATCGGACTGGTAGATGCAAATCCGGTTTGTGACAGGTGCCAATAAGCAGCGCCGCCCATTCCAAAGTAATAGTCCACGTCGACTAGCTTGCGATTCAAGCTATCAGCGAAAAAACCTGTGACCATCAAGCAAACATCTCCCAAGCGCTTGAGCGCCTGTTTTTTTACTTCGGGAGTGCCTTGAAGGTAGTCGGAATAAATTTTTACGAGGTAATTGTTCTCTAGTTTGCCGTTAGCAGTACGGGCGAAAAACGTTTCGGCTTCCATAAAGCGAGTGAGCATCGTCACGAGATACTCAAAGGCATCTGCTTGAATCGTGAGCTGGCGCTTTTCCAAAAGAGTGCGTAGCTCCTTTGCGAAAAAGTCGCGGGCAACTGAGACAGATTGGAGTTTGTCGCGATCCATAGTTAATCTCGGACGCTTACCTCTAGTTTAGCAGCAGAGTGGCGATAGGCCACAGCGCCGTATCTATCCTATCGGCAGGCCTTAGACTCACCGCGAGAAGAAAATGAAGGGCCGGCCTAAGCGCTGAACAAGACTAGGGGTTTTCTATTGTCCCTACAGCAACTGGGTGCCGACGGAAACGGTCAGCCAACCGCCGGTCAATAAAGGCACTGAGGCAAAGTAAAAACCGGCTCCTGAGTCGACATGGGTGGCGAGTCCGGAATGTTGCCGCAGACCTTGCACGCGGTAGTGACGCAGAACTCTGTCCTTATTTTGTGGGTCGGCCTTAAAGATCGCTTCTTTTACTGTCCATAAGCGCAGGACTTCTTCATTGGGCACAGAGCCCAGACTGCTGGCTTCTTCGTCGCGCAGGAAAAACCGTCCTAGTCGTGCAGAAACAGTGCGAGCTTGTTCTACGTCTATGCCCAATCCTCGAACTGGCGAACGCTCGGAAACCCCACATGCCACCGCGACTCCAGTGCTGTGGGAAATACTCAAACAACGCTGGGGGAATTTGAGGTTCTCGACGTCTTTTGGAGCTTCGCCCAATTCAACGAGAACTTCTTGGAGTGCCAATCTTGCGGATTTCCGCTCGAGCAATCTTTGCGGCCCGGCAGCCGCTTCGATTCCGACCGGTAAAAACCGAATCGAAACAGTGGCTTTGCAAACCACTTCAAGGTCTTGCTTGAGCCGAATAAGCGTGTCGGAATCGACGAAAGAAATCACCGAAGGAGGATTAACATTTCCTGACTTGCCGGGTCAATTTGGCGCCGGAGTGGACTCGCCAGACGACCAACTTTCCAATGGCGTGGCGACCACACTGCGAGTAGCTCTAGGTTCTATGACAGATAAGCCATTGGTATCACTATCGGATGTCCGCAAGACCTACCGCCTCGGTGAAACCGAGGTGCAGGCACTTCGAGGGGTAAATCTGCGAGTGCTGCCCGGGGAATTTACCGCGATTGTCGGAGCAAGTGGTTCTGGCAAAAGCACTCTGCTTAATATTATTGGGTGCATCGATATCCCCGATTCCGGCAACGTAGAATTCGAGGGCCGCTCGACTCTAGGCCTTTCTGAAGACGAAAAATCGCATCTGCGAAATCGCAGCATGGGATTTGTTTTTCAAAGCTTCAATTTAGTTCCTGTCCTTACCGTCTCAGAAAACATCGAGCTGCCGCTGCTTTTGCAAAAAGAGCTGTCGCCGACACAACGAGCAGAACGCGTGCTCTCGGCGATGAGCGACGTGGGCCTGCAAGACTACGCCAAACAATGGCCCGACAAATTATCGGGAGGTCAGCGCCAGCGCGTAGCAATTGCTCGCGCTTTGGTGACCTCTCCGCGGTTGGTGATTGCCGATGAGCCGACAGCCAATCTCGATTCCGCCACCGCACATCGCATAGTGGATTTATTGGCGGAGCTAAATGCTAGTCGCAACGTGACCTTCTTATTCTCTACCCACGACGAGAAACTCATGGGCCGAGTGAAAAGAATTATTCGCATTCAAGACGGAGCCTTTGAAACGTGATGCGAGATTCCACCCAACGTTGGAGCTTCGCGCTTCGCAATCTGATTCGGCACGCACGCCGTAATCTGATCTCAGGTGCCGCTATTGCTTTTGGGTTTACGGGTTTGGCACTGATGGGTGCTTACCTGGTGCGCACAGATGCGTACCTCGCTGTGGTGTCGGTATATCTAAATCAAGCAGGGCACGTATCGATCTACAAAAAGGACGGGCTGCAAAAGTATCTTACCTATCCAGGCAAATACACGCTCTCGCCCCAAGACCAATTGCGCTTGGGTCATCTCTTGCGCGAATTCCCGGAAGTGGAATTCACTGCCGGATTTCTAATCGGCCAGGGCTTGCTCTCAACCGGCTGTCGGGATGTGCCGTTCTTGGCTAAGGGTATCGACGATAAAAAGGGCTTGCGCATTCGCGAGCACTCACTGGTAAAGAAATGGACGCCCGGACTAATCGCTCCGCCCTACGACAAGAGCTTGGGAATTTATCCCAATATTGGAGATGGCATTTCAATCACTGGCCAAATCTCGCAGATGATGGGCAAACCCAAAATCTGGGATGATGCACCCAAGGCCGTAAGCCCCGTTGTTACCGATTGCTCGGATAAAGCAGCAAAGGCGAAATTGGCAGAAACTGCAGACGTGCAGATGGTCGCCAAGGCCTTTAACGGCGATTTTTCTGCAGCAGATGCGTTTATCGTCGCGCACCATTCAACAGGCCTGGCCTTCTCAGAAGAAACCAGCATTTTTACCAATCTGTCGCACTTGCAAAAACTCTTTCAAACTCAGGACATCACTTATCTCGCGGTGTTTCTAAAGCCTGACACGTCCACGTCTGCGTTTTTGGATCGTTTCAAGCAAAAGCTTGATGCTGAAGTGGGCGGCTATGATGTGTATCCATTTTATAACGAGAAGATTTCGCCGTTTTATGCCGGGGTGATGGAGTTTTTGACGACGATGGCGTCGTTTTTCTTCGTGCTGGTGCTAACGACCATCATTATCACCATCGTAAGTTTCCTCACCGTGGGGTTTATGGAACGCAGAAGAGAGATGGGCACCTTGCGGTCGATTGGTTATACGCCGCGGATGATTGCCGGGGATTTTTTCCGAGAGTCGACATTGCTCATTCTTCTCTCGACAATTGGTGGAACTTTGATTTGTTCCCTCGTCGTGGTGATTGTGAACTCGCTTCAGATCCAATTTAGCCCGCCGGGAATCGCAAACACGATGCCGTTCATGCTGACACTCACGCCAAAGCTTTGCTTTTCTGTAGCGGCATTGGTCGGAGCGATTGGACTTTCTAGCGCGTGGTTAAAGCTGCGCAAACTTACTGGGGAACCTATCGTCGACTTACTCAGAGGGTGAATGGATGTTTCGAATCATCGCAATGCTTGTAATATGTTTACCGGGCCAGGCAAAAGCTGCTGACTCCACGCCTGAGGATCTACTAAAAATATCGGACCGATCGCGCGGTGGCCTAGCATCCACCGTGACATGGCAGGTGGAAATTGAGAGCTCGGAGAAAGACACCAAATCCAATCGTGGATTTGAAATCACTGCCAAGGGAATAGATGCACTCGCCAAAGCCACCTCCCCAAGTCGCAACAAAGGTGAGGTGTTTCTCTTTAACGATCGCTCGCTGTGGTTTTATAAGCCTGGCCTTCGTAAACCTGTAGGCATCTCTTCGCGGCAGCGGCTGACGGGAGAAACTTCCAACGGTGATATTGCGACGACTAACTACTCACGCGACTACACGCCGACAGCGCTCCCCGACGACAAAGTGGGCGAGGAGCAATGCCACGTTCTAGATCTTAAATCCAAAAACCCCAGCACCACTTACGACCGCATTCAGTATTGGATTAGCAAGAAAACCAAACTCGCTATTAAGGCCCAGTTTCAAACGCCCGAGGGAAAAGCGCTTAAGAACGCGTTCTTCAAGTACGGCAATACGATCCAATTTGAAGGTAAGAAGCTGCCGTTTGTCAGCGAAATGGAAATTCAAGACGCACTGATGGCGCAGAATAAAAGTGTGTTGAAATACCAGGCGCCCAAAACCACCCAAGCCGCTGCATCGGTGTTTAACGTAAATTCGTTAATGAGATGAGGTCTTTTTGTTTACGCTCCTAAAACTCGCCAGGCGAAACATCCTAAGACACGCCCGCTATTCGATTGGCTCGGGTCTCGCTGTTGCCGCCGGTTTTCTGGCGCTGACTTTATTCCAGGCCTACATCACCGACATTCGATTGCTCTACGAAGAGAGCTACGAGCATAGAGGCATGTACGGCAACGTTCTGATCGAACACACCGGTACGATTGCCGAACGCCGCGCATCGCCGTGGGAGTTTGTTATCAGTTCCAGTGAGCAAAAAGCGATCGATAGTTTTCTTGCAGAGCGCTCGACAGAGATCTTTGCGACAAGTCGGTTTTTATTGGGCACAGGTCTCATCACCAACGGCACCATGCAAACTATCTTCCTGATGAAGGGGCACTCTGTGGCTGAAGGGGCACGCATGCGCGGAGCGAAATGGGATTGGGACACAGCCCTTGGCCATCCGCTTTCGCACAGCAAAGAGGAGAACCCCTTGGTGGTGGGATTGGGGCTCGCTGAGATCCTGGGATGCACCATTCCCGCATCGGCCCATAAACTATCAAAGGCAGGTAACTACGAGGCAGCTTACCGCCCGTTTGAATGCACGACCAAAGAATTCCAGCTTTCCGCGTCGACTGCAAATGGTCAGACCAACGCGTTGGCCGGGACAATGGTGGGTGCGGTCAATGCCATGTACCGCGAAATCGACGAGAGGTTTCTCATGGCACCTATCGAATTCGTCCAACGGCTTTATCAAACCGACGCGATCTCGGCTTATTCGATTTTGCTGAATAACGCTTCGAAAGCTCCAGAATTTATTTCGGCCTTCAATCAGTTTGCCGCGGACAGGCAACTGCCGGTCACCTCCGCCAATTGGAAAGATCACCGCGAAGGCGAAATGTATCGCCGCACGATGAACCTGCTGGCGATCTTTCGCAATTTTGTCGTCACCATCTTAGTCGTGATTACGGGGCTCAGTGTTTTCAATACGTTCCTAAAGGCGGTCAAAGAGCGCACGCGCGAGATCGGCACTTTGAGAAGCATTGGCTTCTCGATGCGATCGTTGCTCGCAGTGTTTGGCATGGAAGCAGCGATGCTGTGCTTACTGGGCACGACTGCTGGGGCAATCTTAGCGGTCTCGCTTACCGCTCTGCTGAATCATTCAGGCATTATGTACAAGGCCGGGCTGTTGGCAGATCCAATTCCTTTTCATCTCGCCTTTGCACTCGAGTACTACATCACGAGCGCGGCCTTCTTGATTGGCGTTTCCGTTTTTGCTGCTGTCTTTGCCGCGGCTGGGACCACCAGGGCTCCGATTGCTGAGAATTTAATCCATGTCTAAGCAACTTCTTCTCGTTTTATCGACGATTGTAGCGGGTTTTTTGCACGCGGCACCGTTGGAAACGAGTTACTTGTTTGAAGGCTATGCCATTGGCAGCTACCACAAAGTGCGCAATTCGCTCTTAAATCCAGCCAATCGCAGCCTGCAAATTCCGACTTATCAAGCTGTGTTAGACCTGCGACCGCAGGCAGCGGCCGATTGGGCGTCGCTCAGCGCGCTGGCGCGCCCACGCATTCGCGGCTTTGCCCAAAGCGGCGACAATCTGAACGAGAAAACTTTTGCCCGCTTTCACTTCGATGAAGCGTCACTCAAATGGAACGCGACCGATAATTTCCAGCTCTTAGGCGGCATTCACTATGTGCAATGGGGACCTGCGGAACTTTTTAGTCCCAGCAACCCACTCATTCACTTCTCACTCGATCAGCGCTCTATCATTTTTAGAATGCGCGGCAAAGCGCTGATCAAAGCTGATTATTATTTCTCCCAAAAAAGTTTTATCACCGCGATTGTCGAACCGCTTTCCAACGGCGAACCAGATTGGATTACGGGTTATAAATTTGTACCGCGTGGACTCGTGCGCTGGGAGAACCAAATTGGGGATCACCCCGGAAACTACTTCGGACTCACTGCAGGGCGAATAGAGCGAGAAAATTTTTTTGCAGCTGCTTATGCGGCCTACTATTTCGACGATTTCTGGTCGGTCTACGCTGATGCGCGCGTGAGCCCCGGCAGTCCGGCCCTCTACCCTTCTCTCACTTCTCCGACTGGCTTTGAACCCGGACAAACCAACGCAGGGGAATGGTACTCGCTCAGTACTTTTGGAGTTCGCTGGGAGGGATTCTTCGATACGCGTTTGGAATATATTTTAAACACCTACGGCTTCGCCCAGAGCGAGTGGAATAGCGGCTTTACACTTGCCGCCGCAAACCCGGGCGCCGGATCTGCACTGTTTCGCGCAGGGCTCGAAATGCCCAGGCACCATTACCTCTATACTTCGCTTCGCACCGATCGGTTGGGAACAGGCGATGAGCTGCGGCTGTCCGTCCGCTACTTGCATTCCTTAGTAGATCACTCGGGAGCCTTGTTCTCGGCTGTAGAATGGAATTTCAATCCCGTGTGCACACTGATCGTCGAACCGATGGTGACGCATGGAGGAGCCCAAGGCGAATTTAGCCAGGCTGCGAGTGCTGAGATTTTCACTGAATTACGTGTGGCGCTTTAGCGAGTCGTGATCGTCAACTCGGTAGGAACTTGCTCTTGCGGAGCAGATTCCTTTGCCGTGCCCATTTGCATTGCTGGAGCATTAGCGAAACTTGTCGAAGCTAACTCACGCTTAATCTCCGGAGTAAATCCGTTGATTGAAACCGCACTCTGAGTGCCCGGCTCGATCTTGAACGCGCGAATCTTATCGCTGTTGTTCACAATCGAAGGATCGCGCAACACGACGTTTTTCATCGCCTGAGCAGCTGCTTCTAGATTGTTGTTATAGGAATTCAAAGTCGTGGCGTTGGATTCTTGCTTGATGCTGCGAATAGAAAGTCCGCCCGTTTCAAAGTCAGCAAACTGGCTAGTCGTTTGTTTCTCAGTTAGCTGAATATACGAAGGCTTTGGCAATTCCGTAACGTTAACACCCGCTTGGTCGATAGCTGCGATATTCAAACGCGTTAGCGCTTGATCGATTTGCTCGCCTTCCGGATCACCGGCTTGCACGCCGCCGTTTTGAACTTGTGGATTTACCATAGCAACCGAAGCGCGTCGGGCCGCTACGCAAGCTTGGTAACGCTGATCGAGACTTCCCATCGAGCGAGGATCCAAGCGCGCTTGATTCGGCAGTTTCTCTTCAAAGCTAGGTTGGCGAGCCATCGCTACTTGTACTGCCGAGCGGTACGCTTCGCAGTCAGGCATTTCTTCGTTTAAGAGGAATTCGCTTGGCGCCGATGCAGCTCGCATCTCGCCGAGATTGGTAACCATGCGATTGCGAAATTGTTTGGTGAACGTTTGCGCCATCAAAGAAAGAGCTTCGCGGTTGGGCATGATGTTTTGGCCTTTGCCGGAGTTCTTATCGTACGTCGATAACATCGTGCGGGCGCTGGTTTCTTTGCCGAGACTGCGCATTTGATCTGCAACGTCATCGACGACATTCCAGCTCACGACTCCGCTTAAATCCAATTTACCTTCGGAATCTTTGTTCGAGCCGCCATTGTCTCCCAAGCGACGAATTTCCCAGATGCGGTATTGGCCGCCGCCATCAATATTTCTGCGTTGCTGCCATGCTGCAGCCAACATGCCTTCTGCCGGAGAAAAATCTCCGGCACCAGTCAAACCGTGCTCGGGAGCAAAGGGGTCTAGCCATTGCTGGCAATGCATTGGGTTGAATTGTACGAGGCAAACGCTGCGTACGTTGGTGTGTAAAGTCGTAGGAGCTTGGCTGGCATTGCCGCTGTTTTTATCGACGGTTCCAACTGGTGCATCAGGAGTCATCTTGGCTTCGCGCATCTCCAAGGTCTGGGAGAGGCTGAACATCTTATCGGCTAAAAATTGCGCGGCTTTTTTCCCGTCTGCTTTGCCCGAGCGCGATGCGTGCGCAGATGGAGCAAGCGAGAGTCCGAACATCAGCCCAAAAGCTAAATTGCGTGCAGCCCCCATGTAATCCCCCTATGGATATAGAGAGCAAGGGATGTACCAGTGAGCCTCTGTTCAAACCGAGCGCGGAATACGGTCAGAATACACCTGCCCGGTGAAGCGATCGGGCCGGGTACTGGGAACGCCACGAAAAATCAGCAGGTTACGGTGTACAAAGAGCATACACGCCGACCAAAACCAAACCACACGTAAAACTAAATAAAATCAAATAGATACACAACCATCCAGCGTTTCACGCGACGGGATTTTGAAGCCGTCTTTCAGAGCGCCGTTGGCGAACAAGCAATGTCACCGCCGGTGCACCAGCCGATGATGACCGCTGCAGAGAGTGAGCAAATTATCCGGGTCATTTGAACCTCCTAGCGAAACGGGTCGGATGTGGTGAATGTCTGTCCATTGCCGGCATCCGCAGCGAGTGCCCTGCGGAATCTTCCCCTGACACTCCCCTCGATCGCGCAGCATCACCTGGTGGCGAATGGCCGCAGGGATGGGGGAGCGGGTTTGTCTGGCCACTGCGGGGGCAGGCTTTTTGGGAGGGCTGGCAACTTTACTCAGACATGTTGATTTGGGTTTGATTACCGCGGCTGATTTTTTCTGCGTAACGCGCTCTGCCCGTTGCACAGGATCTTTTCTCTCTAGGAACAGAGCAGCCATTTGCTCCAAGGCTTGTTCCAAGTTGCATGGCTTGGCAGTGCTCTGAGCCACTAATTCTTTCACCCGCTCTAATTTTTTCTCCAGGTCTGGGCTTATTCCAACCACGAGCATAGAGCGGTTCTCCGCAACTGGCTTTACTCTTTCCTTCACGGCTTCTTTGGGATTGGCAGTGGCGACAACTCTCTCTAGATCTTTTTGCTTCAGAGTTGCGGCCTGGGAGATCCAAAGTTCTGCATTTTCCTGAGTAACAACACTGCCGATCCGTTTTGCGGCAGAAATACTAACAGTGCCTGTTTCAATCGCAGCTTTTAACTGCGGCACTTCCGTGCATTTCCTAGAAACATAAATCAGTTCATAAGCTCTGCTCTCTGAAATCTTATGCCGCTCCAGGCAGTACTGGTACATCGAGGTGTACCCAAGCTCTCTAAAAACAAACTGCGCTTCGATCTGCTGCAAAACAGAAATAAGTTTCTTTTCTTCACTGCGATAGCGCTGAATGATTTGCGCTGCTTGGTCGTCGAGAGGGTGCTGCTTCATGGGGATACTCCTTTAAAAGGCTTATACACCCGGATTTTTATGGGGCTTGCTCGCAGCTCTGGGCTGCATTCGTCGACAAAACGTTTAAATAAAGGAACGCTTTGGAGATCGCGGTTTATAGTCGCAGTCACGCCAGTAGAATCGGAACTTAAAACAGGATGTAGAGGATCGAAAAAGTGTTCGATAAATCGCGTCAATAACAAAATAATATTTTAGGGGAGCGCGCTCCCGGCCGGCTTCCGCCTCCCGGCCCGCGAGGCACCTGCCAGTCTCTCTTCTCGCCCCGCACTCTTTTTACCAACCGCACTCGTCACTCTTCGCGGCTCCATCCTGCTTCTTGTACTCGTTGGCATTCTTGCACTCACTCACTCACTCACTCACTC
>Ga0163144_10003849_pt1 | contig 34141 bp, 30 predicted proteins | sample OliLak19BULKMAT1_FD_123175 | JGI IMG/M metagenome (GOLD analysis project Ga0163144, IMG submission 123175) | Freshwater microbial mat bacterial communities from Lake Vanda, McMurdo Dry Valleys, Antarctica - Oligotrophic Lake LV.19.BULKMAT1 | ecosystem: Environmental > Aquatic > Freshwater >...
CGGCCGACAATACCGGTATGAATAATAACCAACGTTTCATTCTTAAATCCCCTTATCTGGCGGGCAGCTTAGCGTGAATGGAGGTCATCGGCAACTCCCGGAGGGACGGTTAAGGCCTTTTGTAATCCTTCTTTGGCAAGTGAAAGCCACGCCTCCAACTGACTAACCTTTTGTACTTCATTTGGAAACTTTACCTGCACATACCATCTTTCTTCCGCTGCTGCCGCCTCCGTCAACTCCCCGGTGCGGACTTTTTCATTGATCGCCGCGCGCCCCAGGGTCGCTTTTTCTTCAATTTCAACCATATGTGATTCTACCTTAGCCGCCTCTTCCGGGGCCCATTTTTTGAAGGCCTCCCAGTTGTGAATGAGGTTCAGCTCGTCCTGTGGTCTGACGTCGGTATCGGCAAGTTCATCCATGCCGCCCACCAATCCATCGAGCACATAATTGAGGGCCGTAATATCTTCTTCCGCCGTTGTCCTGCCTAAACGTCCCTTGCCGACAATTTTTTTGGCGTAAGTCAGGATATCGGCACTTTTACGCTTGGCTCCAACACCAGCGGCGGCGATGATTTTGCGCCGCGCAGCTTCTTCTGCCGCCTCCTCGGGAGTGTGAGCATGGGAGACAAATTTGGATGTAAATTTGGGAGAGCCTTCATTCTTCTCTTCTTCATCCATAGACCACAACTCCTGCAATATTATTTACGGCGCCAGTCGGTCGTACCGTCCGGCTTGTCTTCGAGGAGGATGCCCTGCGCATCCAGTTCTTTCCGAATACGGTCTGCCTCGGCCCAGTTTTTGGCTTTCTTGGCGACGATACGGGCATCGATAAGATTTACGACCACACTGTCATCGCCATCGCCCTTGAACCATTGTTGCGGGCTACTTTGAAGAACTCCGAGCAATTGCATTGAATCCTTAAAACGACTAGCAATAACTTTTACCGCAGATTTGTTTTCACCTATGTTTAGCCAATTGTTTATTATCCCGGTGTAAGTTGAGATTAAACTAATCGCCACTGGAGTATTCAAGTCGGCAGTAAGAGCGTTCACCAATGCTAGCTCAGGGTTCATCTTAGCAATTTTATCTTCATCTACCTGTTCGGAGACAGAAATCTCATCTACACGTAATAACGCCTTGTACGCAGAATCTAATGTGCTTTTAGCACTATGAACTAAATTTTCTCTCCAATCGAGCGGCTCATTATATTTTGCCATCAACAGCGCCAATCGAATCACTTCACCTTTCACTCCTTTATCCAGCAAATCCTTCACGGTGATGAAGTTACCGAGGCTTTTACTCATCTTCTCGCCGTTGACGGTCAGGAATCCGTTATGCACCCACATGCGGGCGAATTCGGATTTGTCGTTGGCGCAGCGGCTTTGCGCGATTTCGTTTTCGTGGTGCGGGAACATGAGATCGGAGCCGCCACCGTGTAAATCAAACGTATCGCCCAAATGTTTGCCGCTCATGGCCGAGCATTCGATATGCCAGCCGGGACGGCCTGCGCCCCACGGGCTTTGGAACACGGAAGACGGGTCGTCGCCCGCGTCTGCCGGTTTCCACAGCACGAAATCGCCGGGATTTTTTTTGTAGGATTCGACTTCCACGCGCGCGCCCGCCTGCAGATCGTCCTGCACGCGGTGCGACAGCATGCCGTACGCAAAACCCTGCACATCATTGCCCATATCAGGCGAGTAGTGGCGCACGCTGGCCACATCGAACAATACATGGCCATCTTTGACATAGGCATGTTTGTTATCCAGCAATTGCTGGATGATGCGGTGCATGTCGGCAATATGATCGGTGGCGCGCGGCTCGATGGTCGGGCGCTGGCAATTCAGCGCGTCCATATCGGCATGGAACTGCGCCGTTACTTCTTCGGTGAGCGAACGGATGGTAACGCCGCGTTCTTTGGCGCGCGCATTAATCTTATCATCCACGTCGGTGATGTTGCGCACATAGGTGACATGTTTTTCGCCGTAGATATGCTTGAGCAGTCGGAATAGCACATCATACACCACCACCGAGCGCGCATTGCCCAGATGCGGGCGGTCATAGACGGTGGGGCCGCACACATACATGCGGACATTCTTTGCGTCGATGGGCGTGAACTCATCTTTGCGGCGCGAAAGCGTATTATAAAACTGAAGCACCATATTATTCGCAGGTAATTTTATACAGTGGCGGCGAACCCTCGGGACGCTTCTGGTCCTGACCGAAGGAGGCCTTGCAACTGGTGAATTTAGGATCGAGCAGTTTTTTCAGAAAAATGGCGGTGCGGTTATAGCCGCAGATCAGAAAATATTGTTCCTTGCCGTTATCCTCGAGCCGCCATTGCTCATACGACTCCGTGCCTTTAGCCGGCGCGTGACGGGTGACGACTTTTCTACCCTTAAAAATATTCACATTCTCTAACGTATGCTGCGCATCGGGATCGGAAAAATAGCGCCAGCCTTCTATTTTCTTGTCCAGGTTCTGCGACGCTACGTCGATGCTGTCGGGACAGTTGATGGCGACCGCTTCAGCGTGCGCGGAAGAAATGGAACATAGCATTATTAGTATCGCGGCCGCTAGACGCATATCACTGTCCTTTTCCTAACCGTTGCAACACCTGTTCACGCCCAAGCAGCGGCAACAGTTTCTTCAGTTCCGGCCCATGCTCGCGGCCCGTAAGCGCGAGGCGCAGCGGCATGAATAATTCCTTGCCCTTGCGCGCAGTCGTCGGCTTGATCGCCGCCAGCCACGCATCCCACGTCGTGTCATTCCACGGCGCAGGTGGCAGATTGTCAATAGTGGAATGGATGAAATGCATGTCATCGCCACTTAAGTGCGCGTCCACCGTGCCGTTGACAATGTCACACCACTGGCGCACCTCATCCAGCGTTTTGATATTGGTGCGGATGGATAGCCAGAACGCCTCGTCGATAAAATCGAGCTTGTCGGAAACAGCTGCAAACGGCAACTGGTGCAGTAATTTTTCGTTGAGCTTCTCCAACTCAGCCACATCGTAATTAGCCGGTGCGCGTCCGAATTTTTTAAAATCAAAACTATCGACCAGCGGCTGCAGACTCGCAAACGGTTCCACCGCATCCGACGTGCCGATACGCGCCAGCAATGCATTCACCGCCATCGGCAATATCCCGGCATCGCGCAATGCGCGTATATCATTGCCGCCGATGCGCTTGGACAGTTCGCCGTCTTTGGTTTTGAGTAAGGCCATATGCGCAAATTGCGGCACTTTGAATCCGAGCGCTTTATAGAGCTGCACCTGCACGGCGGTATTACTGACATGGTCTTCGCCGCGAATGACATGGCTGATAGCAAGCTCGCCGTCATCAACCACCGAGGCCAGCGTATAGACCGGCACGCCGTCTTCGCGCAACAGCACCGGATCACTCATGGTGCTGGCACGCATGGCAACGGGCCCGCGAATCAAATCGTTCCATTCGATGGATTCATCATGGAGCATAAAACGGTAATGCGGTGTGCGTCCCTGCTGCTCATATGCCGCTTTCTGTTCATCGGTGAGCTTGAGCGCCGCGCGGTTATAGATGGGCGGCAGGCCACGGCCCGCCTGCATCTTGCGCTGTACTTCGAGTTCTTCGGGCGTTTCATAAGCGGCGTAGAGCCTGCCGTCTTTACGCAGGCGATCAGCGGCGAGTGTGTAACGTTCAAAGCGCTGCGACTGGTGTTCTTCGCTATCCCATGTCAGCCCCAGCCATTGCATATCCTCGCGGATGGCATCGGTATATTCCGGTTTGGAACGCGCCGTATCGGTATCATCGATGCGTAAGAGAAAATGCCCGCCGGTTTTGCGCGCAAACAGCCAGTTGACCAGCGCGGTGCGAACATTGCCGACATGCAGATAGCCGGTGGGCGATGGAGCGAAACGGACTTTAACGGACATACCGCGTTACCGTCCCATCTCGCGTCGGCTTTCGGCAATGGAATTTTCCACGAACTTGCCGACAAGATTCATTCCCTGCCCGGCGAGTTTTTTGAGCATATCCTTGGAGCCTTCAAAAATTCCGAGCTGCGCCATGACATAATTGAGATGCGCCGATTCAATCGAGGCGATTTCCTTGTCTTTTTTCTGTGCGTGTTGCTTCAGGAATTCCATGAGTTTCCTGACATTGTCTTTTTTGGTGTATTGCTGCTGCTGCATGAAATTGGACAGTTCGTGGCGCAGATCGTCTTCTTCCAGATGCTGGATGGCCGAGACGACCTGTTTTAGCTGATCCTTGCCCTTGAGCAGCGCGTCCAGATGATTATTCAGCGTATGCAGATCCTGCACATCCTGATTCATTTCTTCCACCCGGTCACGGTAATCATTGTCGGCATTGGGCTTGAGCAACGCGGCAAACAGCACGGCATAATGCTGGTACAACTCAGCAAGGCGCTCACGCACCGCGCGGTCGGGACGCTTTCGCTTCACCGTCAGACCCTGATCGAGCGCCACCACGTCGGTGGAAGGCGACATCACCTGCCCGTGCGGCTTGAACGAGGCCAGCGGCATGGAGGCGATATAGCGCAGGGAACTCAGGTCAAAGGCCAGACGCTCCACCGCCAAGCGCTCATCGGCATGGTGCTTATCAGGGGACTGGGAGGAGAAGGCGCGGATGGCGTCATGGAAATGCTCAATGCGCGGACGGAAGTCATCCTCCCCGGCAAGAAGCTGAAATTCCTCTTCAATTTGAATAATATCGGTATAGATGCGCGTTAACAGCGCAATAATACCGTCCTGTTCCGAGGATGACATCTTCATACAATTTCACTATCAGGATGATTCATAGCGCCCTACGATAAGATAGAATATGTAATAAATCCATGCCCAACATAGATCAAGTGCTTAAGCCATTGGCCGTTTATATTCACTGGCCGTTCTGTAAATCCAAGTGCCCGTACTGCGATTTTAACAGCCATGTGCGCGACCGCGTTGAGCAGGATCGCTGGAAAGCCGCGCTTTTGCGCGAGCTGGACAGCATGGCCGCGCATATCAAGGGCAGGCGGGTAAGCAGCATTTTCTTCGGCGGTGGCACTCCGTCGCTGATGCCTCCTGACACCGCACAGGCCCTGATCGAGCGGGTTTATGCCTTGCTGCCCACGGACGACAACATGGAAATCACGCTGGAGGCCAACCCGACCTCAGTGGAAACCGGCACGTTTAAGGACTTTAAAAAAGCGGGCATCAACCGCGTATCGCTGGGCGTGCAGTCGCTACAGGCCAAAGAGCTTGCCTTTCTGGGCCGTGAACACAGCGTGGGCGAAGCATTGGCCGCAATTGATCTGGCGCGCACTACCTTTGACCGCTACTCGTTCGACCTGATCTATGCCCGCCCCGGGCAGACGCTGGCCACGTGGGAAACCGAACTGACCGAAGCGCTGCGCTATGTCGATGGCCATATGTCGCTATACCAGCTCACCATCGAGGAAAACACCGCCTTCCATCACGCCTACGCCAAGGGTGGCTTTACCCTGCCGAACGAAGAAGAAGCCGAGGGCCTGTATCGCCTGACCGAGGAATTGATGGCCGCGCGCGGGCTGCTGGCCTATGAAGTATCCAACTACGCCAAACCGGGTCAGGAAAGCAGGCATAACCTCGCCTACTGGAAGGGCTATGATTATATCGGCGTCGGCCCCGGCGCCCATGGAAGAATAACGATGGATGCTACAGACGAGGATTCCCTATCCACACGCATCGCCACGCAGACTCTCAAAAGCCCGGAACGCTGGCTGGAACAGGTAGAACGCGCCGGGCATGCGGCGGACGTATGGCAGAAGGTAGAGCCGGAAGAGGAAATCGAGGAACGACTGATGATGGGCCTGCGCCTGCGCGCCGGTATTTCCTATGATATGTTTGAGGAGCAGACCGGCTTTGATTTACGCCCGTTCATCAACCAGTCGCGGCAGGCATTTTACGTGCATAAAGGATTGCTGGCCGACGATCCTGACCGCCTGCGCACAACGCTGAACGGCAGGCTGGTGCTGGGAACGCTGACGGCGGATCTGCTGACTTAGAAATTCAGCAAGGCCGGGTCAATCACCTTAAATCCGCCCTGCGATACTTCCATGATCGACAGTTTGCGCTCCGCCGTACCGTCCGCATTCAGGCGGAATAAGCCGTTGGCCGGGCTGATGAATCCGCCCGGGCTGGTCAGCGCCTCGGTGGTGATGGTGGCGTTCGGCGTGTTCATGGTGAGCGTGGCGGCCAGCGTGACGGCATCATAGGCAAGGCTGGCGAGACGAACTGGCTTATAGCCATAGGTGGAGACAAAGCGCTTCTCAAAAACCTTATACGGTTCCGGCGAGGAGCTGGGGAACCATGCGCCTTCAAGTTCCGGTATCTGCGCGATTTCCTGATCGTCCCACAATCCGGTGCCCAGCAGTTTTACTTTCGAGAGATCGATATGGCTCTCCTTGAGCGAGATCACAATATTCTTAAGCTGGTTGCCGCCATCGGCAATAAAAATAGCCTGGAAACGGCGGTCTTCCGCCAGATTATTATAGGCCGCCGCTAAACGCGCCACCGCCGCGTCGATATTGGCGGGGCTCGGCGCATAGAGTTCGGCAGGCATCACCACGCCGCCTTTGAGCGTATAGGATTCGATCAGGGTTTTCTTGACTTTCTCACCGTAAGAATCGTTCGGCGCCAGCAGGGCTACCCGCTGCATATTATGCAGATAGGCATATTCGGCCATGCGGTTGACCTGCTCTTCGGGCAGGAATCCGAACAGATACACGCCGTTACCGGCTACAGCGCGATTATTAGAGAAGGTTAGCGTCGTGATATTGCGGGCGCGGGTAATCGGCGCCACGACATTCACCGACTGGCTGAATAACGGCCCGATCACAAACGAAGCCCCCTGATCGATCGCCTGCTGGACAGCCTTGCCGGAATCGGCGGGAATATTGCCGGTATCTTTGGGAATCAATACTACCTGCGACTGAATCTGGTCGCTCGGCACCGTCAGGTAACTGTCGGAAATTGCCATAGTCGCCGCGTCGAGCATGGCATTACCCACCGCTACCGAATCGCCCGACAGCGGCAGCAGCAGCGCTACCTTAACCGGGGTGGCCGTAGCGGGAACCAGCCCCTTGGAGGGCGGCACCAGCTGTTCGGCTACAATCGACTGTGTCGGCGGCTGGGTGGACACCTGGGGGGTGATATTGGTCTGCTCCGTCGGCGATTTACGCATCTGCGCCACCATCTCGGGTGTGCAGGCGGTAAAGGCAAGAAGCAAAACCAAGGGAAGCTTTGACAAAGACAGTTTCATAAGCTGACGCCGCACGCTATAGTCGTTTCTGGAAAATTACACCGGAAGGTAACGTGAAACCCGATTCCAGTCAAACACATCCCATTAAGGGGCAACCACCCGGCCTCTACATTGTGGCAACGCCCATAGGAAACCTTAAGGACATCACGCTGCGCGCGCTCGATGTGCTCAAGGCCGCCGACCTGATCGTCTGCGAGGATACGCGCGTCACCGCCAAGCTCCTGTCGCATTACGGCATTAAGAACGCGACGCTCTCCTATAACGACCATAACGGCAATGAACGCCGCCCAAAAATCATGGACGCATTAATCAGCGGAAAACATGTGGCGCTGGTGTCCGATGCGGGTACGCCGCTGGTGTCCGATCCCGGCTACAAGCTGGTGCGCGAAGCGCTCGAACATGGCATTTACGTTTCCACCCTGCCCGGCCCATCAAGCGTGCTGGCCGCCCTGTGCCTGTCCGGACTTCCGAGCGACCGTTTTTTCTTCGCCGGATTCCTGCCCGCCAGGAAAGAAGCCTGCCGCAAGGAGATTGCAACACTTGCCGCTATTCCTTCAACATTAATACTCTTTGAATCGGCGCGGCGGCTGACCGAAACGCTGCCGCTGCTACAGGAAGGACTAGGCAATCGCGAAGCCGCCGTAGTGCGCGAAATCAGCAAGCTGTTTGAAGAAAGTCGGCGCGATACGCTGGAGCTGCTCGCCGCACATTATGAAAAGCACGGCGAACCCAAAGGCGAAGTGGTGATCGTCATTGCACCGCCATCGGATGATACCAGCGCTGCCGATAATCTGGAAGCCAAGTTGATGCTGCTGCTCCAATCCCACAGCGTCAAGGAAGCGTCCGGTATCCTCGCCGAACAAACGGGCAAACCGCGCAAGGAAATTTATGCGCTGGCGCTGAAGCTGATGGACAAGGGCGATGCGTAAGGCGCGCACGCAAGCCTATCGCTACGGCCTCGCCGCCGAAAAAATCGCGAAGCTCTACCTGATGTGCAAAGGCTACCGCGTGCTGGCCGACCGTTACCGCAACCATCTCGGCGAAATCGACCTCGTTGCGAAAAAAGGAAACACCCTGATTGCCATCGAAGTCAAAGCGCGCCAGACGCTCGCGCAATGCGAAGAAACCGTGCCGCCGTGGAAGCAGCAGAAAATTGCGCGCGCGATGGAAGGATTGCTCGCCGGACATGCCTCCGATAAAATCAATAGCGGTGCTATCGCTGGACTTGCCTTACATGGCCAACATGATATACGCTTCGATGTCATCTGGATTGCGCCGTGGCAATGGCCGCAGCATATTAAAGACGCATGGAGAATATAGCATGATGAAAATGATAAAGATCGTATCGGTTCTGGTATGCAGTTTTACACTGTCGGGATGTGCCGCGCTTCTGATCGGCGGTGGCACGGAAACCGCCGTACTGGCAGCGCAGGAACGCTCGATGGGCAATGCCGTCGATGATGCGGGCATCCTGATCAAAATCAAGAACCTCTACGCACAAAATGACTATAAGGACCTGCTCGCCAATGTGGAAGTCAAGGTCATTGAAGGACGCGTGCTGCTGACCGGCAACGTCGACAAGCCCGAATCGCAGATTGAATCGATGCGCCTGGCATGGCAGGTCAACGGCGTGAAAGAAGTCATCAACGAAGTGCAGGTCAATGACAAGGCCGGCTTCCAGAATTATGCGCGCGACGTATGGATCAGCACGCAGGTCAAAAGCCGCCTGCTCTTCGCCAAAGATATCCGCTCTATCAATTTCTCGGTCATCACCGTCAATCAGGTCGTGTACTTAACCGGTATTGCGCAGAATCAGGACGAGCTTGACCGTGCCACCTATGTCGCCAGCACCACCAGCTATGTGCAGCGCGTCGTCAGCTACGTACGGCTTAAAGACGATCCGCGCCGCGGCTATCCGGCATCGTAAAAGCGCATGACCCGTCGCGTCGCCATACAGATGGATCCGATTGCGTCCATCAACCCGCGCGGTGATTCGACCTTACTGCTCGGCCTTGAAGCGCAGCGCCGCGGTTACACTATCTATTGCTACACTCCCGACAAACTGACCTACCGTCATGGGAAGGTCACCGCACGCAGCCACCAGGTCACGCTGCATCAGAACCCCGAACATTATTACGATCTGGGTGAAGCAATCGAGCTGGAACTCGATAGGGTGGATGTCGTATTGCTGCGACAGGACCCGCCCTTTGATATGGCGTACATCACCACCACGCATATCCTCGAACAGTTGCACCCGCGGCCGCTGGTGGTCAATAACCCGGCCAGCGTACGCAACCACCCGGAGAAATTATTCCCGCTGCTGTTCCGCCAGTATATGCCGGTCACGCTGGTGACGGCGGACGTGAACGATATCGAACATTTTCGTAACCAGTATAAAGACATCGTCATCAAACCGCTCTATGGCTATGGCGGACGGTCCATCCTTCGGCTCAAGGAGGGTGACGATAATTTCCACGCCCTGATGGAAACACAATTCGCCCACAGCAAGGAACCTCTGATGGTGCAACCGTTCCTGCCCGAAGTTAAAACCGGCGACCGCCGTATTATCCTGATTGATGGCGATATCAGCGGCGTCATGGGGCGCATCCCGGCTGAGCATGAAATCCGCGCCAATTTCCGTGTCGGCGGCTCACCGGCCAAAGCCGAACTCACTCTGAAGCAGCGCGAAATCTGTGAAGCGCTCGGCCCGGTCCTGCAGGAAAAAGGATTGGTCTTTGCGGGGATTGACGTCATCGGCGATTACCTGACCGAAATCAACCTCACCTCACCCACCGGCATGGTGCAGATGAACAAACTTTACGATATCAAGCTTGAATCACTGTTCTGGGATGCCGTCGAAGCGCGGCTGTAATCTGCTTATTTTCCGAAGGCGATAAAATGCGGGTTTTCGTACCCGGCTTTGCCATAGGTGAGTTCTTTGCCGTCTACCGTTTCGACGCGTCCGCCCGCCGCCTGTAAAATGGCATGGCCTGCCGCCGTGTCCCACTCCATCGTACGGCCAAAGCGCGGATAGATATCGGCGCTGCCTTCGGCGACCGCGCAGAATTTGACCGAGCTGGAACCGGAAATCACTTCCTTGATTTTCAACGTATCCATATAGGCGGCCGTCGCCGGGGACGGGTGCGATTTGCTGCGCGTCACCACCAACCCGTCAGGCGATGCTGTGCGTACTTGTATGGGCTCCGCATGTCCGCCTCCCAGCACACGGTATGCGCCCTTGCCTACCTCGCCAAAATACAGCGCATCCTGCGGCGGGGCATAAATCACGCCGATCACCGGTTTGCGCTGATGGATAAGGCCTATATTCACGGTAAATTCCGGCTCGCCGCGCACGAAGCTGCGAGTACCGTCTAAAGGGTCGACCAGCCAGAACATAGCATGCCCTTCGGCGCCGGGCACTTCGTCTTCCTCGGCAATGATCGGGATATGCGGGGCCATATCAAAAAGCGCCTTAGTTATCAATTGATTGGCCGCGATATCGGCATCGGTCACCGGGCTTTTATCATCCTTCTGCCGCGTCGCAAACTGACCCGAAAAATAGGTCATTATTAACTTCCCGGCATCCCGGGCAATGGCGCAGCAGGAGGCTAGATATTCATGTTGAGAAGTGCTATTCATGAGGCTCGTTAAAACATAAATAATGTCAGAATTATACAAAAAATAAGCCCGCAGGACCGCTCAATGAAAAATCCCTACCAGCAACAGCATGCCAAGCAACTTGAAAAAATCCTGTCTGCCTTGCCGAAAACCGCCAGTGAGACACAGAAGCAATTTATCCGGCAGTTCTACGCTAAAGTACCCGTACCCGATTTAGAGCGCCTCGACCCCAAACATGCGATTGCGCTGGCGGCATCCGCCTGCGGCTTCGTAAGCGAACGCGAATCCGCCGCACCCAAAATCCGCATTTTCACGCCGCGCCTGAAAGAGGACGGCTATGAAAGCAAGCATGTCGTCATCGAGCTGCTCAACGACGATATGCCCTTCCTTGTCGATTCGCTATCGGCTGAACTGACACGCCGCGGCTTTATCGTCCGCGAAACCATCCACCCCATCATCCATGTAAAGCGCGACAAAAAAGGCGCGCTGCAGGAACTCAGTAGCGATACCAAGAATGGTGCTAAAGCCGAATCGCTGATCCATTTTGAAGTTTCCGCATTGCCCGAAGGCCTCGCACCGGCGGAGCTGAAAGGCGACCTTGAATGGGTATTACAGCATATCCGCACCGCCGTAGATGACTGGCGCACCATCATGGCCAAGGCCGAAGAAAACATTACTCGCCTTAGCGAGATCAAAGGGCATTTCGATAAAGAAACCATCGCCGAAGTCGGCGACTTCCTGCGCTGGCTGATCGAGCGCAATTTCGTATTCATGGGCTATGCCGAGTATGATTTCTTCGACAGCAAGGGCAAAGAAAAACTCTCCGTCGTCCCCAGCTCGAAACTCGGCACGCTCAAAATCACCGACGACATCATGCCGCGCAGCATCGAGACGCTGCCGCCGGAACTGCGCCATTTCCTGTTCGTGCCGCAGCTGATCGAAATCACCAAATCCAACCGCCGCTCACCGATTCACCGCCCGGTGCTGATGGATTATATCGGCCTCAAACGTTTTGACGCCAAAGGTAACGTCATCGGCGAATCCCGCTTCCTCGGGCTCTTTACGTCCAATGTTTACTACCAGAGCGCCGAAGCGATTCCGCTGGTGCGCCAGAAAATCGCGCGCGTACTAGAGCGTTCGGATTTTGCACATGCCAGCCATGATGGCAAAGCGCTCAAAGCCATTTTAGAATTCCTGCCGCGCGACGAAATTTTCCAGATGTCCGATGACGATCTGTTTGAAACCAGCATGGGCATTTTAGTGCTCGAAGCCAAACCGGGCGTGCGCATGTTCCTGCGCAAGGATGCGTTCGAGCGCTTTGTGAGCACCATGATATTCGTACCGAGGGAACGCTTCTCCACCGAGCTGCGCCGCCAGATTCAGGGCATTATCGAAAAAGCTTTCAACGGCACGACGTCGTCCTTCTCCACACAGATCACCGAAGCGCCGCTGGCGCGCCTGCACCTGACCATCAAGACCACACCGGGCGATATTCCTGCCGCCGACATCGCCAAGATCGAAGCGCAGATTGCCAAGAGCGCCTATCTGTGGAGCGACCTGCTGTCCGAAGCTTTGCATTCGCACCATAACGACAACAAGGCGGGAAAACTGCTGCGCACCTACGGCAATGCCTTTCCGCAAAGCTATATCAACCGCTATGATGCCGACGCCGCCGTATACGATATCGGCAAAGTCGAGCAGGCGCTGACGTCCGGCAGCCTTGCGCTGGAGCTATTCCGCAATAAGGCCGAAGCAGACAATTTCCTGCACCTGAAAATCTATAACCCGAATGAAGAAATCGCCCTGTCGGATATTTTACCGATGTTGGAAAATGCCGGGTTCAGGGTCATCGAAGAACATCCTTTCCCGATTACGCTTCAGGATACCAAGTCGCTGGTGTGGATCCGGGATTTCAAACTGCAGACTACCAGTACCGCCGCGTTGTCTCTCGAACAGACTAAACCGCTGCTGGAAGACACGTTGCTCAAAGTCTGGCGGCAGGAGGCGGAGAATGACCGCTTCAATTCGCTCGTGTTCAAGGCCGGGCTGACCTGGCGGCAGGCGGTTATTCTTCGCGCCTATGCCAAATATCTGAAGCAGGTCGGGTTCACTTACGCGCAGACCACCATCGAACAGGCACTGAGCCAGCAGCCGCAGATTGCCAAACTGCTCGTCGATCTGTTTATCGCCCGCTTCGATCCCGATAAAAAAGACCGCGAGGGGACACAACGCAGCTTGCAGGGCACTATCGAAGCACAACTTGCGCAGGTCAGCAATGTGGTGGAAGACCGTATCCTGCGCCGCTATGTCGACATCATGCTGGCGACGTTGCGCACCAATTATTTCCAGACAGTCGGCGGCGGCCACAAGCCGGTGCTCTCCTTCAAATTTGATTCCAAGAACGTGCCCGACCTGCCGCTGCCTAAACCTTTTGCCGAAATTTTTGTCTACTCAACGCGCGTTGAAGGCATCCATCTTCGCGGCGGCAAGGTAGCGCGCGGAGGACTGCGCTGGTCGGATCGCCATGAAGATTTCCGCACCGAAGTACTGGGACTGATGAAAGCGCAGATGGTGAAAAATTCGGTGATCGTGCCGGTCGGCTCCAAAGGTGGCTTCGTAGTCAAGCACCCGCCCGCCAGCGGCAATCGCGACGCCATGATGGAAGAAGGCATCACCTGCTACAAAATGTATCTGCACGGCCTACTCGACCTGACCGATAACATCGTAAACAGCAAGGTCGTGCCACCAGGTCAACTGGTGCGCCATGACGAGGATGATCCGTATCTCGTCGTTGCCGCCGATAAAGGCACGGCAACCTTCTCCGATATTGCCAACAGCGTATCGGAAGCGTTCGGTTTCTGGCTGGGCGATGCGTTCGCATCGGGCGGTTCCGTCGGTTACGACCACAAGAAAATGGCCATCACTGCGCGCGGCGCATGGGTATCGGTCACGCGCCATTTCAGCGAAATGGGCGTTGATATTACCAAGCAGGATTTCACCATCACCGGCATCGGCGATATGTCGGGCGACGTTTTCGGCAACGGCATGTTGCTGTCCAACCGCATTAAACTCGTGGCTGCATTCAACCACATGCATATTGTCCTCGACCCGAATCCGGACGCCAAAGCCAGCTTCGAGGAACGCAAGCGCCTGTTCAACCTACCGCGCTCCACCTGGAAAGATTACAATGCCAGCCTGATTTCCAAAGGCGGCGGCATCTTTGAACGCAGCGCCAAAAGCATCACGATCAGCAAGGAAGCACAGACCGTGCTTGGCGTCAGCAAAGCTAGCATGGCACCTGATGAATTGGTGCGCGCCATCCTCATGGCGCCGGTGGATTTATTATGGAACGGCGGCATCGGCACCTATGTCAAAGCCGAAGAAGAATCGCACGAGCAGGTCGGCGACCGCACCAATAACGGCGTGCGCATCAACGGCAAAGAACTGCGCTGCAAAATTGTTGGCGAAGGCGGCAATCTCGGCTTCACCCAGAAGGGGCGCATCGAGTATGCGCGCCTACAGAGCGGCAGACTCAACACCGACGCCATCGATAATTCGGCAGGCGTGGACTGCTCCGACCATGAGGTCAATATCAAGATCGCCTTCAGTCAGGAAATGGCCAAAGGTAAGTTCACCCGCGATAAGCGCGATAAGCTGCTCACCGCAATGACGGAAGATGTGGCGTATCTGGTACTCAAAGACAATATTCTCCAGACGCAGGCCATCACCATTGCGCAACAGCAGGGCGTGCGATTGTTGGAGTCGCAAGGCAGACTGATGCACACACTGGAACGCGGCGGCACGCTCGACCGCGCCATCGAATTTCTGCCCTCCGACAAGCAGCTGGCCGATCTCAAGGCAGCACGCAAAGGGCTGACCCGGCCGGAAATTGCCGTGTTGCTGTCTTACAGCAAGATGGTGCTCTACAAGGAGCTGCTGGAATCGAGCCTTCCGGATGAGGCCTATTTTATTTCGGATCTGAAACGTTATTTCCCGCAAGCCATGCAGAAAGATTTTCCCGAAGCGATCGCACACCACCCGCTGAGGCGTGAAATTATCGCTACCATCGTCACTAACAGTATGGTCAATCGCGCCGGCATTACGTTCTTCTTCGATATTGCCGAGGATCTGGGCGTTGCCGCCCGTGACGTTGCCTGCGCTTATACGCTGGCGCGCGATGCGTTCGCATTGCGCGATCTATGGAAAGACATCGAAGCCGCCAGCCATGTGGATATCGCCACGAGAGTGGATATGTACGCCGCGATCAGTGAGTTTTTAGAGCGCGTTACCATGTGGCTGCTGCGCAACCTGCCGTTACCGCTGGACATCGACAACGCGTTTACGGAAATCGCGCCCGGCATTGCCGACATCGTCAAAAACAGTAAGACGTTGCATTCGGACACCACGCGCCAGGCCGCCGATCAGTTCTTCACGCGCCTGAAGGAACAGGGAGTGCTGGAAGCGCTGGCGGAGAAAATTTCCAGCCTGGAGATGATGTCCTCGGCGTTTGATATTATTTCGGTTGCCCATAAAACCCATCTGCCGGTAACCACCGTGGGCAAGGTCTATTTCGATCTGGGTTCGCGCATACGTCTGGGCTGGCTGCGCCTGTGCGCCAGCCGTATCGCCACCGCCACGCATTGGGAGCGTCTCGCCGTGCAATCCATCGTCGGTGACCTCTATGATGAACAGCGCCGCCTTGCGATGACGGTAATCGAGCAGTCGAAGCATGTCGAAGCATGGGCCGAAGCGCATGCCGCGGATTTAGTCCGCTTTGACCGTTTTGTCGATGATTTAAAATCAGGCGAAACACCCGATATCCCAAAGCTGATGGTGGCCCTTCGGCATATCAAGACGCTCGGCGCCGCCTGAGTGCGGGCATTCGAAGCGGCTTTACCAGCCCAAGCCACACGGCAAGTTTCCATTGCGCCAGCAACGCAATGACCATGACGATATTGCGCAGCCACCAATAAGGCGGGCCGTCATAATAAGCTTCGATCTCATAATGCCCCGGGCGCGGGAAAAATATCTGTATTCGTCCGTAAGCATCCTTAGTGGCCGACGGCTTTTCCATCCAGTTTTCTTTACGCGCCGCAATCAGTTCTTTTCCATTTACGTATCCAATCCAACCGGGGAAAGATATCTGATTGATGATGATATAGGGCAGATCATGAAAACTGTCCGGCCGGGCGGTAAATTCACCCTCAGGGATATCGATGGAGGCGATAATACGGTAAGGCATAAGGCTCTTATCGGCCTTGCCCGTGATGCCAGAATTTACTTTTACCTGAACCCTGCTTCCGTGGTTATTGATACAATGCGTCAGCGCGCGGGAATCCAGCCATCTCGGCGTGAACTCGTCATGGTTGGCAAATGTCCATCGTGATTGTTCATAGTGCTTATGCAATACCGACGGAGTATAAGGCGGAGGGGGCTCCACAAACCGCCGCGCCCACGATACACCTCCTTCCATGCCATGCGTTTCCGTATCATACACCAGATAGGGCTGTAAAATCGTACTGGCCGCCAGTACAAGCATGACGAACCCATGATATACAGGAACCGGCAGGCGGGCGCGCATTACCCTGACCTGCAGCATGGCGATATAGATCAGAACACCCGCCACCGATGCAATGCGCCACGGAAACTGGATATAGGCCGTCCCCGGCACCGCATGCCATAACGGCAACGACGCATGGGTATTCATAACGATGGATACCAGCATGATAGGGCATATCTGCCAGAACAATCGCGTCTTGCGCACCAATATCAGGCCGAGTAGCGCGATGCATACATAAAACCCGTTGATGATGCCTATCGTGGTAATCCATGGAGACATGCCCGATGGCGTCGTATGGGTAAACATCTCAATCCAAGATACGGACTGGCCGATGGTCCTTTTCACGCGGTGTATGTTTACCAGATCGTCCATCTGCACCATGGTAAACCAGTAGGGCGCCGTCAGCGTGGTCGCTATCGTTCCCCCCAGCATGAGATAATAAGCAAAGCGGCTGTGAAGCCCCTCGCCGAGCAACGTCACCAGAACGATCCAACCGATAACTCCCACCAGAAACAATGCCACATGCGGATGCGACACAAAGACGCCAGCCACTGAAATAATATAGATAAACCATGTCGAACGCATCACCTGCGCAGACGCTTCCTTCTGCAGGCGGAATATGGCGTACATGACCCATGAACAGATCATCATCGCCAGGAATTCGGAATGATCGCCGCGAATATAGAGATTGGTATAGGCATAGGGCATGAACAGATACGTCACCGCAAAGAGCGTGCTGATGAAACGATCATGATTGAATAGGCGCGCCAGCTTATAGGCACCGATAGCAGACACCAGGAAGATGACAAACCAGCCGATAAAAAAAGCATGCGGCAACGTCACCGGCAAATAGGTGAATGGCAGCATGAAATAGAAGAAGCCCGGCTGATAGAAAATAAATGTCGGATAGCCATAACCATTCATCAGCCGCGACGCCCAACGCGGATACCACTGGCCGCTCTCAAAAATATCCCGGAATTCCAGTATCAGGTAAAGATAGCGATCAAATTCGTGGCTGTAATACCACCCCGGCAGCTCGAGAAATGGATAAACGGCAATATACGAAAATAAACAGAGCGCACCAAAAACCAGCAATAGTTTGAAACGCTCTGCCATACGCTAATGTCTGAAATGCCTGATACCGGTAAAGACCATGCCGATGCCATGCTTATCCGCAGCAGCAATAACCTCTTCGTCGCGAATGGATCCGCCCGGCTGAATAATAGCCGATACGCCCGCTTCTGCCGCCATCTCCACATTATCGGCAAAGGGGAAAAAGGCATCGGATGCCAGCACGGTGCCTTTCGTATCGAGCCCCGCTTCTTTGGCCTTCCAGCAGGCAATGCGCGTCGAATCGATACGACTCATCTGCCCGGCACCGATGCCGATGGTAGCACCGCCCCGGGCCAGCACGATGGTGTTGGATTTCACATGCTTTGCCACCGTGAAGGCAAACAGCAAATCATCCATTTGCACCTGTGCCGGCACTTTTTTCGTAACAGTCTTAAGCGCATCTTTGGTCACTATTACATCTTCTTCCTGACAGAGGAACCCGCCGGAAATCGACTTCACCACCATCTTGGGCGCAGGGGGCAGCACGCTGCCGGACAGCAGTAGCTTCAGTTTCTTTTTGCCCGACAAAAGCGCCTGCGCTTCTGCATCGGCATCGGGCGCGATCATCACCTCGAGAAATAATTTGCCGAGCGCTTCGCAGAAATGCCGGTCGAGCGGGCGGTTGGTGGCAATGATGCCGCCATAGGCGCTGACTGGATCGCAAGCAAGCGCCTTAATGAAGGCTTCCGTAATGGTGCCACCCACGGCGACGCCGCACGGATTGGCGTGCTTGATAATCGCTACTGCCGGTTCGGAAAATTCGCGCACCAGCTCAAAGGCGGCGCTGGCATCGTTATAATTGTTATAGCTGAGAGGGGCGCCCTGCACCTGTCTTGCCGTTGCCAGCGAAGGCGTAACCGTATCAGTCACATAATAGGCCGCTTTCTGGTGCGGGTTCTCGCCGTAATGGAGTGGCTGCTTCAGCGCGCCCGCGATGGTAAGTGACGCGGGAAACAGCGTATCGTTCTGCCCATTGAACCACCGGCTGATCGCACTGTCATATGCCGCGGTACGACTATAGGCCTTGGCCGCCAGCACGCGGCGTGTTTCCGGGGTAGTAGCCCCACCACTGCTTTTCATCTCGGCCATCACCCCGGCATAATCGGCAGGATCGACGACGATGGTCACGTAAGCATGGTTCTTCGCGCTTGAGCGCACCATGCTCGGGCCACCGATATCAATATTCTCGATGCAGTGGTCGAAATCAGCGCCAGCGGCGACGGTTGCTTCGAACGGGTAGAGATTGATAACCACCAGATCAATCGGAGCGATGTCGTGATCGCTCATGGCTTTCTGGTGCGCCTTATTATCGCGCACGGCCAGTAGCCCACCGTGAATTTTCGGGTGCAGCGTTTTGACACGTCCGTCCATGATTTCCGGAAATCCGGTATGGTCGGACACTTCGGTGACGGCAATCCCGGCATCGCGCAGGGCTTTGGCGGTGCCGCCGGTGGACAATATGGCAACGCCCTGTTCGCTCAAAAAACGGGAAAATTCAATCAGGCCGGTTTTATCGGATACGGAAATAAGTGCGCGCTTTATGGTCATGGGTCTCTTAATGCTCAAACAAGGATTTAAATTCAGGTACGATCTGCTTCAATGTCGCCAGTGCCTCCTGCGTTTTACGTTCAACACAGGCCACGATCAGCTTGTCCAGAGCCTTACGCAGGCTGGCCATATCGGCGGCGCGTGGCGAAGCAATGAAAATCGCTTCGTGTGCGGTTTTAACGGCATTTTCGGAAAAGTGAAACAGTTCTTCATATAATTTTTCACCCGGACGAAGGCCAGTGAATACAATCTTGATGTCTTCGTTGGGGCGCAGTCCCGCAAGCTTGATCATCTGCATGGCAAGATCGAGGATACGCACCGGCTGCCCCATATCGAGCACGAATATGCATTCCTGCCGGTCATGCATCGACACACCGAGCACCGCCGCCTGCAACACCAGCTCGACCGCTTCACGCACCGTCATGAAATAGCGCACCATGTCCGGATGCGTCACCGTCAGCGGCCCGCCGCGGGCAAGCTGCTCTTCAAATAACGGCACCACCGACCCGGTAGAACCCAGCACATTGCCAAAACGCACGGTAAAGAATTTGGTTTTACCCGTGCTACGCTCCTGGCTTCCCAGCGACTGGCAGAAACTTTCGGCAAGGCGTTTGGTAGCGCCCATGACATTGCCGGGATTGACTGCCTTGTCGGTTGAAATCATCACCATCACTTCCGCCTGATGCTTGAGGCAGGCCTCGGCGATATGCCGCGTGCCGAAGACGTTGGTGAGGATAGCTTCCTCGACATTTTTCTCTGCCATCGGCACATGCTTGATGGCCGCCGCATGGAATACCAGATGCGGCTTATGGGTACGGAACACCACGTCGATATGCCTTGGATCGCGCACATCGCAGAGAATCACCGTCAGCGCCAGCTCCGGATAAGTTTCACGGATTTCGCGTTCGATGTAATACAGGTTGAATTCGCTCATCTCAACGAGGATCAGTTGCGAAGGTTTGAACTGGGAAATCTGCCGCGTTAATTCACCGCCGATGGTTCCCCCTGACCCCGTAATCAGCACCTTGCGGCCTTCGACCAGCTTCTGCATGCTTTCACGGTCCAGCACGTTCTGGGCGCGCCCAAGCAAATCCTCTACCGCAATCGGGCGCACCTCGCGGTGATCGGCAATGCCCTGCTTAAGTTCGCTCAGGCGCGGCATACGCGCTAAGGGAATGCCGAGGCTATCGGCCATTTCGAGCAGATGGCGAACGGCAGAACCGGAAATACGGTCATCGCTTAATATGATTTTCTGCGGACGCTGCCCTTTACGCTCCAGCTTGCTGACGACCACCGGTACGGAGGCAATGCCGCCATAGACAGGAATACGGTGAATGGTGCGTCCCTTCTGCGCCGGGTCGTCATCCACCATTGCCACAATGTCGTACGACGCCTGGCCATCGCGGCTCATATCACGGATAAACTGTTCGGCGGCATTGCCCGCACCGATCAGGAGCACCGGGATACGGTTGGTATGCTTCATCGTCAGGCTAAAGGACAATGTGCGATCTTTAATGGCGCGATAGGCAAAACGCGGAGCACCCAGCAATATCAGCAGCAGCATCCAATTGATGAATAGAAGCGAACGCGGCATCCCTTCAAGGCGATTTACAGTAAACATCAGCACGGCGAAAATAAGTATTGAAAGCGTCACCGCCTTCGCAATAACCACAATGTCCTGCATCGATGCATAGCGCCACGACCCGCGATAGAGGCGCATGCGCAAAAACACAACAACGCACGATGCCGTAAACCCGATCGTACCGGGCAGGATATACTCATCGGCGAGGTGAATCTGCTCGGAGCCAAGACGGATATAGATCGCCAGCACAAAGCTGATCGCCGCCATGAAGGCGTCGTGAATGGCGATAATTCTGTTCCGGTTCATGCGCACGTTAAATGGCTCATAGTTTGGAGAATGGCTCGTAATCGGGGTCGTGCGCGTTATGATCAAAATAGCCAAGCATCATGAATACCGATGCGTAGGCCAGCGCCACGTAGAAAATAGCCAGGGCAGGATCAATAACGGAAAAGGTGGCCTGGAAGATCAGCAGGAAATTGATGCCGAACACATAGCGCGCCACCGAATCATGCCGCCTGCCGCTGCGCACCGCCTTCTGGTAGTAATGATCGGTATGCGCCGCGAATAATTTCTTGCCGTTATAGAGGCGCCGCAGCACCGTAATGGTGGCATCCGCCACATGGAACGCGGGCAGAATAGCCGCCGCATACGGATAACCGGACGTCGCCGCCAGAATCAGCAGATAGCCCAGCAGGAACCCGATGGGAATGCTGCCCGCTTCCCCGAGCAATATCTTGGCCGGATGCCAGTTCCACCATAGAAAGCCGCTACCGGCGGCGACGATGATCAGGCTGTAGGTAGACAATGCGTTGGGGAAGGTATCGGTCATCACGGTGATCAGGCACAGCCCCATGCCGATGCCGATCATCTCGGTGGCCGAAATGCCGTCAATGCCGTCCATGAGATTAAAGAGATTGATAAACCAGACCCATAAAATAGCCGTGACCGCCTTATCCATCCATGGTGAGAGCATACCGGCAAAAACGGGGGTGTTCATCACGCTGAGCGCAATCAATACCGCCAGTGTCTGCACGAGCACCCGAATGAAAAGCGGCACGCGTATCAAATCATCGAGCAGCGAAACGGCAGCCAACATGAAGGTGGCGAGGATAATGGCATAATTGATATCGGCGACCAGCAGGCAGATAATAAGCCCCATGACGACGGCGATACCGCCACCGGCTGGAGGCGGTTTCTGATAGTTGGGGCGCAGCGAAGCCGGGTCAAACGGTACCACTTTTTTGCGTAGCGCAACAATGGTCAGGCGCGTGCCCAGTAAAGAAATCAGGAACGCAGACAAGGATAATACGATATAAAACGTCATCCCCGCCTCCCAAATAATTTTTCGATGTCTTTACGTTTCAGCTCAATATAGGTCGGGCGACCATGATTGCACTGACCGGAAAAAGGCGTCTGCTCCATCTGGCGCAGCAATGCATTCATCTCAGCCACGGACAAGGAACGCCCTGCGCGCACGCTGCCATGGCAGGCGATGGTACCGCATAATTCTTCAATACGTTCCTTGAGTACCAGCACCTCACCGTACTCGCGGATATTATCGGCAAGTTCCTGCATCAGCAGCGCGATATCCACCTCTCCCAATATCGCGGGCATTTCACGCACCACCACCGTACCGACGCCGAACGATTCGATCACCAGCCCGAATGCCAGCAACTCTTCCTGCCGCGACAACAGGCATTCCGCCAGCGCTTCGTCGAGCGTGACGACTTCGGGAATCAGTAATTTCTGCCGTGCAATTCCGCGCTCAGCGAGCCCGGCTTTCATGCCCTCATAGACCAGCCGTTCATGGGCCGCGTGCTGATCCACAACGACCATCCCATCGACCGTCTCAGAGACGATATAGGTTTTATGCAGCTGCGCGCGCGCAGCGCCCAGCGGATAGAGCGTGTAATCCGGTTCGCCTGCCACCGCACTTGCCGCCGGACGCGCTAACGGCGCCATCATCGTTTGCGGCAACAAGGTAGCAAGATCGCTTCCACTGCCAAGCGACTCGAACGAACGTTGCTGGGCGGTATCCCTAAAACCGGTATAGGGGCGCGCTTCATACGCATAGTGCGTAGATGGATTCTGGCTGGGCATAAAACTCTGCAATGCTTCCGCACCGACACTGCTGGATGAACGGAAGCCCGCTTCGGAGAGAGCATGTTTAATCGCACCGACCATGAGGCCGCGAATCAAACTGCTATCGCGGAAACGCACCTCGGCTTTGGCGGGATGCACATTGACGTCCACCTCTTCTGCGGGCACTTCCAGAAACAATACCACCACAGCGTGGCGATTATGCGCCAGCACATCCTGATATGCGCCGCGAATAGCGCCTAGCAATAGCTTATCGCGCACAGGGCGATGATTGACGAACAGATACTGCTCCGCCGACGTGCCGCGATTATAGGTCGGCAGCGCGGCAAAACCGGTCAGGCGAATGGTTTCGCGTTGCTTGTCCAGCGCCAGCGCATTATCGGAAAATTCCTTGCCCATCAGGTCGGCAAGCCGCCCGAGGCGCGCATCGAGCAGGTCGCCCTGCGATGGTTCCACCCGAAACAGCATGCGCTCGTCCGACTTCAGCGAAAAAGCTACCGCCGGATGCGCCATGGCCAGACGTGTCACAATGTCGAGCGCCGACTGAATTTCGGTGCGGTCGCTTTTGAGAAATTTGAGGCGCGCGGGCGTAGCGTAAAACAGATCGCGCACTTCCACGCGCGTCCCTTGCGTCAGTACCGCCGGTTCAATCTCGCCAACATTACCGCCCTCCACATGCAGCGCCCATGCATTATTATCGCTGGCGGTGCGGGTGGTCACGCTGAGGCGGCTGACCGAACCGATTGACGGCAAGGCTTCGCCGCGGAAACCGAGAAAGCGAATATCCAGCAGATCGTCCGACGGCAGTTTGGAAGTAGCGTGACGCTGCACGCACAGTGCAAGTTCCTCGCGGTTCATGCCCTTGCCGTTATCGGCAACGACGATACGGTTCTTACCGGCCTGCTCGAGCATGACGTCAATACGGGTAGCGCGCGCATCGAGCGCATTTTCAACCAGCTCCTTGATAACGGATGCCGGGCGCTCAACCACCTCACCGGCAGCGATCCGGTTGACGAGTGTCGGCGGCAGAATACGAATGGTCATAGATTCCCCGTAGCCAAATAATTCCGCGCCAACTCCTTGCCCTGCTCAACCGCTGGCTGATCGAACGGATTGACGCCCAGCAGGCCGGATACCAGAATGACTTCCAGCATGAAATGCATCAGCAGCGCACCCATCGGTTCTTCCCCTAACTGTTCTAGTTGGAAAAGCCTCACCGGGCAATGATTCTGTACCAGCGTCTCAAAGGTGGCTTTCTGCTCCGCCGCCATGACATCGCCCAGCGTTTTTCCCCGCAGATAGTCGAGCCCCGCCCCTTCCGGTGCGTTAATACGCTGCCCGGTCCCGGCGCGATCAAGCAATACCATATGAAAAACCTTATCTTTCGGGCCATCCAGATAGAGCTGGAGCTGGCTATGCTGGTCGGTCGTGCCGACAGCGCGTACCGGGGTGGAGCCTTTGCCCTGCTTACCGAGGCTTTCGGCCCAGAGCTGGCGGTACCATGAGCTGAAACCGGAAAGTTTCTCCGCATAGGGCAGCATGACCGTAATCGGGATATGTTTTTCGAGGAAAGCATATTGCAGCGCCGCCCCCAGCGCCGGGTACGAATCGCGCGGATGGGAAGCATTCTCAAGCTGAGTGATAACCGAAGCAGCGCCGCGGCGGAGCGCCCGTATATCCAGCCCGGCAATGGCCGCAGGCAGCAGGCCCACCACCGTCAGTACGGAAAAACGCCCGCCAATATCGGGGTCGTGATCCAGCACACGCAGATCGTATTTGGTCGCCGACTGACGCAGCGGATTGTTCCCCGGCATGGTAATAATAATGAAGCGTTCTTTCAGTCCCTGCCTGCCCAGGCGGCTTTCGACATAGTCAAGCAGCACATAATACTGGCTTAAGGTTTCAGCCGTTGCACCGGACTTGCTGATGACCAGAAAACAGGTGCTGTTGACATCGATATGCTCAAGCACATCGTCCATGGCGTCGGGGTCGATATTTTCCAGAAAATGAAAGGACGAAGCCGCCGTGAGCTTAAGCTGCGTCAACGTGCGCCCGCTCAGGCCCGACCCGCCGGTGCCCGCCACCACAATGGTGCGGAAACGACGGCGCAATTCCGCTGCCACGTTTTCAATAATCTCCAGATCCTGAGTGTCGGCCACGAGATCGAGCAAGGGTGCCGACGCCTTATGCTGGCGTGTCGTCATGGCGGTCACCGCCGGGATAAGCTCCGACGCCAGCGCCTCAAGGCGCGCCGCCGTCACACCGCGACCACCGGTATGCGTATCAAGGCAATAATCGGTGATATGCTGGTAGAAAGTCATTGTGCGGGCGCTTTGTCAGCAACTGTTTTCAGGTTGGGTTTTCCTACCATGGTCACGATCATCGTATCGGGATTCACCAGTTTTTTGGCCACCGCCTTGACCTGATCTTTCGTGACAGCAGCAATATACTGGTTGCGCTTATCAAGGTAATCCCTGCCGAGATGGTAGAGCTGCATACTGGTCAGGTAGCTGGCGATATCGCCGTTGCTGTCGAGCCCCAGCACAAACCCGCCAATCAGATGATCCTTGGCATCGGCAAGCTCGGCATCGGTCGGGCCTTTATCCGAAAACTCCTTCAGCACCGAACGCAACACCGCCAGCGCTTCACCTACTTTTTCGTTGCGGGTGGCAAAGCCGCCGCGCCAGTAGGCGCTGTGGGCCATCGGCGACACCTGCGTATAGACCGAATAGGCCAGCCCGCGCTTTTCACGAATTTCAAGGCCGAGCTTGGAATTCAGCGCACCGCCACCGCCAAGCATTTCATTCATCACATAGGCGGCATAATATTCCGGATCCTCACGCCTGAGCGCATTGGCGCCGAACAGCACCATGGTCTGCGGTATGTCGTTGTCGATGACGATTTGTTTCGCTTCCGACGGCAGGCGCGTATCCTGAATCTTTATCTCCGGCGCATATTTTGCGGGCAGTGAACCAAGATGTGCATCCATCAGGCGACCGAGTTCCGCCGGTGTAATATCGCCCACCACCGAGATCAGCATGTTTTCGCGCGTCAGGTGGCGGCGCACGAAATTCTGCATCTCGGCCTTGGTGATGGTTGCTACGCTCTGGGTGGTTCCGAGCGCCTGGTTGCTGTAGGGATGGCCGCCAAAAGCCGTTTTTTCCCATTCCCGGCGCACGATATAAGCAGGCTCATGTTCCTGCTGGCTGAGAACGGACAATGTCTGGCTGCGCACGCGGTCGAGAGCGCTGTCATCGAAACGCGCGTTGGTGAGTGCCATCGAAATATAGGAAAAAGCTTTTTCCTTATACTCGCTTAAGGATTCCACCGACGCGCGAAAGGAATCATCGTCCACACCGAAATTGAGCTGGATGGCGTTGTTCTCCAGCGCGACATTGAAGGCGTTCGAATCCAGATCCCCGGCGCCTTCCATCAGCATCGCCGCGGCCAGCGCCACCGTGCCTTCCTTGCCCGCCGGGTCATAGGCCGAACCGCTGTCGCGGAATACGATCTTGACGGCCACCAGCGGCAAGCCATGCTCTTCCACCAGCCATGCTTTGAAGCCGCTAGCGCTGGTGACTTCCTGCACCGGCGCCGCCAGTACCGGCAGGCTCAAGCATACCGCGATCAGGGTAAAGACGAAGCCGCAGAAAACATGTTTCATGGCTTTGCTCCCGCAGCTTTGGCAGTGGCAGTATCTTCAGGCAACAGCAATGCCGTTACCGAAGCCGTGGGCTTCAGCACTTCCCTGGCGGCGTCATTTACCTGCTGCGGTGTTACCGCCTCGATCAGGCTGGGCCAGCGCGTAAAATAATCCTTGTCGAGACCGGACATGCGTATCCAGCCCATGATGCGCGCCATGGCGGTCAGGCTGTCGCGCGCATAAATCGTCTCTGCTTTGAGCAGCGTCTTGGCGCGGGTAAGTTCGGATTCGGAAAAGCCCTCGGCAATGGCTTTCTCCAGTTCAGTATCCACGGCTTTTTCCAGCACGGCCAGATCGATGCCCTGCTCCGGCGTGATGGTAATATCGAACAATGCCGGGCCGGCACTGAAGCCGCCGTAATCCACCGACACGGCGGTGGCCAGCTTCTGCTCCATCACCAGCGCCTTATACAGGCGGCAGGCCTTGCCTTCACCGAGCGCCTCGGAGAGCACGAACAAAGGAAGGGCGAGTTCTTTCTTGCCGTACGCAAAGCTCGGCACCGCATACGTGCGTGACCAGCTCGGGCGTTTGACATTCTTGTGATGTAGCGTGATGCGCCGCGCCGCGTTCTGCGGCGGCTCATCATTCCATTGCCGCGGCGGCACGGCCACTTTCTTCAGATGGCCATAATATTTTTTTACCAGCGGTTTGGCTTCGGCGGCGGTAATGTCGCCGCTGAGAATGAGGAGGGCGTTATTGGGATGGTACCATGTCTTGTGAAAGCGGATGATGTCGTCCTTGGTCAGCCCATCCATTTCATGCATCCAGCCAATCACTGGCCAGTGGTAAGGATGGTTGCGAAAGAGCGCGGCGCTGACCTGCTCGGACAGCAGCGCGTCGGGATTATTTTCCACGCGCATACGGCGTTCTTCAATAATGACCTGCTTTTCATTTTTGACCGCCTCGTCGGTGGCTTTCATGTCACCCAGGCGATCAGCCTCCAGCTCCATCGCCAGCGGCAGATTTTCTTTGGCAATATTGATGTAGTAGGACGTGGCGTCATGGCCGGTAAAGGCATTATTCTCGCCGCCATGGCGTGAAATAATCTCGGTATATTCGCCGGACTTGTGCTTGGCCGTGCCGAGGAACATCACATGCTCGTGAAAATGGGCAAGGCCCGATTTACCCGCCGGATCATCGGCTGCGCCGATGCGGAACCACAGCATCTGGCTCACCGCCGGAATACGATGGTTCGGGATGACAATGACTTCCAGACCATTATCGAGGGTGAAACTTTCCGACTGCGCGTCGGATGCGGCAAACAGCGGCGTAATAGCCATGACGGTCATCAGGGTCGCCGCCGATACCGCCCTCACGATACGCTGGAACATTCTTATTCCCCTAAGAGACGACCGAGCACACCTCTATCTTTGGCTTTCGCCTCAGGCGTCTTGCCATCCGTCACCGGCTTGCCTTCGTCTTCATTTTTCTGAATACGCTCGGCTTCTTTCTTGGCATCCACCAGCGGGTCTTTCTTATCGGGCAGTATCGACATTACGTCCCACCAGCTTTCGCTTTCCACTTTTTCCTGCGCTACGAATTTTTCTTCCACCAGATCATCGCGCACTTTCGGGTCGGCCATATCGGCGCCGGCATTTTTCAGGAACTGCGATTCAGCGCCAGTGGCGGGTTTTCCGGCAGCCTTGGTTTCTTTTTTCTTTTTGGTCTTCGCGGAAGCCTCGGATTCTTCGATCCGCACCTCATCGGGATTGCCGCCGGAGATCAGCGATTGCGCTTTCTGGTCGGCAGAAAGCCGGTTGGTGGAGGCATCGCTGTTGGCGGGCGGGCGAAGGGCAAATTGCGGCGGAACCGATAAAGGCGGGCGCGAGACCACGCGGAACTCATCGGGCGCATTGCGGGTTAAGCCCAGCGTATCTTTTACCGATCCGCTGCTGCAAGCAGAAAGCGCAATGGCGCTCAGAGCGGTAATGTATCGTACATACTTCATGACGTTATTTCCCTATGCTTTGTTTTCACGTTCCCCCACCATACTGCTCACGCATAAAAGTACAACCCCTATGAAGATAGAGCTGTCGGCAACATTAAAAGCGGGCCAGTGATACCCGCCAATATGGAAATCCAGAAAATCCACCACCGCGCCGAAACGCAGGCGGTCTACGATATTCCCAATCGCTCCGCCAATAACAAGCCCCAGCGCCCAGGTGACAAGCGGCGAGGTATTGCGGTAAAGCCAGACCAGCAATACGGACACAATGGCCGTCGCCATGACGATCAACAGCACCGGCTGGCGCTGCCCGGCAAAGATACCGAAGCTGATGCCATAATTCCACACCAGCGCCAGATTAAAAAATGACGTTATTTCAATAACCATATGGTCCGGCGGAATCATAATCTCCGACAATATGGCCCATTTGCTTGCCTGATCGATGGCAAAAATCACCAGCGCAATCAGCAATCCGGTCAACATCTGGCCGGTCAGCATCTGGCGATTTTTAGCACCCACCCAACACCTCCCGGGCCTGCGCGCAGTCCGCCACTATCTGCGTGCGCAGCGCCTCGACATTATCGAAGCGCTTTTCATCGCGGATGAAATCCACAAATTCAACCCGCACCTGCTGTCCATAGAGGCTCTGGTTCATATCGAACCCATGCACCTCCAGCAAAGCCTCATGCTGGTCAAAGGTAGGCCGGACGCCGAGATTAGCAACGGCATCATACCATGTGCCGCCCGCGCTAATCCGCACGGCATAGACGCCAAAGCGCGGCTTGAACAAATGCGTAAGCGAAATATTGGCCGTAGGAAAACCGATGGTGCGCCCGCGCTGCTGCCCTTTTTGCACCTTACCTTCAATATCGTACGGGCGGCCCAGCCATTGCGCGGCTTTGCGGACATCTCCCACCGCCAGCAACTGGCGGATGGCGCTGGACGACACCACCTTGCCGCCAACCTCATGCACCGGCGAGCAGGCGGTAAACCCGAATTCAAGGGAGCGCCCTTGCTTCATGAGAAAATCCGTCGTGCCGCTACGCCCCTTCCCGAAGGCGAAATTATAGCCGGTCACCACATGCTTTACGGCAAGCTGGCGGTGCAGCACCTCCTGTACGAAGGCCTCGGCGGCAAGTGAGGAAAAACGTTCGTTAAAGCGCACCACAAACAGAATATCGATCCCCGCATCGCGCAAAAGCTCGGCCTTGCGGCGGAAGGAGGCAATGCGCAGGCGCTCATGACTGCGCCCGAAAAATTCGCGCGGGTGCGGCTCAAAGGTCATCACCGCCGCCTTGATTCCTGCCGCATGCGCGGTATCCATACAACTGCGCAGGATCGACTGGTGGCCCAGATGCACCCCGTCAAAATTGCCCAGAGCAATCACGGCTCCCTTGCATTCGGGGGGGCAAACGGCAAAATCTCGTACAATGCGCATAGCGGGAATGGTTGGGTGTGAGGCTCAGGCGTTTCGGGACGGTACTTTAATCAGCGCCTCGCCGTCAATCACCACCGTGTCCTTAACCCAGCATTTGGTGTCAAAAAGGGCGCGGTGCTTGTCGGGCATCAGCTCTTTCACAGTGGCCACCGCATAGACCGTATCGCCGACACGCACCGGCGCCATGAATTTCAGGGTCTGGCTCATATAGATGCAGCCCGGCCCGGGCAGCTTGGTGCCGATGACCGCCGAAATCAGGCTGGCCGTCAGCATGCCGTGGACGATGCAGCCGCCAAAGGGCGTTTTTTTGGCAAACTCCTCGTTCAGGTGCATGGGGTTGGTATCACCGGAGACGCCGGAGAAGTTACGCAGGTCGGTTTCGGTAATAGTGCGGCTGACGGTCGCAGCCATTCCGATTTTCAGGTCTTCGAAGAAGTAGCCGTATAGCTCGGGATGCTCCATAACAAAACCTCCTAGTTACGTTCAGACGGCCGCAGGTTCCGCTTCGGCTGCCGGTGGACGGATATTCAGGTAAATCAGGGTGGGGGCGGAAATATAGATGGACGAATAGGTGCCTATTGCCACGCCGAATACCATCGCCCATGAAAAACCGGCGATGACCTCACCGCCGAAAACCGCCAGCGACAGCGAACACAGCATGACGGTGGTGGCGGTAAGAATCGTGCGCGACAGCGTATCGTTGATGCTCAGATTCAAGAGGTCGAACGAGGACATCTTCTTGAAACGGCGCATATTTTCGCGGATACGATCATAAATCACCACCGTATCGTTGATTGAATAGCCGACAATCGTAAGGATGGCGGCGATAGCGGTAAGCCCGAATTCAAAACGGGTGACGGCAAAAAAGCCGACAATCATGATGCTGTCATGGATGAGTGCTAAAATCGCGCCAACGCCATACTGCCATTCAAACCGGAACCACACATACAGCATGATCGCCGCAAAAGACAGCAGCACCGCCATGACACCGGCATTGATCAGTTCCTGCCCCACGGTCGGGCCGACAAAGTCGATCTTACGGTAGTCGATAGCCTGCGTGGTCTGGGCCGCCAACACTTCTTTGACTTTGGCGGTTACCATCGACTGTTCGTCATCCTTCGATACCTGAATGCGGATCATCACATCGTTGGGCGAGCCCATATTCTGCAACGAGATTTCACCAAATCCCTGATGGTTGAGCGATTCGCGCAGCGGATGCAGGTCCAGCGCCTTTTCGGTATGGATTTCCATCAGGATGCCGCCGGTAAAATCAATACCGAGATTAAGCCCCTTGGTGAATAGCAGCCCGATTGACGCCAGCGTCAGAAAAATCGACATGCCAAATCCCACCCAGCGCTTGCCCATGAAATCAAAATGCGTCTTGTTCGGAAAAATGCGGATCGTCATGCTATTGCCGGTCAAAGATAATAAAGGATGAGGGGTATCTGAATATTACATTACGGCTTCAACGGCAACCACTTCCGGCACATAATGCTTGAGCATGGTTTCGATACCGTTCTTGAGCGTCACCGTGGAGCTTGGGCAGCCGGAGCAGGAGCCATGCAGTTCAAGCTGCACGATACCGTCCTGAAACCCGCGGAAAATAATATCGCCGCCATCCTGAGCCACAGCGGGGCGCACGCGCGTTTCAATCAGTTCCTTGATCTGCTTTACCACGTCACTGTCATTCTCGGAGGAGGCCTGCGCGACGACCGCATCGAGCATCACCGGCTTACCGGCGACAAAATGATCCATAATCGCGGTCAGCAACTGCGGTTTCATCATGTCCCACGTATCGTCAATGCCGCGGGTAACGGTGATAAAATCGGCACCCAAGAATATGGCCGTTACGCCGGGAGTGCGAAACAGCGTGTCCGCCAAGGGCGATATTTTAGCATCTTTCTCATTGGTAAAAAACGCAGTGCCCGAGGCCATCACGGCGATGCCGGGAATAAATTTCAGTGTCAGCGGATTGGGCGTCGCTTCGGTCTGGATAAACATGTCTTCATTCCTGCTTGAAGTAATAGTATACTGGAGACATAGGGCTTCCTTTGCCCCTTTTCAATGCAATTCATTGCGCTATTATGCATTCACCATCATACGGGTATTGTGTGTTTTCAATGTTTTATGGAGTAACTACATGAAAAAGACCGCCTTAATTGGCATACTGATAGCGCAAACCTATCTGGCAACGCAGGTGCTGGCACAGGAAGAAGCAGTGCCGGAACAGCCGACGCTTCCCTCCGCCATGAGCTATGATCTCCCTGAAAAGGCCGTAAAGGCCACGCCGGTGGCGGCGCTTCAGGTCAGGTTGGGCGGCATTGCCGACGGCAAACCCATCGATAGTCGTTTTGCCTATTGCGCTCCCGATGGCAAAGGCGGCACGCGCGACGGCATGAATATCAGCCCCGCCATCAACTGGTCCGCCGGCCCGGCAGGCACGAAATCCTACACGCTCATCATGGTTGATAAAGATGTTCCCGCCAGTTTTGAGAATGCCAATAAAGCCGGTAAAGAAATTGCGGTGAATACCCCGCGCCAGAATTTCTACCACTGGGTACTGGCGGATATTCCCACCGCCACCATGGGCCTGCTGGAAGGCAAAGCCAGCAAAGGCATCACGCCGGGCGGCAAGCCGACCGGACGGACGGCATACGGCACCAACGGCCGCAATGATTATGTCAAAGTCTTCGGCGGCACTTTCGGTGGCTATGACGGCCCCTGCCCGCCATGGAACGACCTCCGTCTGCATCACTACCATTTTGTCGTATATGCGCTTGATATTCCCTCGCTCGGTCTGCCCAACACCATGACCGGGCCGCAGGCAGAAGCAGCCATGGAAGGACATATTCTCGGCAAAGGCGAGATTGTAGGCATCTACAGCAATAATACGCGCTGGATTCCTGAACTCAGGGCGCAGCAGGCTGAACAGATTAAAATCAACAAGGCCTCGGACGCCCAGCAAAAGCTGACTGACGAACGTACACAACAATTAATGGAAATCAAAAGCCGTCGTCAGGAAAAAGTGACCAAGGCTCCTGATAAAGCCAAAGCGGTTACGCCGGACGATCTGATTGAGAAAGCGCCACCGGCACCGGCTGCTGAAAGCAAATAATCTAAACGTGGATGGCCTAAATCCGGATGGAATGACGCTGTGGTAAATCACAGCGTCCATTCATGTGCAGTTCGTAGTACCTACGCCACCGCTGGCGGTGGACGTGCCGCCCAGCAGGTGCACTACTGCGCTGGCGCCGAACATGAGCGAGATGCCGACGCCTACCAGCATTGCCATGCCCCATGATATTTTTCCGAGCAGCGCGCCGATGCCGACAATGGCAACGGCAATGGTCGCACGCGCACGTCCGCTGGTGCCGGTCATCCATGTGGCGGCAATGCACAGCGCATTACTCATCGGAGAGGAATTGGTCACGCTGGAAGCAAACGCAACTTGCGGCACCATGATAAAAAGCGTGCCGAGCAGCAGCACGATGCAGATATGCCAGCCTTGTTCCAAGGGTGAATATGCTTTCATGGCTCTATTTTATCCCTTAAAAATTAATAAAAACCGAATATTAGGCAAAAATCCCTATAAAAAAACCCGCCGATATTCTCCGGCGGGTTTTTTGTACGGCTGAACGGGCTTAGGTACAGTTGGTAGTACCAACACCGCCACTGGCGCCGGTAGTGCCGCCAAGCAGCATGACAAGCGTGCTGGAGCCGAACACAACAGCAATACCAACACCGACAATCATCGCCATACCCCAGGAAACTTTACCAAGGAGTGCGCCGAAGCCAATGATGGCAATGCCAATAGTAGCAATACCGCGACCAGTCGTACCCGTGATCCATGTAGCGGCGATACATAATGCGTTGCTCATCGGAGACATGGCGGTTACGCTTGAAGCGTAGGCCAGCTGCGGTAGCATGACGAATGTAACGCCGAGCATGACCACAAGGCAGACCTGCCAGATCAGCTTTACGTCTTTAGTTTGGGCTTTCATACTCATACCCTTAATATACTGAGTTAACTAAAAATATACCGCCTCATAGGCGCGTATATATGCATGTACTAATTAGTGAGCTCGCAAGGGCCTCAGATCGCCCGTCAGCCTTAGCCATACATAATATCAGTGTATAGATAGCGTAGTCACGAGTTATTAACCATTGTGGTTTATAGGTATCCTGCCAACAATATTGGGAGGATTTTATGAAGCTAGTTGCACATCGTCGCCACGATATATCAGATAAAACATGGTCA
>Ga0163144_10003850_pt1 | contig 34138 bp, 25 predicted proteins | sample OliLak19BULKMAT1_FD_123175 | JGI IMG/M metagenome (GOLD analysis project Ga0163144, IMG submission 123175) | Freshwater microbial mat bacterial communities from Lake Vanda, McMurdo Dry Valleys, Antarctica - Oligotrophic Lake LV.19.BULKMAT1 | ecosystem: Environmental > Aquatic > Freshwater >...
CCGTTGCGCAGATAGGAACGTCCGCGCGGCAAGCGGTAAGCGAGATCACTGTAAGCTTCCAGATTGTTGCACCACGCCTTACCCCAGAACGTGGCCGCGATCTTTTTGCCTTCAAGCTTTACCGGTGAAATCACCTGACCTTTCTCCGTGAGCTTGGCGATCTCCTTCAGCGCGTTCGCTTTCTTCTGTGCGGCACTGACATACGGCTTGAAACTCCACCAAGACATGATCCGACTCCTTTGCTTAAGTTTCCGTCGCTTTGTTGACGTCGAGTGCGACGAAGTTCAGCAGTTCGCGATTGTCCATTTCGGTCAACAGGCGTTCGGCGCCGCCTTCGAGGAGATCGCGGGACAGGCCCGATTTATCGGCGATCAGCCCGTCGATCTTTTCCTCAACGGTACCACGGCAGACGAATTTGTGGACCAAGACGTTGCGCTTCTGGCCGATGCGGAAGGCGCGATCGGTCGCCTGGTTTTCCACCGCGGGGTTCCACCAGCGGTCGAAGTGGATCACCTGCGACGCCGCCGTCAGGTTTAGTCCAGTACCGCCGGCCTTGATCGACAGGACGAAGAACGGCGGGCCGTCTTCGCGCTGGAATGAGTTGACCATGTCACGCCGTTTGGCGACGGATGTTCCACCATGTAGGACCAGGCCGGCCCGGCCGAAGATGCCCTGGAGAAACGCCGCAAGTGGGTCGGTAATTTCACGGAACTGAGTGAAGATCAGCACTTTTTCCTGTCGGGATGCGAGTTCCTCGCACAGTTCACCCAGCCGTTGAAACTTCGCGCTGCGAGTCGGCTCGTACCCGCCGTCGCCTTGCCATTGCGAGGGATGATTGCAGATTTGTTTCAGTCGCATCAGGTAGGCCAGCACGATGCCGCGGCGTTGGATGCCGTCGGTTTTGCTCAGTTGCTCGTCCAGTTCCCGCACCGATTGCTCGTACAGCACGGCCTGCGGCTTGCTTAATCCGCAGAAAGTCCGCACTTCGGTCTTGTCGGGCAGATCGGCGATGATGCGCTTGTCGGTCTTCAACCGGCGAAGGATGTACGGCTTCACGAGCGCGCGCAGTGGCGCGTAGCCGTGGTTTGGCGACTGCGACATCGACTTGCAAAAACTCGCGAAGGCTTTGGACGACCCGAGCAGACCTGGATTAAGAAAATCGAAGAGCGACCAGAGGTCGGACAGCCGGTTTTCCACCGGTGTGCCCGTCAGGGCGATTCGGGCGGCGGCGTGCAGTTGCTTCACGCTTCTGGCCTGTCGCGTGCCCGAGTTCTTGATCGCCTGCGCCTCGTCCAGAACCACCAGGTTCCATCGCCGCGCGCGAAGCGAATCGTTCCGCGCCAGCATTCCGTAGGTGGTGATGACCAGATCGGGAGTCGCCGGTTTGGCGTCCGGGTCCGAGGGATGTTCGACGGCGACCGACAACGAGGGCGCAAACCGCTCGATTTCAGAGCGCCAATTGGCGATCAGTGACGTTGGAACGATCAGCAAACTGCTGGTGGATGCATCGCCTTGCGCCACCCGCGTCTGGCGGTCATGCAAGAGCAGCGCGATCAACTGGACGGTCTTGCCCAGCCCCATGTCGTCGGCCAGGCAGGCGCCCAGGCCGAGCCGGGTCATGAACCGCAACCAGTTCAACCCCACTTGTTGGTAAGGTCGCAGTTCCGCGCGAAGCGCCGTTGGTACGGTGTTGGAGATTTGGGCGGGGTCACGCAGTTCCGCCAGCGTGCGATCGAGCCAGTTACCGGCTTGCAATCCGGTCCACTGCCGAATCTGTTCGAGCGGCTTCCCGTCCGTTTTTTGATCGATCTCCGCCCCTGCAAGCAGCCGCATGCCTTCATAGAAGGTGATGCCACCGTCGCGCGCTTCGCGTTCAACCTTTTTCCAGTGATCCAGCGCCGCAGCGAGTTGATCGCTGTCCACTTCGACCCATTGGCCCCGCAAGCGAACCAGCCCGTTGGTCGACGCAAGCAAATCCTGCAACTCCTGATCGGTCATGGTCTGGCCGTCGAGCGTGACGCTGGCGGAAAAATCCAGCAGCGCATCGACCCCAAGCTTGGATTTGACAGCGTCACCGATCTTCACGCTCACCAGCGGTCGCGTCGGACGGGCGGCCTTCCACCAGTCGGGCACGCGCACCGCCAGCCCTGCGGATTCCATGGCCGGCGCGTCCTGCAGGAAGCGGTGGGCTTGTTTCGGCGTCCAGGCCATCGCCTGGTAGATGCCGCCGTCGTCCACCATTTCCCTGATCCACGGCACGGCCTCGGCGGCCTGTTGGATCGGTGTCAACAGCGCCAGCAGCGCGTCGCGGTTCTTCGCGCCGGCGTACTCCTGCAGCGCCCGTGAGAGCGGCAAATGCTGCAACGCCCCCTGGGCCGACAGACGATGCACGTAGGTCGCCAGGAAGGCAAAGGGATGCTGCTCATCCCGCTTGTTTTCCGCCAAGTGAAACGTGACGCGCCCGACCATCCGCCACAGCGGGTTTTTCGTGTGCAACCAGGCCCCAGCACTCTCGGTGCCGCGGGCGATCTCGCCACAAACGTACCGATCCAGGTCGGCCCACCAGTCCGACAGCACGTCCGTCGTGAGATATTCCAGCCCCTTCATCGGCGGTGCCTGCTCGACCATCAACGCCAGGTCGCTGATCACCGGCTTGACCGGCTGCACTTGCCGCGCGGTGTCCAGCCCGGGCGTCTGACTCAACCGCGTGAGGTAATGCTGGGCGACATCGCGGGCAAAGGCGATCGACTGAGGCAACACCGTCCGCAATTCCACCGTCGCAAGATGCAGCAGTCCCGCCGAGGCGCCGATGCGAAACGCTTCCAGGATCCGCGCCACTGCAGCCGCCGACGTGGCGTCATCCTCGGCCGACTCTTCAACCCGCATCAGGCCCGACGGAGAAACTGCGACGGACAAAGCCATATGCAGCGTCTTTCTGCCACGGCCGGCGACAAACGTCAATTCTCCACGCAAACCAAATGTCGGTCATTCCTCTTTACGCCGAAGCGACCATCGGATTTGAACTCGGCAAACCATTTTCAGGAAATGAACCGTTGGATGGACGGCGTAACTCTAGTCCTCATAATGAAAAAGCCCTTTGACCTATTCGTCGAAGGGCTCGAAGAGGCTCGTTTCATTTGAATGCGTGTGTGACGCGAAAAGTGCGAAGGTCGAACTTAAATGGTCGTGGGCTTCGACACATAAAATTAATCTCTATATAACCACCGCCCATGAAACCTGCACAACACTCGGCATCGGGGGTCGGTAAACCAGTCAAGCGGTTCCTAGGCATTCATTTTGATTTTCACGCGCAACCGGCCGACAACGAAATTGGCAAGACGCTCACGCCCACGATGGTGCGGCGCATGATCGACCAGGTGAAGCCCGATTATGTGCAATGCGATTGCAAGGGTCACCCTGGATATGCCAGTTATCCGACAAAGGTTGGCACGCCGGCAACTACAAGAATGCGGCGCGATCCGCTGCGCGTCTGGCGGGACGCCACGGCGAGCCGAGGCGTCGCTTTATACGTTCATTACTCCGGAGTGATCGACGAATGCGCAACGCAGCACGACGCACGCTTTGCACGCATTCTCAACGACGGCACGGCTTGCAAGCGCGTCACTGGCCTGTTCGGGCCCTACGTCGATGAAGTGCTGATCCGCCAGTTGGAGGAAATCAGTCAGGTATACCGCGTCGATGGCGCATGGGTCGATGGCGACTGCTGGGCCGTTCAGCCGGATTACTGTGAAACGGCGCGTAAGGAGTTTGAAGACCGCACCGGCCTTGGCACACTTCCGAAAGGCAAGCAGGATCCGGGGTACGACCAGTTCCTGGAGATCATGCGGCAGCAATTCAAGAGCTATCTGAAGCATTATGTCGAGACGCTGCGTCGAACCGCGCCGGGACTCGAAGTGACAAGCAACTGGGCATTCAGCTCTTACATGCCCGAGCCGGTATCGGTGGACCTACCGTTCCTATCGGGGGATTACGCCCCAGTGCAGAGTTACTACTCGGCGCGATTCGAGGGACGGTGCCTGGCCGAACAAGGCAAGCCCTGGGATCTGATGGCCTGGAGCTTTGCCGGCACGTTTGAAGAGCATGCGTGGTCGTCCAAATCTTCGGCTCAGTTGAAGCAAGAGGCGTCAGCGGTCCTGGCTTTAGGCGGCGGATTTCAGGCATACTTTCAGCAGAATCGCGACGCGTCGATCCAGGAATGGCAGATGTCGTTGATGGCGGAAGTCGCGAAATTCTGCCGCAGTCGAGAGCGGATATGCTATCGCTCTCGCTCGCTGCCACAGGTGGGACTGCACTATTCGACCGCTGATTACTACCGGCTGAACGACGAATGCTTCAACAACGGGGGCACGAAGGTTTCTGGCCCCATCCGGGGGATGTTGAACTGCCTGCTGGACGGGCAGGCGTCAGTTGACGTGTTAATGGACCATCACCTTCATGACCGCCTGGAGCAGTACCCGCTGCTGCTCATCCCGCAGTGGCCAGGCATCGATCCGGCATTGCATCAGCGGTATTTGGCCCACGTTAGCCAAGGCGGCCGGCTGGTGGTGGTCGGTGCCGAGGCCACCCGAGCCTTCGCCGACGCGCTCGGCGTGACATTCGACGGGGCTTCGTCGGTGCAGACGCGATGGTTTGATCACGACGATCGCTTGTTCGCCAACCGCGCGATGACCGCAGACTGCGTTGCCAAGCGCGGTACGCGCACCTTCTCACGCCTGTGGCGAGTGAACGACCGTCGCGGTCAGTTCAGCCCCGGCGTCACCCTTCGCAGGCTGGGGAAAGGCTGGATTGCCGGCGTTTATGCCGACGTGAGTGAGCAATACACGGCGTCCGCCCGGTTGGGTACACGAGAGATGTTCAAGGGGCTTCTGGCTGAATTGTTTCCAGACGCACTGGCCAAGGTTGAGGGATCGAGCAACGTAGAAGTTGTCGTCCGCCGCCATGCGTCCAGTGGAAACGTGCTGGTCCATCTCATTAACACCTCCGGACCGCATGGCAATCGGCAGGTGCATGTGTTCGATCAGGTCGTTCCACTGGGACCATTAACCGTGCATCTGACACTAACAGCCAAGCCGAGGCGAATCGTCCTGCACCCGCAGGGCAAGCCCGTGGCGTTCAAGTGGTCGGGTGGGATGGCACGATTGACGCTAGAGGGGCTGGCATTCCACGACATCCTCGAAGTGCAACCATAAATGCGGGCATGGCGCGCCCGGGAAGATCGGCCATCAGCGCCGGGTCAGTTTGCCATTGCGCAGATCGAACAGGTCACCGCGAAAGCCGATTCCGCTCATCGAGAGGTGGCCCGGCCAGGTCAGAGGAGGGGCCGTGTGGGTGAGCGACCCATCGAACGAGGCGTGCAGGCCGCAGATACCCTCGAGAATGAGTTCGACTGGCGAACCTGAACCCCGATCGACTCGGGGCGTAGCAGCGGGGGCTCCTGCGAAAAATAAAAATGAAACCGTCTTTCCTCCCGCCCGCTCGTTGTAAGTCATGCATAAGCGCTGGCGATGCTTGGCTGATTTTTATTTTCAGTTCAGACTGCAGCAGTACCGTGAAGTGGGCCAACTTGACCGCCAAGCCGGAAATCTCGCAGTACGGGAAATGCCTTACGTCAGATATGGCCGAAAAGCGTCGTCTGCTCGAATTCGTTGTATTGACCTTTTCGCTCGACGACGTAACTGACGTAACTCTTGTCCCCACATGAGAAAGCCCTTCGACATGCTCGTCGAAGGGCTGAAAGTCTCATCAAGTCGGGGCGACAAGATTTGAACTTGCGACCTCTTGACCCCCAGTCAAGCGCTCTAAACCAAGCTGAGCTACGCCCCGGTTTGGTCCCGGAGGGTCGAGTTTACGCGATTTAAGCGTGGCCGACAAGGTGTGGGAACGTTTGCCGCTGGGCTCGATCTTGACATCGCTTTCGCAGGGCCGTAACACTGTCACATGGAACACCCCAAGATCGTTCAAGATGCGATCACGTTCGACGACGTCCTGCTGATCCCCTCGCGCAGCGACTTCATCCCCAGCGACGCGGATACGCACACCCGGCTCACGCGCAACATCGAGATCAACATCCCGCTGATTAGCGCGCCCATGGATACCGTCACCGAGGCGGCACTGGCGATTGCGCTGGCGCAGGAGGGGGGGATCGGCATCATCCACAAAAACCTGTCGATCGAAAACCAGGCCCGCGAGGTCGAGAAGGTCAAGCGCAGCGAGAACGGGATCATTACCGATCCCATCACGCTCAACCCGTCGGCGACCATCGGTGAATGCCGGCGGATCATGAAAGAATACAACGTTAGTGGCATTCCGATCGTGGATGACGAAGGGCCACGGGCTGCCAGTGGCGTGAGAAACATGCGCGACAGCAGACCACCGCGCGTGTTGGGCATTATGACCCGGCGTGATTTGAAGTTTCAGGAGGACGACAGCCGCACGGTCGGTGAGGTGATGACGCGGGGGAATCTGATCACCGCGCCGGAGAATACGAGTCTCGAAGATGCCGAGCGGATTCTTTACAAGGCCAAGGTAGAAAAGCTGCTGCTGGTGGACAAGGAGAATCGGCTGGCGGGGCTGATCACTATGCGCGACATCGACAAGCTGCACCAGTTCCCCGCAGCCTGCAAAGATAAGCGTGGTCGGCTTCGCGTGGGTGGGGCGACGGGGGTGCGGGACTTCGCGCGCGTGGAGGCGCTGATCGCTGCGGACGTCGATGTCATCATCGTCGACACGGCCCACGGACACAGCAAGAACGTGATCGAGACGGTTAAAGAGATCAAGCGCAAGTACGACATCCAGGTGATCGCAGGCAACATCGCGACGGGCGAGGGGGCCAAGGACCTGATTGATGCGGGCGTGGACGGTGTGAAGGTTGGCATCGGCCCTGGCGCGATCTGCACGACGCGGATTGTCAGTGGGGTGGGTGTGCCGCAGATCAGCGCGATCTTCGACGCCGTGAAGGTTGCCGACGCTGCGGGTGTGCCGGTGATTGCCGACGGTGGCATCCGGCACAGTGGTGACATCACCAAAGCGATCGCTGCGGGCGCATCGTGCGTCATGATGGGCAGCATGTTTGCGGGCTTGGACGAAAGTCCGGGCGAGCTGATCATCCACGCCGGCCGTCGGTATAAGACGTATCGCGGCATGGGTTCGATGGGCGCGATGATCAAGGGTTCGAAGGACCGATACGGTCAAGCCGAGGTCGTTAAGACGAGCAAGCTGGTTCCGGAAGGCGTCGAGGGACGCGTACCCTACCGCGGGCCGTTGGGTGACTTCGTCTACCAGATGGTCGGTGGCCTGCGGGCTGGCATGGGCTATTGCGGGACGAAAACGATCGCCGAGCTACGCAAGAACGCGAAGTTTTGCCGTGTGTCGGCTGCCAGCATGGCCGAGAGCCATCCGCACGACATCACGATTACCAAGGAAGCGCCGAACTACTCGATCGAGTACGCTGTGGATGGAAAGAACTAGAAGCGGGATGGATAGCCGATGATTGAGACTCGCGCAAGATTATCGTCATCACCCGTCATCATTGCGTTGACGGTGGCGTCACTGGTGGTAATGTCCGCTGGTTGCGGCAAGCCCGCCAAGCCGACGACCCAGCCAACGAAACTGTCTGATCGAACCGACAAGGCGTTGGACGACCCGTTCGGGTATTCTCCCAGCTTCGATCGAACTGATATCAGTGGTGGCAATGCCGGCCACTTCGATAGGCAAGGCATGAAGAAGGATCTGGATCATGTGCTCAACCCGTAACGGATTTCGCGGATCGAAGGGGCAACTTACTGTTGCTGTGATTGGCTCGCTGGCTGCGATGACGGTGGGCTGCCAGACAGTGTTGCCACCGAAAACGCAGCCCGTGGCATTGATGGAAGAGCAGCGGCCGCTGGTGATTGATGACGCGACCCAACTCCGGGACTTTGAAAAATCGACCGTCTACTACCCCAGCAGCGCGACCCAAGCGGGCAGCACGCGATTCCCGTTCGCGGCTAGGTCCAATGCTCCGAAGGTCGAGAGGGCCTTCGTCGAGCCAGCGTTGTTTCTCGCCAACGTGGTCGCGTTGCCGTTCACGCTTTTTATCAAGCCGCCGGGCACTTCGTATGACTGGCATGCGGAAGTGACGGGCCCTTCGTACACAGTCCAACCGGCGTACCCTGCGGAAGCGACTGCAACGGGCAGCCCAACGCAAGACCGAGCCGCAGGTGAGGCGGGGACGCCCGGCGGACCCGTGCCCGAAGCGCAATCTCCGGTGCCGAGCGTCAGTGAACCCGTCCGCGATCCCAGCGGCGTTCAACCGAACCTTCCCACGGAAAACCAGGGACCCAACGAGATCCCCGGCACGCCCGCAGACAGCTCACCCCAACCGAGCGCTCCACCGAGTGGTGCGACCGGTGGTGCCAATGGCGCTGGTGGAGCAACGGGTGGCGGACAGTAGCCGTTGCCTCACGGGCCAGTGCCGCGCTTACTGAAGATTGCAGTTGATGCTCCGCGTTACCCGGCGTGTCGTATGCTCGCTGCGCGCAGTTGACATTCAGCTTCGATTTATCTCACATACGTCTCCCAGTATCTCAAGGAAAGGACGTCTGGTCTCATGCCTCTCACCCGTCAACAGATCGCTGCTTCCACTGCCAAGAAAGTTCTCGCCGCCATTCCGTTGTTACCGTCGACGAAGGCGACGATTGGTCTCGACGGCTTCGTCGACGAGATCATCGCCGTCGTCGACAAGCGCACGGGGCTCGATGCGTATGAACCGGTTCCCACGATCACCAAGTTCGCTGAGAAGGTCGGTGCTGTTGCGGGGCAGAGCGGCAACTACGAGCTGGTCGTCAAGCAGATGAAGCTTGGTGGCAACGGTCCGATCATGGCCAACGCGTTGGCCAGCTTCGGGTTGGACGTGACGTATATCGGCGCGCTGGGCTACCCGCAGATCCACCCGGTTTTCGCCGAGATGGCAAGCAACTCGACGTGTATCACGATCGGCGACGCCGGTCACACCGATGCGCTGGAGTTTGCCGACGGCAAGCTGATGCTCGGCAAATACACCTGCATGAACGACGTGACGTGGGACACGCTCGTCAGCCGCGTCGGCAAAGAGAAACTTCAGACGCTAATTAACGAATCCAAGCTGGTCGGCTTCGTCAACTGGACGATGCTGCCGTTCCTGAGCGACATTTGGGAAAAGCTGCGGACGGAGGTCTTCCCGAAGGCCCCCAAGGCTGAGCGCACGTTCTTCGTTGACTTGGCCGACCCCGAGAAGCGCACGCACGCCGACATCAAAGCGGCGCTGGACGTGCTGACGAAGTTTCAGGCCAACGCGCACGTCATCCTCGGACTGAATCTGAAGGAATCCGGCGAGATCCTCGAAGTGCTGCACTTGCCGATGCCCACCGACCTGGAAGCCGCGATCGAGGAGACCGCCAAGGCGATTCGCGCGAAGCTGAACATCCACTGCGTCGTCGTCCACCCGCGCAGGGGCGCGGCAGCGGCGACGGCGACCGAGTCGGCGTCGTTCAAAGGCCCGTTCGTCGAACAACCGAAGATCAGCACCGGCGCCGGCGACCACTTCAACGCGGGCTTCGCACTCGGTCAGACACTGGGCCTCGATCTCGTCGAATGCCTCTGCACGGGCGTCGCCACCAGTGGGTACTATGTCCGCACGGCCAACAGCCCGACGGGCAAGCAATTGGCGGACTTCATCGCGGAACTGCCAGCGCCACAGGCGTAGTGGCAATTCGTATCGCAGTTGAATACGAAGGCGGCCCGGACTGTGATAGTCCGGGCCGCGTCATTGATACCGGCGCTAAGTCAGGCTGTGCGAGGCTACTTAAAAACCTCAGCAAAGAAACCCTTCATCGCTTCCCATGATTCCTTGTCAGCTTTCTCGTCGTACTTGATACCCGGAATGCCATGGCTATCAGCGTTGGGATTGGTGAAGGCGTGTTCCGCGCCTTCGTATTGAACGACCTTGCTCTCCACGCGGGCCGATTTCATTTCGGATTCAAATTTCGCGACTTCCTCATGTTTGACCATTGGGTCGGCGGCGCCGTGGAAGACAAGTACCTTGGCCTTCACATCGCCCGCTTGTGCCGGCTTGCTCGTTGCGAGCGCGCCGTGGAAGCTGACGACACCTTTCAAATCAGCGCCACTTCGAGCCAGTTCAAGCACTGCCGAGCCACCGAAGCAGTAGCCAATCGCGGCGATCTTGTCCGGGTCAACCTCAGGCCTCGCTTTTAACTCGCGCAGCGCAGCTTCGCCCAAAGCTCGGAATTTGTCGGCGTTGGGGCGCACCTGCCCGGCCCATTCACCGGCCTGTTTGGGGTCCTCAGTGACTTTCCCATCACCGTAATAATCTGCAACAAACGCCACGTAACCGAGCTCGGCCAGTTGCTTGGCCCGGCCTTTCGGGTAATCGTTCAATCCCCACCATTCCGGTGCGACAAGCACACCCGGTCGCTTGTCGGTGATGGCGTCGTCGTAAGCGATGAATCCCTTCAGCGTCTGGTCGCCCAGTTTGTAGTCGACGGTTTCCGTCTTGATAGCGCCGAATGTGGAGAGCGGTGAAACGAGGGCAACCAACGCGATGGTGGCAAGCGTGCGAGTCATTTCTGTCTTCCTGTAAAGGGTTGACACCGTGATACAGGATTCGTCGTCAGGCGACTACGGGCGAAAGTTTTATGGGCCTAACCCGATCGAGATCCCTCGGGTGGCTGCCGCTTCCCTGGGGTTGAAAGCTGGGCGGCCAGGGCGCGATGGATGAATCCTAGGCGCGCCACGCGAGGTCAACTCGCTGACTGTCGCGCGCGTCGTCTGGGCTGATGGTGCGCAGCGAAAGGGTTGCGCCACGGTCGGTAACTTGGCAGTCAATCCACCCGCTGGGTTCTTTTGAGTTGAAGACGTATGCCACGGCCGGCAGGCTGACCAGATGCAGACCATCCATCTGGTCTTGGGACCAGCGATGCAGGTGGCCGGTGAAGAGCGATTTGACGTTGCGGCGTGGGACCAGGAGGTCGAGCAGTGGTTGCGTGTCGGTGAGGCCGATCGCCTTGGCGGGCTGCGTGGTGTAGGGTCGTGGTGGCTCGGGGTTGTGGTGCATGAAGACCATCACGGGCTTCTCACCGGATGCTTCGAGCGTGCGCTTCAGCCAGGCCAGTTGCGCCTCACCCAGCACGCCGGGCGTCACATTCGTCTGATCGAGCGTGTCGAGGATAATGAGATCGACGCGTGGCGATTTGACGACGGCGACGTGCCGTTGCTCGATCGCTTCAATTTTCGCGTCAAGCTTGAGCGCATTCCAGAAACGCTCACGATGATCGTGATTGCCCATCGACATCGTCACCGGCACGCCCGCAGCGCTGATGGGTTGCAACAACGCAACGAGGTTGGCGTAGTCACCCGTCTCACCGGTTGTCTGGGCAAGATCACCGTTGATCAACACTTGTGCAGGAAGCTGACCTTCACCCGCAGTTAAGACCTGCCGGACCGCAGCTCGCAGGTGTTCGGTCATATTCACGTTGCGCGAGACTGTGTCTGCGCTGGCATGGATGTGCGTGTCAGAAAGAAAAGCGAACCGGTCGGGATCGATCTTGCGTTCTTGCGCGAACGACAATCGAGACTTCCCCAACAGCGCGACTGAAGCCGCCGCCGCGAGCGAACCGGTGAGGAATCGCCGACGCGAGATGGGGCGCAAGGTGACGGGCATAGGGGGCCTCTGACGTTCAACCGCAAGTGGGGCTCGGGCCCGCGACCCAATCAGCGTGCGATCGCAACGACAGATTGTTTCGCGTTTTCGATCATGACGATCTCGCCCATAGTCCCGGGCTTCAGCACCGGCACGGCGGCAATGATTTCACCATTGGGCGTGGCGGCATAGACGACGGCGTCCTTGTTGTTGGTCGCGAAGATGCGGAGGTCGTCGCGTTCGGAGATGAACTTTACGTTGCCGGTCTTCTTGTCCACGCCGTAGATGCGGTTGCCACTGCCCAGCACATAGGCGTATGAAGCGTCGTCGGCGAGCAGGCGCGTGGCGTCGGGCTTGTTCCACTTGGCCTTGCGGATCGAGTCGCTGCCCGTCTTGTCGATCGCAACCAGACCCTGACCCGGGACGGGAAGGTAAACCGTGTCGGCCGTCGCAACTGGGGCCTTGGTCAGTTGGCCACCGGCGTAGTATTGCCAGCGAAGTTGACCGGTGGTGGCGTTAAGCGCGTACAGCTTGCTGTCGGTGCTGGCGACGTACACGTTGGCGCTCGTGCCCGGGTCGGTCGCGAGGTCGGCGACGATCGAACCATCGGTCTCGAATGCGCCACCGGGCAGGGCCCAGGCGCCGGTCAGGTTTTCCGCGATCGCGTAAACGCGGCCATCTTCAGCGCCCACAAACGTCAATCCCCCACGGACGGCGGGCTTTGCAGTCAGTGCACCCATCGTCAGGATCGGCGCGATGTCGTTGCCCGGTGTGGCAACGTTGACGAACAACGCGCGCCCACGACCATCCTGGTCGACGCCCACTACCACCCGGCCGGCAGCCGTCACGGCGCCGGTGCGGATGGTGTTGCCGATGTTCACCGATCGCTCGAACCGACCGTTGCGGCTAAACACCTCGAGCGTGCTATCGGTCGGGTAGACAATCTGATCCTTCAGCACGACCGGTGGGCGCACCCGACCGTTAATTTTGGACACGTGCACCCGCGTGCCGGAGGCGCGGTCGAAGACGTAGGAGTAGTTGTCGTTGGTCAGGACGAACAAGTATTCGTCCGTTGTGTAAAGCTCGCGCACTTTGTCGCCGCGCAGGTCGAGTGTCGCCTTCCAGGTGCGGACCAGCTTAGGTGGGTCGACCGGGACGACCTGCCGCTCGACCTTGGGTGCCGCTTTGGTCGTGCGACAACCGATGTTGCCAACGGCGAGAAACGACGCGAGCGAGAGGCTTGCGAGGCAGTACACGAGGTGCTTGTTCACGGATGCTCCTGCAGCAAAGGGATGTCGACCGCCACCGTTCGCAGTTCCGCCGGGATGAGCGAACGGTCGACGCACGAGCGGGTCGCCGACCATCGGTCGCGCGCGTTGCGTGAGCATATCGTCGCGCCGGCGCAAGCGTCAAACGGGGCCGATGTTACGGACAGACCAATAATGCGCCCCATCGGGCGTTGAAGAGGTAAACGCCAGGGTCGTTCGTAAGGTACATTGGTATGGTGAGACGTCACTTCTACACGATTGCCCTGTTAATGGCCGCGGTGCTGGGAGCGGCCGCGCTCGTGTCCGCTCAACCGCAACCTGCGACGGCACCGGCGACCGTGCCAGCGTCGGCCTCGGGTGTAAGCGTGCCCAATCCTGCAATCGATCGATTGCAGGGGGCCCTGGCAGGGCTGGATTTGTCGAGCGATCAGCGGGGGAAGATCGAAGCGTTGATCACCGAGGTCCGCAGGCAGTTGCAACCGTCACCGGACATGTCCCCGGAGGACCGCCGTGATACGTTTCGACAGGTGATGGCGGATGCCCGACGGCAGATGGGGCAGATCCTGACCACCGACCAGCAGGGCGCTTTGCGCGACCGCATGCAAAAGCAGCTTGCGGTCAGCGAGCCGGCTCCGGCACCAAAGGTAGCGCCGACCGCCCCCAGGCCCGTTTCCGAGCCGATGAGGGTCGAGCCGAAGAAGCCTGAAATTCCACCCGCGATGGCCGAAACGCGAAAGCAGCCCGGTAACGCCAACCCACCTGCCAATCCGGTGAAGCCTGCGTCACCGGCACCACCATCCGACGATGGCAGCGCTTCGACCGGGGCCATCGGCACAAAGGCTGCGGACTTTAAACTGCAGCGGGTGGGGGTGGGCACACTGGCGCTGTCTTCATTGTCCAACCGGGTCGTCGTCCTCGAATTCGCGTCCTATTCCGCACCGTCGTTCCGGTACCGGTCAACCGCGATGGACGCTTTGGACAAAGAATACGGTGGGCGTGTGCAATTCCTGGTCGTCTACACCGCAGAGGCATATCCGGCCGGTGAGTGGGAGATCGACCGAAACAAGACGGACAAGGTCACCATCCCTCGACACCCCGACGCCGATGCCCGTCTGGTGGCAGCCGAGAACGCCAAGGCGATCCTTAAACCCCGTCGCGACATCGTGGTCGACACGATGGACAACACAACCGCCAAGGCGTATCGCGCTGGTGCCCACACCGCGGTCGTTATCGGTCGGGATGGAACGATCGTCGCTCGTCAGCAATGGTGCGACCCCGATGGTCTCAAACGTTATCTCGACGAGGCGACAGTAGTGAAGGTCGAGAAAAAGGAATAAAGGTCGACGTCCGAGAGTCCTCCGGCCCCACTCCAATGAACGCCCGGGACTGGGGCCGAAAGTTGCGCCCACTTCGTTCTACGCCACCTTGCGTCACCCCTAGACAACCTGCGTTCGTCATGTCACCCTGAATCCTTCGGCGCATTGGCGCGTAAGAGGAACTGCACTTGTTTGACCGTTTTATCATTCCGAACTTTCATGTTGTCCTCGTTCACTTTCCACTGGCTTTCCTGTTGATCGGGACTGCCATCGAGCTGCTGGCATGTCTGTGGCCCAAGAGCAGTGTGCGACCTGCGGCGCGGTGGATGATTTTGATCGGGGCGCTGGCGATGCTGCCGACGGCGGCCAGTGGGATGAACGCGTTTGCGGAGTCTGAATTTACGAGTGACGAACAGCGCCACATGCTGGTCGACCACGTCTGGAAGTCCTCTGTCGCGGCCGTCATCGCCGCGATCGCTGCAACGTTTGGCCTGGCATGCAGCGACAAATGGCGACGCAAACTGCACTGGCCCATCCTAGTGGTCATCGCGCTGTGCTGCCTGTTGATCGTGTCCGGTGCATGGAACGCGGGTGAGGCTGTTTACCGTCATCGGACCAATGTGCTTGTCGAACCTGAGGTGACGACTCAGCCTGCGGTCACCGCGGAAGCCGGGTCGCGCGGACTGGCATACTTTGTGCCACCGATGGACGGTCATTTGCTGTCCGCGGGTCTGTCGACCGCGTTCGCGTTCGCGGCGATCGGTGTGGCGTTTCGCAGGGTGACACGGACGGCCGAACTGGACCACGAGCACGCCGAGGCGGCCCGCCAACCGCGCAAGGCGCCGGTCACGGCGCTCGAAGCGCCGATGGAGGAACCGACCAAGCCACGCTACTACTGGTTGATCGCTGTACTGCTGGCGATTGTGACGTCGCTTCTGGGCTGGTGGTATTTGGCCGATTCTTCCGACACGTGGGGCACCGCAATGGAGCGTGTGGGTCCACGGCCGGGCGTTGTCGACAAGGTGCATCGCTTCTTGCGCGAGCTGGTGCTGTCGGTTTTCGAAATAGACCGCAAGACGCGCAGTTTCGAGTTCCCCCGCCGGGCATTTCACGTCATCAACGCCGGTGTGATGGTCGGCCTGATGATCGCACTGAGCCTGATCGGGCGTTTCGGCAAGCGCAAGTGGCGTCTGCTGGCGATCCTCTCCTTCCTGCTTTTGCTATCAATCGCCGCTCAAACCTGGATTGGAACGCTCATGCTGTACGAAGGCCCCAGCGGCAAGATAACGGGCTGGAGCGTGAAGTAGTCCGCGCAACGCATAAGTGCACGCAACCAGGTCAGAAGTGTTCATGACAGAATGGGCTTGGCCCCTTCGTCAGGGCGTCGAGCAGCTGTAAGCATGTCTTGTTGTCGACCGCGATCAGTCCCATGTTCAACGCACGGCTGGCGGTGAGGTCGCCGGTGACGATCTGCGCCCAGGTGTTGTCCGAGATCGCGGTGTGCGGAGTGGCGGTCGTCGTAGTGACGGTGGCGCGACCCTCGCTGACATCGACCGAAAAGCGCGACATGCGACCCTCCGATTCCTGAATACAGAAGACCGACGAACCCTTTGCCCAGTCGGGCCAGGTGAACGATTCGAGCAACCGCTTGTGGTCTAGCACGCGTAATTGCATGCGGTTGTATTCCCGCTTGATCGCGGTGGGATGGTTGACCGAATCTTCACCGATCTGAGACTCGCGCAGTACGAGGTTCAGCGGGATGTCGGCAGGTAAGGTGCAGATAACCGTGTCGTACTGGTCGCGCAGGCTTGCGAGAAAGCGCAGCTGGCGAATAAGCGCCGGCGTATTCTCGTAGACCTGTTCATCAACAACCGCGATCGCGCCGGTTGGTGTTTGGCGCGTCGTGAAATGCAGATAGCCACGAATGGGCCCATCGGTCTTGGGACGGTCGACGATAGTCCACCCGTTCTGCCAGTTGGAGAGCGTTTTAGCCCACCGGCCCGGTGAACGCTCGACACCACACTGCCCGCGGGTGGTAACGGTGTAAAGGCAGGCGTGAACGGCATCGTTGTCGGCAGGTTGGTAGAAGCGCAGTCCATCGGTCGAACCAGCGGGCAGCACGTGAACGGGCAGCGTCCACTCAATGCGCCGCTCGACCACGCCGTAACCGAAATGCTCGTAAAAACTAGCGCGAAACGGGTGCAGTGCCGACACGACGTCCCCGCGCTCACGACCGATGCGCAGGACCTCGTCCATCACCTGCGATGCGATCCCCTTGCCACCAAACCGGTGCGACCCCCGCCGGTGCGTGCGGATGGTGCCGACCCACGCCACACCCTGACACGGGATGACAACGCCGCGCATCCACATGCGCATCGACAGGCTGGTGGCGGTGCCGACCGGCGCGCCGTCGTGATACGCAACCAGATAGTCGCCTGACCGCGCGCGGTCGTCACTGCGAACCGTCTGCCGGTACTGTTCGGCAGCGGATGCGTCGTCGGCGTACGACTGCAGACGTACCGTTGCGACATCGTCACGAGCGTCGTCATTAACCCATTTGAGTTCGAGGGGCATTCGTCCTCCGTCCCTGGTTGATCTGTGGTCTCGCACAGACTGTTAACTTCTAACGTGAGCCATCGCCTCGATTGCGTCTGCCGTCGCGGCGATGGCGTCGACCTGGTGAAGTTTCGTCGCCAGCGATTTTGCCCGTGGCAGTGTACTCGGATCGGCCAGAAGTGTGCCGAGCGCTTTAGCGAGATTATCGGTAGTGAATTTTTTGGGCAGAAGCGTCGCGCCGACCCCGAGCCTGACGAGTCGGGCGGCATTGTCGGGCTGGTCGTGTGCCATCGGCATGACGACCTGCGGAACACCCGCTGCCAGACCCTGAGCCGTCGTGCCGATGCCACCGTGGTGCACGATCGCGGCGCAGCGAGTCAGCAGTTGGCTGAAGGGCGCATAGCCCACGTGGATGACACCCTTGGGCAAATCGGTGGGAATCTGTTCACCGTGGCGCGTCAGCAGGATTCCACGGCGGTTCAACTTCACGCACGCTCCTGCCGCCGCGGTGAAAAAATCTCGCCCATGGACCATCGCGCTACCGGGCGTGAAGGCGATCGGGGTATCACCGGTGTTCAGGAAATTGTCCACGTCTGGCGACACCGGCGTCACATCGCGCTCGTCGTACAATGGGAATCCCGTCAAAACGACCTGCGCCGGCCAATCGACCTGTCGTGGGGCGAACCAGTCGGGAAAAGCGCCGATCACGCGCGTCGGTGAGTGCCACCAGTCCCACAAGATGCGATTCACAGGCGATAGGCCGAGCGCTTTTCGCTCGGCATTGAGCGGCCGCGTGATGATCCGGTCAACGACGACCGCGTCGCCGAAGCTGTACGTCCACTTGCGCAACAATTTTGTTGGCGGCATGACCATGCCCGGCACTTTAGGAGGGGCGATCAGGCTGCGAAACGCCAATGGTGAGAGATGGACCGTGGCATGCGGCACACCCGTCAGATCCTGCACTAACCTTGCCGCGAGGCCGAGCGATCCTGAAACAAGAACCGTATGACCGGGCACAATCTGTTCCCGCAGCGTCGCGACGGCCCGTGGAATCATCGGGAAGACGCCTTTGCTGAAGATGAACTCTGGCGCGCGCGTTTTGTGCCACAAGTTTGGGTCGTCCCGCAGCATGCGAAAGAACGCTTCATCGCCTAGTTTGATGAACCCCAATCCTGCAGCACACGCCAGTGGGCCGAAATGCTCGTTGGTGACGACCACGACTTCGTGACCGCGGCGCGCCAGTTCAATGCCGTACCCGATGAACGGGTGAACGTCACCGTGCGAGCCGAGGGGGTTGAGGACGATCTTCATGGGAGAGTAAGGATGGAAATGAAAGTTGAAGGATGAAAAAGCGATGACAGTCGGCTGTCCTTCAGCCTTCATCCTTCTTTTTCATCGTTATTCAGTGTACTCGCACCACGTCTTGGGCGTTTCCCAGACGGTGACTGACACCAGTTTGGCGGACGTGCACGATTTGAGCATGTTGAAGATGACCCGGGCAATGTTTTCCACGCTGGGGATCGTCTCGCGAAATTCGGGGACCTCGGCGTTGAGGTTTTTGTGGTCGAGCTTCTCGATCACCTGCTGACCGACAAGTCGTTCGAGACCGACAACGTCGACCACCTTGCCCGCGGCGTCCGGTTCGGCAGCGACCGTCACCTGGACCTCATAGTTGTGGCCGTGACCCAGCGGGTTGTTGCACTTGCCGAAGGTGGAGCGGTTGTCTACATCCGACAACGCCGGGTTGTGCAGCCGATGCGTCGCGCTGAACTCGAACTTCTGGCTGAGACGGATCATGGGCAGTTCCGAACGTTCGACCGACAACGACAGGAAAGGCGACAAGCCCAACCGCAATGATTGTAGCACGCTGCCCGGCCAAGCCGTGGCAAGCGTTTCATACAACTGGGCCAACACGTGCCCGCCTCCACCAAACGCACCGTCGCGGACCGAAGCGCCGACGACCGGGATGCCGCGGTCGCGCACGACCTCGTCGATTTCTTTGATGTTCCGCAGGTATTGACTCTTTGGATGCAATTCACCCGTTAACGTCACGTCGAGGGTAAAGAAATAGCCCAGTCCGGTCAGCGATGGGTAACCCCCGTGGCCATTGGTAGCTTTGTGGCTCGACTGCGCGTCCGCAGTAGCGTTGATGGCGAAGCGAACCTGGCGAGTAAGGCGGATCACGGAATGAGTATAGGTCGCCAGCCCCTCCCTCGGTACTTACGCGAGCGGGGCCGGAGGGCGTTTCGTCACTTGATGGCGCGTTCGAACCGTCGTAGCTGCTTCTGCATGAAGGGATCACCCGGTCGCAGTTCCAGCGCACGCCGTTCCAGCTTTGCGGCTTCGGTGGCGTTGCCGATGCGGAACTGGGCCTCGGCGGCGGTGTCGAGGTAGGCGGCGTTGTCCTTGTCGGTGGTGATGGCCTTGGTTGACAGTCGCACGGCTTCCTTGGCACGCTCGCCACTGCGGGCGCAGAGCCAGGCGAGGTTGTTCTGGTTCTCGGCGGTGGGGTCCGCGTCGAGGATGGCCTTGTACTGGTCGTACAACCGCTTGAACAACTCGTTGGCCTCTTTGTCGCGATTTTGACGACGCAGCGCCGGGACGATCTCCGTTGCAGCATCGAGTTCGATTTCGGATCGCAGCAGGTCGTCGAGCTGGTCGTTGATGGCCTTTTTGTCGGCGACGCGCTGGGTGGCGCGAAGCCGCTGCAGGTTGGCTTCAACGCGCAGCATGCTGTCGGTGACGATCTGCTGATTTCCCTGGCGGTTCGTGCGAACGACCTGACTGCCACCCGGCAGGGTGCCCACGGCCCGATCGAGATAGTCGGCCGCGGCGGTGGGGTCGTCGCGGTCGATGGCCAGAAGCGATAGCCGCATCAGCGCGTCGCAATCTACCTCTGTAACGCCTCGGCGGTTGAGCGACGACCGGAACTCGCGCTCGGCCCAGGTATCCCACCCGTGTTCGACAAGAAACTGCCCAACATCAACCCGGCCCGCTACGTCACCGTCCGGGTCCCGTCGCAAGAGCGCAGCCATTGCTGTGGCCTCGGCAAGCAGGGGATACCTCAACCTCTGCAGCAATCGCGCAGCGCAGTACAGCGGGATCGGTTGCGCTAGTTGCGACCCGTCCAACTGAGCGAGATCACCGACGAATCCCTTCAGTGGGCCGACGTGGGCGTGTAGCGCAAGCAGTCGGAATTGCGCAGGTGTTTCCGACGAGTCGCTAAAGTGACCAAACGAAATCTGCTGACGCAACAGCGTCGCCACGTCGTCGTATTGACCGGAGAAAAACGCGTAGTTCGTCAAGGCGCGGAAGATGCCGAGCATCTCCTCACTGACCGGCGCGCCGCGCTCGGCAGTCAGGTCGGTGGCCCGGCGTAGCAGGCTGATCGCTTTTGGAGTGTCGTTGCCTTGCCACGTCAGACCGACCGTCACCAGCAACGGAACATTGCGCGAGTCGATAGGGACGTCAAATTCGCGCACTTGCCGGCGAATGTCGGGCTCACGCAGCATTCGCACCTGCAGCATCCGCGCCGCTGCCCAGCGGTCGTCGTCGCTCATGGCTTCGGCGAGGATGCGCTTCATCACCGTGATCGTCGCGGGGTTGTTGGGCTGCCTCTGCAGTTCCTCACTGATGAACGCCACGCGCGACACCGCGTCGCGTGTGCGGTATTGTTCGAGCAACTTCCGGACGGAAGGTGAGTCGCCTGGGCGAACAAGCGACAGCGAACCGAGAATAGACGCTGCCCGTGTGCGAAGCTCGGGGTCCGGGTCGGTCATCGCCTCGGTCAGCGCGTCGCGCGCCACCGGCCCGATTTCCTGAAGTTGTCGCGTCGCCTCGGCCCGCACGCGCGGGTCGCGGTCGGCCAGTTGGGAAATGAGGGTCGAAACGTCGGACGTGGGCTGCGAACTGGGTGGCGCAGGGGCGACTGCCAGACACAAGAGGACTATAATAGTGAGGTAACAACGCCGCACGCGAAGGGCATGTTGGCATCTGCCGGCGCGGGCCGCAAGCGCAATTCGTTCCGTGGCATTTCTTCGCGAAATGACGATAATAAAATCCCTGCGATATCGAGCCCGCTCAGGCGGCCGAACGCAGTGTCCGGTTGACCGCTTTCGAGCAGGTTTGCTGGTCGTTTGAACGCAGTCGTACGGAGCTTACACGGATGTCCGAAACCACGCCCGAACCAACGCTTGAACCCACGCCCAATGCTTCCCATGCCAGTGGTGATTATTCTGAATCGGCCATCAAAGTCCTGAACGATGTCGAGCACGTACGCACGCGCCCGGGCATGTACATCGGTGGCTACAACACGCGCGGGTTGCATCATTTGGTGTACGAGATCGCAGATAACTCGATTGACGAAGCACTGGCGGGCTATGCCAAGCACATCCACGTCAAGATCAACGCCGACGGTTCCTGCACTGTGCAGGACGACGGCCGCGGCATCCCGGTGGGCATGCATCCGACAGAGAGGATTCCCACGGTCGAGGTCGTCTTCTCGACGCTGGGCGCTGGTGGGAAGTTCGAGCACACCGAAGGGTCCGCTTACAAGACCAGTGGTGGGTTGCACGGCGTGGGCGCTTCGGTCGTCAACTTCGTCTCCGAATGGATGGAGATCGAGGTCAGCCGTGACGGCAAGGTCTACCACATGGAGTACGAGCGGGGTATTAAGAGCAAAGACCTGACCGTCATCGGAACGACGACCCGCAAGGGTACACAGGTCACGTTCAAGCCAGACACCACACTGTTCCCCGACGTCAATTTCATTCACGAAACGCTCGCAACGCGCTTGCGCGAGCTGGCGTTTTTGAATGCCGGCGTCGAGATCATTTACGAGGACGAGCGCGTCGGCAAAAAGGACGTTTTCAACTTCGCCAAGGGGCTCGTTGAGTATGTGGCCTTCCTGAACGAGGGGAAAACGTCTACGTCGAGCGTCATAGGCTTCTACAAGGAAGACACCGTTCAACGGCTCGTTGTCGAAGTGGCGATGCAATACAACGACGGGTACAGCGAGACGATCCTCACGTTCGCCAACAACATCAACAACCACGACGGTGGCACGCACGCCAGTGGTTTTAAGACGGCTCTGACCGGCACCATCAACCGCTACGCCGAGGCCAAGGGGTGGATGAAGGAAAGCCGGCCCAGTGGTGACGACCTGCGCGAAGGGCTGGTCGCGGTCATCAGCGTGAAGCTGCCTGAGCCGTCGTTTGAAAGCCAGACGAAGGACAAGCTGCTGAACGTCGAGATCGAGTCGTTCGTGACGTCGGCTGTCAACGAGAAGCTGGCGTCGTTTCTTGAAGAAAACCCCAAGGAAGCGCGGGCGATCTTTGAAAAGGGCATGATGGCCGCCGAGGCGCGTGAAGCCGCCCGCAAGGCGCGTGAACTGACTCGCCGGAAGAACAGCCTGGAAGGCAACGCGCTACCCGGCAAGCTGGCGGATTGTCGCAGCAAGTCGAACGAAGAGACCGAATTGTTCCTTGTGGAAGGGGATTCGGCCGGTGGGTCGGCCAAGCAGGGGCGCGATTCCAACGTTCAAGCGATCCTCGCCCTGCGCGGTAAGTTGTTGAACGTCGAGAAGGCCAACCTGGTGAAGATGCTGGGTCACGAGGAAATCCGCACGATCATCAGCGCGCTGGGCTGTGGAATTCGCGACGATTTCAACCTCGAAAAACGGCGATACGGCAAGATCATCATCATGACCGACGCCGACGTCGACGGCTCGCACATTCGTACGCTGCTGCTGACATTCTTTTTCCGCCACATGCCGGAATTGATCCGCGCCGGCCGCGTCTACGTCGCGCAGCCACCGCTGTACCAGGTGTCACGCAAGAAGAAGGTCGAATACGTCCTGAACGACAAGCGAATGCGCGAGATCTACACGACACTGGGCCTGGAAGGCACCAGCCTCGTCATCCGGGACACCGACACCGGTCTGGAAACGAAACGCATCGAAGGGGCGGAACTGCAGAAAGTCGTCGACCTGCTCGGCAAGTTGGAAGAGTTGGTTAAAGTCTCCCAGCGGCGCGGGATCGACTTCGCGCAGGTGCTCGATTTCCGCGAGCGCGTCGGCAGTCTGCCTCAATATTTCTTCGTCATTGATGGCAAGGACCGATTGATGACCGCCAAGGAGCGCGACGAGTTCCTGTCGTCGATAGCACCAGTGGAAGCGCCCGCAGCGATGCCGACGGACGGCAATCCGACTGCCCATTCGACGCCTGTTGTGCCGGCTCCGTCGACCAACGGTCAACCGAAGATCAAAAAAGCTCAGGAACTGCACGAGACACGTGACCTGGAAAAACTCTTTACCCAACTGGAAGCGTTGGGCCTGACGATCGACGATTACTACCTGACACAGGAAGAATCCGTCAGTGGTGAAAAGCTGGTCACCCGCTATGCCCTGGACAGTGAAGGCAAGGTCCACAACGTCGCTGGCATCGCGCAGATTCTTCCGGAAATCCACGGCATTGCCAAGAACGGCATTGAAGTGAAGCGCTTCAAAGGGCTGGGCGAGATGAACGCCGACCAGTTGTGGGAAACCACGCTCGACCCCTCGATCCGCGTGCTGTTACGCGTCACCCTTCACGAGGCCGCCGAGGCCGAGCGGATGTTCAGCGTCCTGATGGGCGAAGACGTCGAACGCCGTCGCCAGTTCATCGAAGAGCACGCGCTGGAAGTGAAGAATTTGGACGTGTAAGGCCGCTCGCGCTTTCGAAAGAGATTTAACGCAGAGGTGCAGAGGGAAGAACGCTGAGGGTCGCAGAGAAAATCAAATCTGATTTGGTTTTTCTCCGCCTTTCTCTGCGTTCTTTTATCTACGTCTCTGCGTTGGCTAATTGTTTCACGGGCATATCGTCCAGCGGTCGTAAAAATGATTCGTTTGCTCTTCACGTGCGCGTGGGGTATCACAAGGCCGAACGCTCGCGAACCGCGCAACGCCTGCCGACACATAACCCATCGTGGCTGAACCGACGCTCGACATCACCCCGCAAACGGCGCCACCACGACGGCGGAAGGGGGATTCGTTCGGCAAGGATTTCCGCAGATTTTTCATCCGTGGGTTGTCGGCGCTCTTGCCGACGCTCATCACGTTGTGGCTGGTGACGTGGGCGTGGAATTTTCTTTGGGAATCGATGGGTCGCTACGTGATTCTTGCGTTCCAGCGATTCTGGATGACGCTCGGCAACCCGGTTCCCAGCCCGGATGATCCACGGATGGCGTGGGCATGGCCCGAGCCGTACACAGGCAATTACGTTTTTGGAACGAAGCTGATCGGTGTAGGCGTCGCGACACTGCTCGTTTACCTGCTCGGTGTGTTGATCGGCAATTTCATCGGTCGGACGACCTACCGCATGGCCGAAGACGCGGTGATGCGCCTGCCGTTTATTCGCGCGATTTACCCGGCCGTTAAACAGATCACCGATTTTCTGCTCGCTGATCGAAGTGGTGGTGGGCATTTCCCCGGTAGCCGCGTTGTCGCAGTCCGACCGCACGCGGACGGGATCTGGTCGATCGCCTTGGTCACCGGCAACGGCCTGCGGCAGTTGTCGGACGCCGTCGGTGAGGAAATGGTTACCGTTTTCGTCCCGTCCAGCCCCACGGCGTTCAGTGGATATGTAATGGTCGTGCCCAAATCGGGCGTCATCGACTTGCCGTTAACCGTGGAAGAAGCGCTGCGATTATTGGTCAGTGGTGGCGTCGTCACGCCGAGCGCGGTTGAAAAGAAGCTGGAAGACCGTGCGTCAGCCACTATAACCGTGCCCTAAGCACATAATTGCCATTCAATTGCCATATCCGATTCCTTTGGTGGCGACAGGCGTCCACCATCCTGTACAATGCTCGGCAGCAATAAGAAGGAGTTGAGACGTGATCATTACCGTTTCTGCCAGACATATGGACGTGTCGGTGCCCCTCAAGACTTACGCGGAGGAGAAGACCAACAAGCTGACGAAGTATTACGACCGAATTCAGGAAATCGAGGTCATCTTCGACAACAGCAAGGACCACGGGAAAGAACACACCAGCGTTGAAGTGATTGTCAACGCTGAACATAAGAATATGTTTGTCGCCCACCACGTGGACGGTGACGCCTATGCGTGCCTCGACGCCTGCGTCCATAAACTCGAGCGCGTGCTCAGCGACCACAAGAAGAAAGTTAAGAACCGGAAGCATCCGGGAGATTGAACGGGAATAAGTTGCTAGTTGCCGGTTGCCATCTGCCAGAAAAAGGGCAAAGAGGCGCGGGCCAGCCGGTCTTCACTGGCAACTGGTAACTGGCAACTGGCAACTAATTTATGAAACTCAAGGACTTCATCGTATCCGACGCGATCGTGGGCGACCTGCAGGCTCAAGATCGTGACGGGGTGATTCGCGAACTGGTGACCTCACTTGCAGCCGGTGGGGCACTCCCTGCCGACGCGGTGGATGAGGTGGTGGCTGCCCTCGTCAAGCGCGAGTCGAACGGCTCGACCGGCTTCGGCAAAGGTGTTGCCGTGCCGCACGTGAAGCACGCGAAAGTGAAAAAGATGGCCGGCACGATCGGTCGTAGCGCCACGGGCATCGACTTTTCGGCGTTGGACCATCAACCGGTGTACAGCGTCGTGCTGTTGCTGAGCCCGGAAAATAGCCCCCAGCAGCATTTGCAGGCGATGAACATTGTCTTCAGCAACCTGCAGAAAGACATGTTCCGCCGTTTCCTGCGTCAAAGCGATACACGGGACAAAATCGTGGATCTGCTGGATGAAGCCGACCAGGGGAAATGAACGAATGAGTTGCCAGTGACCGGTTGCCAGTTGCCAGAGTGCAGGGACGCGACGTGTTATCACTGGTGACCGGTAATTGAAGACTGGCAACTTATTTCATGGCGAAGGTTTCCCAAGATATCGTCGTATCAAACAAGCTGGGACTGCACGCGCGACCGGCCATGCAATTCGTGGACACGGCCAACGGGTTTTCGTCCACAATCACGGTCGTCAAGGGTGGTGAAGAACCGGGTGAAGCCGACGGTAAGAGCGTGATGCAGATGATCATCCTCGCCGCCGTCGAAGGCACGCCCTTGCAGATCAACGCTGACGGTGAAGACGCCGACACCGCCGTGAAGGCACTGGCCGAACTGTTTGAGAGCAAGTTTGGGGAAGAAGATTGATTAGGGAAGGATGAAGGATGAAGGATGAAGGATGAAATGAAGACCGTGCGGAATGCGCACTCTTTGTTCATCCTTCATGCTGAAGCCTTCAGCCTTTGATTCAATGGAGATCAAAAAGGGCACTGGTGTATCCCCGGGCGTCGTGATCGGCACGGCTATCGTGCTCGACGCTGAGGACTTGGTCATCCCCAAGCGTCACGTGCCCACGGACCAGATTCCCGCCGAGATCGCGCGATTTCAGGACGCGGTCGCCGTCAGCCGCAAGGAACTCACCACGTTGCGCGCCGAAACGCTCGCCAAGTACGGCAAAGAGATCGCCGGCATCGTCGATTTCCATCTAAGCGTCCTGAAGGACAAATCACTCCTCAAGCAGGTCGACAAGGAGATTGAGACCGTCGAGACGACCGCCGAGTACGCCGTCTCCTCTGTCATGCGTCGGTACGCGCAGCAGTTTTCGCAGATGACCGACCGCTATTTCTCCGAGCGCGTCAAAGACGTCCACGACATCGAAAAGCGCGTACTGAAAACGCTTATCGGCCAAAAACATCAGGATTTGACGCATCTGACCAGTGATGTCGTCGTCATTGCCCACGACCTGCTGCCTTCCCAGACCGCCGCCCTCGACCGAACGCACGTGAAGGGCTTCGCGACCGACGTGGGTGGCCGAACCAGTCACACCGCGATCGTCGCCCGCGCGATGGGCATCCCTGCCGTCGTCGGATTGGGCGATCTCGTCGGGCATGTGAGTGGTGGTGACACCGTCATCATCGACGGTGAGCGTGGCGTTGTCATCGTCAACCCCGATGCCGACCAGCTGGCCGAGTATCGCGAAGGTCAGGCCGACTTTGCGCGTCATGAGATCGAACTGCGCGAGCTGATCGACCTGCCCGCCGAGACCTTGGACGGGCATGCCGTCAGCCTGCAGGCGAACATCGAGGGCACGACCGACATCGACACTGCGCTCTACAACGGTGCCCAGGGCATCGGCCTGTACCGCACGGAATTCCTCTATCTGAAGATGGGCACCGAACCCTCTGAAGAGGACCACTTCCAGGCCTACGCCGAGGCCATTAACGCGATCGAAGGTCGCCCACTGGTCATCCGCACGCTCGACCTTGGGGCCGACAAGTACACGCAAGCGCAACTGGCCAGCCCGGAACGCAACCCGTTCCTGGGCGATCGGTCCATCCGAATGTGCCTGCACGACATCCCCATGTTCAAGCGCCAACTGCGCGCGATCATGCGGGCCAGCGTGCTCGGTGACGTGCGTATCATGTTCCCGATGATCAGCACGATCATGGAGCTGCGGCAGGCTAAGATGATCCTGAAAGACGTCACGGAAGAGCTCGAGGACGAAGGTGTGCCGTTTCGGCAAGACATCTCCATCGGAATGATGATCGAGGTGCCCTCGGTCGCGCTGATGGCCGACCAATGCGCCAAGGAAGTCAATTTTTTCTCGATCGGCACCAACGACCTCATCCAATACACCCTGGCAGTCGATCGGACCAACGAAAAGGTGGCAGGGCTCTTCTGCCCGGCCCACCCGGCGGTGCTGCGGCTCATCCGTGACGTCATCCGCGCCGGGGCACGAAACTCGATCAGCGTAAGCGTCTGTGGTGAAATGGCCGGCGAGAAGCTGTACACTCTCTTGCTACTGGGCCTGGGACTGAACATCTTTTCGATGAACGGACCGGACATCCCAGAGGTAAAGAAAATCATTCGCTCCACCACCATGGAGCATGCGAAGCAGGTGGCCCGACGGGTCATGAGCTTCGACAGTGAACGACAGGTGATGCATTTCCTGCGCGAAGAAACGCGGAAGATCGTCCCTGAGGCATTTTAGGAAAGTAGGCAGTAGGCAGTAGGCAGTAGGCAGAAAAATAAAGGTCGAGTGCGCACTCCCTTTTCATTTCTGCCTACTGCCTACTGCCTACCGCCTACTCAAAATTCATGTCCAAAGAAATGCTGATTAATGTCAGCGAAGGCGAAGAGTGCCGAATTGCGTTGGTTGAAAATGGGCGGCTCGAAGAGCTGTACATGGAGCGCACCAGCGCGACCAGCCACGTCGGCAATATCTACAAAGGCCGCGTCACCAACGTCGAGCCATCTATTCAGGCGGCGTTCATCGACTTTGGTCTGGGGCGCAATGGCTTCCTGCATATCAGCGACCTGATGCCGACCTACTTCGGTCGCGACGGGTCCGACTTCCAGGAAACCGTCGGCCGCAAAATGGCCCGCCGCGACCGGCCACCCATCCAGCGCTGCCTGCGTCGTGGGGACGAGATCATCGTTCAGATCATCAAGGAAGGCATCGGCACGAAGGGGCCGACGCTCACCAGCTACATCTCTATCCCGGGGCGCATCCTCGTGATGATGCCCGGCATGGGCAAGATGGGCGTCTCCAAGAAAATCGAAGACGAGGAGGAGCGCCGCCGGTTGCGCAAGATCCTCGATGGTCTTAAGCCTCCGAAGGGCGTCGCGTTCATCATCCGCACTGCGGGCATCGGCAAGGCCAAGACCGAGATCGAGCGCGACCTGAAATACCTCACGCGCTTGTGGGAAACAATCGAGAAGAAGCAGCAGGAGCCCGGCCCGGTCGAGTTGTATACCGAAGGCGATCTGGTCACGCGCACCGTGCGCGACGTCTTCACGAGCGATGTCGAGCGCATCGTCGTCGACAACAAGGACGTCGCCAAGCGCGTCAAGGACGTGATCAAGATCACGGCCCCGCGCACGAAGAACAAGGTCGACGTCTACGAAGAGACCGTGCCGCTGTTCCACCAGTACGGCATCGAGCGAGACATTGAGCTGATGTACAGCCGCCACGTGCCGCTGCCGTCGGGTGGCAGCCTCGTCATCGACAGCACCGAGGCGATCGTTGCGATCGACGTCAACAGCGGCAAGAACCGCGAGAGCGGTGACGCCGAGACGACGGCCTTCCGCGTCGACATGGAGGCCGCCGACGAGATCTGCCGCCAGCTCAAGCTGCGCGATCTGGGTGGCGTGGTCATCTGCGACTTCATCGACTTGCGCTACGAGCGCCATCGCCGCGAACTCGAAAAGCGTCTTGACGACAACTTCCGCAAGGACCGCGCCAAGACGAAAGTCCTTCGCATGAGCCAGTTCGGCATCATCGAATTGACCCGCCAGCGCATGCGGCCATCACTCAAGCGGTCCGTCTACTTCGACTGCCCGCATTGCAAGGGTGCTGGCCTGGTAAAGACGCCCGAGAGCATGGCGCTGGACGTCATGCGCCGTGTTGCGATCGCCGCTGCCGATTTGAAGGTCGTGCGCGTTGAGGTTGCCGTCTGCCCGGATGTCGCGTTCTACCTGCTGAACAAGAAGCGACGGGCGCTGACGGAATTGGAAGAGAAATCGGAAAAAAGGATCCTCGTCCTTAGCGACGCGTCGCTGGGCCTGGATGAGATCAAGTTCTCACTGTTCGACGCGCGCGATGGCGCGGTTGTGCTGGAAGAACTTGGCATGACACTGCCGCACGTGGGTCACGTGTCGCAACTGGGTCATCGTGGCAGTGGTCGTAACGATGGTCGGCGCGGGGGTGGTGGGGGTGGACGTCGCGATGGGCGCGCCGGGGGTGGGCGTAGCGACGGTCGCCAACAGCAGAGCCGTTCCGGTGGTCCACCACCCCAACGGCGCGATCAGGTGGATGACGACGAAGACGAAGACGCACGTTTCGCCCGTGAGACAGCCGAGGCCGAGCAGGAGCGAGACCGCGAGCCCGACGAACTGCCCGCTGTCGCAGCCCGTGTCCGCAGCGACGATGAGGGTGACGACGAGCAGGACATGGACGATCTTGCCGATCGAGACGAGCAAGCCGAGCCGATCGCCGACGGTGGCGACGAAGAGCCGACCGTTGAAGCGGATGTCGAGCAGGATGAAGACGCGGTTCCCTCAGCCGAGGGCGCCGAAGGTTCTGAGGAAGGGGACGTTCGTACCGAAGGCCAGCCAGACGAAGGGGGACCCCGCAGGCGTCGACGCCGGCGCGGTCGTCGCGGTCGCGGTGGCAGTGGTGGTGATCGCGCTGAGAACAGTGACGCCAACAGTGGCGCCCCGGTCGATGGCGAGCCACCCCGTCCCACCGACGAGCCGCAGCCCAGGCCGCAGGGCGGCCGTCGGGACGAAGGTCGTCGGGAAGAAGGTCGCAACAACGAAGGTGGCGCGCGAAGTGATGGTCGCCGCGACGGTGGCCGTCGAGATGGTGGCGCCCCGCGCGAGGACCGCAGCGTCCCTGCGTACGATCGTGGCCGACGCGCCGATGGCAGTTTTGAAAACGTGACGGAGCTGGAAACCGTCGACTTCGGAGACGAAGACGAAGATCAGCCAGCCGAACCGCAACCGCAGGCCCGGCGCGACGACAACCGTGGACGTCCACAGCGTGACGATAGCCGTCCGCAAACCGAAAACCGCAATCGCCAAGGCGGTAGCGGGAGTGGTAGCGGTGGAGGACGCCAACCCCAGGACAACCGCAGTGGGGGTGGTCGCGCACCGCAAGGTGGTGGAGGTCGTCAGCAAGGTGGTGGAGGTCGCCAGGGGGGTGGTGGACGTCGAGACGGTCGCGGTGGAGGCCAAGGCCGCCCACAGCGCATCGCACCGCCGAAGGTGATTGTCAGTGAAGATGACGAGACCGTGCTCGAAGGCATCCACGAGCCAGGCGACATCAATGGAAACGCAGTCATCCCCGATCCCAACGCCCCCAAGGTGTTAGCCAAAGCGCCCACTGGCCCCGCGCCAGCCGATGCTGAACTCGAAGGCGACCAGCCGCGCAAGCGTCGTCGCCGTCGCGGGGGTCGTCGGCATCGTCGGCGTCGTGAAAACCAGGAAGCCCGCGAGAACGGTGGCACCGGCCTGCTGCCACCCAGCCCCAACGATGGGGGTGGCTACGTCGCGCCACAGGGTGATGCCGAGTACGACGATGACGACGATCGCGAAGAAGACGTTATCGACGGCTCCGCTGAGTCATCGGCGGAAGTTGCTTCCGATGACGTTGACACCGACGATGAGTCGAAGGCACCCGCACAAGACTCGCGTTCATCGATGAGCCGTGCCAACACGGTGCGTCGTCCGTCGCCACCACCGGAACCTTTGCCGGTGGTGAAAACGGGATCGACCGATAAGCACCTCGTCAGCGACGAGGACGTCGATGACGGCGAAGTTCAGGAGGCCGAGGTGCTTGAGATCACCGAGGTCGAAGCCCCGGCACCAACGCGCCGCCGCAAGTCGTCGTCCCGCCGGCCGAGCAGCTATACGGATCTGGATGCGATTCCGGATGATTACGATTGAGATGTATTGCGTTAGTTGAAATCAGAACCACAGGCCCGATCGAACGATCGGGCCTTTTCTTTTCCTGCCCCTCTCTCATGTACTCGTGGGAGAGGCTGGGTGAGGGTGATTTGGACTTGCGAGCGGAATTATTTTGGCAAGGGTTGGGTTGCTTGTAGTTCGAAATCACCCTCACCCTGACCTCGTTGGCTTACCGGCGGAGAGGCCGAAAACATCACGTCAGGATAGTCGACGCCTCGCGCCAGATGTCGTTGTCGATTTCGATGCCCAATCCCGGTCCCGTTGGCACCATCACGTTGCCGTTGATCAACTCGATGTTTGGTGTGCACCACGCAGGTGGCACGCGGTTAAAGCGGTATTCCTGAAACGGCCCGACCAGCCGTGTGCGCGAGATCAGGTGGAGCGAATAGAGCACGTCGAGCCCGCCACCGATGCAGTGGGGTGTTGTCTGCAGACCGGCGGCGCCGATCGCGTCGGCGATGTCGCTGGTGCGCATCAGGCCGCCATTCGTGACGACGCTGGGCATCATCACGTCGGCCTGGCGGTGTTCAATCGCCCATCGCCAGCGAGGCAAACTGCATTCGGCGCGGCCCCAGGCGACACGAATTCCCACTGTCTCGGTGACTTGGCGAATCGACTCGAAGTCGTCGGCGGGGCACGGGTTCTCCATCAGGCCGACGTCGAACGCCTTGAGGATGTGGCTCACCTCGACCGCGTTGTCCGCGTCGCACGAACCGGCCAGGTCCGCATAGAGGGTGATCGACTCGTCCCACGCCCGCCTCGCGAGTTCCAGAAGCTTCGCCGCTCGCTTGGCGCAACCGGCCCCGTCACTATCGGTCGCGCCGACGCGCAGCTTGACCGCCCTTGCGCCGGTCGCTGCCAACCGTTCACTGAGGTGGCGAATTTCGACCTCGGGCAGTTGCGCACCAGCGACGCTCGACAGGTAGACGGGCACCTCGACGCGCACGATGCCACCGAGCATCTCACCGATCGGCTTGCCGGCAATTTTGCCGAGCAGGTCGAGAGTCGCGAACTCGATCCACGCGATGCACGACCACACCGCCGGACCGGCGAGGGTTTGCAGAGATTCGTGTTTGACGGCCGCTTCGATCAACGCCGGCAACTCGCGGGCATCTTTGCGTAGGAACAACGGGATGACATCACCAAGCAGCAACGACCGGACGCGCGCGAACGGCTCGCCCGCCGTCGCGACACCGGTGCGACCCTCGCGAGTGCTGACACGCACGAAAGTATGATCTCGCCATTGAATCAGCTCGATCTTGTCGATCAGGACGGCCTCGGACAGGTTGAGATCTAACTCCATACGTCGGTGCCTCTTGAGGACATGCATCATACGGTCAGACGCACGCGATCAAAGCCCATGGAAACAAGATCGGCAGGCTCCCGCTCGCACGAGGCGTGCCGATGGGTCGGTTTAATCCGATAAACGGACGGGACCATCCAGATGTTAACGATCTGCCAGACCGGCGCATCGGCCTTACCGCTCATGTTGTGGCAAAGCACCGGCTGGAGGATCTCATTCTTCTCGCGGTCGGCGATGACGCGCAACCCTTCGTCGCGCAGCACGTCGACCTGCTTGTCCGAAAAAATCTTCGGCCCCTTTTCATAACGCCGCTCCTTAAACGTCGCAATCTGTTCATCGGTCAGCATGGCGGGTCTTTCCGTTGGCCTTTGGCAACGGCCCGAGTGAGTGCGGAGTGTCGCTCGTATGTCATAGTGGTCAGGTGCAACTGTAACGCATCGGCCGAGCTTCGCCATCGCACCGTGGGGGATGGAGACCGGGCAGGCGTCAAATACTCGCCAGACTGACAGCAGTGAATGGGAAATTGCTTGACCGTGAATACTTGCAGTTTCTACATTCAAAGCAGGGCGTTTGCTGCAATCATGAAAAGAAGTGGGAAGCCGGGTGGAAATGTCGACGTTAACCGATTCGCGAATTGATACAGGAGCCGTCGATCGGATTCGATCCGACTCGGCCGCCACGACCGAGTCGGTCGGTTCGGCGTTCAATCGACTCGGCTACCTGGCCGGTGTGCCGATCCTTAGCCGTGCGGAATGTGCCCGTTTCCTCCACCTGCTGCGCACGCAACCCGCGGTCGCGGGGGCCGATTGGGACAAGGGCAAACACGTCACGTCGCGACTGTTCTACGAGATCGCGACGCATGCGAGGATCGTCCAGCACGTCAGTGAACTGCTCGGTGAAAACGTGATGCTCTGGGGCACGTCGCTCGTTGTCCGCAAGGCCGGGCAGGTGCACGCGTGGCACACCGATTACGAGACGTCGAACCCACACCACCGATGTGTGTCGGTCTGGCTCGGCTTGAAGCACGTCTCGCAGAAATCGTCACTGGCGGTGATCTCACGATCGCACCTGCTGGGCGTCGCGGTGAAGGACGTACAACTGGAACTGGGTAAGAAGCACGTCTCAGCGGACGAGCTGGCCGACTGGGCTCGCGCCCACGACCCACGCTGCGAGTTGTTGCAACTTCCCTGCACCGCTGGTGAGGCAATCTTCTTTGACGGGCGCCTGTGGCACGGGTCGGACAACGGGAACCTGCTGAGGACGCGCGTGGCGTTGCTGCTGCAGTTTGCGGCACCGTCGACACCGATCCGCATTCCCGATTTCACGGGCATGCCCTGGCCACCCCGGTTTCACGAACACCCTCTGCCGGCGAGCATCATGATCAAGGGCGACAGTTCCGAAGCGGTCAATCGCATCGTCCCACCTCCCGCGCCACTGGGCGGCAACGGCGCAACGCAACTGCGCACGCTCATTCGGCCAATCAATCTCCCGCTGGAATTGAAGAGCGACACCGGCTGGAGTTTTCACGAA